>LNAP01003894.1_pt1 | contig 14735 bp, 13 predicted proteins | sample 602601 | NCBI WGS metagenome assembly LNAP01 (sample SAMN02440304, study PRJNA202911) | soil metagenome | biome: Subtropical and temperate rainforests or woodlands; isolation source: soil samples (1 kg each in a 20% v/v slurry with milli Q water) were... ...
GTTGTACGACGACAGACGATTATCGACTGTTAAACACTAAAAATAAAAACGAGTGTCGGCCCCATCATGAATTCAACCCGTCTGCGCATCCCCCTGAATGCCGCTTCCTATGGTTCGACCTCGACTGCTTGCCCATCCCCACGGTCAGGCCCGTCGCATACGACTGTCCCGCCCAACGCTCGATAGCTCTTGCCAAATGTCCGACTCCAGCCGCTGAGCTTGGAGTCCCATTTTCGATCTCGCAATACCGTGGCGTGGCTCCATCGCGTTTTGACGATGCTTCACGACACCCTAGATCTCGCTTGAAACCGAGAGATCATCACCCTAATCCAACAATAAAGTGATGCCATGAATCTGAACGAGCCCATCAATGTGCAACGTGTCGGCCAGGCCGTCGGCAAGTACCGCTGGACGATTTGCGCGCTGTTGTTTTTTGCCACCACCGTCAATTACCTGGACCGCCAGGTACTGAGTCTGTTGGCGCCGGATCTGTCGACGCAATTTGGCTGGAGTAACACCGATTACGCGAACATCGCCTCTGTCTTTCAGTTCGTGTACGCGATTTCCATGCTGTTCGCCGGCCGTTTCGTTGACAAGATCGGCACCAAAAAGGCCTATGTTATTGCGATCTGCATCTGGTCGACCGGTGCGATCATGCACGCCTTTGCGGAGCCAATGGGTGAGGGTATTGCCGGCATCAGCAGCGCCTTGGGCCTTGCCGTCATTCCTGTTTCGATTGCAGGTTTCATGCTGTCGCGCGCCGTACTGGCGATTGGCGAAGCAGGGAACTTCCCGATTGCGATCAAGGCCACCGCCGAATATTTCCCGAAGAAGGAACGTTCCTTCGCTACCGGCATCTTCAACTCCGGCGCCAATGTGGGCGCGATCCTGGCGCCGATCAGCGTGCCACTGATCGCCGGCCTTTGGGGCTGGGAAGCAGCGTTCATCGTGATCGGTGCGTTGGGCTTCGTCTGGGTGGTGGTATGGATTGCGCTGTACGAAAAGCCGGAGCAGCAAAAACGCCTGTCGGTGCAGGAACTGGCCTACATCCGCAGCGATCAGGGCGCGCAAGCGCTCACCGGCACCGACTCGGGTGCCGCTGCCAAAAAAGTATCGTGGTTCAAGTTGCTGACCTACCGTCAGACCTGGGCCTTTGCCTTCGGCAAATTCATGACCGACGGCGTGTGGTGGTTCTTCCTGTTCTGGCTTCCGACCTACCTGTCGGCCCAATACGGCATGAAGGGCCAGGCCATCGTATTGCCGCTGGCCGTGCTGTACAGCATGACCATGATCGGCAGCATCGGCGGCGGCTGGTTCCCGAGCTATTTCATGTCACGCGGCGATGCGCCGTATGACGGTCGCATGAAAGCCATGCTGGTGATCGCTTTCTTCCCGCTGCTGGTACTGCTGGCGCAGCCATTCGGTTACATCAGTTACTGGGTGCCGGTGCTGTTGATCGGCGTGGGCGCGTCGGCGCACCAGGCGTGGTCGTGCAACATCTTCACCACGGTGTCCGACATGTTCCCGCAAAAATCCATCGCGTCGGTGGTCGGCATTGGCGGTTTGGCCGGCGGCTTGGGCGGCGTCGTGATGACCAAGACCGGCGGTTGGGTGATCGACCATTACAAACTGATCGGCGATATCCACACCGGCTACATGATCATGTTTGCCATCTGTGCGCTGGCCTATCTGGTTGCATGGAGCGTGATGAAGGCGTTGGTGCCACGCCATAAGGAAATCACCGACCTGTAAACGACGACGCGCATGGCCTGCTGACTTCCCGTCCGCAGGCCATTCGCGTGAGTGCCGTCTCCTGCCAAGGCTGCCACACCCCCACACATCCTCAAGACCCGCGATGCTGGTATCTGCTCATTCGTAAAGGGCTGCGGGTGTCATCATAGCGTCATCGACCCCATGGCAAGATCCTCGCAAACCGCCTAGCGCGCTCAGCTTGCAAGGAATCCTCCATGAAAGGAGACGCCTCTCTATTTGCAGCCATTGACCTTGGTTCCAATGCGTTTCGCATGATGATCGGCCAGTCAGTCAGACGGCGTCAGGGGTTCGTGATCCAGGAAGTGAAAACCCTGCGTGAACCTGTCCGTTTGGCGCAGGGGTTTCAAGGTGGTGCGCTGGACGAGCTGGCTCTGGATCGGGGATGGCAAGCGCTCGCGCGATTCGGTAAAAAACTACGCGGCTTCGAGGCCGGTCGAGTGCGGGCAGTGGCGACCAGTGCTGTGCGCGAAGCTGACAATGCGCAACTGTTTCTAGCCAGCGCGGAGCGGCACCTGGGGTTTCGGATTGACGTCATTTCTGGGCATGAAGAGGCCCGACTGGTGTACGCCGGGGTTGCCCATACGATACCCGGCACTGAAAACAGGCGACTGGTCGTGGATATCGGTGGCGGCTCCACTGAATTGATTCTGGGGCAGGGCGCTCAGCCCTTGATGACCGAGAGTATTGCCATAGGCAGCGGCACCTTCGGCGCGCGTTACTTTCAGGGTGGCTGCATCACGGCCCAGGCGCTCCTGGAAGCTGAGCGTGTCGCCACTCTACAATTTGAAAAAGTGGCACGTCGTTATCGTGCGTTGGGTTGGCAGCAGGTGATTGGCTCTTCAGGCACCGCACGGATGCTGGCCAAAGTCCTCAAGGCCAACGGCTTGAACGACGATGGCGAAAGCGGCATCACCTACAGCGGCCTGTTGCGTTTGTCGTTGCGCCTGCTTGAAGTAGGGCATGTCAAACAGCTGGGCCTGGCGGGCTTGCAAGCCCATCGCCAGAGCATCTTGCCTGGAGGCCTGGTGCTCATGCTGGCGGCATTCAAGGTGTTTGGTGTCTCGCAGATGACGCCTTCCGAACCGGGTCTGAGGTTCGGCGTTCTGCATGGTCTGATGAGTCAACACTGATCAGCCCGTAACCACCTTGCCGCGATGAAGACCAACAGCTGCCTTTTCGTCACGCTCAAGGAAATTCACGACCGCATTAAAATGGTCGTCACCGTGAAGACCAGGCAGTCATAGGTCTACCTGAACTAATGATGCTCCCCACAGGCAAAATTGTTCTAAAAAGCCCGCCTTGCGCTTTGGAGTTTGTACTAACCTTGAAGTTGTAGGTGAAGACGCAGACTGATGCGCAAGCGGATGGCGAGGAAACGTGGGGCGCGTTCCGAAGGGTACACGGTTAGAAAGATCTCCGCGCTGAGATCCAGCCCTTATGCCGTGTGAAGCAGGACAGCACAAAACTGTTCTGTGGGAAGCCTGATAAACCTTGTAAGCCGGAGACCAGCACCGGCCACCTACTCGATTTACCAAGCCCGCCTTGTGCGGGCTTTTTAATGTCCGCCGGAACGGTTTGTATCGGAACGTATCCCGCGCACCCGCAGCTACCTTCGCATACAAAACCAGGGCATTGGCGACACTTGCGCGATACACGGCAACCTCCCAATAGAGCCACCGCATCCGCGGCAGGCTCCGCGCGACATTCCCGCGCACAGATTGGAGAAATGCCATGTTCCGTTTCAACCACCGTATGGGCGCCAGCATGTTTGGCATCGCCGTTGCCACAGCACTCACCGCCTTCGCGGGCCTCGCTCAAGCCCAAGAGGCGCCGCCGGCAAAAAGCTGGCAGGCGGGTCTTCATCGCACCGATCTGCTGCGCCAGGACCTCGACGTCGCCGGTCGTGAAGTGATCCAGGTCCTCGTTGATTTTGATCCGGGCGTGGTGTCTCCCAAGCATTCGCATCCCGGGGTGGAAGTGGCCCACGTCATTGAAGGCACGTTTGAATATCAACTCGAAGGTCAGCCTCCAATAACGCTCAAGGCTGGCGACTCCTTGTACATCCCCGCAGGCACGGCGCATGTCGCGAAGAACGTCGGCGCGGGCAAAGCGTCTGAGCTGGCGACGTACATCGTGAAGAAAGACACGCCTCTGGTCGTGCTGGAAAAGTAAACGAGCCGTCGGCTTACCGGCGGTCACGGCGCACAGCCAACGCGCGGCTTCCCAGCGCGGTGGCCAGTGCGACAACGATCAACACCAGCGCCACGGCAAAGGTGATCCGCAAACCGTTGGCCACTGCTTCGGGTCGCGCCGTTGCCATGTCGGCAGCGGCCGATGCGAGCGCAAACACCGCACCCAGGACGGACGCTCCCGTGATGAGCCCCAGATTGCGCGACAGGTTGAGCATGCCGGAGATGACGCCGCGCTGGTCCGGCTGAACATCCGCCATGACCACCGTGTTGTTGGCGGTCTGGAACAGGGCATAGCCAATCGTGATCACGACCATCGGCAAGAGATAGCCGCCGATGCCGAACGACTCCGGCAATATCGACAACATGAGGCACCCGATCGCCATGGCGAAGAGCCCGGCGAGGGTCATGCGGTAGGCGCCAAAGCGGTCGGCAATACGGCCTGCGGGCACACCCGTCAGTGCCACGACAAACGGCCCGACCGACAAGACCAGGCCAACCAGAGCGGCATCGAGCCCCAGCCCATGCGCGAGATAGAAGGGGCCGACCACAAGTGTCGCCATCATCACGGTCGCGACGAGCAGGCTCATGGCGAGGCTGCCACTGAGCACCGGATCACGGAACACCGCCAAGCGAATCAACGGTGAGGTGACTCGCGCCTCGGTGAACACAAAGAGGCAGGCGCCGCCGCCCGCCGCCAACAGCAAGGCGATGTTGAGCGGGCCGAAGCTGCCTCGCCCAAGGGTCATTGCCAGAGCATAAGCGGCGAGGGTCAATGCCAGCAGCAATGTGCCCAGCGGATCGAAACCGGCGCGATCGGTCTTGGGCTGCTGGCGATCGGCGGGCAAGTAGCGATGCGCGAGCACCAGCGTCAGCAAGCCCAGCGGTACGGTGATGAGGAAGATCGCCTGCCAGCCGAACCCGTCGATCAGCAGGCCACCGAGCGACGGTCCCATCGCGGTGCCAATCGCCGACATCGTCCCGAGCAAGCCCATGGCGCTACCGGTCTTTGCCTTCGTCACCGTCTCGCCGACAAAGGCCATGGTGAGCGCCATCATGATTGCTGCACCAATCCCCTGCAGCGCCCGGGCGCCAATCAGCAACCACAGCGTGGGTGCCAAACCGCACAGGGCCGACGCGAGGGTGAACACGCCGATGCCCACCAAGAGCAGCCGCCGACGGCCTGTAATGTCACCGATCCGCCCGACGCTGACGATCAGGGTGGTAATCGCCAGAAGGTAGGCGAGGACAATCCACTGCACGTGCTGGAAGGAGGCGTTGAACACCTGGGCCAAGGTCGGCAAACCCACATTGGCGATGCTGGTGCCGAGCGAGGACAGCAGCATCGACAGTGAAAGACTGGCCAACGCCCACCGAACCGACAGTGTTTGTTGCGCACGCTCTGCAACTGCGCTGATTGATTTCATGCGGTTCCTCTTTTCTGGCCACTCCCGAAGCGGAGCTATCAGAAAGCTACGCCCCGGCCTAACATGGCGGAAGGCGCACCGTTTGCACTTCATACGTGCGTCCAACGCCATGTCACTCTGCCACGGGGCGCCGCATGTCCACTCCCGATTTCAACTTGCTGATCACCCTTGATGTGCTGCTTGCCGAAGGCAGCGTGGCGCGCGCCGCCAAACGCTTGCGGCTGAGCCCGTCGGCCATGAGCCGGGCACTGGCGCGATTGCGTGAAACCACCGGCGATCCGCTGTTGGTCAGGGCCGGACGGGGTCTGGTGCCCACCCCGCGAGCGCTCGAACTGCGCGAGCGAGTCAGTCAGCTGGTGCAGGACGCAGAAGCGGTCCTTCGGCCTGCCGAGCAACCCGACCTTAAACAGCTGAGCCGCACCTTCACGCTGCGCACCAGTGAAGGCTTTGTCGAGAATTTTGGCGCGGACCTGATTGCCCGCATCGCCGAGCAAGCCCCAGGCGTGCGGCTGCGTTTCATGCACAAACCCGACAAGGACAGCGCGGCACTGCGGGACGGGACGGTCGATCTGGAAACAGGGGTGGTGGGGAAGGCCGCCGGGCCGGAGTTGCGTACCCAAGGCTTGTTTCGGGATCGTTTTATCGGCGTCGTGCGAAGTGGGCATCCGCTGAGCGACGGCCAGATAACCCCCGCACGTTATGCGGCGGGCAGCCACATCAGTATTTCCCGGCGAGGGCTCGACAAAGGCCCCATTGATGAGGCTCTTGAGCTGCTGGAACTGGAGCGGCACATAGCAACCATCGTTGCAGGCTTCTCCACCGCGCTGGCGCTCGCCCGGACCACTGACCTGATCGCCAGCGTTCCCGAACGCCACACCGCCAGCCTGCGCGCCGGCCTGTACAGTTTTGCCCTGCCGTTGTCTCTGCCGGCGTTCACCGTCGCCATGCTCTGGCATCCGCGGCTGGATGCCGATCCTGTGCATCGCTGGTTGCGCAGTTGCCTTCGGGATGTTTGTGCGGATTAAGAAAGTTGTCAATTTTTAGCGTGTGTTCATTGTTGAAACACTCAGTGTTTCATATATGTAACGACTGGCTGATAGCGTCGACATTAACGGTGTGCGATTTTGCTATAAAAAGAGTTTGAACTTATTAATGCATATGCGGTAACGACGATGATAGGCAAGTGTTGCGGGTGGTTTATCGTAAATGCGAATTGACTACTAATCCATGAAGTGGCGCAACGCTATCAATTGATGGCAATTAACTAGCAGTGAAAATGGTTGTAAAGCAGGAGTTACTTAGTTGGTGTAAGTATATGAATAACAAGAAAATATTAATTTGGTTTTATCGCAGTTAAAATCGTGTCGCGGCACAGTTGAATAGGCCGCTTGGCTGAACGCCGATGACAAAATGTTGGCAGTCGAGCAATTGAAAAATAACTTCATAATAATGCTGACGTTTTTCTGCTGCGGTGCTAGTGTTTCTAACTCCACTTAATCGTACTTGTCTGTCTGCAGAGGCCGTGCGTTATGCCGTCTCCAACTCCACGGATTGCAATACTGGGTATTAGAGCGCCAAGCTTGAATAGTCCAGAACTTGAACACTTTGCCGATATAGCCAGCTTGTTGGCTGCCCCCGCATTCGATGTCGTGTTGCTGGATCTGCCCGCCGCTTACGCAGGGCGGGTGCTGCGAAAGTTGCGTACGATTCCCCCTTATCGCTACAGCCTCATTTACTGTTGCCGTGATCAGAACGGCTGGTGTGAAGCCTTGGGTGATGGCGCGTGCCCTGTCGATTCCAGCGAAATAAGAGCCCTCTGGGGCGTATGGCGCGAACGCTACAAATTGTTCGTCCAGGGTTCTGCCACTGAGCGTTTTGAAAGTCGGGTGCTTTCATGGTTGTGGCTGCGCGACAACGCGCACATTTATGCCCTGCGAGACCCCGAGGTGCCTCAGCACTATCGCTACCCCTTGCTGGACGCCCTGGCTGACAGCGAGCAGATCAACCCGTTTGTCTGGCTCAGCTTGATGGTGCAGCAAGACTGGCTGGAAGAAGGGGTCCTGGTCGATCGCGTGCGCCTGTGTTCGGAGTGTGGCTCGGGCCGGCTCAATTACATCGATGTGTGTGCCGAATGCCAGGCCCTGGACATTTCACGGCAGCCTTCATTGCACTGCTTTACCTGTGGGCACGTGGGGCCACAGGAAAACTTTCTCAAAGACGGGGTATTGCTGTGCCCCAACTGCTTGAACCGGTTGCGGCATATCGGCAGCGATTACGACCGTCCAATGGAAAACTATCGCTGTCGCTCCTGTCAGGCGTTTTTTGTCGATGCCGACGTGCAGGCGCGCTGCCTGGACTGCGGCCTGTCGCACACGCCTGACAAGTTGCGAGTACGCGAGGTCAGGGATTTTCGCCTGGCCGAGGCCGGGCGATTCCGCTGCCGTCAGGAATTCAGCGATCAATCGGTCAGGCACTTTGGTCGACTCAATCTGTTAGGCGGCAAGGATTTCTATGACCTGCTGACCTGGCAGATCCAGGTCGTGCGCCGCTACCCGGTGCCGGCTTTCTCAGTGCTTGGCCTGCGCTTCGTCAACCTGGCCAGTACGTTGTCCCGCCTGGGTGAACATCACGGTCATGCCTTCATCGATAGCGTGGCCGAACGGTTGAAAGAAACCGTCCGGGACACGGACCGCTGCTCTCGCAGTACCGAAGAGTATTTCTGGATCATGCTTCCGCATACCGATGACACGGGCCTGGAAACCGTCAAACAACGCTTGAGCCGGGTCGCCGAGTTGTTTTCAGCACCGGAGGTCAGCGACATTTCCTTGCGTGTCGTCAGCATCACGGCACCCCAGGATCTGCTCGAGCAGGAAGATGGCGAACTACTACTGGCCCGTCTGGCCAGTGAATTGGCGTGACCGCCATGAGCCCTTTCTTCGAGCAACTCTTCAGCGCATTCAGTGCGCTCATGGGGCCGGATGGTTTGAGCCGGGTGTTCTTCATGCTTTTCCCTTTGTTTCTGATCTTCGAATTACCCCTGATGATCATGGTGATGCTGGGGGTATTGCGCTGGTTTGCACGTCGTCGTAGCCGTGTACCGAAGATCAGTGTCTATCGGCCCAAGGTCTCTTGCATCATTACCTGTTACAGCGAAGGGATGGACGTTCAGACCACGCTGTTAAGCCTGTGCGAGCAGACGTACCCCGGCCACATCGAGATGATCCCGGTGGTGGACGGGGCCACGGTGAACCAGCCGACGCTCAGCGCCGTTCGCAAGTTCAACGTGGACCCGAAGTTGTACCCCAGACGTCATTTGCGCCCGATCGCCAAATGGCAGAGGGGCGGGCGGGTGTCGTCATTGAACGCCGGCCTGTCGCTTGCCAGCGGCGAAATCGTGATGGCACTCGATGGCGATACGTCCTTCGACAACAACATGGTCAGCTCCATCGTGCGCCATTTCGAGGACCCGTCGGTGCCAGCGGTCGCTGGCAGCCTGCGAGTGCGCAATGTCTGGGCTTCATGGGTGACCGCCATGCAGGCGCTGGAATACCTGTTGTCCATCCATATGTCGAAAATCGGTCTGGCCGAATGGAACCTGGTCAATAACGTCTCGGGGGCCTTCGGCGCATTCCGTCGCAGCTTCCTGGTGAAAATCGGTGGCTGGAACACGCACACCGCCGAGGACCTGGACCTGACGTTGCGCATCAAGAGTTACTTCAAGCGACACGACTTGAGGATCCCCTTCGAGCCGGAAGCGATTGGGCACACCGATGCACCGTCGACGCTCAGTCAGTTTCTGATGCAGCGCTTGCGCTGGGATGGCGACCTGTTTTTTCTGTACATCAGAAAGCACAACCACAACATCAGCCCCAATTTATTGGGCTGGCCGAGCTTTCTGATGATCCTGCTCAGCGGCTTCTTTTTTCAGCTGGTGCTGCCGTTTCTCATCTTCAGCTACACCTTGCTGGCGCTATTCGTTCTGCCGGGCAAGACGCTGTTGTTCCTGTTCATCCTGATTTATGCGTTGTACCTGGCGATCACTGCGATGTTATTCGGCGCCATGTTGTTGATGGTCTCCGATCGACCTGCAAAGGACATGATCCTGGGGTTGTTGGTGCCTTTCTTCCCGCTGTTCATGCTAATCCTGCGGTGCTGGAGCGCAGTGGCCATGCTCAACGAGATCTTTCGCAGGGGTCACGAAGAAAGCTCTATGGCGCCGTGGTGGGTACTTAAACGAGCCACGAGGTTTTGATTATGCGATCGATACTGATGCTGCTGACGCTGTCGTTACCCCCGACGATACTGGCCGCACAACCCTTGGCGGCCCAGGCGGCGGTGACGCCGTCCAGCCAATGGTCCCAAGGCAGTTATGTCTGGGACAGCGAAGCATTGCTCGATCCCGATCAACGCAAGGCGGAACTCGAACAATTGCGTAAGGCCGGGATGGACAAGATCTACCTTGGCCTCAAGTCCTCCCAGTTGAAAGACCTTGCCACCACGCGCCAACGGCTGGCGCAATTGCTGCAGGACGCGGCCGGCCAGGGGGTGCAGGTCAGCCTGTTGCTCGGTGATCCGGCCTGGATGGAGCCGCAGGACCGCCATCAGCTCACCGATTTACTGGCGAAACTGAAGGGGCTTTCATTCACCAGCCTGCACCTGGACCTGGAACTCGAACAATTGGGCGTGCCGGTCCCTGATCAGCGCTTGAAGGATTTGCTCGACACCTTGCACGCAGCCTCTGCCGCCAGCCAATGGCCGGTAGAAATCTCCAGCCATCATCGTTGGTTTGAAGAGGCAAAACCCGGGAAAACCTGTCTGCCGTGCGCGCTTCCCGAGGCGGGCGTGCGTCAGGTCAGCCTTATGATCTACACCCGTAATCCGAAAAACAGTGCACGCAAGGCAGAGCAGATCGCCCAACGTTGGCCTGACCTGCAATTTCGCCTGGCGCAAAGCACAGAGCCGCAACTGGATGCCACTGAATCCTGGGCCGGCGCGTCGACTGAGCAGTTGCAGCACCAGACCAGCGTCTGGCGCGAACAGCTGCAACCACGGGGGATTGCCGGTATTGACTGGCAAGCCTGGCGAGACTTTCCAAAACGGTGAGCCGTCATGAAGATTCGATTCGATAGTCGCAAAGAACTCAACCCTACCCAGGAACAAGGTTTGACTGTGCTCTACGCGCCGGGCAAACGCATGGCGTTTCGCGCGCGGTGGTATCTGATCCTGTTCCTGGTCGCGAGCCCGTTGATCTGGCTGGGCGCGAAGCTGACGTATGGCCTGGTGATGATCGACGCGCCGGCGCAATTGCGCCTGCCGATTCTTGAGGTGCGCGCACGGGATGCCGGCCGGGTCGATCAGCTGTTCGTCATGGCCGGGGAGCAGGTCCAGATCGATCAGCCGTTGGTCAGTCTCGACAATCCCGAATGGCGTGCGCGGCTCTCGCAACTTGCCGCAATGCCGAAGAAATCGGTGCCCGCCACCAACGCCAAACTGGACACCCGCGAGCGTCAGTTGCTCAGGACCCGGGTGAGCAGGACGGAGGAGCGTGTGCAGGTACTCGAGGACCTGGTTTTATCAGGCGCGGTCTCTCGTGGAGAAGTGCTGGCCGCCCAGTCCGAACTCGACGCTTTCAAAGCCGACCTGTTGGCGTTCGAGCGCCGCGAACAACTGGCTCGTCAATCGCCGTTGAGCGTTGAGCGCGAGATCATTCAACAGACCGCCGAGCAGCAATGGTTGAAAACGCGCCTCGCCGCGTTGTCGGTCAAGGCTACGCAGAGCGGTCGAATTGCGGAGGTGTTGGTCACGCCTGGCGAAAACGTCGGGGCGGGTACCTTGTTGATGCGCCTTGAGCGGCTGGAAGAGCCTCTGCTGTGGATTTATCTGGAACCGCTGAATATCAGCTACGCCGCGATTGGCCAGCCGCTGCGCGTTCGCATGCCCGATGGCGAGTGGTTGGCCGCCCATGTGGTCCAGGCTGTCGACAGCGCCGGTCGTACGCCGACGGTGTTGCGTGGGCCGTTCGCTGCCAGCGAGATGGGTTTGCAGGTTGCCGCCCGGTTCGATCGTCCTCTGTCGCCGCGCTGGAGAATCGATCAACTGCCGTTGAATGTTCGCTTTCCCACTGACTGGCAACGAATGCTCAGTGACAGCCGTGAGCTCATTGAGCAATTAGGTGACTTCATTGCAATGGATAAAACACCCACCACTGCACCGGGGAGTAAATAAATCATGACTGCTGAACGAATTCTCGTGACGGGCGGTGCCGGTTTCATCGGTTCGCACCTGGTCGAAGCACTGCTTGAAAGCGGTTATAGCGTTCGGGTTCTGGACAATCTTTCCAGTGGAAAATTGTCGAACTTGCCGGTTGATCGCTGCCATTTGACCTTGGTTGTGGGCGATGTCGCCGACGCACCGACGGTGGAGCGGGCGATGAAAGACTGCAGCGCGGTGGTGCATCTGGCGGCTGTGGCCTCGGTGCAGGCGTCGGTCGATGATCCGGTGGCGACTCACCAGAGTAATTTCGTCGGCACCCTGAATATCTGCGAAGCCATGCGCCAGGCGGGCGTACGACGAGTGGTTTACGCCTCCAGTGCGGCGATCTATGGCAACAATGGCGAGGGCATGGCGATCACTGAGGACACGCCCAAGAATCCGCTGACGCCGTATGCCGCCGACAAACTGGCCGGCGAACATTTTCTTGATTTCTATCGCCGCCAACATGGGCTCGAACCGGTCATCCTGCGGTTTTTCAATATTTACGGTCCCCGTCAGGACCCTTCATCGCCTTACTCCGGTGTCATCAGCATTTTCAGCGAGAGGGCGCAAAAAAAACTCCCCATCACGGTTTACGGTGATGGAGAGCAAACAAGGGATTTTGTGTACGTCAATGACTTGGTGAAAGTGCTGGTACAGGCGGTCAGTCAGTCAGAACCGATTAACGAGCCGGTCAACGTCGGTTTTAACCGATCCACCAGCGTTAACGAACTGGCGGCGACCTTGAGCGAGCTTTTGGGGCGGTCCCTGACGTTGAACTACGACACGCCGCGTTCCGGTGATATCAAGCATTCGCGGGCCGACAACAGTCGCCTGCTTGAGCGTTTTTCCTTGCGCTCGCCGACCTGTTTTTCTGAGGGCCTGGGGCAGTTACTCAGAAGTATCGATTCCGGGGGGCGGTAGCGGCGAGTTCAGTCGCCAGCAGGTGCTTCTCCAGCACGTCGCTCAAGAACCGGAACTGATCATTGAGCCCGATCACTTCATTGTTGAAGTGATTGGCGGCGGACGGCATCAACAACGCCTCAAAGTTTTCGTCGAACACCAGTTCGAGCGTTTTGCGCGAAACGAATGACTGGGAATAGTAGTTGTTGCCGAACGCCGCAAAACTCACGGCCAGGGTCACGGAATGAATCATGACGTGCGCTCCTCGGACAGGACGTACCAGGAAAAAACGCTCAGGGTGACGGCCGTCAGGGCCAGGCAGGTCAAGAGATGAATAATCATGATTCGCCCCTCCGATGCGGGGTTTTGCGTTGGGTTAAGGGCGATCCTACGCTGACGATTTTCGAGCGAAAGGCATTCGTGGCGATGGTGGATATCGACATAAGTGATGGTGGGATTATCGCTGACTGTTCCGGCCTATTCGCGAGCAAGAACACCCTCAACCCAAACGAACAAACACCGACACCTATACTCAAATTAATAGACCTTTGAACACCGGACATCCCGTTCGGGCAAGTCTGTAGGAACCGCGATCTTGAACGTGCGTTCGCTGATCGTCGCCGTGTTGGTGGTGTTGGCGGGATGCGTCACGACTGCGCCTGCCCCGGTGCCAGTGGTGCCGGTGATTGTTTCCCCCAGCACCTGGCAGATCGTCGATCAAGAGATTGTCGCGGCGTCGCAATCGGCCACCGAACAGACCAAAATCTACTCGCGCGGTGCCATGGAATACTGGCGAACGCGGGTCTATCAACTGACCGAAGAAAACTTCATACCCTGGTTCAGCAGTTACTGGACCCAGGAATGGCTGTCGATGAAGGTCAGCTGGTACACCCTCAACGCCAAGGGTGAGCAAGATGCCTCGGCCAAGCGCCTGGCGGCCTATCTGCTGGAGCAATACCAGCGGCGCGTGCTGGCGCCGGTCGCGGTGGAAATCGATCCTGACGCGATTCTCGGCCTGGCAACCGCGTTTTACGTCGACATTCTTCAGGAAGAGCTGCAGAAAATCTCCAAGCGCCACGGCGTGCCGATGGCTCAGCTCAACGGGCGGATCCAGAAAATCCCCGCCATCGCCCTGGGACCGCCCCCCGCCAGGGACGCCTCGCTTTATCAGGTCGTGCACACCCAGCCCCTGAATACGTTGCCGGCCTATGCGGCGCTGATCGAGAAAATCCACAAGGCCGGTGGCGACAGGGGCGTTGATTCGACAGACACCGCCATGGCACCGGTGGCCAAGCGCGCCAGTAAACGGATAGAAGCCGAAATGATCCCGCGCGGTGCCGCCAGTGCCGTGGCTGCCGCTGCGGGAAAATTGGCCGGGGGCTTGATTTCCGTAGGGGTGGCGGGGATTCGCGCGCTTATCCAGGCCAATGATCGGCCCGACAGCGAGGCGCTGATTCGCAGCAGTCTGGGTAACACGTTCGATAAGGCCTGGCTCAAGCTGGTGCAAAACCCGACCAGCGGCGTGATGGCCGGTACGTTGTACATGGCAGCGCAGATCGAGGGCAATCTGGCGGGGAGCGCTCGGTCAGCTCGGGCAGCGGGTCTGTCGATTGGGCGCCGCCGGAATCGACTAACCAGCAGATCGCCCCATAACCCAAGGAGAACGCCCATGTCCTACGTTGATGGCTTCATCGCAGCCGTACCCACCGCCAACCGCGAAAAATTCAAGAAGCACGCCGAAACCGCCGCGGTCATTTTCAAGGAAAGCGGCGCCCTCAGCGTCGCCGAATGCTGGGGCGACGACGTCCCTGACGGCAAAGTGACCTCGTTTCCGATGGCAGTAAAACTCAAGGAAGACGAAACCGTGGTGTTTTCCTGGATCGTCTGGCCTGACAAGACCACCCGCGATGCAGGCATGGAAAAACTCATGAACGATCCGCGCATGCAACCGGACGTCAACCCGATGCCATTCGATGGCCAGAGGCTGATCTTTGGCGGGTTCGAAATGATCGTCAAAGCCTGAAACCAACGACAGGATCACTCCGGCGTCGGGGTGATCCTGCAACTCTTGCGATTACGAATCTCGTTGTCTGTCGGCCGCTCTTTGATGAATTCGAAGCGCGGCTCACCTTCGTTGTAATGAACCAGCCAGCCCCATTCCAGCTCGGACTCATCCTGACCGGGTTTCGGT
>LNAP01006003.1_pt1 | contig 14734 bp, 15 predicted proteins | sample 602601 | NCBI WGS metagenome assembly LNAP01 (sample SAMN02440304, study PRJNA202911) | soil metagenome | biome: Subtropical and temperate rainforests or woodlands; isolation source: soil samples (1 kg each in a 20% v/v slurry with milli Q water) were... ...
CAGGGCGAATAAAACGAACAAAAAGGCGTTGTGAAGCACCTTTATGCTCGCAAAGTCCGTCTGAAAACCTCGTGGCACGGTAATTGCGCCGAGCTCCTCATCGGCCAGCACCAGGTCATCAAGCAGCTTGTAGGTCCGGCGATCGGTCTGGTCGGTTTTCAGGGTGGTGACGAAGCGGCTCATGCGGGCAACTCCAGCTCAGGCAACTCCAGCAGGAAGTCCTCAACAGTCGGCTGCGTTCGCTCTCCTGCTTTTACGGCGGCCAATTGTTCATAGGCATAGGCCCAGACCAAAGATCGCCAAGCGCGAAACGCCTTGCCATCATTTTGGAATTTGGGCACTGCTGGCTCTTCGGCATAGCTCACAGCAGTGGCAATGCTGTCGTAACGGGCGGCAATCGCGGCTTCGTTCAGCCTGGCCTGTATCGCTTGTTCGAAGGTTGCCGTTATTTCAGCCTGAATCAACGCATCCCTCGCCGCCTTCTCTGCCGCCGTCATGGATACCTGTTTGCGGGTCACTAATACGACCTTGCGCTCTGCATCCAGGGTCAGCACCTCGGCGCCCCACTTCTTGTTGGTGTCGAGTTCGCCGGAGGCATCTTCTTCGGGCCACCATGCGCAGTCTTGCACACCCAGTGCCGGATCGGTCCATGATAGGTCTGAGAGGGATTCGGGCAGAAGACCTTGAAGGAATGCCGGGATTGGTTCGCGACTCGCTACGCCATCTTTGACTTTGATTATGCTTACCATAATTCGATCCTCACTCCGCCTTCGCCGCCAGCGCCTGCCAGCCGCCGCGGCTGGCCAGCCGGCGCGCCGCGTTCAGCATCTCCTGGCGGTAGTCCAGCGCCTGCGCGGCGGTGTACAGCTCCAGCGCCAGCACGTGGCCGAGATCCTCCATCATCTCCAGCACGTGGCGCGCCTCGTTGGCGCCCATCGAGACGTGATCCTCGGCGTTCGCGCTGGTCGGCACCGAGTACACGCTGGCCGGATGCGCGCGCGTGGCGAGGTCGTTGACCAGCGCCGCGGCGGTGTATTGCACGATCATGAAGCCGGAATCGGTGCCGTCCTCGTTGCCGGTGAGGAAGGCCGGCAAACCGTCATTCGTGGCCGGATCGACCAGCTTGTTGAGCCGGCGCTCGGAGATCGAGGCGAGCACCGGGATCGCCGCCTTCACGTAGCTCATCGCCAGCGCCAGCGGCATGCCGTGGAAGTGGCCGGCCGAGATCACCTGCTCCTCGATGAACTGCGCGTCGTCGTTGTCCGGAAAGATCAGCGGGTTGTCGGTGACCGAATTCAGCTCGATGTCGACCACCCGGCACGCCTGCGCCCAGGCATCGCGCACCGCGCCGTGCACCTGCGGCATGCAGCGCAGGCTGTAGGCGTCCTGCGGCTGGTGTTTCTTGCCGCCCTTGAACGGCAGGAAGCGGCGATAGAACGTCTCGCGGCCGTGGCGCTGGTTCGCCGGCACCCAGTCCCAGCCGATGTCGAAGCTGAGCGCCTGGTCGTCCGCTTCGTTCCACGCCTCGGCCCGCCACGGCTTGAAGCGCGGCACCAGGTGGTACGGAATGTCGAGCAGGGTCGAATCGGCCAGCAGTTCGCGCACGTGCGCGGCGGTTTCCACCTGGCCCGGATGCGGGCGCAGCGCGTGGACATCCGCGCGCAAGGCGCCGCTGCGGCCGGCGAAGGCGTCCAGCGTCATCGCCGCGGCGAGGTCGGCGGTATCCAGCAGATGCTCCAGCGCATCCAGCGCCAGCGCGGCGGTCGCCAGCATCTGCGCGGTACCGTTGTTGAGCGCAAGGCCCTCCTTGAACGACAGCCGGATCGGCGTGAGCCCGGCGCGCTTCAGCGCCTCGGCGCCGCTCATCCGCTCGCCCTGGTAGAACGCCTCGCCGCCGCCGAGCAACACGATCGCCAGGTGCGACAGCGGTGCCAGGTCGCCACTGGCGCCGACCGAGCCCTTCTCCGGCACCACCGGCACCACGCCGGCGTTGAGCATCGCCGCCAGCGCCTCAAGCGTGCTCACGCGAATGCCGGAGTGACCGCGCATCAGCGTGTTGATGCGGATCAACAACATGGCCCGCACCACGTCCTCGCCGAACGGTTTGCCCACGCATACCGCGTGGGTGATGATCAGGTTGTGCTGCAGTTCCTCCAGCAGCGTGCCTTCGGGCGCGTGCGGATTCCCTCCCGGCAACTCGTCGCGCACGCGATGCGCGCCCAGCAGCTTGTCGGCGTTGCTGCCGAAGCCGGTGGTGACGCCGTAGGTCGGTTCGCCGCAGCTGACTTTCTCGGCGAGGAAATCGGCGGCGCGCTGTACGCGCTTGAGTTGCGTCTGGTCCAACGCCACCGACGCGCCCTGCCGTGCCACTGCCACCAGTTGCGAACGCGTCAGGCTGCTGCCGTCGAGAAGAATCGTTTCACTCACAAAATTGCTCCAGACCTGTTCGCACATTGAAACTGCGGTCATTCCCGCGCACACGGGGATCCACTTCCTCGTTGTCTGCGATCAGCGACACAAGTGCCGTTCGCATTACAACAACTCCTCCCAAAGATCCCGCCATCCCGGGTTGCTGCCTTCAATCAATTCCAACTTCCATGCACGGCTCCACTTCTTCAACTGCTTCTCGCGTGCAATGGCCAACGGAAAGTCGGGTTGAAACTCGAACCAGACCAGTCGCTTCACACCATAGCGCCTGGTAAAACCCTCGACCACGCCGTCGCGGTGTTCCCATACACGCAACTTGAGGTTTCCCGTCACGCCTATGTACAAGGTGCCGCGTTCGCCACTGGCCATGATGTAGACGGCTGGTTGTTTGGGAGTCATCCATGCCTCCGTATGTTTTTTAGCCGTCATTCCCGCGAAAGCGGGAATCCATTTTTGCTACAAGGCTCAAGGTCAATTTGGATTCCCGCTTTCGCGGGAATGACGGCATTCAAGAGCATCTTCGTCGCTACGTTCTCACCCCATCGCCGCAGCCTGCTCCAGTTCCACCCGCAGCGTCTTGACCAGTTCGCTGCGCGCCACCTCGAACTGGTCCTCGCGGCGCAGATCCTTTACCGTCACCACGCCGCGGGCGAGTTCGTCCTCGCCCAGCACCACCACGAAGCGGATGCCGGCGCGGTCGGCGTACTTGAATTGCCTGCCCAGCTTGCCGCCTTCCAGCACCACCTCGGTGGCGATGCCGGCGCCGCGCAGCTCACTGGCCAGTGCCAGATAGGCCGGCAGCTGTGCCTCGTCCATCTGGGTCACCAGCACGTCGACGGTGCTCTTCGCCGTATCGACCAGACCGGCGTCGCGCAGTTGCCAGTACAGCCGGGTCAGGCCGATCGAGATGCCGACGCCGGGCAGGTGCGACTTGGTGTACTGGCCGGCCAGGTTCTCGTAGCGGCCGCCGGAGCAGATCGAGCCGATCTGCGGGTGGTCGTTCAGCGTGGTCTCGTAGACCGTGCCGGTGTAGTAGTCGAGGCCGCGGGCGATCGACAGATTCAGTGCGTAGTGCGTCTGCGGCACGCCGAAGGCGTGGATCAGGCTCAGCACTTCCTTCAATTCGTTGCGACCCTGCTCCATCGTTCCCGGGCCGACGCCGAGCGCGTCGAGCTTGTCGAGTGCATCCTGCAGCGAGGTCGAGCGCACCTGCACGAAGGCGAGGATCTTGGCGGCCACCTCGGCGCTCAAGCCGAACGCCTCGCCGGTCAGCGTGTCGCGGACGTAATCGGCGCCGCGCTTGTCCAGCTTGTCCACCTCGCGCAGCACCAGCATCTGCTGCTCGCCGTCGACGATGCCCAGGCTCTCGAAGTAGCCGCGCATCAGCTTGCGGTTGTTGAGCTGGATCGTGAACGGGCCGATCGCCAGTTCGCGGAACACGCTGTAGATCACCGCCGGGATCTCGGCGTCGTAGCGCACCGACAGCGTGTCCTTGCCGATCACGTCGATGTCGCACTGGTAGAACTCGCGGAAACGCCCGCGCTGCGCGCGTTCGCCGCGATACACCTTCTGCATCTGGTAGCGGCGGAACGGGAAGCTGAGGTCGCGCTCGTGCTCGGCCACGTAGCGCGCCAGCGGCACGGTAAGGTCGAAGCGCAGCGCCAGGTCCGGCTTCTCACCCTGCTCCAGCGCGCCGGTGGACTGCACGAAGTACACCTGACGCTCGGTCTCGCCGCCGGTCTTGGTCAGCAGCACGTCGGAGTATTCGATCACCGGCGTTTCCACGGCCAGGAAGCCGAAACGCTCGTAGTTGCGGCGGATCACGTCGAGCATGCGCTGGAACGCGATCTGGTCGAGCGGCAGCAGCTCGAGCACGCCGGGCATGGTGCGGGCCGGGGTAAGCGCCATGGAATCCTCTACTGACGATGGGAGACGTTCCGTCGCGCGGCAGGCCGCACGACGGCAGCCGTCAAGATTAACAGAACGCCGCCGCCCGTCCCCAGCGGATCGTCCACCGGATGCATCGAACCTGTTGCCAAGCCCACGATCCACGATTAAGATACGCGGCTTCCCACGGGGTGTAGCTCAGCCTGGTAGAGCGCTACGTTCGGGACGTAGAAGTCGCAGGTTCGAATCCTGTCACCCCGACCAAAAATTCGATGTGAAGCCGGCCTTGCGCCGGCTTTTTCATGTCCGCCCGCATGACGGCGGACTCGTCGAACATGGCATGGCAGCCCTGTAGGGCGCGCACGGCCCGCCGCTCCTGCTCCACCGCCTTGCATCATCACAGATCAAAAGCCGGCGGGCATTGCCCGCCCTACGAAGCTGCGTGTAGGAGCGCACCCTGTGCGCGATGCTTTTCGTCACGTCACGGAAAGCATCGCGCACAGGGTGCGCTCCTACACCAGGGCCAGTGCGGCCAGCCGGTCGAGCTCTTCCTCCACGAAGCCGGCCTCAAGCCGCGCCGGCCGGTTGAACGGCCCGCGCAGGCTCACCCCCATGTAGTCGCGCAGCAGGGCAAAGAACGTCTCGATCGGGTCGATGCCGTCGCGCTCGCAGCAGTGGCGGTACCAGCGGGTGCCGGCGGCGACGTGGGCCACTTCCTCGCGCAGGATCACTTCCAGGATCGCCACCGTGCGCTCGTCGCCGAGTCCGCGCAGCCGTTCGATCATGCCGGGGGTGACGTCCAGCCCGCGTGCCTCCAGCACGCGCGGTACCAGCGCCATCCGCGCGGTGTCGCTGTCGGCGGTTTTTTCGGCCATTTCCCACAAGCCGTTATGCGCGTCGAAATCGCCGTAGGCATGGCCCAGCTCGGCCAGCCGGTCGGACAGCAGCGCGAAGTGGCGCGCCTCGTCGTGGGCGCAGCTGGCCCAGTCGCGGTAGTACGCCGCGGGCTTGCCGCGGTAGCGATAGACCGCGTCCCAGGCCAGGTTGATCGCGTTGAATTCGATATGCGCCACGGCGTGCACCAGGGCGGCACGGCCCTCGTCGCTGCCCAGTCCGCGCTGCGGCAGCTGGCGGGCATTGACCAGCTGCGGTTTCACCGGGCGGCCGGGCTGTCCGATCGGCGCGGGTGGCGGCGCTGCGGGGTCGGCGTGCAAGTCGCCGGCCAGGAAAGCCTGCCAGCTCGCGTGCGTAAGGCGCAGTTTCTCGGCCGGCTCGGTGGCGTCGAGGCAGGCCTTGGCGGCCGCGTACAGGTCGGTCATGGCGTTTCCTGTAGGAGCGCACCCTGTGCGCGATGCTCTGATGTCGAATGGAGCCAAGAGCCTCGCGCACAGGGTGCGCTCCTACGCGTGCAATGGGGAGATGATCAGACCACCCGCCGCGCCGCCTTGGCGTCGTCCGAGCGCAGCATCTCGATCTGCTCCAGATAGCTCTGGTCGAGGCCGGTGACGTATTCGCCGGAGAAGCACGAGGTGTCGAACTGCTTCAGTTCCTCGTTGCCGTCCTGCACCGCCCAGATCAGGTCCTTCAGGTCCTGGTAGATCAGCCAGTCGGCGCCGAGCGTCTGCTCGATCTCCTTCTCGGTGCGCCCCGCGGCGACCAGCTCCGAGGCCGACGGCATGTCGATGCCATACACGTTCGGGTAGCGCACCGGCGGCGCGGCGGAGGCGAAGTAGACGTTCTTCGCACCGGCGTCGCGGGCCATCTGGATGATCTGCTTCGAGGTGGTGCCGCGCACGATCGAGTCGTCCACCAGCAGCACGTTCTTCTTGCGGAACTCCAGGTCGATCGCGTTGAGTTTGCGGCGCACCGATTTCACCCGCTCGCCCTGCCCCGGCATGATGAAGGTGCGGCCGATGTAGCGGTTCTTGACGAAGCCTTCGCGGAACGGTACGCCAAGCGCACCGGCCAGCGCGCTGGCGGCGGTGCGCGCGGTGTCGGGAATCGGGATCACCGCGTCGATGCCGTGGTCGGGCCGCTCGCGCAGGATCTTCTCGGCCAGTTTCTCGCCCATGCGCAGGCGCGCCTTGTACACCGAGACGTCCTCGATCATCGAGTCGGGCCGGGCCAGGTAGACGTACTCGAAGATGCACGGCGTGTGCGGCGCGCCCTCGGCGCAGCGGCGGGTATACAGCTGGCCGGCGTCGGTGATGATCACCGCCTCGCCCGGCGCCACGTCGCGGATGCGCTTGAAACCCAGGATATCCAGCGCCACCGACTCGGACGCCACCGCGTATTCGTGACCTTCCGCGGTGATCCGCTCGCCCAGCACCAGCGGGCGGATGCCGTTCGGATCGCGGAACGCGATCAGGCCGTAGCCCAGCAGCAGGGCGATGCAGGCGTAACCGCCTCGTGCACGCGCGTGCACGCCGGCCACCGCCTTGAAAATGTGGTCCGGGGTCAGCTCCATCCGGTCCTGGATCTGCAGCTCGTGCGCCAGCACGTTCAGCAGCACCTCGGAATCGGAATCGGTGTTGATGTGGCGGCGGTCGTCCTGGAACATCTCGCGGCGCAGCGCGTCGGTGTTGACCAGGTTGCCGTTGTGCGCGAACGCGATGCCGTACGGCGAATTGACGTAGAACGGCTGGGCCTCGGCCGAACCTTCCGAGCCGGCGGTGGGGTAGCGGCAGTGCCCGATGCCGATGCGCCCGCGCAGACCGCTCATCGCGACCTGCCCGAACACGTCGCGCACCAGTCCGTTGCCCTTGTGCAGGCGCAGCCGCGAGCCGTCCACCGTGGCGATGCCGGCCGCGTCCTGGCCACGGTGCTGCAGCACCGTCAAGCCGTCATAGAGCGCCGATGCCACTTCGGTGGTACCGACAATGCCGATGATTCCGCACATGGTTTGTTGCCTGCTTCAGAGGGTATGTTCAGAAAGTTGGGGATGGGCCGGCCGTGCTGGCCGCCACCGCCGGGCGCATCACGCTCACCGCTGGCGCGGGCGTCGTGCCCGATATGGGGGCCGGCAACATGGCCGGCAAGCCGTGCAGGCGATCGAGCACCGCCGGCGGATGGAGGTACTCGCGGACGCTGGGCGGCACCTGCTGGCCCAGCCAGGCCGCCACATGCTGGAAGCGCGGCAACAGCACCGACCGCTGCCACCACGGATCGCGCGTGAACGCGGTGAAACCGATCAGGAACACCAGCAGGGTCACCAGCAGCACGCCGCGCGCGAAGCCGAACAGCATGCCCAGCAGCCGGTCGGTGCCGGACAGCCCGGTGCTCTCGATCAGCTTGCCGATCACGAAACGCAGCAGCGCGCCGAGAATCAGCACGGCGACGAAGCACAGCCCGTAGCCCACGATGATCCGCGCCGACGGCAGCTCGATCATATGCCTGAAACGTTCCGCCACCATCGGACCGAACGTCCATGCCACCCAGAACGCGGCGATCCAGATCGCCAGCGCCATCACTTCGGAGATCAGGCCGCGCCACAACCCCACGAATACCGACAGGGCCAGCACGCCGATGATGATGTAGTCGGTCCAGTTCATCCGTTCATCCGCCTGGTCCGCGTGCCGGTACCGGCATGCTCAGGGCACCGACACGACGTTGCCGTCGATGCCAAGCTTCGCCTTGATCTGGTCGTGCACGCGCTGCGCGTCGCTGCGCTGGGTCTGCGGGCCGGCGCGCACGCGCCACAGCTGCTTGCCGCCGGACTGCACCGAATCGACGAAGCCGTCGAAACCGTTCGCACGCAGCTTGTCGCGCAACGCATTCGCATCGGCCTGGTTGCTCATCGCGGCCAGTTGCACGGCCCAGCCGCCGGCCTTGGCGGTGGTCGTGGCCGCAGCCGTCGGTGTCGCCGCCGCGCTGCTTTCACGGCTGGCGTCCTGTTCGAGCCGGGCCGGCACGCCGGGAATCGACTGGGTGATCTTCAGCCGCGCGGCCTCGGCCGCGGCACGCGTCTCGAACGGTCCGGCGATGACCAGGGTGCGAGGGCTGCCTGCCTGATTGATGGTGTGGCCGGTGACCGGGTAACCCAGCTCACGCACGCGGCGCTCCAGGTTGGCGGCGCCGGCCGCACTGGCCCGCGCCGGCTTTGCCGGGCCTCTCACCGTGTTCGAGGGCGCGCACGGCATGTTCAAGGCGTTCGCGCCGTCGAAAGCCCCGGACTTCACCCGGCTGACCGAGGGCCTCGGCACGCGCTGGGTCATCGAGGGTCTCGCCTTCAAGCCCTACGCTTGTGGCACCATGACCCAGCCCTTCGTCGACTGCGCGCTGAAGCTGGCCGCCGGCGGCGTGACGGCGGAGGACATCGTATCGATCCGCTGCAAGGTCGGCGAAGGCACGGTCCACCGGCTGTGGGAGCCGCTCGCCTCGAAGCACCGCCCGCCCAACGGCTATGCCGGCAAGTTCTCGACGCCCTATTGCATGGCGGTCGCCTTCCTCGACGGCGCGGCGGGGCTCAGCCAGTTCACCGACGCGCGCTCGCAGGATCCCGCCGTGCAGGCGCTGGCCGCCCGAATTTCCTACGAGGTCGACCCGCTGGACGAATACCCGCGCAACTTCTCCGGCCATTTGGAGGCGACATTGAAAGACGGCCGGACGCTCAGCTTCCGCCAGCCGCATATGCGCGGCGGCGCGCATGAGCCGCTGCCCGCGCGGGAACTGGTGGCGAAATTCGAGGCCAATCTGCGCTTCGGCGGGGTAGACGACGGCGGCATCGCGGACCTTCGCGCGGCGCTCGGCACCCTCGCCTCCGGCGGTGCGGTCGATCTCGCCGCGGCACGGCGGAGCGCCCGATGAACACCCTGGTTCCCGAAGCCTTTGCCTTCTCCGGCAAGGAACTCACGGGGCGCGTCGCCCTCGTCACCGGCGCCTCGCGCAATATAGGCCGCGCCATCGCGCTGGCCCTTGCCGAAGGCGGGGCGAGCGTCGTGGTCGCCGGGCGGCAGGACCGGGCGTCGGTCGATGCCGTGGTGGCGACGATCACCGCCAGTGGCGGCAAGGCGCTGGGCGTGCTCGGCGACGTCTCGCGTCCCGAGGACGTGACGGCAATGGTCGAGGCGAGCCTCGGGGCCTTCGGCCGGCTCGACATCCTCGTCAACAACGCCGCCGTGCGCGACGAGGCGCCACTCGCCGACCTGACCTATGAACATTGGCGCGAGGTGATGGCGCTCTCGCTCGATGCGCCCTTCCTGATGGCGAAGGCCGCGCTGGAGCCGCTGTCGCGCTCCGGGCAAGGGGCGATCATCAACATAGGCGGGCTCACCGCCTATATCGGCGCGCGCAACCGCGCCCATGTGGTAGCGGCGAAAGCCGGGCTGGACGGCCTGACCAGGGCCCTTGCGCACGAAATGGCCGAGCGCGGCGTGACGGTCAATCTCGTCTCGCCGGGGCTTATCGAAACGCAGCGCGAGGGAGGCCACCGCCCCCATCATCACGCCGTCACCGCCAATCTGCTTGGACGCCGCGGCACGCCGGACGAGGTGGCGGCCATGGTCCGCTTTCTTAGCGGTCCAGCTGCGCGCTACGTCACCGGGCAGACGCTGCACGTCAATGGCGGCGCCTATATGTAGAGCCGTGCAAGGGCCGCGCGCACCAGATCGCCGGAGCGCCCTTTCGCATCGCGCTCATAACTCTCCCCGCTCAGCGCTGGCTTCAGGGCATAGGCGGCAGTGAGGAGGTATGGCAGCAGGATCATCGAAGAGGTGAGCATGGTCACCAGTACCGGCAGGCACAGCACGCCGAGAAAGCCGAGCAGCGTGGCAAGACCGACAGCCGAGCGCTTGCACGCATAGCGCGAATAGAGGCTGGCGCCCTCGATGCCGACGAAGACGAACACCGTCACCAGCATGATGCCGGCCAGCATCAGCATGCCGCCGCCCGCGATGGCGGCCCAGGCGATGAGCGCGCCAAGCCCGCCGGTGACCCGTCCGAAGGTCTGCGGCAGCGAGAAGATGCCCGCTCCCACCATGGAGCCGACCACCATCGCGGTGAGCGTCGGCAGCGCGAATTTCTGTTGGGCAGGCTCGGCCATCGGGGTTCCTAAGCAGCCATACGGCGCGCCTTTTCCCTCTCCCAGTCGGGAGAGGTGGCCCGCAAAGCGGGTCGGTGAGGGGCTGCATGATTGCGGAGCCGAAGTGCCCCCACACCCCAACCCTCTCCCTCTCGGGGAGAGGGAGCTGTGCCGCGGTCTTCGGAAGCCGGCGCAGCCCTCAGAAATCCACCGCGTCGCGGATGATCGGGCAGGTCATGCAGTGGCCGCCGCCGCGCCCGCGTCCAAGCGATGGTGATGACCTCGATGCCAGCCTTGCGCAGCAGCGTGTTGGCGTAGGTGTTGCGGTCATAGGCGAAGACGACGCCCGGCGAAGCGCAGACGAGGTTGGCGCCGCTGTCCCACTGGGTGCGCTCGCGCATGTAGTCGTTGCCTCCGGTCTCGACGACGCGGATCTCCTTCAACCCCAGCGCCTCCTTCACCGTCTCGACGAGGCCCCTGTCCTTGGAGAGCGTAATGCCGCCCTTGCCGTCCGGCCGGTAGGAGAAGCACTCGATCTTGTCGACGATGTCGGGGTAGAGCAGCACGCAGTCGCGGTCGGCGAAGGTGAACACCGTATCGAGGTGCATGGCGGCGCGCAGCTTCGGCATGGCGGCGATGATGACGCGCTCGACTGCGCCCTGCGCGAACAGCGCCGCCGCCGCCTGGCTGATGGCCTGGCGCGAGGTGCGCTCGCTCATGCCGATCAGCACGTTGCCCTTGCCGATCGGCATCACGTCGCCGCCTTCCAGCGTGGCGAGGCCCCAGTCCTTGGTCGGGTCGCCCCACCATACCTTCACCTTGCCGGCGAAGTCGGGATGGAACTTGTAGATCGAGGAGGTGAGGATGGTCTCCTCGTGCCGCGCCGGCCAGTACAGCGGGTTCAGCGTCACGCCGCCATAGATCCAGCACGTAGTATCGCGGGTGTAGAGCGTGTTGGGCAGCGGCGGCAGCAGGTACTCGTTGACGCCGGCCGCGTCGCGGATCAGCGCCAGCGTCTCGCCGCCGATGGTTTCGGGGAACTCGAAGGTCGACAGGCCGCCGATCAGCGTCTCCGCGAGCTGGCGGTTCGGCAGGCCGTCGAGATAGGAGCGCACCTCGTCAATGAGGCCGAGGCCGATCTGGTTCGGCACCACCTGGTTGTCGAGTATCCACTTCCTGGCTTCCGGGATCGCGACTGTCTCGGTGAGTAGATTGTGCATCTCCACCACCTCGATGCCGCGGTCGCGCATCTTGGTGATGAAGTCGAAATGGTCGCGCTTGGCGACGTCAACCCACAATACATCGTCGAACAGCAGGTCGTCGCAATTGGTCGGGGTCAGGCGCTGATGCGCGCGGCCAGGCGCGCAGACCATGACCTTGCGCAGCTGGCCGACTTCCGAATGGACGCCGAACGTCGTTTCCATGGCGGGGCTCCCGATGCTTGTCTTGTCAGGGTGTGATGATGCCGGTGAGGAGGCCGTAGGTGCCGATCGCAGCCGCTACCACAGTCACGCCGAAGATCATCAGCTCGACCGGCGTGAACACGCGGGCCTTCTGCTCGCGGCGGGCCCAGAAGTAGAGAAGGATGGTGCCCGGCACGAACAGAACGGCGACCAGCAACACGTATTTCAGGCCGGCGGCGACGAACATGAACAGCGTGTAGACGACCGCAATCCACGCGAAGATCTGGTCGCGCCCCCGCTCGTTCGGCGTCGCCTCATAACCCACGCCGCTGCGCGCCAGCAGCACGCCATAGCCGGCGACCAGCAGATAGGGCAGCAGCGCGGTGACACTGGTCATGTCGAGCATGAAGTTGAAGGCGTCTCGCGACCAGTAGGTCGAGATCACGAACAGAGAGACGACGATATTGGTCAGCCACAGTGCATTGGCGGGCACGCGGTTGCCATTCTGCGCCGCGAACAGCTTCGGCATGTCGCTGGACTTCGCTGCGGCAAACAGCACTTCCGCGCAGATCAGCGACCAGGCGAGATAGGCGCCGAGCACCGAGACCAGCACGCCGATCGAGATGAATACCGCCCCCCAGTGCCCGACGACCAGTTCGAGCGCCCCGGCAAGAGAAGGGTTCTGCACCCCGGCGATCGCTGCGCGGGGCGCAGTGGCATAGGGCAGCATGGTCACGGCCACCATCAAGCCGGTCACGGCGACGAAGCCGAGAATGGTGGCGGTGCCGACATCCGACCGCTCCTTGGCGAAGCGGGAATAGACGCTCGCCCCCTCGATGCCGAGGAACACGAAGACGGTGATGAGCATGGTGTCACGCACCTGCGCCACCAGGGTCTTTTCCGGCATGCCCACGCCGCCGAAGAAATTCTCGGAGAACTGCGTGTAATTGAAGAAGAAGATGAAGGCGAGAATCGCCACGATCAGCGGCACGATCTTGGCGACGGTGACGATCGTGTTGATGAAGGTCGCCTGCTCGACGCCGCGCAGGATCATGAAATGGAACAGCCAGATGCCGACCAGCGACACGATGATCGCGGTCGCGGTACTGCCGTCGCCGAATATGTCGGGGAAGAAACGGCCGAGCGTCGACCCGATGAGCACCCAGTAGAACACATTGCCGAGGCAGCTTCCGAGCCAATAGCCGAAGGCCGACAGAAAGCCCATATAATCGCCGAAACCCGCCTTGGCATAGGCGAAGACGCCGGAATCGATATCCGGCCGTTTCTCGGCCAGCGCCTGGAAAACCCTCGCCAGCATGTACATGCCGGTTCCGGCGATGGCCCAGGCGATGATGGCGCCGAACGGGCCTGTCGCGGTGGCGAAGCGGCCCGGCAGGTTGAAGATGCCCGCGCCGACCATCGAGCCGACGACCATTGCGGTCAGGGTGGGAAGCGACAGCTTGCCAGCCGAGGTGTCAGCCATGTCGCACCTATTGGAAAGGAAGGAGCGGCCTACTCGCCATAGAACGGCATCATTTCGAATGCAACCGTCCGTATATCTTAATTTCCTTGATGTAATACCAATCCAATTTTCTTGTCACGCCCAATCTTAATTGCTGCAAATGCGAAGAAACTGGAATATTGCGTACCACGATCGGAATTTAGTGCCTCGAATCGACGAGGATCAGCATCGATCATCGATGGGTATCTCGGATGCTGATAGTGGCGACACCAATGGTGAACATCCATGTCTAAGCCCATGTCTAGGCTCATCCGCATCCTGCTGCTGCCGATTGAGGCGGTCATGGTGGTCTTCATCGTGCTCGATGAGATCGCCCGGCCGCTCTATCGGCCGCTGCTGCGCTGGGTGGCGTCGCTGCGCCTCATGCATCGCATGGAGAACTGGGTCGCGGCGCGCCACCGGCTGACCATCCTCGTCCTGCTCGCGATTCCCTTCATCATCGTCGAGCCATTGAAGATCGTCGGCCTGTTCTGGATCGGGCGCGGCGCGCTGATTCCGGGCGGCGTCATACTGGCACTGGCCCATCTCGCCGGCTTCGTCATCGTCGAGCGCATCTACAGCGCCGGAAAACCCAAGCTGCTCACCATTGGCTGGTTCGCCTGGGCGATCGGCCTGCTCGTCACCGTCCGCACCGCGCTGATCGAGCGCGCCCGGCAAACCGCCATCTGGAGGACCGTGACCCGCGCGAAGGCGGCCGTGAAGGCATGGTTCGCCCGCTAGCCCCTCACCGCCCCGCGAAAAACCACCCCACCCGCATCAGGCTGCGCACCGCGATCCAGCCGATGATGGCGTTCGCCACTACGAACATCGGCAATGCCATCTGCGCGACGGGGACATCGACGCCCTTCTCCACCAGCCGCAGCGCGGCGAGCGGAAGGGCAGACACGCCGAACGTATAGCCCCACGCGCCAGGACCGAAGGGCTGTTGGCGCAGCCACGGCACCAGCCGCAGCATGACCAGCGCCAGGAAGCAGCCATAGCCGAACAGCGCCAGCGCCACGCGGTCGGCCGGCCCCGGTTCCAGCGCGAGATAGGCGACGCAGGCCACCGCCGCCGGAGCGAGGTTCATGCCGAGCGTCGAGCGTTGCTCGGGCGGCAGTCTGTGTACGAACAGCCGGGTGAGCAGCACCGATTCCATGCTCATCCAGGACAGCAGCCCCATGCCGAAGAACATCCAGCCGAGATCGGGCAGCCCGAAGGTGCCGCACGCCAAGGCGCCGACCAGTCCACCGCCAACGGTCGGCATATAGAGCACCGCGGTGGTGGCCTGCACGTCGCGCCCGCCCTGCCACAGCCCGCCGACCGCCCACGCCGCATAGGCCACCACGCCGACGGCTCCAATCGCGAACACCCACCAGCCGAGCAGCGGCACATGCGGGCCGATGGCCATGCTGGCGATCAAGGTCGCCACCGGCACCAGCGAGGCCAGCAGCGCCTGCACCGGGTGGTTCAGCTCTTCCCGCGCCGCGCCGGGAT
>LNAP01011632.1_pt1 | contig 14731 bp, 15 predicted proteins | sample 602601 | NCBI WGS metagenome assembly LNAP01 (sample SAMN02440304, study PRJNA202911) | soil metagenome | biome: Subtropical and temperate rainforests or woodlands; isolation source: soil samples (1 kg each in a 20% v/v slurry with milli Q water) were... ...
CCGCGATGCAAACCGAACTGAACGACAACCTGCGTCTGTACCCGGACCCGAACAGCGATCTGCTGAAGAACGCGGTCGCCAGGTACTACGGTGTGCAAAGCAATCAAGTGTTCCTCGGCAACGGTTCCGATGAAGTGCTTGCGCACATCTTCCACGGTTTGCTACAGCACGATCAGCCGCTGTTGTTCCCGGACATCAGCTACAGCTTCTACCCGGTCTACTGCGGTTTGTACGGCATCAAGTTCGACGCGGTGCCGCTGGACGAGCAGTTCCAGATCAACCCGGCGGACTATGCCAGGCCGAACGGCGGGATCATCTTCCCCAACCCGAACGCGCCGACTGGCTGCCTGTTGGCGCTGGAAGCGGTGGAGCAGATTCTCAAGGCAAGTCCGGATTCGGTGGTGGTGGTCGACGAGGCCTACATCGACTTCGGTGGCGAGACGGCAATCACCCTGGTGGACCGTTATCCGAACCTGCTGGTGACCCAGACCCTGTCCAAGTCCCGTTCCCTGGCGGGCCTGCGGGTTGGATTGGCGGTCGGCCATCCGGACCTGATCGAGGCGCTGGAGCGGATCAAGAACAGTTTCAACTCCTATCCGCTGGATCGCATGGCGAATGTCGGCGCTGCCGCCGCGTTCGAGGATCGCGAGTATTTCGACAAGACCTGCCGGTTGGTGATCGAGATCGTTGCGCAGCTGGAGGAAAAGGGCTTTGAAGTGCTGCCATCGGCGGCGAACTTCATTTTTGCCCGTCACCCCCGACACGATGCGGCGGGGCTTGCGGCGAAGCTGCGCGAGCAAGGCGTGATCGTCCGGCACTTCAAGCAGGAGCGGATTGCCCAGTTCCTGCGGATCTCCATCGGTACGCCAGAGCAGAATCAGGCGCTGATCGACGGCCTGGGCGACTTGTAAACCACCGCTGACCCCTGTAGGAGCGAGCTTGCTCGCGATGGTGTCTCAGATACATTGATGTTGATTGACACACCTTCGCGACCAAGCCCGCTCCCACAAGGGTTTGTATTAGCCGCTTACTCTTCTTCTTTTTCCTTGATCGGAGCCGGCGGCGGACGCAGGCCGACTTCAGCTGTCAGCTTGAGCTCCTTGCCGTTGCGCATCACCTCGATTGCGACCTTGTCGGTCGGCTTGATCCGCGCTACCTGATTCATCGAGCGACGGCCATCACCGGCCGGTTCGCCATCGATGGCAAGAATCACATCACCCAGTTGCAGACCGGCCTTCTGTGCCGGGCCATCGCGGAAAATTCCCGCCACGACAATGCCTGGACGACCGGACAAGCCGAACGACTCGGCCAGTTCCTGGGTCAGCGGCTGCACCTCGATACCCAGCCAGCCACGAATCACCTGGCCGTGCTCGATGATCGACTTCATCACTTCCATCGCCAGCTTCACGGGGATTGCGAACCCAATGCCCTGGGAGCCCCCGGACTTGGAAAAGATCGCCGTGTTGATACCGGTCAGGTTGCCGATGGCATCCACCAGCGCACCGCCTGAGTTGCCCGGGTTGATCGCCGCATCGGTCTGGATGAAGTCTTCGTAGTTGTTCAGGCCCAATTGATTGCGCCCGGTGGCGCTGATGATGCCCATGGTTACGGTCTGGCCGACGCCGAACGGGTTGCCGATGGCCAGCGCGACATCGCCGATGCGGATGTTGTCAGAACGCCCCACGGTGATCGCCGGCAAGTTTTTCAAGTCGATTTTCAGAACCGCGAGGTCGGTCTCCGGGTCGCTGCCGATCACTCGCGCCAGAGTTTCCCGGCCGTCCTTGAGCGCCACCACGATCTGGTCGGCACCGCTGGTCACGTGGTTGTTGGTCAGGATGTAGCCTTCCGGGCTCATGATCACGCCGACTCCATGCGTTTCTGCTTGGGCGAGTTATCGCCGAAGAAGCGACGAAACTGCGGATCTTCGAACAGCGGATGGTTGGGTTTGTTGATGACTTTGGTGGTGTACAGGTTCACCACCGATGGCGCGGCGGTGGATACCGCTTCGGCATAAGACACCGGACCCTGCTGCATGCTGGTGGTTTGCGGCGCTTGTTGCAGATTGACGTCGAGGCTCGGGAGCCCGACCCACTGCGGGTAACGCTGGATTATCAAAAGAGCGACAAGCACGCCGGCCAACAGCGGCCAGCCGGAAAAACGCAGCGCCTTGAGCATTAAGCAGTTCCTGAGAGAGTTGCAGGCGGTCTGAGACCGCTCATAATGACGCGCATTATACGAGGCCGCGCGCGCCTCTGAACGGGATATTTAGGAGTCTTTTATGGCCGTCGCCCTGAGCACCCTGGTCGAAGAAGCTGACCGCTACCTCAACAGCGCCAAAATCGCCGATTATTGCCCCAACGGCCTGCAGGTCGAGGGGCGGCCACAAGTGATGCGCATTGTCAGTGGCGTCACCGCCAGCCAGGCTCTGCTCGATGCGGCCGTGGAGGCCAACGCAGACCTGGTGCTGGTGCATCATGGCTACTTCTGGAAGGGTGAAAACCCGTGCATCACCGGCATGAAGCAGCGTCGCTTGAAGACCCTGCTCAAGCACGATATCAGCCTGTTGTCCTATCACCTGCCGCTGGACCTGCACCCGGACGTCGGCAATAACGCGCAGCTCGCACGGCAACTCGACATCACCGTCGAAGGTCCGCTGGACCCGGACAACCTGAAGATTGTCGGCCTCGTCGGCTCGCTGAATGAGCCAATGATGCCCCGGGATTTCGCCCGCCGCGTCCAGGAAGTGATGGGGCGTGAGCCACTGTTGATCGAAGGCAGCGCCATGATCCGCCGCGTTGGCTGGTGCACCGGTGGTGGCCAGAGTTACATCGATCAAGCCATTTTGGCGGGTGTCGATCTGTACCTCAGCGGCGAGGCTTCCGAGCAAACCTTCCACAGCGCCCGGGAAAACGACATCAGCTTCATCGCCGCCGGTCACCATGCGACCGAGCGCTACGGCGTTCAGGCGCTGGGGGATTATCTGGCCCGCCGGTTTGCGCTGGAGCACATCTTCATCGATTGCCCGAATCCGATCTGACGAAACGCAATCCCTGTAGGAGCGAGCCTTGCTCGCGATGTACCCGAGAACAACGCGGGGTGTCAGACTCCCAGCGTTATCGTTGACGACCATCGCGAGCAAGCTCGCTCCTACAGGGGGTGAGCCCAAACAGGCAGGCATATTCATATGCTCTTTCGATCTAGTTGGCGTCCTGATTAGAAGGGGGCGCTGTGCTAGGATCCCCGCTCGAACACGGCCCGGTGGCCGTTCATAAGAAAGTTTTCGTGAGTAGCCATGGTCGACAAACTGACGCATCTGAAACAGCTGGAGGCGGAAAGCATCCACATCATCCGCGAGGTGGATAACCCGGTGATGCTGTACTCCATCGGTAAAGACTCCGCCGTGATGCTGCATCTGGCACGCAAGGCGTTCTTCCCGGGCAAGCTGCCGTTTCCGGTGATGCACGTCGACACTCGCTGGAAATTCAAAGAGATGTACAGCTTCCGCGACAAGATGGTCGCCGAGCTGGGCCTCGACCTGATCACCCACGTCAACCCGGACGGCGTGGCGCAGGACATCAACCCTTTCACCCATGGCAGCGCCAAGCACACCGACATCATGAAGACCGAGGGCCTCAAGCAGGCACTCGACAAGTATGGTTTCGACGCAGCATTCGGCGGCGCCCGTCGCGATGAAGAGAAATCCCGCGCCAAAGAGCGCGTCTACTCGTTCCGCGACAGCAAGCACCGCTGGGATCCAAAAAACCAGCGCCCCGAGTTGTGGAACGTCTACAACGGCAAAGTCAACAAGGGCGAGTCGATCCGCGTCTTCCCGTTGTCGAACTGGACCGAGCTGGACATCTGGCAGTACATCTACCTTGAAGGCATCCCGATCGTTCCGCTGTACTTCGCCGCCGAGCGTGAAGTCATCGAGAAAAACGGCACGCTGATCATGATCGACGACGAGCGCATCCTCGAACACCTGAGCGACGAAGACAAAGCGCGCATCGTCAAAAAGAAAGTGCGTTTCCGTACCCTTGGTTGCTACCCGTTGACGGGCGCGGTGGAGTCCGAGGCCGAAAGCCTCACGGACATCATTCAGGAAATGCTCCTGACGCGAACTTCCGAGCGCCAGGGCCGTGTCATCGCTCGATGGAAGACAAAAAACGTCAGGGTTATTTCTAAGGGGTTGTCATGTCGCACGCATCTGATTTGATCAGCGAGGACATCCTCGCCTACCTGGGCCAGCACGAACGTAAAGAGCTGCTGCGCTTTCTGACCTGCGGTAACGTCGACGACGGCAAGAGCACCCTGATCGGGCGCCTGCTGCACGACTCCAAGATGATCTACGAAGATCACCTGGAAGCCATTACCCGCGATTCGAAAAAAGTCGGCACCACCGGCGAAGACATCGACCTGGCGCTGCTGGTCGACGGCCTGCAGGCCGAGCGTGAACAAGGCATCACCATTGATGTCGCGTACCGCTACTTCTCCACCGCCAAGCGCAAATTCATCATCGCCGACACCCCTGGCCACGAGCAGTACACCCGCAACATGGCCACCGGTGCCTCCACCTGTGACCTGGCGATCATCCTGGTCGACGCTCGTTACGGCGTGCAGACCCAGACCCGTCGCCACAGCTTCATCGCCTCGTTGCTGGGCATCAAGCACATCGTTGTGGCCATCAACAAGATGGACCTCAAGGACTTCGACCAGGGCGTGTTCGAGTCGATCAAGGCTGACTACCTGCAGTTCGCCGAAGGCTTGAAGATGAAGCCCCACTTCGTGCCGATGTCTGCGCTGAAAGGCGACAACGTGGTGAACAAATCCGAGCGCTCGCCGTGGTACACCGGCCAGTCGCTGATGGAGATCCTCGAGACCGTGGAAGTGGCGGGCGATCGCAACTTCACCGACCTGCGTTTCCCGGTGCAGTACGTCAACCGTCCGAACCTGAACTTCCGTGGCTTCGCCGGTACGCTGGCCAGCGGCATCGTCAAGAAAGGCGATGAAGTCGTGGTGCTGCCGTCGGGCAAGAGCAGCCGCGTGAAGTCTATCGTCACCTTTGAAGGCGAACTGGAGCATGCCGGTCCGGGTCAGGCTGTCACGCTGACCATGGAAGACGAAATCGACATCTCCCGTGGCGACCTGCTGGTCCACGCCGACAACGTGCCGCCGGTGACCGACAGCTTCGAAGCCATGCTGGTGTGGATGGCTGAAGAGCCGATGCTGCCGGGCAAGAAATACGACATCAAACGCGCCACCAGTTACGTGCCGGGCTCCATCGCCAGCATCGTCAACAAGGTCGACGTGAACACCCTGGAAGAAGGTCCGGCCAGCGCGTTGCAGTTGAACGAAATCGGTAAGGTCAAGATTGCGCTCGATGCGCCGATTGCCCTCGACGGTTACGACAGCAACCGCACCACCGGCGCCTTCATCATCATCGACCGCTTGACCAACGGCACCGTTGGCGCGGGCATGATCGTCGCCCAGCCTTTGGCCCATGGCACCAGCACGCACCACGGCAAACTGGCCCACGTTGCCACCGAAGAACGCGCACAGCGCTTCGGCCAGCAACCGGCCACCGTGTTGTTCAGCGGCTTGTCGGGCGCGGGCAAAAGCACACTGGCGTATGCGGTTGAACGCAAGTTGTTCGACATGGGCCGTGCGGTGTTCGTGCTCGATGGCCAGAACCTGCGTCACGACCTCAATAAAGGTCTGCCGCAGGATCGCGCCGGGCGTACCGAGAACTGGCGTCGTGCCGCGCACGTGGCGCGTCAGTTCAACGAGGCTGGTCTGCTGACCCTCGCTGCGTTCGTTGCCCCTAGTGCCGAAGGACGTGAACAGGCCCGGGAACTGATCGGCAAGGAGCGTCTGCTGACGGTCTACGTCCAGGCTTCGCCGACGGTCTGCGCCGAGCGTGATCCGCAAGGTTTGTACGCGGCGGCCGGGGATAACATTCCGGGCGAGTCCTTCCCGTACGACGTGCCGCTGGATGCCGACCTGGTCATCGACACCCAGTCCGTGTCGCTGGAAGAAGGCGTCAAGCAAGTGCTGGGTCTGCTGCGTGAGCGTGGCGCGATCTAAGCGTTAGCCGGTAAAAAGAAACCCGTCGATGAGTGATCATCGGCGGGTTTTTTTTGTGTTCTTGAAAACGCCTTCGCTGGCAAGCCAGCTCCCACAGTTTTGAAGGTGTTCACAAAATTTGTGAGCGACGCGATCCCTGTAGGAGCTGGCTTGCCAGCGAAGAGGCCATTGCAGCCACATCACTTGCCGGGGCTGGATAAGTCCAATGCAAGCCGTGTAAGCAATCGGCAATTGCGCGTGAATTTCCAACGCTATTAGCGCTTGGGAAATGGACTACAGGAGTATCGGAAACGGGTAAGTTATATTTATTAGCATAGAGAGATATTGTCCTTGGTAGATGCAAGGTAGAAGTCTATTCGGGTTTGTGTTGGGTTGATTGCAAATAAGCAGATATCAAAATCAGGAGAAGTTCCTCCAGTGTGCGCGTTAATTATTCGGGGTGTGGCGTGTTGCGCCAAAGAGTGTGTAATGGCGCAGTTTTGATCGACCCAGATAATACTCAAGTCTTAGGTGCATAATGTTGTTGATTAACGTTCGTGGGGGGGTGTATGCGTATAAAAGATTTATATATCCCTCCTGGGTATGTTGCGGGTGTTGGTGAAATTGTTTTTTGTGTGATTGTATTTTTTTTCCTGGTTTTTGCATCGACTTATATGCTCGGCGACGTAAAGGAGGTCCCTTCCTTGCCAGAAAATCTGGTTATGGAGAGTGCTTATATATACAGAGATGTTTCGCAGTCAAAGAATGACTCATATTTGTACCTGAAGGTCGGGTTGGGTGATGATGCGTATAATTACACTATTGTGGCTCGTAGTAGTGATCTTCGGCATTTGGATTTGAGGAAGTCAAGAAAGCTGTGGGTCGCTGTAGACTCTGATCGGAGTAAGCGGTTTGTTTGGTGGGTTTATGATTTTGATAACAAGTTTATTATCAGTCGTAAAGAGATATTGGGTTGGGTAAGACGCTACAATAGTGGGAACTATTTTGTGGCGATTTTGGGGGCTGTTTCGTCCTTGTATTTGCTTCTGATAATTGTTCGAAACGGAGTTTGGAATAGAGTTGTAGCGAAAAGGAAGGCGCATGAAAGTCGAGCGGATTGATAATGAGATATATGTAGTTGACGATTTCCTCACGGAAAGCGAAGAGGTTGGTATAAATCTTCAGCTTAAGGGGGCTGTCTGGAGGTACAACTGGCCTAATTATGAAGAACTCCCCTTCGTTAGGCCCTGTTGGCACGTGTTTATTGCGGGTAAAGGTCGTCCTGATCGGCAGTCCTGTTTAGAAGAATTGAACTGCAATGAATCATGGCGTTTTCTGATTGGTTTTTGGGAGCGTTTTTCAGCCTTGCATAATTTTAACATGACGTTATTAGGTGTTTATGCAAACGGGCAGACGTTCGGGCAGGACACCATTATTCATCGTGACAACAAGTCGCATCCAGGATTGACAGTGATTGTTTTCTGTAACGAGCACTGGCCGACGTCTTGGGGAGGGGAGCTCGTTTTCTATGATGATACGAAAGAAAATATCATTAAGGCTGTGCTACCAAAGTCTCGTCGCATAGTGATTTTCGATGGACGAATTCCACATGCTGCGAGATCACCTTCCGTGAAGTGTGATCAGGTAAGAATGACACTTGCGTTTAAAACTGTGATTAAGGAGTAATATATGGCCGGGAAAGCTGAAATATTTTTAGGTGTCGTGAGCGATGGTGTAACTGTAGGCTCGGGCGCAACTGCGATATCAGACCAGTTCTTGGTTAATGGGGATGGGATGGTGTTGTTGAATCAAACAGCGCAAACCGGTGCTGTAATAGCGAGCGTGACGTCAGTCACTAAACTGGCAGGTCCCTATGTTCCCATTGTGAGTATGCCAGCCAATATGGTTGCAGGTACGATTACTTTTCTAAAGATTGGGGTGGATATTAGGGAAGGGGCCGGTTTTCAAAGGGGTGATGTTATTAGTCTTGTCGGGAATGTTGCAGGTGTGATTGCTACCATGGCTGTTTTGGGAGCCGCACCGTTCCTAGTCGTTGGTAGTGCAAGTGTTGTATAAATAGCAGCTGGTCTGTATTCTATTCGTGAATCAAAAGCGTTTGAAAGTTTAGCGATGAATGCTACGAACTTCTTTAAAGGTAACGCTTTGGATAGCTATCTTGACTATGTCTGGGCGCCCGATATGAATCTTGTGCATAGAGACATCCTGGGAGCGTCATACAACAATTATATGCTTTCATTTAATTGGTCGCCTGAGACCGGGGAGTTGGTGCCTTCGGCATTTTATACAGTCAGTGAAAATAGTGGGGGTGGGGGTTTTGTTCCGCCCACAAATCCGGTGTTTCCGGTTCCTCCTCCCGAGATAGTTCCAGTAGTTACCATCGGTCCTCTTGAGTTTGGCAATGAAAATGCTGGCAAGGACGATAACGGTGATGAGTATGGATGCTGTACTGGGGGAAGTGATGGTTATGTGTAGCGAAACCCATATATAAGTTATCTATCCCTCATTTTTTTCTTCAGATTTTCAGTAAAAACCAACCAGATATTCGACAGTCTTAAGCGCCAAGCCCGAGTCAGGCTGAACTTAAGAGTGCGCTGGTGAGTGGGTAATCGTCAGCTTCATCGCTTGGAACTGAGTTCCGTTTCGCTGGGAGAAGGCGTCAAGCAAGTGCTGGGTCTGCTGCGTGAGCGTGGCGCGATCTAAGCGTTAGCCGGTAAAAAGAAACCCGCCGATGAGTGATCATCGGCGGGGTTTTTTTTTTCTGGTAATCAGTCAAAACAAACACTAAACCTGTGGGAGCGAGCTTGCTCGCGATAGCGGCGGATCAGTCGACATCAATGTTGAATGTCAGTCCGAAATCGCGAGCAAGCTCGCTCCCACAGGGGATTAGTGTTTGCCTGGGAATTCGTGGTGCATCTGGTCCAGCAACGCATCCTTGTCCTGCCACAACTGATTGATCCAGCCCTGAAACTGCAGGCGGTACTCACCATCCTGGTCATAGTTCTTGCCGATGAACTGCGGCGGGATCTTCAGCTCTTCAAAGTGCACCACCACGTCCGCAACGTTCCCGCACAGCAAATCCCAGAAACCCGGGCGCCCGGCGGGGTAGTGGATGGTCACGTTGACCAGGGATTCAAGCTGCTCGCCCATCGCATCCAGCACAAAGGCAATGCCGCCGGCCTTGGCCTTGAGCAGGTACTTGAAGGGTGACTGCTGTTGCTTGTGCTTGCCCTCGGTGAAGCGCGTGCCTTCGACGAAGTTGAAAATGCCCACCGGGTTGTCGCGGAATTTCGCACAGGTCTTGCGGGTGGTTTCCAGGTCCTTGCCTTTCTTCTCCGGGTGCTTTTCCAGATAGGCCTTGGAGTAACGCTTCATGAACGGAAAGCCCAGCGTCCACCAGGCCAGACCGATCACCGGAACCCAGATCAGCTCCTGCTTGAGAAAGAACTTCAGCGGCTGAATGCGCCGGTTTAGCACGTATTGCAGCACCAGGATGTCGACCCAGCTCTGGTGGTTGCTGGTGATCAGGTACGAATGCTGATAGTCGAGGCCGTGCAGGCCGCTGATGTGCCAGCGTGTGCGGCGTACCAGGTTCATCCAGCCTTTGTTGACGCTGATCCAGGCTTCGTGGGTATGGCTCATCAGCCAGCCCGCGAGGCGCTGGGTGAGGGCGAACGGCAATACCTTGACGAGTGCCACGCAGAACAGGAACGAGCAGAGCAGAATCGTGTTCAGTGCCAACAGCAGCGAGGCGATCACGCCCCGCAGCGCAGCAGGTAGGAAGTCCAGCATTTACACATCCATAGGTCGGTTGGCGGCTTGAATCGCGGTCAGGGCGATGGTGTAGACGATGTCATCGACCTGCGCGCCGCGGGGCAAATCGTTCACCGGTTTGCGCAAGCCTTGCAGCATCGGCCCGAGGCTGACGCAGTCGGCGCTGCGCTGTACGGCCTTGTGCGTGGTATTGCCGGTGTTGAGGTCGGGGAACACGAACACCGTGGCACGCCCGGCCACCTGACTGTTCGGCGCCAATTGTCGGGCCACGTTTTCATTGGCGGCGGCGTCGTACTGCAAGGGGCCATCGATCAGCAGCGAGTGCTGTTGTTCGTGGGCGAGCAGGGTCGCCTCGCGGACCTTCTCTACTTCTTCGCCGCTGGCCGACTCGCCGCTGGAGTAGCTGATCATCGCGACCCGTGGCGTGATGCCGAACGCGGCGGCCGAATCAGCGCTTTGCAGGGCGATCTCGGCCAGTTCACTGGCGCTCGGGTGCGGGTTCATCACGCAGTCGCCATAGACCAGCACCTCTTCCGGAAACAGCATGAAGAACACCGACGACACCAGGGTGCAGCCTGGCGCCGTCTTGATCAGCTGCAGGGCCGGGCGGATGGTGTTGGCGGTGGTGTTGATCACGCCTGAGACGAGGCCGTCGACTTCATCCAGGGCCAGCATCATGGTACCGATCACCACGGTGTCTTCCAGTTGCTGCTCGGCCATCGGCGCATTGAGGCTTTTGCTTTTGCGCAGCGCGACCATCGGCTCGACATAGCGCTCGCGGATCAAGTCCGGATCAATGATCTCCAGGCCCGGTGGCAACTCGATGCCCTGGGCGCGGGCGACGGCCTGCACGTCCTCTGGCTTGGCCAGCAGCACACAGCGAGCGATGCCGCGGGCCTGGCAGATCGCGGCGGCCTGCACGGTGAACGGCTCGCTGCCTTCGGGCAACACGATGCGCTTGTTGGCTGCCTGGGCGCGCTGGATCAGTTGATAGCGGAACACCGCTGGCGACAGACGCATCTCCCGCGGTGTGCCGCAGCGCTGATGCAACCAGTTGGCATCGAGGTGGCCGGCGATGAAATCGGTGATGATTTCCGCGCGCTCGCGGTCATCGATGGGGATTTCCTTGTTCAGGCCATTGAGCAGATTGGCGGTGTCGTAGGAGCCGGTACTCACCGACAGCACCGGCAAACCAGCCTGCAGGGCACCACGGCACAGGTCCATGATGCGTGGGTCGGGCAGGGTGTCGCTGGTCAGCAGCAGGCCGGCGAGCGGCACGCCGTTCAAGGCCGCGAGGCTGACAGCGAGGATGATGTCGTCGCGGTCGCCGGGGGTCACCACCAGCACGCCGGGCTTGAGCAACTCCACGGTGTTACGCATGGTGCGGGCACAGATGATGATCTTGGTCATGCGCCGGGTTTCGTAATCACCGGCGTTGAGCACTTGCGCGCCCATCAGGTCGGCGACGTCGCGGGTGCGCGGGGCGTTCAGTGGAATGCAGCCGAGCAAGCGGAAATCACCACTGCGCAGCAACGGCGAATGCTCTTTCAGGCGCGTGGCGAAGGCCTCCATGCTTTCTTCGGTCTTGACCTTGTTGAGGATCACACCGAGGACTTTCGGGTCTTTCGGGCCGCCGAACAACTGCGCCTGCAACTCGACGCGACCGGAGAGCTCGGTCAGCACTTCGTTTTCCGGTGCCGAGACCAGGATCACCTCGGCGTCGAGGCTCTTGGCCAGGTGCAGGTTGACCCGCGCGGCATAACTGGCGCTGCGGGTCGGCACCATGCCTTCGACGATCAGCACATCCTTGCCGATGGCGGCCTGCTGATAAAGGGTGATGATTTCTTCGAGCAACTCATCGAGCTGGCCGTCGCCGAGCATGCGCTCGACATGGGCCAGGCCCAGGGGTTGGGGCGGTTTCAAGCCGTGGGTGCGCGCCACCAGTTCGGTGGAACGTTCCGGGCCCGTGTCGCCCGGATGCGGCTGGGCAATCGGTTTGAAAAAACCGACCTTGAGCCCGGCCCGCTCAAGGGTGCGCACCAGCCCGAGGCTGATGGAGGTCAGACCCACACCAAAATCGGTGGGCGCGATAAAAAAAGTTTGCATGCGGATTCTCTGAAGGAGCATGGCAAAGGTGATCATCTATATCTGACGATCTACCGAAATTCAGTCGCCAAGGTTATCGCTAACCGAGCCCTGTGCGCACCAACCGCAAGCAAAGGGTTGGCCTATTTTTTCAAGGCGTTGCACAGGGTCCATGACCCAGGCGCGGGATTGCCAGGGTGGCTGGTGCCGCAGGTGCTGGGTGTGGCCGCAGGAAAGCTCGGCCACCCAGTGTCCGTCCTCGTCCTGATGGAAGCCTGTGATCGTCGAATCCCGTCTGTCCGGGTTGTGTTCGCTTTCGGACGATTGCTTCGCTAAACTTGGCCTTTCAATTTTCCTATGCAAAAGGTCTCGCCCCATGCTGATCGCCGCCAATAAGGCTGTCTCCATCGACTATACCCTGACCAACGACGCTGGTGAGGTCATCGACAGCTCCGCCGCTGGTCTACCTGCAAGGCGCAGGCAACATCATCCCTGGCCTGGAAAAGGCTCTGGAAGGCAAGGCTGTCGGCGACGAGCTGACCGTAGCCGTTGAACCGGAAGACGCTTACGGCGAATACGCCGCCGAACTGGTCAGCACCCTGAGCCGCAGCATGTTCGAAGGCGTCGACGAGCTGGAAGTGGGCATGCAGTTCCACGCTTCCGCTCCGGACGGCCAGATGCAGATCGTGACCATCCGTGATCTGGACGGCGACGACGTCACCGTTGACGGCAACCACCCGTTGGCCGGTCAGCGCCTGAATTTCCAGGTCAAGATCGTTGCCATCCGTGACGCCAGCCAGGAAGAAATCGCTCATGGTCACGTCCATGGCGAAGGTGGCCATCACCACTGATTTCTGCGCTAAGCTCAGATAACTGGAGAGGCGCCTTGTGGGCGCCTTTTTAGTCTGCGGCCGTCCCTGATGACACCGCCAAGTGGCTGTTTCGAGAAGAACACGGGAATCTGGAGTACGCCATGAGTGCTTTTCACGACCTTAAATTGACAGCCCTGGATGGACAGGAGCTACCTCTGGCGCCTTTCAAAGGCCAAGTCGTACTGGTGGTCAACGTCGCCTCCAAATGCGGCCTGACCCCGCAGTACGCGGCGCTGGAAAACCTCTATCAGCAATTCAAGGCCAAGGGCTTCAGTGTCCTGGGCTTGCCGTGCAACCAGTTTGCCGGGCAGGAACCGGGGACCGAGCAGGAAATCAAGGATTTCTGCAGCCTCAACTATGGCGTGACCTTTCCGTTGTCCAGCAAGCTGGAAGTCAACGGGCATGAACGTCATCAGTTGTATCGCCTGCTGGCGGGAGAGGGCGCGGAATTTCCCGGCGACATCACCTGGAACTTCGAGAAGTTCCTGCTGGGCAAGGACGGGCGTGTGCTGGCTCGGTTCTCGCCACGCACGGCGCCGGATGATCCGACCATTGTTCACGCGATCGAAAAAGCCCTGAGCTGACATCCCCCCTCTCCCTCTGTAGGAGCGAGCTTGCTCGCGATGGTTGTAGGAACACCGCGGGGCATCAGACCGCCAGCGTTATCGTTGACCACCATCGCGAGCAAGCTCGCTGCTACATCACCCAAATCAATAGTGCTGTTCAGTACGCGCGAACCTCCATATTATCATCGTCATAAAGTCATTCCCTGTGGAGCGTCCCATGCCCGTCAAAGCCCTGTTCAAACCGTTCCACCTCGGCACCCTCGAACTGCCGACCCGCGTCGTCATGGCGCCGATGACCCGTTCCTTTTCTCCAGGCGGCGTGCCTAATTCCAAAGTGATCGAATACTACCGTCGCCGCGCCGCAGCCGGCGTCGGCCTGATCATCACCGAAGGCACCACCGTCGGTCACAAGGCTTCCAACGGCTACCCGAACGTTCCGCATTTCTATGGCGAAGCAGCCCTGGCCGGTTGGAAGAAAGTCGTCGATGCCGTTCACGCCGAAGGCGGCAAGATTGTTCCGCAGTTGTGGCATGTGGGCAGCGTGCGCCGTATCGGCACCGAGCCGGACGCCAGCGTGCCGGGTTATGGCCCGTCGGAAAAACTGAAGGAGGGTCAGGTCGTGGTTCACGGCATGACCAAACAGGATATCCAGGACGTGATCGCCGCGTTCGCCCAGGCCGCCAGGGATGCCCAGAGCATCGGTATGGACGGCGTGGAAATCCACGGTGCCCACGGTTACCTGGTGGACCAGTTCTTCTGGGAAGGCAGTAACCAGCGTACCGACGAATATGGCGGCAGCCTGGCCAACCGTTCGCGCTTCGCCATTGAATTGATTCAGGCCGTGCGTGCCGCGGTCGGTGAAGGTTTCCCGATCATCTTCCGTTTCTCCCAGTGGAAGCAGCAGGACTACACCGCACGTCTGGTGCAAACCCCTGAAGCCTTGGGCGAGTTCCTCAAGCCGTTGGCCGACGCGGGCGTGGACATTTTCCACTGTTCGACCCGTCGCTTCTGGGAGCCGGAGTTCGACGGTTCCGAGCTGAACCTGGCTGGCTGGACCCGCCAACTCACCAGCAAACCGACCATCACCGTGGGTAGCGTCGGCCTGGACGGCGAGTTCCTGCAGTTCATGGTCAATACCGACAAAGTCGCGCAGCCCGCCAGCCTGGAAAAACTGCTGGAGCGGCTGAACAACGATGAATTCGACCTGGTGGCGGTCGGTCGTGCGTTGCTGGTGGACCCGGACTGGGCGCAGAAAGTGCGCGACGGCCGCGAGGAAGACATTCTGCCGTTCAGCCGTGAGGCGTTGATGACGCTGGTTTAAGCGGCGACCGGGAAGGCCTTATCGCGAGCAAGCTC
>LNAP01015668.1_pt2 | contig 14730 bp, 13 predicted proteins | sample 602601 | NCBI WGS metagenome assembly LNAP01 (sample SAMN02440304, study PRJNA202911) | soil metagenome | biome: Subtropical and temperate rainforests or woodlands; isolation source: soil samples (1 kg each in a 20% v/v slurry with milli Q water) were... ...
GATGACCACGTCATAGACCTTTTTAGGGGTCGGCGTGCGCCACATCTTCTGCCAGTTTTCGTGATGGCTGAGGGAGTGTTTGAAGAGGCCGAAGCCCGAGTAGCGTTGCATAGTCATTTACTCCAAAACCGCGCTCAGCGATAAACCGGGAAGTCCGCGCACAAGGCCGAAACGTGCTGCGCAACATTGGCCTCGACATCGGCGTCGCCGAGGTTGTCGAGGATGTCGCAGATCCAGCCGGCCAACTCGACGCACTGGGTCACCTTGAAGCCGCGAGTGGTCACCGCCGGGGTGCCGATGCGCAGGCCGGAGGTCACGAACGGCGACTGTGGATCGTTCGGGACAGCGTTCTTGTTCACGGTGATGTGGGCGCGACCGAGTGCTGCATCCGCGTCTTTGCCGGTGAGGCCCTGACGGATCAGGCTGACCAGGAACAGGTGGTTATCGGTGCCGCCGGACACTACATCGTAGCCGCGTTTGATAAATACGCCGGCCATGGCCTGGGCGTTGTCGATCACTTGTTGCTGGTAAGCCTTGAAACCAGGCTCCAGCGCTTCCTTGAAGCACACCGCTTTACCAGCGATCACGTGCATCAACGGGCCGCCCTGTGCGCCGGGGAACACCGCGGCGTTGAGCTTTTTCTCGATCTCTTCGTTGGACTTGGCCAGGATCAGCCCGCCACGTGGACCGCGCAGGGTCTTGTGGGTGGTGGTGGTGACCACATCGGCGTATGGCAGAGGATTCGGGTACAGGCCAGCGGCGACCAGACCGGCGACGTGGGCCATGTCGACGAACAGCAGCGCACCGACCTTGTCGGCGATCTGACGGAAACGTGGGAAGTCGAGGGTCTTGGAGTAAGCCGAGAACCCGGCAACGATCATTTTCGGCTTGCACTCGACGGCCAGACGTTCAACTTCGTCGTAGTCGATCAACCCGGTCTTGGTGTCGATGCCGTACTGCACGGCGTTGTAGAGCTTGCCCGAGGACGACACTTTCGCGCCGTGGGTCAAGTGACCGCCGTGAGCCAGGCTCATGCCGAGAATGGTGTCGCCCGGCTGGATCAGGGCCAGGTAAACGGCGCTGTTGGCGGAAGAACCGGAGTGCGGCTGCACGTTGGCGTAGTCGGCACCGAACAGTTGCTTGGCGCGTTCGATGGCCAGCGCTTCAACTTTATCGACGTGCTCACAGCCACCGTAGTAACGCTTGCCCGGATAGCCTTCGGCGTATTTGTTGGTCAGGCCGCTGCCTTGCGCTTCCATCACGCGCTTGCTGGTGTAGTTCTCGGACGCGATCAGCTCGATGTGATCTTCCTGGCGTTGCTCCTCGCCAGCAGTGCATCGTCGTAACCCTGGATCTGGTCTTGCTTGCTGAACATCGCGTCTCTCCCAGCGGCATCTATGCGCCATTCGTCTCGGTAAGGCACTGGTGTTTCGACAGTGCCCTTTGAATGCGATGGTATGACCGGCGCAGACAGGCCAAATGCCTACGGACGCCACGCAAAGGTGCGTTTACGACATGGACCGAAATGGCTGGCCGGACACAACCCTTGAAGTCGCCTGGATCCCCTGTGGGAGCGAGCCTGCTCGCGATAGCGGCCTCACATTCAACATTGATGTTGCCTGGGCTGCCGCCATCGCGAGCAGGCTCACTCCCACAGGGGTCAGGCGATGATCTGACGTATTGCGAGCAGCAGTAGAAAATGCAGCGGATACAGCGCATACGCCCAACGGCGCATCGGCGGTGGCTGGAAGCCTTTTGCCTGTCGCAACAAGAGCAGCCCCAGCAATGGCGCAATCAGACAAGCGGCGATACCGAGGATGGCTTCAACATTGTGAAACCGCGCCGCGGAATACAGCACCGGCCACTGATTGGCCGCCAGACAGACCAGCCCCGGCAACAGGGCGAAATACCAGGGCCGTCCGATCACCAGCAACATCGCCAGCGGCAACAGCACACCGAAGAAGCCGAACATCAACCGCTCCGGGAATAGCGCCGCCAGCAGCAAGGCGCCTGCCGCCAACAGCCGCGTTTGCAGGGTTCGATCCTGCCAGCCACGGGCCACCAGTAATCCCAGGACCAATGTGGGCAGCACGTTCAACGTGCCGGGATCAGGTATGAACATCCGGTACGGGATTTCGCTGATGGCGCTAAACAGCAGCAACCACCCCAGATAACGCCACTGGCCGTGAGTCGTCACCGCGCGAGCCCGTGCCAGATTCGCCGCCATTGCCAGACAGAACCACGGGAACGCCAACCGTCCAGGTATATACAGCAGATCGACGGAATACCCGACATATCGCAGGTGATCGAGCACCATGCTCAGCAGCGCCAGCCACTTGAGCAGATCCAGCGCCCCATCCCTTTGCGTCATGTGCATAATTGCCCGTCGTCCTTGTATTTTTCTGACAGCATCATCCCGTGTGCTCTCCTGACGATCTTGGGTAAAGTGCGCATCATCATTGACCACGAAGCTCTTCACCATAAGAGCTTCGACCACGGAAGCCGGCCATGACCGATAAGAGCCAACAATTCGCCAGTGACAACTATTCCGGTATCTGCCCTGAAGCCTGGGCTGCCATGGAACAGGCCAACCACGGCCACCAACGCGCCTATGGCGACGACGAATGGACCGCACGCGCGTCCGACGATTTCCGCAAACTGTTCGAAACCGACTGCGAAGTGTTCTTCGCCTTCAACGGCACCGCGGCCAACTCCCTGGCCCTGTCGTCGCTGTGCCAGAGTTACCACAGCGTGATCTGCTCGGAAACCGCCCACGTCGAAACCGACGAATGCGGCGCCCCGGAATTCTTTTCCAACGGTTCCAAACTGCTCATCGCCCGCACTGAAAACGGCAAGCTGACCCCGGATTCGATCCGCGAAATCGCGCTCAAGCGCCAGGACATCCACTACCCGAAACCACGCGTCGTGACCCTGACCCAGGCGACCGAAGTGGGCAGCGTCTACACCCCGGAAGAAATCCGCGCCATCAGCGCCACGTGCAAGGAGCTGGGCCTGAACCTGCACATGGACGGCGCGCGCTTCTCCAATGCGTGCGCCTTTCTCGGCTGCTCGCCAGCCGACCTGACCTGGAAGGCCGGCGTCGACGTGTTGTGCTTCGGCGGCACGAAAAACGGCATGGCGGTGGGGGAAGCGATTCTGTTCTTCAACCACAAGCTGGCTGAAGACTTCGACTACCGCTGCAAACAAGCCGGGCAACTGGCCTCGAAGATGCGCTTCCTGTCGGCGCCATGGGTCGGGATTCTGGAAAACGATGCCTGGCTCAAATACGCCAAACACGCCAACCACTGCGCGCAGCTGCTGGCTGAACTGGTCAGCGATATTCCCGGCGTGGAACTGATGTTCCCGGTACAGGCCAACGGCGTGTTCCTGCAACTCTCGGAACCAGCGATTGCCGCACTGACCGCCAAGGGCTGGCGCTTCTACACCTTCATCGGCAACGGCGGCGCACGCTTCATGTGCTCGTGGGACACCGAAGAAGAACGCGTACGCGAACTGGCGGCGGATATTCGCGAAGTCATGTCCCGCTAACTTCCCTCATGATCGTTCCCACGCTCCGCGTGGGAATGCCTCTCGGGACGCTCCGCGTTCCTGCCTCACCACCGACGCGATGCCTGACATTGTTGTGACGCAGAGCGTCACAGGCTGCATTCCCACGCAGAGCGTGGGAACGATCATGTAGAGGCACGTCGACATTTCCCACGCTCTCTGCGGCGCTGTCTGCTAGCGACATCGCATTACGGCGCCCACCCTAGTCATTCCCGCGCAAAGGAATGCACCCATGGGCCGAAGCCGCTACACCATCACTGAACCCGACAAACCGCACTTCCTCACCTGCACCCTCATGGAATGGCTCCCGCTGTTCATCCGACCGTACATCGTCGATCACCTGCTCAATTGCTGGCGCTATCAACAAACCCATCAAGATCTAAAGCTGTATGGCTATGTCGTCCTGGAAAACCATCTGCACTTTGTTGCAGAAGCTCCAGACCTCAACAAATGCCTCAGCCAGTTCAAATCCTTCACCGCCCGACAAATCATCAACGACCTGCAAAGCAAAGGCGCCGATCGCGCATTGCAGCGCCTGCGTTTCAGCAAACGCGCGCATAAGCAGGACCGGGTTTATCAGCTGTGGCAGGAAGGTTCGCACGCAGAGATGGTGTACAGCGAAACGGTGATGCGTCAGAAGCTGGATTACATTCATTTCAACCCGGTTAAGCGTGGGTATGTGGATTTGCCGGAGCAGTGGCGTTACTCCAGTGCGAGGAACTATGCGGGGATGGAAGGCCTGATCGAGATTCAGCGCTGGTACTGAGGCGTACGGTCCTCCACCTGATCGTTCCCACGCTCCGCGTGGGAATGCAGCCCGTGACGCTCTGCGTCACAATGGTGTTCGGCATTACATCAGCGGTGAGGCAGGAACGCGGAGCGTCCCGAGAGGCATTCCCACGCAAAGCGTGGGAACGATCAACCGTGGCGTGCGCCTTGGTCTACATTAATCCGCTCAGACAATAATAATCAGGAGCGCACGCATGTCTTTACAAGGCAAAACCCTGTTCATCACCGGCGCGAGCCGCGGGATTGGTCGTGAGATCGCGCTGCGGGCTGCGCGGGATGGGGCCAACATTGTGATTGCCGCCAAAAGCGCCACCCCTCACCCCAAACTGCCCGGCACGATTTTCAGCGTGGCTGCGGAAGTCGAAGCCGCGGGCGGCAAGGCGCTGGCCTTGCAGGTGGATGTGCGCGATGAAGTCGCAGTGCGTGAGGCGCTGGCCAAGGCTGACGAGCATTTCGGCGGTATTGATGCGCTGATCAACAATGCCGGGGCGATCAAGTTGACCGGGGTTCAACACATCGAGCTCAAGCGCTTCGACCTGATGCACCAGATCAACACCCGCGCCGTGCTGCTGTGCAGCCAGGCCGCCCTGCCCTATCTGAAGAAAAGCAGCGGACACATCCTCAATCTTTCCCCGCCACTGAATCTGGCAAGCAAATGGTTCGCCCAGTACAGCCCCTACACGGTGACCAAATACGGCATGAGCATGCTGACATTGGGCATGAGCGAGGAATTCAAGAACTACGGCATCAGCGTCAATTCCCTGTGGCCGCAGACGATGATCGCCACCGCCGCGATCGAGTTTCAGCTCGGCTCAAGGGAGTCATTCAAGCATGCGCGCACGCCCGCAATCATGGCCGATGCCGCCCATGTCATTCTGGACAGCAGCGGACGCAGCATTACGGGACGCTTGCTGATTGATGAGGAGATTTTGCGGGAGCACGGGGTGACCGAATTCGATCATTACCGCTTTGAGCCCGGCACGAACGACAAGCTGATGCCGGATCTGTTTATCGACTGAAACACCAACCACTGTGGGAGCGAGCCTGCTCGCGATGAGGCCGGAACATTCAACATTGATATTGATTGATCCACCGCTATCGCAAGCAGGCTCGCTCCCACAGGCTCAGAACTCGATGCGCACGTCGCCCTTCGGCACGCTGCAGCACGAAAGAATGAACCCTTCCGCTTCATCTTCCTCGGTGATCCCGCCGTTGTGGTCCATTTCGACCTCACCGCCCAGCTTCATCACCTTGCACGTCCCGCAGATCCCCATCCCGCAAGCCTTCGGAATCAACAGCCCCAACTTGGCAGCGGCGGCATGCACGGTTTCACCCGGCGCCACACGAATGCTTTTGCCGGACGCGGTGAATTCCACCTGGTGCAGGTCCGCCACGTCGATATCCGGTGCGTCTGCGGCGATTTCCGCTTGCTCCACCGCATCGGCACGGGCTTCCGGCGGCGTAGCACCGAACGACTCCTCGTGGTAACGCGACATGTCGAATCCGACTGACTCGAGCATGCGCTTGACCGCATTCATATACGGCGTCGGGCCGCAGCAGAAAACTTCCCGCTCAAGGAAGTCCGGCGCCATCAGCTCAAGCATCTTGTGGTTCAGGTAACCGCGATAACCGGCCCACGGTTCGCCCAGACCATGCTTCTCGCAGATCAGGTGCAGGCTGAAGTTATCGATCCGCGACGCCATGTGTTCCAGCTCGCGGTGGTAAATGATGTCTTTGGGCGAGCGGGCGCTATGGACGAAGACCATGTCGACGTTGCCGTTGGTGTCGTAGAACCAGCGCGCCATCGACATGACTGGCGTGATACCGACGCCACCGCTGAGGTACAGCACCTTCGGCGCAGTGAAATCCATGGCGTTGAACAGCCCGACCGGCCCGTGCACCGCCAGCTCCTGGCCTTCGTGCAGGGTGTCGTGCAGCCAGTTCGACACTTTGCCGCCCGGAACACGCTTGATGGTCACCGAAAAGCTGTACGGCACCGATGGCGAGCTGGAAATGGTGTAGGAGCGCATGATCGGCACGCCGTCGATTTCCAGCTCCAGGGTGACAAACTGCCCCGGCTTGAAGAAGAACAGGATTGGCTGGTCGGCCATAAAGCAGAAGGTGCGCACATCCCAGGTTTCCTGGATGACTTTGACGCAACGGACGATGTGTCGACCATTGGCCCAGGTCTGGGTGGTTACCGGATTCAGGGCTGTTCTCCACGGCCGACTACCGGCCTTTATGTTGGCGATTCTGCGTATAGCGCAGCTCCTCCATTTACCTATCTGCGACATTCACATACTTATCGCGACCAGCCCCCAATTACCGGGGGTTGCGCGTCGGGAACAGATTTGGCCATGTCGCCCATGGATAAGGTTCTGGCGAGCGCCGGCCCCACACTCGCCCCATACCAAGACACAACCTTTACACCTTGCGTAGCAAACCTGATCAGCCACTTTCGCGGCCACGCAGATGGCCTTGAGGAAACACACGATGGACGTCACCACTACCCTGAGCCTGGGCGATCCACTGGAACCCGCACGCAAGGCCACCGCGCAGATGTTGCAAGAGCGCGAGCGCACGTTTTCGCTGCCGCAGCCGTTTTACTCTGACGAGCGGCTGTTTGATATCGACATGCAGGAAATCTTTCAGAAAGAGTGGTTGATCGCCGGCATGACCTGCGAAATCCCGACCAAGGGCAACTACCTGACCCTGCAAGTCGGCAAGAACCCGATCATCGTGATTCGCGGTGCCGACGGTGTGGTCCATGCATTCCACAACGTCTGCCGTCACCGTGGTTCGCGTCTGTGCACCAGTGAAAAAGGCAAGGTCGCCAAACTGGTCTGCCACTACCACCAGTGGACCTACGAGCTGGACGGTCGCCTGCTGTTCGCCGGCACCGAAATGGGCGCCGACTTCGACATGAAGCAGTACGGCCTCAAACCAGTGAACGTGAAGACCGCAGGCGGCTACATCTTCATCAGCCTGTCGGAAAACCCGCCGGCCATTGATGACTTCCTGTCGACGCTGAACCATTACATGGAACCGTACGACATGGAGAACACCAAGGTGGCGATTACCACCACCTTGATGGAAAAAGCCAACTGGAAACTGGTGCTGGAAAACAACCGCGAGTGCTACCACTGCAACGCGTCGCACCCGGAATTGCTGAAAACCCTGCTGGAATGGGACGACGTCACCGACCCGCGTGCCGACCAGGCCTTCAAGGACCACGTCGCGGCCTCTGCCGCCGCCTGGGAAGCCGAGAAGATCCCTTACGCCCACGCCAGTTTCGGCCTGCGTAACCGCATCGTACGTATGCCGCTGCTCAAAGGCACCGTGTCGATGACCCTGGACGGCAAACAAGGCTGCGCCAAACTCATGGGCCGCATCAAGAACCCGGACCTGGGCTCGATGCGCATCCTGCACCTGCCGCACTCCTGGAACCACTGCATGGGCGACCACATCATCGTGTTCACCGTGTGGCGCGCAGGAAACCATGGTCACCACCAAGTGGATCGTCCACAAGGACGCGGTCGAAGGCGTGGACTACGACGTGGAGCGCATGCGCCAGGTCTGGGATGCGACCAACGACCAGGACCGTCGCCTGGCCGAAGAGAACCAGCGCGGAATTAACTCCACCGCGTACCAGCCAGGCCCTTACTCCAAGACCTATGAGTTTGGCGTGGTGAACTTTGTGGATTGGTACAGCGAGCGTTTGCTGAACAACCTGGGCGCGGAGCCTGCGCCTTACCTCAAAGGCGTTCCTGTTAGCGGCTAATCGAGATCAAAAGCATCGTGAGCAGGCTCACTCCTACAGGGGATTTGTGAACGACACAGATCCAATGTGGGAGTGAGCCTGCTTGCGATGGCGCCCTCCTCAACTACATACCTTTCACTGATACATCCCTCAATCTAGAACTGTACGAAATATGACCTATTCCGTTCAGCGCTATGCCGCACGCACCTTCCAGCCTTCCGCAAACAAGTTATCCACACCTCCACCCACAGCTATTGGGGACAAGTGTGGATTTCGTGGAAACTTTCTCCACAGAAACTGAAGAAAATCCGTGACTTATCCAGAAGCAGGGTTTTGAACAGCGATTGGTTGTTTTTTAATCAGAAGCTTTAAAGGCACGTTATACGTGGCTTGCAGAGGATGGCGAACACCTTATCCACAGAAGCGCCAACAGACTTTGGGGGCAACTTCGGCGGATCTGTGGAAAACCGTTGAAAGCCGCGACAAATCGGGGTTTGTGCGAGTTTCACCGACTTAAAACGATAATTTGATCGTTTTTTAATCAGTCGCCTGAAAGGCCCGGTCTATATGGCCTGTAGAGGACAGCGAACATCTTATCCACAGATGCGCTAACAGAGATTGGGGGCAAGTATTGGCTTGCGTACAAACTTATCCTCTGGAAAAAGCCTGAAAAAACCGCAAGTTAGGCTGGTTGTTTTTTGTACGAAGGCTTGCAGGGCCTGATTTGTATGGGTTGTAGCGATGGGCGAACACGTTATCCACAGAAGCGCTAACAGGGATTGTGGGTAACCACGATCAGGTCGTGTTGAAACACGACCATCCCGAGTCGATTTCCAGAAGCCAGCTCACAGAAACATGTAGCTCTCATCAGGGCCGATACATCAGATAGGCCTCGCCCGTGACCCGAATCATCGGATGCGGCGTGATCTGGCAGGTATCGACAATACGAAAGCCATGTCGCTCGTAAAACCGACAGGCGCCGGTGTTCATGGCGTAGTCGATCAGGCTCAAGCCATTGAGCCCCAGCTGATTGGCACGGTCGTAGGCATAGTCGAGGAACTGCTTGCCCAGGCCCTGGTTTCGCCAGCCTTCATGCAGCGCCAGGCTGGAAATATAGAGGGTGTCGGGGATTTCCAGCTTGGCGTACGGCGCCAGGACTGGATCGGTCACTGGAGGCGCCAGCGGGTCGTGACGCATCACGTAGCTGTGCATCATGCCGATGACAGCCCCATCCGCCTCGGCGATGAGGCAGTTCTGATAAGAAAAATCGACGTCGTCACGGGCGTAACGACTGGCGCCCACGTCCAGTAGATCCTGACCGGGTTGCGCCAGTTGGCTCCAGATGTAATCCGCAGCACCTTCCGACGAAATCTGGAACAAGCGAGCAATCTCCCGCGCATCCGCGCGCAGGGCCGAACGAAATTCAACGGTCATTATTTCCCCATAAATGTCGGTGACACGAGCACCCTGTGGGAGCGAGCCTGCTCGCGAAATGCGGTGGATCAGTCGCCGGAGATGTTGACTGCGCCCCTTTCGCGAGCAGGCTCGCTCCCACATTAGATGGGTGTTGATAGCTGTTAGCGGACCACGCCTTCTTCGATCAGCAACTTGAGGATCGCTTCGGCACCGGCTTGCGCCGTCACGCCTTTGAGCACCTGCCCGCCGCCACCGCTGGCCTTGGCCGTTGCGGCTTTCATCCGGTCCGCGCCGCTCTTGGCCTTGATCACCTTCAACCGTTTAGGCCGGGGCTTGGCGGGTTGCAGGGTGGCGACCGCCAGCAGTTCATCGTCGATGACTTCGACTTCATCCGCCTGCAACACCCCGCGTCGGGCCGGGCCGTAGGCGCTCTGCCGAGGCCGCGTTATCCACAGTGGCGAGAAACGGCAGGCGCACTTTCAACCGACGGCGCTGACCGCGAGGCAAGGCCTGCAGTACGAGCGCCGAACCACCGTCGATCGATTCGACTTGCGCCAACCCCACCACCAGCGGCCAGCCCAGGCTTTCGGCCAGCAAAAACGGCAACATGCCCGAGCCTTCACCGGTTTCCGCCTGGCTGCCGGTCAGCACGACCTGCGCCCCGGCATCACGCAAATACGCAGTCAATGCCGGCAGCGCATCGGCGCCTTCCGGTTGCTCCAGCACGTGCAGCTGTTCCAGGCCCATACCCAAATAGGCGCGCAATGCAGGTTCGGCAACATCGCCGGCATGCAGCACTTGCAGGTTATCCCCAGCCAGTTGCAAGCCCAGCTCCACCGCCCGCGCATCCTGCTCCGCGCGACGTGGCCGGCCGGAAGTCGGGTGGGCGCCGATGGACACCAGGCTGATGATTTTCGTGCTCATAACCCTTTCCTTTCCTTAAGCCGCATCGCGCTTGGCTTCGTTGCGGTAAGCCGCTACCGCATCGATCAAGGCTTGAAGAATCTCGGCGCTCTCGCCGATCACCGACAGGTCGGCCCGTTTGATCATGTCGCAACCAGGATCGAGGTTGATCGCCACCACTTTGTCGCAGGCACCGATGCCTTGCAGGTGCTGGATCGCCCCGGAAATCCCCACCGCCACGTAAACCCGCGCGGTGACCCAGGTGCCGGACGCACCGACCTGACGGTCGCGCGCCATGAAGCCATCGTCCACCGCCACTCGGGAAGCGCCTTCGGTAGCGCCCAACGCCTCGGCGGTCCTGTGGAAAAGTCCCCAATCCTTGACCCCGTTGCCGCCGGAGAAGATGAACTCGGCTTCGGCCATCGGAATCGCCGCCGGATCCACCGCCACCGCGCCCAAATCCTCTATGCGCGACAAGCTGCGCGCCACGGCTGTGGATAACTCCACCGGCAAGGCTTCGTGACGGGTTTCGCTCACAGGTTCGGCGCATTCGACGGCAGCCAGGATCAAGCGTGCCACCGGGCGCGCAAGGTCTTGCAAACCGGCACCGGCGCGGCCGATGCATTCCTGATCCTTGACCTGCCAGACCCGCGTGGCCGGGCGTTCGCCCAGCGCGGCGGCAAAGCGACGACCCAATTCACCACCACCGCTGCGGCTGTCCGGCAGCAGCCAGTGACGCGGGCTGAACTGGTTATCCACAGCCCGCAGGCCCTGGACCCGTTGTTCCGGTGCATAACCGCTGAATTCTTCGCCATCCAGCACCAGCAAGCGATCAACGCCAGCGGTGGCGAAGGCATTCTCTTTGTGTTCGCCGAAGACTACGGCCAATACCGCGCCGTCCTTGCCGGCCAACTGATGGGCCAGGCCGAGCAAGTCGCGGTCGTGGCTGCTCAAGCGGCCGCCGACCATGTCCGGCACCACGCTGATTTGTGGCACTTGATGCAGCGGCAATTGCACTTCAACCGCGGCCGAGCGTTTAGTCGCCCCGCCTTGTTGTGCGCCGCTGCGGTCGATCCGCTTGATCCCGTTGGGACCGATAAAACCGATGCCATGGGGATTCTTGCGGATGACGCCGTTAGGCCCCATCCAGCTGTGTTGCGCCGGTTGCATGGCCGCGTGCAGCGGGTGCAGACGGTTACGGGCGATCCATTCGGCGCGTGGATCGCGGCGGATAATGTCGCTCATCAGTGGGCCTCCGCAGGTTCACGTTGGGCCGGTTTGGTCGGCTTGCTCGGGGCCGCGTCTTCGAGCAACGCGTCCGCCACCAGTTCGGCGATGTCCTTGATCAGCGGCCGAGGTTCGACCACACCTTCGAGCATCGCAGTGCACTGTGGACAACCCACGGCCACCAATTCGGCGCCGGTTTCGCGGATGTCTTCCATGCGCATGTCGGGGATCCGCTGCTTGCCCGGGATGTCGGTGATCGGCGCACCACCACCACCGCCGCAGCAGCGCGAGCGGAAACCGGAGCGTTGCATTTCCTTGATCTCGATACCCAGGGCGCGCAGCACTTCACGCGGCGCCTCGTATTCGCCGTTGTAGCGGCCCAGGTAGCAAGGGTCGTGATAAGTCACGCTGCTGCCTTTGTGCTGGCCGAGGTTCAGGGCGCCAGCGCCGATGATTTCCGCCATGTAGGTGCTGTGGTGCTGCACGAGGTAGTTGCCGTCGAAGGCGCCGTACTCGTTTTTCAGCACGTGGAAGCTGTGGGGGTCGCAGGTGACGATGCGGTTGAAATTGTACTTGGCCAGGGTCTGGATGTTGCGTTTGGCCAACAGCTGGAAGGTCGCTTCGTCGCCCAGACGTCGGGCTACGTCACCGCTGTCGCGCTCTTCGAGGCCCAGTACCGCGAAGTCGACCTTGGCCGCTTTCAGCACTTTGACGAAGGCGCGCAGGGTGCGCTGGTTGCGCATGTCGAAGGCTCCGTCGCCGACCCAGAACAGCACGTCGACGGATTTCTTCTCGCTCATCAGATTGAGGTTCAAATCCGCTGCCCAGTTCATCCGCCCACCCGGGGCGAAACCGCCAGGGTTGTCGGTGGCGATCAGGTTTTCCAGGACTTCGGCGCCCTTGTTCGGGGTCGCGCCTTTCTCCAGGGTCAGATGGCGGCGCATGTCGACGATGGCGTCAACGTGCTCGATCATCATCGGGCACTCCTCGACACAGGCGCGGCAAGTGGTGCAGGACCACGTCCACCAGACCGTTGACGATCGGTTGATGCGGGTTGCCGGCGTGTTCGCCGATGGCCTTGCCCGGATAAGGGCTGCCAGCGAATTTGGCGTCGGTGCCACCGGCCAGGCCAACGACCATGTCCTGAATCAGCTTTTTCGGGTTCAGCGGCTGGCCGGCAGCGAACGCCGGGCATGCGGCTTCGCATTTACCGCATTGCACGCAGGCGTCGAAGCCGAGCAGTTGGTTCCAGGTGAAGTCCTTGGGTTTTTCCACGCCCAGTGGCGCGTTCGGGTCATTCAGGTCCAGCGGCTTCAAGCCGGTGGAACGACCACCACCAAAACGCTCGGCGCGACGGTGCCAGGCCAGGTGCAGTGCGCCGGCAAAGGCGTGCTTCATCGGCCCGCCCCAGGTCATGCCGAAGAACAGTTCGCTAACGCCCCAGAGCACGCCGACGCCGAGGATCGCAGCGACCACCCAGCCACCGAAGTTTTCCGGAAGGATGCCGGCGACCGGCAGGGTCAGCAGGAAGAACGACGCCGAGAACGCCATCAGGCTTTTCGGCAGGCGCATCCATGGGCCTTTGGACAAGCGGGCTGGAGGATTGCGACGGCGCAGGAACATAAAGATCGCGCCGACAAACATCACCGCCGACATCAGCAGCAGTGCATAACCGAGGATGCGGTTATGCAGGCCGAAACCATGAACCAGGATCGCCAGCACAATGGACGCCACCGCACCACCAGCCGTGGCGACGTGAGTGTTGGCGATGTATTTGTCCCGCGCGACGACATGGTGCAAATCGACCATATAGCGCTTGGGCATGGCGAACAGGCCGCCGATCAGGTCGACTTTCGACGCCCGGCCCTGACGCCACATAGCCACCCGCCGCAACGCGCCCAGGACAGCCAGGCCCAAGGCAGCGAACAACAGGATTGGAAGAAGGGTGTTCAACATGTGGAGCTCCCAAAGACCGCAGGGTCTTGCAGGTCGAGATGCCTGACTCGGTTCCTGTGGGAGCGGGCTTGCCCGCGATTGCATTTTGTCAGTCACATCTGCATTGACTGACCCACCGCTATCGCGGGCAAGCCCGCTCCCACAAGGTCATGTGCAAGCCGTTAGAAGTCTTTGCACAACCGCAACGCGTCATAGATCGCCGCGTGGGTGTTGCGCTGCGCCACGCAGTCGCCGATGCGGAACAGCAAGTAGCCATCGCCCGCCTGGCTCAACGAAGGTTGTGGCTTGATCGCGAACAAGGCTTCGATGTCCATCTGGCCTTTGTTGCGCGAGCCTTCCTTCATGGCGTAGTAGATTTCTTCGTCCGGACGCACGCCGTTTTCAACGACGACCTGGTCCACCACCCGCTCCTCTTTGGCGCCGGTGTATTCGTTTTCCAGCACCGCCCTTCGCGGTAGACCTTCTCCAGCATCATGTCGCCGGTCATGATCACTTCTTTCGGGTACATGCTGCGGTAGTACGTCGGGAACGAGGTGCCGCCAATCGCCACGCCCGGTTTGATGTCGTCGGTGACGATCTCGACCTGGCTGCCCTTGTCGGCGAGGAAATCGGCGGTCGACATCCCGGTGAACTCGCAGATGGTGTCGTAGACCAGCACGTTCTTGCCCGGTGCAACCTTGCCATCAAGGATGTCCCAGCTGCTGACCACCAGGCCTTCAGCCGCGCCCCAGTGCTCGTTCTGCTCCAGGAACGGATGACCACCAACGGCGAGTACCACCACGTCCGGACGCAGGTCGAGAATGGTTGCCGCATCGGCCGCCACGCCCAGGCGCAGGTCGACTTTCAAACGCGCCAGTTCCAGCTGGAACCAACGCGTGATACCGGCGATCTGGTCGCGCTGCGGAGCTTTTGAAGCGGTAGTGATCTGCCCGCCGATAAATTCCTTCTTCTCGAACAGGGTCACGTCGTGGCCACGTTCGGCCGACACGCGAGCCGCTTCCATCCCGGCAGGACCGGCACCGACCACCACGACTTTGCGCTTCACACCGGTCGATTTCTCGATGATGTGCGGCACGCCCATGTATTCACGGGAGGTCGCGGCGTTCTGGATG
>LNAP01004759.1_pt1 | contig 14726 bp, 13 predicted proteins | sample 602601 | NCBI WGS metagenome assembly LNAP01 (sample SAMN02440304, study PRJNA202911) | soil metagenome | biome: Subtropical and temperate rainforests or woodlands; isolation source: soil samples (1 kg each in a 20% v/v slurry with milli Q water) were... ...
AGTGCCACAGAAAATAACCGCCTAAGCGCTTCGGCGCCGGTAAGGGTGAAAAGGTGCGGTAAGAGCGCACCGCACGTCTGGCAACAGTTCGTGGCTAGGCAAACCCCACTCGGAGCAAGACCAAATAGGGTTCCTAGGCGTGGCCCGCGCTGGAACCGGGTAGGTTGCTAAAGACGTCCAGTGATGGCCGTCGTAGAGGAATGACTGTCCTCGACAGAACCCGGCTTACAGATCGACTCTCCACCTCCTTTTCTCGCTGTGCGCTTTACCTCCCGTCGCTGCGTTTTTCAGACCGAAAAATTCTTACTCTTAAGACTTTACTTTAAGTTCCCGGCGCAGCCCCTTGAACTCGCTCGGCTGCACCCGTCAAAAGACCGCTAAACACCCCCCTTTCACCTGCCAAAACTTCGCTAAATCACCGTCCTATAAGGATTTTTGCCCACAAGCGCGCCTTGACGGTGGGGTGGCTGCGTTCCTATAGTGTGCCGAAGTGGTACAAAGTGGTACGAAGTGGGTTTTGTGGGCATGGAAAGCTAATAAAAAGGGGAAGCGCAGTCGTGTTTCGTGGAGCTAACGCAATCAATCTCGACGCCAAAGGGCGCCTCGCGATGCCAAGTCGGTATCGGGACGAGATCGTGTCGCGTTCGGCTGGCCAATTGATGCCATTGACCCCTGCCTTTGTGTCTACCCGCTGCCTGAGTGGGAAATCATCGAAACCAAGCTGCGTGAACTGCCGTCCCTGCGCGAAGAAACCCGCCGCCTGCAGCGTTTGCTGATTGGTAACGCGGTAGATATCGAGCTCGATAGCGCCGGCCGCTTTCTGGTGCCGCCGCGTTTGCGCGAGTACGCCAAGCTGGACAAGCACGCGATGCTGGTCGGGCAACTCAACAAGTTTCAACTGTGGGACGAAAACGCCTGGAACGCGCTCTCTGATGCGGACCTGGCAGCCATTAAACAGCCGGGCGGTCTGCCGGACGAATTGCGTGATCTCATTCTGTGACAACCCCAACTAGCAGCGGCTTTCGCCACATCACCGTATTGCTCGATGAAGCCGTAGAGGCTCTCGCCGTGCGTGCGGACGGCTGCTATGTGGATGGCACCTTTGGCCGCGGCGGACACAGCCGGCTGATATTAGAGAAGCTTGGCCCAGGTGGGCGGCTGCTCGGTTTCGACAAAGATCCTCTGGCAATTGCCACTGGGGAAAAGCTGGCGGCCGAAGACGGCCGCTTTGTCATTGTGCAGCGCAGCTTTGCTGAGCTGGGCGAAGCGGTGGCTGAGCGTGGCGATAGCGGCAAGGTGTCCGGCATTCTGCTTGATCTTGGCGTGTCCTCACCGCAGTTGGACGACGCTGAGCGCGGCTTTAGTTTTATGAATGACGGCCCGCTGGATATGCGCATGGACCCAAGTCGTGGCGTCAGCGCTGCGCAGTTCATTGCCACCGCGCCGGAAGAAGAAATTGCCCGCGTATTTAAGGAATACGGCGAAGAGCGTTTCGCCAAGCGCATGGCTCGCGCTGTGGTAGCGCGCCGTGAAGTCACCCCGTTCGAGCGCACTGCCGATCTGGCGGAAGTATTAAAAGTCGCCAACCCGGCGTGGGAAAAGGGTAAAAACCCGGCGACTCGTGCCTTTCAAGGCCTGCGCATCCACGTAAATAACGAGTTGGCTGATCTGGAGCGTGGCCTGGCAGCGGCCATGGACGCTCTGGAAGTCGGCGGCCGCTTGGTGGTGATCAGCTTCCATTCGCTGGAAGATCGCATCGTTAAACTGTTTATGCGTCGCCTGGAAAAAGGCGAGGTCGACAAACTGCCGCGCAATCTGCCCGTGCGCGTTGAGCGTTTCGAGCCGCTGATTAAAACCATCGGCAAGGCGCAGTTCCCCTCCGACGCTGAGCAATCCGCTAACCCCCGCTCGCGTAGCGCGGTGATGCGCGTTGCGGAGAAGTTGCGTTGAGCCGGGCATATGCCAAGCCTTTGCCAAGCGGCAGCCTGTTGCTGCTGATCCTGTTCGTCGCCGTTTTGGTGTCGGCCATTGCTGTGTCCTATAGCGCCCACTGGAATCGCCAACTGCTTAACGCCTTGTATGGCGAACTGAGCGTGCGTGACAAAGCGCAAGCCGAGTGGGGCCGCCTGATCCTTGAGCAAAGCACCTGGACCGCCCACAGCCGCATCGAAACCCTGGCCAGCGAACAGCTGAAAATGCGCATCCCCGAACCGGCCGAAGTGCGGATGGTGGCGCCATGATGAAGCTCGAAGGCGCACTGTATCCGTGGCGTTTCCGCGTGGTGTTGGGGCTGCTCGGCGTGATGGTGGCTGCCATTTGCTGGCGCATCATCGACCTGCAAGTGCTTGATCACGCGTTCCTGCAAGGCCAAGGCGATGCCCGTAGCGTGCGGCATGTGCCGATTCCTGCGCATCGCGGGCTGATCACCGACCGCAATGGCGAGCCGCTGGCCGTTAGTACGCCGGTCACCACCCTGTGGGCCAACGGTAAAGAGCTGCAAGCCGGCAAAGACCGCTGGCCAGCATTGGCTGCCGCCTTGGGCCAAGAGCCAAAGGCGTTTGCCGCTAGGCTGGAGGAAAATGCCGGGCGCGAATTTATGTACCTGGTGCGGGGGCTGACCCCGGAGCAGGGTCAGTCAGTGCTCGACCTCAAAGTGCCAGGCGTCTACTCCATTGAGGAGTTTCGTCGTTTCTACCCGGCCGGCGAAGTGACCGCGCATGTGGTGGGCTTTACCGACATTGATGACCACGGCCGCGAGGGCGTGGAATTGGCATTTGACCAGTGGTTGTCTGGCGTACCGGGCAAGCGCGAAGTGTTGAAAGACCGTCGCGGCCGTTTGATCAAAGACGTTCAGGTCACCCGTAACGCCAAGGCTGGCAAGGCCCTGGCCCTGTCGATTGACCTGCGATTGCAATACCTGGCCCACCGCGAGCTGCGCAACGTGGTCACCGAGTTTGGCGCCAAGGGTGCCAGCTTGGTGATGCTCGACGTGAAGACCGGCGAAGTGCTGGCCATGGTCAACCAGCCCACCTACAACCCCAACAACCGCCGCAACCTGCAGCCGGCGATGATGCGCAACCGCGCCATGATCGACGTGTTTGAACCAGGCTCGACCGTTAAGCCGTTCTCCATGAGCGCGGCGTTGGAAAGCGGGCGTTGGAAGCCGACCGATACCGTTGACGTCTATCCCGGCACCCTGCAAATCGGCAAATACACCATTCGCGACGTTTCCAAGAATGAAGGCGTGCTGGACCTGACAGGCATCCTGATCAAGTCCAGTAACGTCGGCATCAGCAAGATTGCTTTCGATATCGGCGCCGAGCCGATTTACAACGTGATGCAGCAAGTTGGTCTGGGCCAGGACACCGGCCTGGGCTTTCCTGGCGAGCGCGTCGGTAACTTGCCCAACCACCGCATCTGGCCAAAGGCAGAAACTGCGACCCTGGCTTACGGCTACGGCCTGTCGGTAACCGCCATTCAGCTGGCCCACGCCTACGCCGTGCTGGCCAACAATGGCCGTGCCATTCCAATGACTATGACCCGCGCCGATGGTCGCACCCAGGATGGCGTTCAGGTAATTCCGGAGGCCACGGCAAAAACCATTCAAGGCATGCTCCAGCAAGTAGTTGAAGCGCCAAGCGGCGTGTTTCGCGCCAAGGTGCCGGCCTACCACGTGGGTGGCAAGTCCGGTACCGCACGTAAAGCTACTGTCGGCACCAAGGGCTACACCGCCAACGCCTACCGCTCGCTGTTTGCCGGCTTCGCGCCGATCAGCAACCCGCGTATTGCCATGGTGGTAGTGGTAGACGAGCCCAGCACGGGCGCCTATTTCGGCGGCCTGATTTCCGCTCCGGTATTTGGCAAGGTCATGGCCGGCGCCTTGCGCCTGATGAACATTGCCCCGGACAACCTGACTCCGGCCGACGTTCAGCCCGCCGTGGCCATCACTATTCCTCGGGAGTTAGCGCGCTAATGCCAATGCCCCTGAACCAACTGCTGCCACAAGCACAAAGCTCGGTGTTGATCCGTGAGCTGACCCTAGACAGCCGCAAAGTTCGCCCAGGTGATTTGTTCCTCGCCGTACCGGGCGGCCAGCAAGATGGCCGCGTGCATATTGCCGACGCTATCGCCCGTGGCGCTGCCGCCGTGGCCTATGAAGCCGAAGGCGCGCAAGCGATTACCGCGCAAAGCGCCGAACTGGTGCCGCTGAAAAATCTGGCTGGCCAGCTCTCGGCCATTGCCGGGCGTTTCTATGGCGAGCCAAGCCGTGGTTTGCATTTGGTCGGCGTTACCGGCACCAACGGTAAAACCAGTATCAGCCAGTTGATTGCCCAGGCCCTTGACCATTTTGGCGAGCGCTGCGGCATCGTCGGCACCCTGGGCACCGGTTTCCACAATGAGTTGGAGCAAGGCCGCCACACCACGCCAGACCCGATTGGCGTGCAGGCTGTACTGGCCAATCTGAAACAAGCCGGCGCTCGCGCCGTGGCCATGGAAGTGTCTTCCCATGGTCTGGATCAGGGCCGCGTCGCTGCCCTGGCGTTTGACGTGGCGGTGTTTACCAACCTGTCGCGCGATCACCTCGACTACCACGGCTCCATGGAGGCCTACGGCGCTGCCAAGGCCAAGCTGTTCAGTTGGCCGGGCTTGCGTTGCCGCGTGCTGAATCTGGATGACGACTTTGGCCGCCAACTGGCCGCCGAGCATCACGAGTCGCGGCTGATTACCTACAGCCTGGAAGACCGCAACGCCTACCTGTATTGCAGCGAAGCGGTGTTCGACGACCACGGCGTGCGCGCCAAGCTGGTTACGCCAAAGGGCGAGGGCAGCTTGCGCAGCACCTTGCTGGGTCGCTTTAACCTGAGCAATGTGCTCGGTGTGGTTGGCGCCTTGCTGGGCCTGGACTACCCGTTGGACGAAATCCTGAAAGTGCTGCCCAAGCTCGAAGGCCCGGCTGGCCGTATGCAGCGCCTGGGTGGCGGCGACAAGCCTCTGGTGGTGGTCGATTACGCCCACACCCCGGATGCGCTGGAAAAAGTACTCACCGCCTTGCGCCCGCATGCCACTGGCAAACTGCTGTGCCTGTTTGGCTGCGGCGGCGACCGTGATCGCGGCAAGCGTCCGCTGATGGCCGAAGTGGTTGAGCGTTTGGCCGATGGCGTGATGGTCACCGACGACAACCCACGCACTGAAGCGCCAGAGCAGATTTTTGCCGATATCCGTGCGGGCTTTAAAGCGCCGGAAAGCGCCGAGTTTGTGTATGGCCGTGGCCAGGCCATTGCGCAGTTGATCGCCAGCGCCGACGCCAGCGATGTGATCGTGCTGGCCGGTAAAGGCCATGAGGATTACCAGGAAATCAACGGCGAGCGTCAGCCGTTTTCCGATCTGCATCAAGCCACCAATGCCCTCGCGGCATGGGAGGCCAGCCATGTTTAAAGCCTTGCGCCTGAGCGAAGTCGTCAATGCCTTGAACGGCTGCCTGGTCGGTGCCGATGCGACCTTTAGCGCCGTCAGCACCGATAGCCGTGCGATCAAGCCCGGCCAACTGTTTATTGCGCTGACCGGCCCACGTTTCGACGGCCACAGCTATTTGCAGGAAGTTACTCAGAAAGGCGCCGTGGCGGCACTGGTTGAACGGGAAACCGTAGGCGTGAGCATCCCGCAGTTGGTGGTTGCCGATACCCGTAAGGCCCTCGCCCAACTCGCTGTATTGAACCGTCAGGCCTACACCGGGCCGTTGGCGGCAATCACCGGTTCCAGCGGTAAAACCACCGTTAAAGAAATGCTCGCCAGCATTCTGCGCGCCGGCAGTAACGGCCCGGTGTTGGCTACCCGCGGCAACCTGAACAATGACCTCGGCGTGCCGCTGACCCTGCTGGAACTGGGCGCAGAACACGTGGGCGCGGTGATCGAACTGGGCGCTAACCGCGTCGGCGAGATCGCCTACACCGTAGGCCTGGCCAAGCCCCAGGTGGCGGTATTGAACAATGCCGGCACTGCCCATATCGGCGAGTTCGGCGGCGCTGACAAAATCGTCGAGGCCAAAGGCGAGATTATCGACGGCCTGAACGCCGACGGCATCGCCGTGCTGAACTTGGACGACAAAGCCTTTGGCATCTGGAAACAGCGTGCCGGCGAGCGTCAGGTGCAGACCTTTGCCCTGAGCAACACCGAGGCCGATTTCTACGCCAGCGACTTGGGTCGCGATGCCCGTGGCTGCCCGTTCTTCACCCTTAATAGCGCCCAAGGCAATGCCCGGGTACAGCTCAATCTACTGGGTACCCATAACGTCGCCAATGCCTTGGCGTCAGCCGCTGCCGCCGCTGCGCTGGGAGTGCCGTTGGTCAGTATTGCCGCCGGCCTTGCAAACGTGCAGCCGGTCAAAGGCCGCGCCGTAGCGCAGTTGGCGGCCAATGGCGCGCGGGTGATCGACGATACCTATAACGCCAACCCGACTTCCATGTGCGCCGCCATTGATATACTCGCGGCCTTCTCCGGCCGGACCGTTCTGGTCTTGGGCGATATTGGCGAATTGGGCGAGTGGGCCGAGCAGGGCCACCGCGATGTCGGCGCTTACGCCGCCGGGAAAGTCGATGCTCTTTATGCCGTCGGCGCAAATATGGCCCATGCCGTGGCTGCATTCGGCGCCAATGGCCAGCACTTTGCCGATCAGGCCAGCCTGATTGCTGCCGTCTCTGCTGAGCCTGGCGATACCACCATTCTTATTAAAGGCTCGCGCAGCGCGGCGATGGAAAACGTCGTCGCGGCTTTGTGCGGCACTCAGGGGAGTCATTAAATGCTGCTGCTGTTGGCCGAGTACCTGCAACAGTTCTACAAGGGCTTCGCGGTCTTCCAGTACCTGACCCTGCGCGGGATTCTTGGGGTATTGACCGCGCTGTCGCTGTCGCTGTGGCTGGGTCCATGGATGATTCGTACCCTGCAGATTCGGCAGATCGGCCAGGCAGTACGCAACGACGGTCCGCAATCGCACCTGAGCAAATCCGGCACGCCAACCATGGGTGGTGCGCTGATCTTGTCGGCCATCGCTATCAGTACCTTGCTGTGGGCCGACCTGGCCAACCGCTATGTGTGGGTGGTGCTACTGGTTACGGTGCTGTTTGGTGGCATCGGCTGGGTGGATGACTACCGCAAAGTGATCGAAAAGAATTCGAAAGGTCTGCCGAGCCGTTGGAAGTATTTCTGGCAATCGGTGTTTGGCCTGGGCGCGGCGATCTTCCTTTATATGACTGCGCCAAGCGCGGTGGAAACCACCCTGATCATCCCCGTGTTCAAAGACGCCAGCATTGCGTTGGGCGTTGGCTTTGTGGTGCTGACCTACTTTGTGATCGTCGGCTCCAGCAACGCGGTCAACCTGACTGACGGCCTCGACGGCTTGGCGATTATGCCCACCGTGATGGTCGGCGGCGCCCTGGGCATTTTTTGCTACCTGTCGGGCAACATTAAATTCGCCGACTACCTGTTGATTCCTTACGTACCCGGTGCGGGCGAGCTGATCGTGTTCTGCTCGGCGCTGGTTGGTGCCGGCCTGGGTTTTCTCTGGTTCAACACCTACCCGGCGCAAGTGTTTATGGGCGACGTCGGTGCGCTGGCCTTGGGCGCCGCGCTCGGCACCATCGCCGTGATTGTTCGCCAGGAAATCGTGCTGTTCATTATGGGCGGCGTGTTTGTGATGGAGACCCTGTCGGTGGTTATCCAGGTGGCTTCGTTCAAGCTCACCGGCAAACGCGTATTCCGCATGGCGCCGATCCACCACCACTTTGAATTGAAAGGCTGGCCCGAGCCGCGCGTGATCGTGCGCTTCTGGATCATCACCGTGATTTTGGTGTTGGTCGGCCTTGCCACTCTGAAACTGCGTTAAGGACCAAGGATAAGATGAGCCTCATCGCTTCTGACCACTTCCGCATCGTTGTCGGCCTCGGCAAGAGCGGCATGTCCCTGGTGCGCTTCCTCGCGCGCCAGGGCATCCGCTTTGCCGTGGCTGACACGCGCGAGAACCCGCCGGAGCTGGCCGCGATTCGCGCCCAGTACCCGCAGATGGAAGTGCGTTGTGGCGAGTTGGACGTTGAGTTCCTGTGTCGCGCCGATGAGCTTTACGTGAGCCCAGGTCTGGCCTTGGCCACCCCGGCTCTGCAAGCCGCCGCTGCCCGTGGCGTGAAGCTGCTCGGCGATATCGAGTTGTTCGCGCGCCATGCCAAGGCGCCGATTGTGGCCATCACCGGCTCCAACGCGAAAAGCACTGTCACCACGCTGGTCGGCGAGATGGCAGCGGCGGCGGGCAAGCGTGTGGCCGTGGGCGGCAACCTCGGTACGCCGGCCCTCGACTTGCTGAGCGATGACGTTGAGCTGTACGTCATTGAGCTGTCCAGCTTCCAGCTGGAAACCACTGACCAGCTCAATGCTGAAGTGGCCACCGTGCTGAATATCAGCGAAGACCACATGGACCGTTACAGCGGCCTGCCGGCTTATCACCTGGCCAAGCACCGGATCTTCCGTGGCGCGCGGCAGGTGGTGGTGAATCGTCAGGACGGGTTGTCGCGGCCGCTGATTGGCGAAAACACCCCGTGCTGGACCTTTGGCCTGAACAAGCCGGACTTCAAAGGCTTCGGCCTGCTGGAAGAGCAGGGCGAAAAATACCTGGCCTTCGAATTCAACACCTTGATGCCCACTAGCGAGCTGAAAGTGCGTGGCGGCCATAACCAGGCTAACGCCTTGGCAGCTTTGGCCCTTGGGCACGCTGTCGGACTGCCGTTCGAACCAATGCTGCAAGCACTGCGTAACTTCACCGGCCTGGCGCACCGTTGCCAGTGGCTGCGTGAGTTGAATGGCGTGAGCTACTACGACGACTCCAAAGCCACCAACGTCGGTGCTGCCTTGGCTGCCATCGAAGGCTTGGGCGCTGATATCAGCGGCAAACTGGTATTGGTGGCGGGTGGTGATGGCAAAGGTGCGGACTTCTCTGCCCTGCGTGCTCCAGTGGCTGCCCGTTGCCGCGCGGTGATCTTGCTTGGTCGCGACGCACCGCTGCTAGCCGATGTGCTGGCCGATACCGGCGTGCCGCTGATTCGCGTACAGACCCTGGATGAGTCGGTGGTCAAGGCCGCCGAGTTGGCGCAGAGCGGCGACGCCGTGTTGCTGTCGCCGGCCTGCGCCAGCCTGGATATGTTTAAAAACTTTGAAGAGCGCGGCCGTTTGTTTGCCGCTGCCGTAGGGGGGCTGAACTGATGCTCGCCCGCCTGCTCAGCATCTTGCGCCCTTACCCATCGCCGCTGTTTAGCCGCCGTGGCATCGACCTCGACTTCCCGCTGCTGGCCGGTTGCCTGGCGCTGCTTGGCCTGGGCCTGGTGATGATCACCTCGGCATCGTCGGAAGTGGCGGCGGTACAGACCGGCAACCCGTTCTACCACATGATCCGCCACGTCATTTATATGGTCATTGGGCTGGGCGCCACCGGGCTGATGCTGGTGATTCCAATGGCCACCTGGCAGCGCATGGGCGGCACCTTGCTGGTGGCGGCCTTTGGCCTGTTGGTGCTGGTGCTGGTGCCGGGTATTGGTCGCGAAGTAAACGGTTCGATGCGCTGGATCGGTTTTGGCGCCTTTAACGTGCAGCCTTCGGAAATCGCCAAAGTCTTCGCGGTTATTTATCTGGCCGGCTATCTGGTGCGACGCCAGGAAGAAGTGCGCGAGAGCTGGATGGGTTTCTTCAAGCCATTTGTGGTGCTGCTGCCGATGGCTGGCCTGCTGCTGATGGAGCCGGACTTCGGCGCCACCGTGGTACTGATGGGCGCGGCCGCGGCCATGTTGTTTCTGGGTGGCGTCGGCCTGTTCCGCTTCTCGCTGATGGTGGCCTTGGCGATCGGCGCCGTATTTGTGTTGGTGCAAGCGCAGCCTTATCGAATGGCGCGCTTGGTGACCTTTACCGACCCCTGGGCTGACCAGTTTGGCTCCGGCTACCAGCTGACCCAGGCGCTGATCGCCTTTGGTCGCGGCCAGTGGCTGGGTGTGGGCCTGGGCAACAGTATCCAGAAGCAGTTTTACCTGCCCGAAGCGCACACCGACTTTGTGTATTCGGTACTGGCGGAAGAACTCGGCTTGGTTGGCGCACTGGCCACCGTGGCGCTGTTTGTTTTTGTCACCGTACGCGCGTTGTACATCGGCTTGTGGGCGGAGAAAGCCAAGCAGTTCTTCGCTGCTTATGTGGCCTACGGTTTGGCGTTTTTGTGGGTGGGTCAGTTCCTGATCAACATCGGCGTAAACGTTGGGCTGTTGCCGACCAAGGGGCTGACCTTGCCGTTCCTGAGCTATGGCGGCAGTTCGTTGGTGATTTGCTGTGCCTGCCTGGGCTTGTTGCTGCGTATCGAGTGGGAACGCCGCACCATCCTCGGCAGTGAAGATGTCGATTTCGTCGAAAGTGATTTCGCCGAGGACTTGCCCAAACGCAGTGATGCGCCTGAGGAGGTGGTCCATGGCCGCTAATGTATTGATTATGGCCGGCGGTACCGGCGGCCACGTATTCCCAGCCCTGGCCTGCGCCAAGGAATTCCAGACCCGTGGCTACACCGTGCACTGGCTCGGCACCCCGCGCGGTATTGAAAACGAGCTGGTGCCCAATGCCGGTCTGGAGCTGCACCGGATTAACGTCGCCGGCCTGCGTGGCAAAGGCTTCCTTAATCTGCTGAAAGCGCCTTTCAGCCTGGTACGTGCGCTGTTCCAGGCGCGCCGTATCGTGCGCAAATTAAAGCCAGTTTGCGTGTTGGGCTTGGGTGGTTATGTCACCGGCCCTGGCGGCCTGGCGGCGAAGATGGCCGGCGTGCCATTGATTATCCACGAGCAAAACGCCGTGGCCGGCACCGCCAACAAAAGCCTGGTGCGTTTCGCCAGCCGCGTGTGCGAAGCGTTCCCCAATACCTTCCCGGCCTCGCCCAAGCGCCGCACCACTGGCAACCCAGTGCGTGAAGAGCTGTTTATTGAAACGCCGCGCTTCACCCTGCAAGGGCGCAAGCCGCGTTTGTTGATTCTCGGCGGCAGCCTCGGCGCTGAGCCGTTGAACAAATTGCTGCCCGAAGCGCTGCGTGAAGTGGCCGCCGAACTGCGTCCGGAAGTGGTGCACCAGTCCGGCAAAAATCACGATGAAGTGACCGCGGACCGTTATCAGGCCGCTGGTGTCCAAGCGCACGTTGCGCCCTTTATTCAAGACATGGCCGGCGCTTACGCCTGGGCCGATCTGGTGGTGTGCCGCGCAGGCGCACTGACCGTGAGTGAACTGGCTGCAGCCGGTCTGCCGTCGATGCTGGTGCCCTTGCCGCACGCCATCGACGATCACCAGACCCGCAACGCCGATTATCTGGCTCGGGAGGGCGCTGCCTTCCTGCTGCCACAAGCGACTACTGGTGCCGCCGAACTGGCTGAGCGCCTGACCGAGGTTTTGATGCATCCGGAACGTTTGATTTACATGGGCAGTACCGCGCGGCGCCTGTCCAAGCCCGACGCAACCCGCACAGTGGTAGATATTTGCCTGGAGGTGGCCCGTGGTTGAGAGCCAGAAAGCGTTTCCGCAGCCAGAAATGCGCCGTATCCGTCGTATCCACTTCGTTGGTATTGGTGGCGCCGGTATGTGCGGTATTGCCGAGGTGCTGTTGAACCTGGGTTACGACGTCTCCGGTTCCGACATCAAGGGTTCGGCCGTCACCGAGCGCCTGCAGAATTTTGGCGCCCAAGTGTTTATCGGTCACCGCGCCGAGAACGCGCAGCACGCTGACGTGCTGGTGGTGTCCAGCGCCATCAATACCGCTAACCCGGAAGTGGCCAACGCTCTGGAGCGTCGCATCCCGATTGTTCCGCGTGCCGAAATGCTTGCTGAGCTGATGCGCTATCGCCACGGCATTGCCGTTGCCGGTACCCACGGCAAAACCACCACTACCAGTTTGATTGCGTCGGTGTTTGCCGCTGCCGGTCTGGACCCGACCTTTGTGATCGGTGGTCGCCTGAATGCTGCTGGCACCAACGCCCAGCTTGGCACCAGCCGCTATCTGGTCGCCGAAGCCGACGAAAGCGACGCCAGCTTTCTGCACCTGCAGCCGATGGTGGCCGTGGTCACCAATATCGACATGGACCACATGAGCACCTACGAAGGTGACTTCAACAAGTTGAAGAAAACCTTCGTCGAGTTCCTGCACAACCTGCCGTTCTACGGCCTGGCTGTGGTCTGTGTGGACGACCCGGTGGTGCGGGAAATTCTGCCCCAGGTCAAACGCCCCACCATGACCTATGGCCTGAGCGAAGACGCCGACGTGCGCGCCATCAATCTGCGCCAGGAAGGCATGCTCACTTACTTCACCGTGCTGCGTGCTGGCCGTGAGCCGTTGGATGTGTCGGTGAATATGCCGGGCAACCACAACGTTCTGAACTCACTGGCCACTATCGCCATCGCCACCGATGAAGGCCTCAGCGATGAAGCCATCGTGCAGGGCTTGTCGTGCTTCCAGGGCGTCGGTCGACGCTTCCAGGTGTACGGCGAACTGCCGGTAGAAGGCGGCAATGTGATGCTGGTGGATGACTACGGTCACCACCCACGCGAAGTGGCCGCAGTCATTAAAGCAGTACGCGGTGGCTGGCCGGAGCGCCGCTTGGTGATGGTCTATCAGCCGCACCGCTATAGCCGCACCCGCGATCTTTACGACGACTTCGTGCAAGTACTGGCCGATGCCAACGTGCTGCTGCTGATGGAAGTGTACCCAGCAGGCGAGGAGCCGATTCCCGGCGCCGACAGCCGTCAGCTGTGCCACAGCATCCGCCAGCGCGGCCAACTGGACCCTATCTATATCGAGCGCGGCACTGAGCTGGCGCCGATTGTTAAACCGTTGCTGCGCGCTGGCGACATTCTGCTGTGCTATCGGTGGCCTGGCGCCGCAGTTGTTGCAGAGCCCGTTGTTTGCCGGCGCGGTTGCTGCCGGTGGGAGTAAAAAATGAGTCGCTTGTTAGAAGCCAACCTGGCCCCTGAAGCCTTCGGCCGTGTTGCCGTGTTGTTTGGCGGCAAGAGCGCTGAGCGTCCTGTTTCGCTGAAGTCCGGCGCCGCCGTACTGGAAGCGTTGCTGGCCGCTGGCGTTGACGCCTTTGGCATCGACGTTGGCGATGATTTCTTGCAGCGCCTGGTCAGCGAGAAAATTGATCGGGCCTTTATCGTGCTGCACGGTCGCGGCGGCGAAGACGGCAGCATGCAAGGCCTGCTTGAGTGCCTGGGCATTCCGTACACCGGCAGCGGTGTACTGGCTTCGGCGTTGGCGATGGACAAACTGCGCACCAAGCAAGTCTGGCAAAGCCTGGGCCTGTCCACCCCGCGTCACGCGGTGTTGGCCAGTGCCGATGACTGCCGGTCGGCTGCTGCGGAACTGGGCTTCCCGCTCATCGTCAAACCGGCGCATGAAGGTTCAAGTATCGGCATGGCCAAGGTGAACGACGTCGACGAGCTGATCAAAGCTTGGCAAGACGCCGCCACCTACGACTCGCAAGTTCTGGTTGAGCAATGGATTCACGGCCCCGAATACACCATCGCCGTGCTGCGCGGTGAAGTGCTGCCCCCCATTGGCCTGGGCACCCCGCACACGTTCTACGACTACGACGCCAAGTACCTGGCCAATGACACCCAGTACCGCATTCCCTGCGGGCTGGACGCGGCCAAGGAACAGGAACTCAAAGACCTCACCGCGCGTGCCTGCGATGCCATTGGCATTCAGGGCTGGGCGCGTGCGGACGTGATGCAAGACAGCGCCGGCACGTTCTGGCTGCTGGAAGTGAACACCGTTCCCGGCATGACCGATCACAGCTTGGTGCCAATGGCCGCTCGCGCAGCAGGGCTGGATTTCCAGCAACTGGTCGTGGCGATTCTTTCCGACAGCGTTGAGGCACGAGGTTAAGACCATGCACGGCGCAACCCTCCGTCATCAGCAACCTGTTCCCGGCCGTGGCGCTTTGCCACGCAAGCCGGCGCAGCGGGGTGCCAGCCGGATGGTGGCGAAAGAACCGTTGTCGGTGCGCGTGCCCAAGCCAAGCTTTTCGGCGATCAAGCGCGTGCTTTGGCCGGTGCTGTTGCTGGTGCTGGGTTTTGCCACCTACGAAGCGGCACAAGAGTTGTTGCCCTACGCCGATCGGCCGATTGCCAAGATCAGCGTGCAGGGCGAGTTGAGCTACATCAGCCAGCAAGCGGTGCAGCAGCGTATCGCGCCGTATGTGGCCTCGAGCTTTTTTACCGTCGACCTGGCCGGCATGCGTGCCGAGCTGGAACAAATGCCCTGGATTGCCCACGCCGAAGTGCGCCGCGTATGGCCCGACACCGTGAGCATTTCCCTGGAAGAACAATTGCCAGTCGCCCGTTGGGGTGACGAGGCGCTGCTTAACAACCAAGGTCAGGCCTTTACTCCGCGTGAACTGGCCAACTACGAAAACCTGCCGCAGTTGGTAGGGCCGCAACGCGCGCAGGAACAAGTGATGCAGCACTACCAGATGCTCAGTCAAATGCTGCGGCCGCTGGGCTTTTCAGTGGCGCGCCTGGAGTTGCGTGAACGCGGTAGCTGGTTTCTCACCACCGGGGTGAACAGCACCGGACAAAGTGTCGAATTGTTACTCGGTCGGGACCACTTGGTGGAGAAGATGCGCCGCTTCGTGACCATCTACGACAAGAGCTTGAAAGACCAGATCGCCAATATTTCG
>LNAP01008583.1_pt2 | contig 14726 bp, 12 predicted proteins | sample 602601 | NCBI WGS metagenome assembly LNAP01 (sample SAMN02440304, study PRJNA202911) | soil metagenome | biome: Subtropical and temperate rainforests or woodlands; isolation source: soil samples (1 kg each in a 20% v/v slurry with milli Q water) were... ...
ACACTTCGATGACTGGCTACCAAGAGATCCTCACCGATCCGTCATACACCAAACAAATCGTTACCTTAACTTATCCGCACATCGGCAATTACGGTGTGAGTGCTGAAGACGTGGAGTCTGGCAAAGTTTATGCAAGCGGTTTGATCATTCGCGATTTACCGCTCATTCACAGTAACTTCAGAAGTACACAATCTTTGTCTGAGTATCTGGCTGCCAACAATGTCGTGGCAATTTCTGATATCGATACACGTAAGCTGACGCGTATCCTGCGTGAAAAAGGCGCTCAAACCGGTGCAATCATTGCCGGTGAGGCTGATGAAGCCAAAGCGATTGCTCTGGCCAATAGCCTGATTGCCGATTTCCCGGGAATGACAGGTTTAGACCTGGCCAAAGTGGTCAGTTGCGAAAAGTCATATCAGTTTACCGAGGGTGAATGGGCGCTGGGTCAGGGCTATACAAAAGCACCGGAACAGAAATTCCATGTGGTTGCCTACGACTACGGTGTAAAGCGCAACATTCTGCGCATGCTGGTTTCACGCGGCTGTAAAGTGACGGTGCTGCCGGCACAAGCAACGGCTGAAGAGGCGCTGGCACTGAATCCTGATGGTGTGTTTCTGTCTAATGGGCCAGGTGATCCTGAGCCATGTGATTACGCGATTAAAGCGATTAAAACCATTGTTGAAAAAGGCGTGCCTACTTTCGGTATCTGTCTGGGCCACCAGTTGCTGGCTTTGGCCAGTGGTGCAAAAACCGTAAAAATGAAGTTCGGTCACCACGGTGCAAACCACCCGGTGCAGGATGTTGAAACCAAGCGTGTTTATATTACCAGCCAGAATCACGGCTTTGCTGCGGATGCGGCAACGCTGCCTGCCAATATCAAGGTGACACATGTTTCATTGTTTGACGGCAGCCTGCAAGGTATTGCACGCACCGACAAACCTGCATTCAGTTTTCAGGGGCATCCGGAGGCAAGTCCAGGCCCTACAGAAATGAGTTACTTGTTTGATCGCTTCATCAATTTGATGCAGGAAAGCAAAAAATAGCCACAGATAAACACAGATGAACACTGATTATACGCAGATGTTTGTTTAGTTGGTTGTTAGGTTATTGATTTTTAATGGATTTTAAGGGAAATTATACAAATAAATTATAGAGTTTGAGCATGTTCATCTCTGTTTATCTGTGGCTAAATCATTATGGCAAAACGTACAGACATTAAAAGTATTCTAATTATCGGCGCAGGCCCTATCGTGATCGGTCAGGCTTGTGAGTTTGACTATTCCGGTGCGCAAGCCTGTAAAGCGCTGCGCGAAGAAGGTTATCGCGTTATTCTCGTGAACTCCAATCCGGCTACGATCATGACTGACCCGGAAATGGCTGATGCAACCTACATTGAGCCAGTCACCTGGCAAGTGGTTGAAAAAATCATCGAAAAAGAGCGCCCGGATGCGCTGTTGCCAACCATGGGTGGGCAGACTGCATTGAATTGTGCGCTGGATCTGGACAAGCACGGTGTGCTAGCTAAATTCAACGTAGAGTTGATCGGTGCTTCTAAAGAGGCGATTGATAAAGCCGAAGACCGTCAGAAATTTAAAGACGCAATGACCAAAATCGGCTTGGGCTCTGCCCGTTCCGCCGTTGCGCATAGCATGGAAGAAGCATTGCAGGTGCAGGCTACAATTGGCTACCCGGCAATTATTCGCCCGTCATTCACGATGGGTGGTAGCGGTGGCGGTATTGCATATAACCGTGAAGAATTCATTACCATCTGCGAACGCGGTTTGGATGCCTCGCCTACCAGTGAGTTGCTGATTGAAGAATCGCTGCTCGGCTGGAAAGAGTACGAGATGGAAGTTGTGCGCGACTCTGCTGATAACTGCATTATCATCTGCTCAATCGAAAACCTGGATCCAATGGGCGTGCATACCGGTGACTCGATCACGGTTGCCCCTGCACAAACGCTGACAGATAAAGAATACCAGATCATGCGTAATGCCAGTCTGGCTGTGCTGCGTGAGATCGGCGTTGATACCGGTGGTTCAAACGTACAGTTTGCGATCAACCCTGATGATGGCCGCATGATCGTGATTGAAATGAATCCGCGCGTTTCACGTTCATCTGCATTGGCATCAAAAGCAACCGGTTTCCCGATTGCGAAAGTGGCTGCTAAATTGGCAGTAGGTTTCACGCTCGATGAGCTGCGTAATGAAATCACCGGTGGTGCAACGCCTGCGTCTTTCGAGCCTAGTATCGATTACGTTGTGACTAAAGTGCCGCGCTTTGCATTTGAGAAATTCCCGCAAGCGGATAGTCGTTTGACTACACAGATGAAATCTGTGGGCGAAGTGATGGCGATTGGCCGCACTTTCCAGGAGTCGTTCCAGAAAGCCATGCGCGGACTGGAAGTTGGCGTAGATGGTCTGGATGAGAAAACCACAGACATGGACACGATCACTAAAGAAATCGGTGTTCCTGGACCTGAGCGTATCTGGTACGTTGGTGACGCATTCCGCATGGGCTTGAGTGTTGAGGAAGTATTCAATATTTCAAAAATCGACACATGGTTTCTCACGCAACTGAAAGATATTATTGACCGTGAACAGGCGCTAAAAGGCAAGAACCTTGCAGACCTGGATAAAGCGGCCTTGCTACAGTTGAAACGCCGTGGCTTCTCTGACCGTCGTTTGGCTAAATTGATGAATACTGACCAGCATGCGGTGCGTGCTTACCGTCAGGCTTTGAATGTACGCCCGGTGTACAAGCGTGTAGATACTTGTGCGGCAGAATTCTCAACCAACACGGCCTACATGTACTCAACCTATGAAGAAGAGTGTGAAGCGCAGCCTACCAACAATAAAAAAATTATGGTACTGGGCGGTGGTCCGAACCGTATCGGCCAAGGTATTGAGTTTGATTATTGCTGTGTGCATGCGGCTTTCGCCATGCGTGAAGACGGTTATGAAACTATCATGGTTAACTGTAACCCTGAAACGGTTTCTACCGATTACGACACCTCAGATCGCCTGTATTTTGAGCCAGTGACATTGGAAGATGTACTTGAAATCGTAGCGCTGGAAAAACCAGTGGGCGTGATTGTGCAATACGGCGGTCAAACACCATTGAAACTGGCGCGTGAGCTGGAAAAAGCCGGTGTGCCTATTATCGGCACCACACCAGATGCAATTGATATGGCAGAAGACCGTGAACGCTTCCAGAAAATGCTGCATGAATTAGGCCTGAAACAGCCGCCTAACCGTACTGCGCGTACTGAGCAGGAAGCTTTACGCCTGGCCGGTGAAATTGGTTACCCGTTAGTGGTGCGTCCTTCTTATGTTTTGGGTGGCCGCGCGATGGAAATCGTGCAGGAACAAAGCCAGCTCGAGCGCTACATGCGTGAAGCGGTTAAAGTTTCAAACGAATCACCGGTATTGCTGGATCGTTTCCTGAATGATGCGCTTGAAGTTGATGTGGATGCATTGTCTGACGGCGAAGAAGTCATTATCGGCGGTATTATGGAGCACGTTGAGCAAGCGGGTGTGCACTCAGGTGACTCAGCATGTTCATTGCCGCCATATAGTTTGTCAGCTAAATTGCAGGATGAATTGCGTGTGCAGACTAAACAAATGGCAAAAGCTTTAGGCGTGGTTGGCTTAATGAACGTGCAGTTCGCGATTCAAGGCGAGACCGTATATGTGCTCGAAGTGAATCCGCGTGCATCACGTACCGTACCGTTTGTTTCTAAAGCCTGCGGTTTGCAGCTGGCTAAAGTTGCTGCACGCTGCATGGTCGGCCAGTCATTAGCATCACAAAATGTAACGCGTGAAATTGTGCCGCCGTTCTACTCAGTAAAAGAAGCGGTGTTTCCATTCATCAAGTTCCCGGGTGTCGATACGATTCTTGGCCCTGAGATGAAATCTACCGGTGAAGTGATGGGTGTGGGCAGAACGTTTGCCGAGGCATTCCTGAAGTCACAGTTGGGCGCTTCAACCAAGTTGCCTGAAGGTGGCCGTGCATTTATCAGTGTGCGTAAAGAAGACTACGTGAAAGTAGTTGAGATTGCGCAGCAGCTGGATCGACTGGGTTTTGAGTTGGTTGCAACCAAAGGCACCGCAGCAGCGTTAACCGCAAGCGGCTTGCAAGTGCAGGCAGTGAATAAAGTGGCTGAAGGTCGTCCGCATATTGTTGATATGATCAAAAACGGTGATATCAGCTTTATAGTGAATGTGACTGAAGACAAGCGTGCTGTTGCGGATTCATACGAGATTCGTCGCAGTGCATTGCAAAATAAAGTGACTTACTACACAACGCTCGCGGGTGCTAAAGCGGCATGTATCGGTATGGCGCACATGCAAGAGATTCAGGTAGAGTCATTACAGAACTTGCATAAACAACTAAGCTAAAATAAACTTAGCCTAATTCGCAAATAATCTAATTTTTACTTTTGAAAACCACGCTCATGTGAGTGTGGTTTATTTTTTATACGAGGTAGTAGCATGGCATTGAGTCAATTTCCAGTCACAGTTCGAATTGCAACGTTTACGTGGCGTAGATAGACCTAATATCATTCAGGCAATTGCTGAAGCGCGTGCGCAGGGCGACTTGTCTGAAAATGCAGAATATGAAGCAGCAAAAGAGCGCCAAAGCTTTATTGAAGGCCGTATCGCTGAGTTGGAAGCTAAGTTGTCAAATTTGCAGGTAATTGATCCAAAAACACTGAATGCCGAAGGTCGCATTGTGTTCGGTTCAACGGTAAATATTGAAGACCTGGATTCCGGTGATAACAAAACCTATCAAATCGTGGGTGAAGATGAGGCTGATATCAAGAATGGTAAAATCTCTGTAAGCTCACCGATTGCGCGTGGCTTGATAGGCAAATCTGTAGGTGATGTTGCCGAGATTTCAGCCCCGGGTGGCCTTAAGGAATACGAAGTGCTGGATGTGTTGTACATTTAATAGGAATTATTAAATATGGCTTACAGACTATCATTGATCATTATTACATTATGGGCTGGTGCGTTGTGGACTACCGGCATCAGTGCTTATGTATTATTTGATAGTTTGCAAGATAAGCAGATGGCCGGCATGCTTGCAGGCAAGCTGTTTACTGTTGTAAGTTATATCGGTATGGTGAGTGCGTTCTACCTGCTTATTCAGCGTTTGGTGCAAGATGGAACTGCCGCATTGAAACAGGCGTTTTTCTGGGCGGTATTTTTAATGCTGCTGTTGATACTGGCTGGCCATTTTGGCATACAGCCAATACTGGCAGGCCTCAAAGCACAGGCCTTGCCAGCGGATGTGATGCAGAGCGTATTTGCCGACCGTTTTAGAACTTGGCATGGCGTTGCAAGCGTGGCATATCTGCTCGAATGCCTGCTTGCTTTAGTGATGGTGCTTAAATCAAGGTAACTTAAATAGTTTTAGTGCTGAACTATTACAGTTTTGGAATATTGATTTTCGCACTTTCTTTTACGGTGCTGCTAGGGCGGTAAAATACTAATTGTTTACCGATATGATGAACTGCAATAGCGCTGGTTTGCTTGCAAATTTCATCAAATACAGCTTTACGCGCATTGCGGTCATCGCCGGCCACTTGTACTTTAATCAGTTCATGTGCGTTTAAATTGAGCTCAATTTCTTTAATTACATTTTCAGTGAGTCCGTTATTGCCTATCATGACAACAGGATTCAAGGCATGAGCCAAGCCACGTAAGTGTGCGATTTGTTTGGTGCTTAATTTCATTATTTTCTAACCGTATTTGATAGTCCCGCATTTTAACATGATATTAGTCAGCGCCTAAGCAGGCAAGAAGTAAACATAAATATGAAACCAACTCGAACCAGTAAAGCCTGGATGATGGAGCACCTTAATGATCCTTACGTGAAGTTAGCGCAAAAGGAAGGTTATCGCGCACGTGCTGCCTATAAGCTCATGGAGATTGATGATAAAGATAAGCTGATCAAGCCCGGCATGACGGTGGTTGATCTGGGCTCGGCGCCCGGTAGCTGGTCGCAGGTGGCGGTGCAGCGGCTTAAAGGTCACGGTAAAGTGATCGCGTTGGATATTCTGGATATGCAGCCAGTAGGCGGAGTTACTTTTATACAGGGTGACTTTCGTGAAGAGTCCGTGTTAAGAGTGCTGGAAGAAAAAATAAATAATACGCCGGTTGACCTTGTAATTGCCGATATGGCCCCCAATATCAGTGGAGTAAAAGATGTGGATCAGGCCGGCGCTGCCTATTTAACCGAGCTGGCATTGGATTTTAGTAAAGATTGGTTGAAACCTGGCGGCAATTTTCTGGTCAAGGTATTTATAGGCGCTGGATTTGAAGAAATTCTGCAGAATATGCGCCAGATGTTTGATAAGGTAGTTACACGCAAGCCCAAAGCTTCGCGTGATAGAAGTAGCGAAGTTTATTTGCTGGGATTGGGTCGCAAACCTTAAATTTTGGTATAAGCTACTAGTAAATCACAAGGTTTGTTGTTGATATAAGGAATTGAATTTTGAACAACGTGTTTAAGAATGTTGCCATCTGGTTGGCGATTGCTATGGTGCTAATGGCCAAGCAGCGCAGACAGCCAGATTGTTTACTCCCAATTTATTCAGGACGTAAAAGACGGTCGCGTTGCCAAAGTGCAGATCGATGGGCGCGTGTTGCGTGTTACCGGTCAAGACGGCAAGAAATTCAATACCTATGCACCAACTGACCCTTGGCTGGTTTCTGATTTACTTAAATATAATGTTACCGTCGAGTCTAAACCTGAAGAAGAGCAGTCTTTGCTCATGAGTATGTTCGTTTCATGGTTCCCAATGATTTTACTGATCGGTGTATGGATATTCTTCATGCGTCAAATGCAGGGTGGTGGCAAGAGCGGCGGACCATTCTCATTCGGTAAGAGCAAGGCACGTCAGCTTGATGAAGCGAATAATCCAACGACATTTGCCGATGTGGCGGGTTGTGATGAAGCTAAAGAAGAAGTTTTTGAACTGGTTGAGTTTTTGCGCGACCCAACAAAATTCCAGAAGCTGGGTGGACGCATTCCACGTGGTGTATTGATGGTGGGCCCTCCAGGCACAGGTAAAACCTTGCTGGCGCGCGCAATTGCCGGTGAAGCAAAAGTGCCGTTCTTTACCATTTCAGGTTCAGACTTCGTTGAAATGTTCGTCGGTGTCGGCGCATCACGTGTGCGTGATATGTTTGAAACTGCCAAAAAGAACTCACCTTGCATTATTTTTATTGATGAAATTGATGCAGTAGGCCGTAGCCGTGGCGCAGGCACTGGTGGCGGTAACGATGAACGTGAACAGACACTGAACCAGTTACTGGTTGAGATGGATGGTTTCGAGGCTAATTCAGGCGTAATTGTAATTGCTGCGACAAACCGTGCAGACGTGCTGGATAAAGCGCTGCTTCGCCCTGGTCGTTTCGACCGTCAGGTCATGGTTGGTTTGCCAGACATTAAAGGCCGTGAGCAGATTTTGTTAGTTCACATGCGCAAAGTACCTATTGACCCTGATGTTAAAGCAGATATCCTCGCACGCGGTACGCCAGGCTTCAGCGGCGCTGATCTTGCTAATCTGGTGAATGAAGCTGCCTTGTTTGCAGCGCGCCGCAATAAGCGAACTGTTGATATGCAGGATTTTGAAGATGCTAAAGATAAAATCTTCATGGGTCCGGAGCGTAAGTCTATGGTGATGCGTGAAGATGAGCGCCGTAATACGGCCTATCATGAATCCGGCCATGCGCTTGTGGCTGCGCTGTTACCAAAAGCTGACCCTGTGCATAAAGTGACTATTATGCCGCGCGGTTGGGCTTTGGGTCTTACATGGCAGTTGCCTGAATTTGACCGTATCAGTAACTATAAAGACAAGATGCTCGAAGAAATTTCAATTCTTTTCGGCGGCCGTATCGCGGAAGAAGTGTTTATGAACCAGATGTCTACTGGGGCATCCAACGACTTTGAGCGTGCGACCAAGCTGGCTAGAGACATGGTGACGCGCTATGGTATGAGTGATGCATTGGGTACGATGGTTTATGCAGGTAGCGAGCAGGATTCGTTTTTTGGCAGCATGAGTTCTAAAACAATCTCTGAAGCAACGCAGCAAAAAGTGGATGCCGAGATTCGCCGCATTCTGGATGAGCAATACGCCTTAGCGCGTAAACTTATTGAGGAAAATCGCGAGAAGATAGAAGCGATGGTTGCCGCGCTGCTGGAGTTTGAGACGATAGATGCGGATCAGATCGGTGACATTATGGCAGGCTTGCCGGTGCGTCAGCCAAAGCCAGCGCAAAGCAAGATAACGCCTGCTGCAGGCGGATCTTCTACGCCTGGGCCTACCGCAACACCTGCGCCGCAGCCGAGTGCTAAAACTGAATAGAATTAAAATTTAATTTATCACTGATGTAAGTTAAAAGGGCTAGGTAACTAGCCCTTTTTATTGAGTATAATTAAGCATGAATATCAATACGCAGTTTATTTGTGGCAGATTCCAGCTTGATTTGACTCGACCCCATGTCATGGGTATTGTCAATGTTACCCCTGATTCATTTTCTGATGGTGGAAAGTATTCTTCAGTCGGCCTAGCTGTTGAGCATGCCTTGCAGCTAATTGCCGAAGGTGCCGATATTCTGGATATCGGTGGTGAATCTACGCGTCCGGGTGCTGCTGCGGTAAGTCTGGACGAAGAGCTCAGGCGCGTGATTCCGGTGATTGAGGCATTGAGTAAAGTAACAACTGTGCCGCTTTCTATTGACACCTATAAGCCAGAAGTCATGCGTGCAGCAATTCAAGAGGGTGTGGATATTGTGAATGATATATGTGCATTAAGGGAAAATGGCGCGCTTGAAATTGTTGCCAATAGCAATGCGGGCGTCTGCCTGATGCACATGCAAGGTGTGCCGCAGACTATGCAGATTAATCCGCAATATACCGATGTAGTTGCTGAAGTAAAACAATTCTTGGCTGACAGGGTAGGGGCATGTCTGGCACATGGTATTGCCAGTGAGCGCATCACGCTTGATCCCGGTTTTGGCTTTGGTAAAACCACTGTGCATAATGTTGCATTGATTCAGCATCTGGATAGTTTTTTAGAGTTAGGGTTTCCGCTTCTGGTCGGGCTTTCGCGTAAATCGGTGCTAGGCAGGATTGCTGGTGGAGATGAGCAGCAGCGCCTGCATGCTGGGTTGGCTGCTTCTGTAATATCCGTGATGAAGGGGGCAAAAATTGTGCGTGTGCATGACGTTAAGGCGACGGTGGATGCGCTTAAAGTGGTGGCGGCTGTAATGTAGTGCAGGTGTCGGCAAGTTAACTGGTCGGTCTCGCCCGACAGGCGAGATACTTTTTTCTTTAGATGTACCCGTAAAGGGTATGTCCGCCAGGAACCCGCTGCTTAGCAGCGACCTTGGCGCCAAAAGTATCCAAAGAACAGGACACCCCCTACTGCTTGTTTCTTGCGTTGCTCGCCTTAATGGGCGGCAAGCGGAGACCGTAAAGGTCTTCCCCAACATCACAAATTGCTGAAGCAATTGTTCTGTTGTGAAAACTCGCCAAAAACTGGCTCAAACAGCCGCTTGCCGAAGACTCCCATCAAGACTGTGCTACTCAGAGCGGTAGCAGGGGTAATGTGTGGCATTGATACAATTGTTATAAGATGAGAAAACAGCAATGACAAAAAAATATTTTGGTACTGATGGTATTCGTGGCCGCGTTGGTGATGCTTTGATTACGCCTGAGTTTGTGATGCGCTTGGGTTATGCGGCAGGCCGTGTGCTGACCAGCCTGGATAGCAATCTTGCAAAAGGCGCACATCCGGCGGTGCTGATCGGTAAAGATACCCGTATTTCAGGGTATATGCTGGAAGCTGCTCTTGAAGCCGGTTTGTCAGCGGCAGGTGTAGATGTTTTACTGACTGGCCCAATGCCAACGCCAGCAGTGGCTTACCTGACACGCGCTTTGCGTGCGCAGGCTGGCATTGTGATCTCGGCATCACATAATCCTTACTATGATAACGGCATCAAATTTTTCTCAAGTCTTGGTACTAAGTTGCCGGATGATGTGGAACATGCGATTGAAGCTGCACTGGAGCAGCCGATGCAGGTAATGGAATCAGACAAGCTGGGCAAGGCGCGTCGTATTGATGATGCAGCGGGTCGTTATGTCGAGTTCTGTAAGAGCACTTTTCCTAACCAGCTGGATCTGCGCGGACTGAAAATTGTGCTGGATTGCGCTCATGGCGCGACTTACCATGTGGCACCGCCAGTTTTCCATGAACTCGGTGCCGAGATCATCAGCATTGGCAATAAACCTGATGGCTTGAATATCAATGAACAAGTCGGTTCTACACACCCACAGGCATTGCAAAAAGCGGTGGTGGAGCACGGTGCTGATCTGGGCATTGCGTTTGATGGTGACGGCGACCGTGTGATGATGGTTGCCGCTGATGGGCAGCTGCTGGATGGCGACCAGTTGCTGTACATTATTGCGGCTTCGCGTCAGCAAGAGGGTTGTTTGGCGGGCGGTGTTGTCGGCACATTGATGACAAATCTGGCGCTGGAACATAAGCTGGCTGCGATGAATATTCCGTTCGCACGTGCCAAGGTAGGTGACCGCTATGTGCTGGAGTTACTCAATCAGAATAACTGGCAATTGGGCGGTGAGAATTCGGGTCACATTCTGACGCTGGATAAACACAGCAGCGGGGATGGTATTATTGCTGCGCTGCAGGTTTTACATGCAGTGATTCAGAGCGGTAAAACATTAGGCCAGTTAAGGGCCGAGCTCACGCTTTATCCGCAGGTTTTGATTAACGTTAAAACTGCCAAAAAAATTGACCTGGCAACCCATGCGTCAATTCAGGCTTCTGTGCAGGCTGCAGAACACGAGCTAGCGAATAGTGGCCGTGTATTGTTAAGAGCGTCTGGTACCGAGCCAAAAATTCGCGTGATGGTTGAAGGTGAAAATCAGCAGCAAGTACAGGCGCTGGCAGAAAAGATTGCAGGTGTCGTGACTGCTGCAACAGCCTGATTAGAAGATCATCAGCCAGTCAGGTAATCATGGAGACTCACTGGCAGCGGGCGCGCAAAACCTTCATGTTATATTCACAAAATATTCACATTGGCATGACAAGCTAGCTCCAATTCCATTTGGATTGGAGCTGAAAATGCCTTTAAAAATAAAAACCTATCTGTACCGCATGCATCAGTTTGATAGCAATATGTGCGTGGCGTTTAATCATAGCAGTCAGTATCGAATGATACGCGATAGTTTCAGGCTGGTGAGCCGGCTTGGTGATGGCGTGTTCTGGTATGGGCTGATGTTTGCAATACTGGTATTTCAGGGTAGCGATGGCATACGACCGGTGTTGCATATGGCGGTTACCGGATTGTGCGGCACATTGCTATACAAATGGTTAAAAGCTAAAACACTGCGTCCGCGTCCATATCAGGTGCGTCAGGAAATCAACCTGGCTGCGATGCCTTTGGATAAGTTCAGTTTTCCATCCGGCCATACGCTGCATGCTGTTTTGTTCAGCGTCATTGCGCTGAATTACTATCCTCAGTTATCAGTAATATTGCTACCGTTTACTTTCATGGTGGGCTTGTCGCGAGTGGTGCTTGGCCTGCATTACCCAAGTGATGTTGTAGCGGGCGCTTTGCTTGGTTCAGCGGTTGCAGGATTGTCTTTTTTGCTTGTGTCATCGTTTTAACTCATCTTATCTTCCTAGCACCACCATCTTTACTGTAGAAACTTTACTTTTTATTTTAAAAATATAAGTCATTGTTTTTGCTGTCATATTCATCAAACTGTCATAAAGCTTGCCTATATTGGGCATATCAGATTGTTTTATTACATGCAATGAGGCTAGGTTCGAATGAAAATTCTATATATCTCGGATGTTTATTTTCCACGTGTTAATGGTGTTTCAACCTCTATACGCACATTTGTTAAACAGATGCACAGCTTAGGCCATGAGGTGCATTTAATTGCCCCCGAATACGCTGATTTTACAGAAGATGAAGCATGGATAAGGCGCATTCCCGCACGTAGCATCTATTTTGACCCAGAAGATAGATTAATGAAGTGGGGCGCGGTAATGCAAAAGCTGCCTGGGTTACGCCGCGAAAACTACGATCTAATCCATGTGCATACGCCATTTGTTGCGCATTATCTGGGGCTCAGGCTTGCGCGTGAGTTGAACGTGCCTTGCGTTGAAACTTATCACACATTTTTTGAAGACTACTTGCATCATTATTTACCATGGATTCCCAAGCTGATTGCGCGTGGTATCGCACGCGCAATCTCCAAGCGTCAGTGCAATGCCGTAGATGCGATTGTGGCGCCATCCGCACCGATGCTGAGTGTGTTACGTGCCTATGGTGTAAAAGCTGCTGCCGAAGTTATACCTACCGGGCTGCAGGAGCATAGTTTCAAAGATGCAGATGGCAAAGCCTTCAGGGTCAAGTATGGCATTCCATTAGAACGCCCGATGTTATTGTTTGTTGGGCGCGTTGCATTTGAAAAAAACATCAGCTTTTTACTTGAAATGACGAAGGTGCTTACTAAACAACATCCGGATGCACTATTGGTTGTTGCAGGTCAGGGACCTGCAGAGAAAAGCCTGCATAAGCTGGCTGCAGATCTGGGGCTGGATCACAACATAAAATTCATAGGTTACCTTGATCGCAATACCGAGTTGAACGCGTGTTATCAGGCAGCCGATATATTTGTGTTCTCATCAAAGAGTGAAACACAAGGTTTGGTTCTGCTTGAAGCAATGGCGCAAGGTACACCAGTCGTTGCGATTGCTGAGCTTGGTACCGCGTCGATACTGATAGAAGGGCAAGGTGCGTTGATTGCACCGGATAACATCGAGCGTTTTGCAGATAAAGTACATTACTTACTGAAGTATCCGGAAGACCGCTATGAGTTAGGCAAAGCGGCATTGAAATATGCCACTGATAACTGGACTGCCAAGTTACAGGCAGAGCGTATGCTACATTTTTATCATCATGTTAAAAGTGTGCATCAGGCAAGTAATGAAAAGGCACGGATTTCAATGTCTTTAGCGGAAAGTAAACAGGTCAATGTTGAGTTTTAAGTCGTGCTTAAAAATCAGAAATCAGCAATTTTATATAGCCTGGAAAGATAATTGATTTAAATTTTTTGGTAATAGCCACATTGTATAAAAGGATAATAGGCGAGTATAGTAGCCATGTTAGACATTAATCGCTTTGATACATGGTTAAGGAGAGTTTATGTCGGTTCATGTTGAGGCTATCAAGGCACTGCCTGCCGCTGATTATGACATTATTGAAAAAGAGCACCAGCTACTGAAGAAGTTTCTAAGTGACCTTAGAGATGCCTGTGCGTGCAGTAAGCAGGATACGCTACCAGACTGCAATCGTTGCGATCACGAAAAACAGACTTCGTGTCAGGGGCGTTTGCCTTCGTTTCTATATTATGTGATAGACCTTGCCGCTGATCATTTTGATCATGAAGAAGCGATTATGTTAAGCCGCCCTCATGTGACGGAAGATTATGAATATTTTCGTGCGCACAAGCTTGCCCATGCTGAAATCATGCAAAAGCTGAATGATCTGGTGAAAGAATGCTTTGCATTGGATCGTGAAATTAATACTGCTGAAATCTACATTCGGTTTTATGAAAAGCTTTCAAATATCTTTGAAGAGCATGACCGGTCTTTTGACGACCCCTTTATTTTATCAACTAAACCTTAAGCCAATGTGCTGCTGGTGCTTTAATCGCATGATTCAGGCATCTGTTGTGTTTTCAGCTTTTATCAAATGAAATCAGTTCAAATTGCTCCATGACAACGGGTCGAATGGCTTGCTCTGACGCCTGAGTTCATAATATAAACCGTTAGTTTCGTTACCGCCGCTATTGCCAACATAGGCAATGGCATCGCCACTGCGCACGTTATCGCCAGCCTGTTTCAACACAGCCTGATTGTTACCGTACAGGCTCATATAACCACTCCCATGATCTACAATGATCAGGTTGCCAAAGCCCCTTAGCCAGTCTGAGAACACAACACGTCCACTCGCCACAGATTTTACTTCGGCTCCTTCATTAGCTCTGATGAACAGACCTTTCCATGAAATGCCGCTATCTGCGCGGTTAGCGCCAAACCTGTTGGTGACGTCGCCGCGCACCGGCAGCCTTAACTTGCCTTTAAGTGCGGCAAAGTTGATGCCCGACAAGTCGTCGCTAGGCAGCGCGTTGTTGCTTGCAACTACTTCGTTAGTCTGCTTGCTTGCTTCGACTGAAGACGAGTTATTGTTCTTCCTGACCGCGACTTTCTTGGCAGGCTTAGGTTTTGCCCTGGCGATTTGTGCCAGACGCTCAACCAGCTGCGCCAGCCGCTTTTCGTCACGGCTCAGTTTTTTAATCTCGCTGCGCTGTGCAGCAATCTGCTGTGAAAGTGACTTCACGACTTTAGATTTAGCAGCTTTTTGCTGCTGCAACTCTAAACGTTCTTGAATCTGTTTGTTTTTGAGGTCGGCTACTTGCTGCAAGGCAGCAGCGGTTTCTTCGTTAAGCCTGCTGATCTTTGTCAGGCTATCCTGCATTTGTTTGATGGTTTCAGCACGTGCTTTTGCAATATATGAAAAGTAGTGCACGTCACGGGCAATCTGGCTAGGCTTTTCACTTTGCAGAATCATGCGCAAATAGCTTTGCTGGCCATATACATACTGCTGGTAAAGCTG
>LNAP01010245.1_pt1 | contig 14725 bp, 12 predicted proteins | sample 602601 | NCBI WGS metagenome assembly LNAP01 (sample SAMN02440304, study PRJNA202911) | soil metagenome | biome: Subtropical and temperate rainforests or woodlands; isolation source: soil samples (1 kg each in a 20% v/v slurry with milli Q water) were... ...
AAAGGCACTTCCTTGCCATCAGCCGTCGACGCATGCACTTCAAGCACATCGCGCGGATCGTAGTCAGCTGGCAGTGACACGCCAAGCAACGAATCCAGCAGAAGAGTCCCGTTTTCATCGACGCAGCCATCAGCAAGCCAAACCTGAGAACCCCGACCATCTCGGCTGATCCAGTTCGCGTAAGCCGTCGCCAGGCGCGGATCAGGATGAGAGCCGCTGCCCATAGATCTCATATAGGCCCCGGACAGAGGTTTCATTCCTTCATGCCGGTGTTCCGCTGATAATTGCGCGAGGGCCCATGGGGATTTGGTGGTTATTAGCTGGTCATGATGTGAGGCCGCATATTCCTTGTCGGCGAATGCTCGAATGAATCGGCGGCGCATTTCATCTCGGATTTTGTCATCTGGGGCATTGTGATACAGCCACCCATAAGGGTTTGAAATTCGAGCGCCGATGTAGTTAACGCTGCTAGTGCTGGGATAGAAGTAGGCGCCTACCGGTATCACCAGGTTGGGGCTGGCAACGATGTTGGAATCTTCACTCATTTCGCTGCGAAGTTCGAACCAATCCTCGAGCAGCACCCGGTGCGAGGCCACATCTTGCCCCCGAAGAAGATCCTTGATCTTGCCGGCGTGGCCAACGACCTCATCCAAAATCTCTTGCTTGAGCTCGTAGGATTCAAATACAGAGGTTCGCATCCATTCCTTTATCTCGCTCCATTCCTTAAGGGACGTCTCGGCGGCATCAACCTGGCGCAGGATGACCCAACGCCGGCTCTTCTCTACAAGTTTGCCTTTGCTGTGCTCGACAATTATGCGGTTCACCCACGCGTGGGGCTCGAGTCGATTATCAAGCTCGTTGTCTTTTGGCGCGGCGTAGACGACGAATTTGCTGTTGCCTGTCAGGGCAATCCTTAGCGGCTGGTAGCCCGACTGTCGAACGAAGGCTTCAATCTCCTGGGCTTGGCGTACTCCGTTCCCGGCCAGTGAGTACATCTGGTCGAGGAGGCCTTTCCACGCCGCTGGGGCCTTGCCATCCACAAACTGCGGGAGTGGCTTGCCACGGTTTGCTGCACGCCATGCAATTACCGTTTGACTGATGATTCCGCGCGCGTCTTCGCCGTGGGCAATGGCCCCATCGGAAAGCGCCTGCCACATCCGATTACGAGCATCCTGCTCACTTGCTCGCTCTTGTTCGAGGTGCGCGAGCGCCAGCTTGAAGAAGCGGATGAATTGGATATGGTTGCTTCGGGCCTCCCGGTTATGGATGTACCAATGCAGCTCTTCTGGCTCCACTGTATCAAGGCACAAGAAAGCCAGATTGCCCGATGACCAGATGCGATGGTCAAAGGAGGTCAGATTCACCTTGCAGGAAAACGTACGGGCTCTAGAGCCGTAGCCACCTTTCACCTCAACTTTCACGCAAAGCGAATCGGCGATCCTGGCGGCAATTTTCAAGTCGACCGGGTTTGACGGCCTGAAATCACGATCAAAATGGTCTCCACGCGCCTTACAGGCGCTAGGTGCCGTGTCTGGATTCATGAGCTCATGCCACAGGCACAGGACCCTGCTACCAGAGCAGAGGTAAGCATTTTTTTCCTTGATCCATGCTGCAACCGGCTGGCGAGGCGTAGTCTCGATCAGGCCTTCACCGTCATCGTCATGAATGAAGCGGCAGAACTTCTCCTGGAAGTCCAATGTGACAAAGTGCAGCGATTCCGGCCCTGGGTAAAACTCACCGAACAATTTTTCCCGGTGGTCTAGACCGCACATCAGCAGCAGGAATCGTTTGTAGTGCAACGCATAGCGTGCATGGCTGGACAGATGAGCCGTATAGGCCACGTCCTCAAATTTGATCTGTGATCCGTCCACGCCCCGAAAAATCCGGTCCTGCTCATCCCGGGACGGGAAGAGCCGACCGGTGCCTAAATGACTTTCGACAGGACTGAACACACGATGAACATTTTCGCCATTGCGAACCATTAGGAAAACCTTGCGGTTCTCATCGTTCTTGGCTTGGTTGGTCCAACGATCCCCGTAATCAAGATCGCGCCGGGTAGTTGCCATCACCAGGACGCAACGCTCTGTGGGGAAAATTTGACTGACCAGATCATCGTGAATACGCAGGGCGTCAAAGAACAGCTCTTCCTTGGTGAAATCAAATTCTTCGTCGACCTCTGCCCAAACGGCCAACTCCTCATCCATCAACAATTTCTTCTGCGCAAAACTCAGCGGCTGGGATGGGTCGGCCGGCTTGCCGGTGCGGATCGTCTGCACCACGACGCCCTTTCCGACGTAAAGGTCCAGGGACTCAATGCCCTCGATCAGCTTGGCAACATACGAACGGATATCCTCCGTCTTGGCCAGTGACGCCGCGGCCTTCTCTTCAAAGAAGGGGGTGAGCTTTCTGACAACGGTAGTAATCTCGGCTGTCTTGCTCTGAATCCATTGTGACTGGATGGTCGCCACCTGGTACTCGCGCTCAGCAACCGCCTTCATTGCCTGAACCTTCTCGGCAGTGATTCCGCTGCCCAAGGCATTGGCAATGCTGCCGGTTGCCAACTGAGACATCTCTTGCCGTACTGAGTGGTCGAAAAGCACCAGAGCCCCGCCTGCTGTATCTGGCTCACTCGGGGCTTGGGCATTTTCACGCAGCTGATCCTCGACTACCCGTGCAAGGATGTCCGGGTTTGACTGAGCTTCGATCAGTTCCGATTGCAACTGCTGGATCGTGCTGTGTATGCGGGCGGTTTCTTCGGCGCGAATTTTATCGGCGTCCGGTTCGTACTCGAACTGGAGCAGGAAGTCCTTCAGCAAGAAGTCATATGTGCCATGGTTCACATAGGCCGACCGAACTGTGCCGTCGGGCTGAGGGATTTGAATTTCCTCGCGAGTGCCGAATTTTGTCGGGTGCGCGCGCATGACAATGGTATGCGCGGCGTTATCGACCCACTTTATTGACTGCAGCAGCAGTACCGAATCGAGGGCGATTCCCTTTTGCGGAATCGCCGCAATTGCGCGCCAGTACTGGCCGGCCTGAAGTGACTGGAATTTCTCCACACGCTCAAAGTCCTCGAGAGGGCGGCGGGTGGTTAACTGAGTGTTCTGGGGTTCAGACATGAGGGCATTCCTGCAGTTGCGTTGAAGGAAGGCTCTCACGAAGCTGGGATATGCAAGCCTTCAACGGCGGCATCGATGGGGAAGGGGAGACGCGAGGGGATTCAGAGCATTCCGGGCCCCCGAAGGGGCCGGCCGAGCGGGCATTACGCTGCAGCTTCGCTATCTTCGGCGGCAGCCTTGGTTTCCATGGCTTTGGCTTTTTCGTCAGCCTTTTTCTCTTTGCTGCTGATTTCGTCGAGCAGCGCTTGCATCAAGGTCTGGTTCTCAGGGCTCAAGCCCTTAAAACCTGGGTCTGCGATCACTTTCTTGGCGGCGTCATACAGCGGTTTCGCCTGCTTTTTAACGACCTTCTCCAGGCTGGCGCCGGCGATGAAGCTTTTCGTCACGCTCTTCTTACCGGCTCGCTTGGCGCTCTCTAATCCTTGCTTGAGCACATCTACGGCGCCGCCACGGTGTTTGCGCAGCATGTCCAAGGCGAGGCCGACCGAGCACTCGCCATTCTGAATCATCGTCACAATGCTGATTGGAGCACTGACCACTTCGAGCAATTGGTCCACGTAATCAGCGCCGAAGACCAGCTTTTCTCCGATCTGTGCCGAAGTCCAGTTGAAGCCGGCCAGCCGTTTGCACACCAATGCGGTTTCAAACGTTGTCAGGGGTTTGCCGGTATTGCTGGTGTACAGCCCAGCAATGATGTCCTGCAGGCCAATCCCTTTGGTTGGCAGCGTGACAATCGGAATGTTCAGGATTTTTGCGCCTTCGGCCAGCGCGATGCGCAATGCCGCCAGTCGGCAATGACCGTCGGCTAGGTAGCAAACCGAACTTCCGTCCTCTTGTTCGACGACAAAGACCTCCAGGGGTTTGGAGGCTTTGAAGCCGTTAACCTTCATGCTGTCCGCAATTTTGCGGATATGGGTCTGCAAGTCGGCGTCGTTGACGCGTACGTTCAGACCCTCCATCACGTGGATCTTGTCGATCTCCTTGACCGATGGCATCCAGAGGTCGCGCGAGTTGGCGCTCATCCCGCGTTCGAGAGCGCCTTTGATCGAACCGAGCACGAAATCGAGTGAGTACTCGCTGGCCGGGATGTCGGAGTCTTTGAGGGTGGCGACGTGTTCGGTCATGTTCTCATTCCTAAGGGATCTGGTTCGGCGGTTGTGCCTTTCATGATTCGAGAGTACTCACGAACGCGAAACTGCAAGGCCTCAATCGGGCTACAAATCCGGGTCAAACCTGCACTTGTGGGGATCACCTGGCTGATCCCGCCGAGTGGTTGCGAGGGCTGTAGCCAGTCGAAAAGAATCTTTTTGCGGGGAGTTGGAACACAGATGACGCCGGGGCTTCATGCGACCCATCAGACCGAAAAGCATGGATGGGATCGTTTCATCCCCACTCAACCCCGGGGTTGGTACCGTATTTAGGCGTGAATGGAGGCTTGCCGGATCGGTGCTTGTGGGAAAATCTGCGGTACCGAAAAGCGCCGTATCATCAAGGGGGAAGGATGAGCACGCAAATTGACCACGAGATTCGTGATGTACTCAACTCACCAGTAGCCAGCAACTGGCTCAAGGAAGCCCTTGGCAAGGCGTTAGAGCGCGATTGTGTCGACGCCGCGAACGATGCCGAAGTTCTGATGGATCTGCTCAACAAGCGCTGCGAAGAGGCCTTTAAAGGGCTCGTTCCTGTCTCCTGATCGGAGCAGTCCGCCATTCTTGCCCGGACCAGCGCCTATCGGCGGGGCTACGGTGAGCGGATCGAGCTCTGTGGATCGGTTAAAACCGGGCAATCGGCGCGATAAAATCCTTTTGGCGCCAACCGCCCTTCGCGGCGGATTATTCCCCTACGACTTCATCAATCAGTCTCTTCTCTGCCAACCGATCCCGAACCGGCGAATGCAGGCGATCGACGTAAAGACCCCGCTCATAAGTGACAATGAGTTGGGCCTTCCACTCGATGCCACTCTGAGTGGCGTCCGGCAGCTGCGCTTTGCGCGCACGCTGTCGTGCTTCGCGGTATGCACCTTGCCACTCCTCTCGTGTTGAGTTGTAGCGACCCAGGGTTGGTTGGCGGGAGAAGGGGATTCGCTTATAGATTTTTTGGGGTGTGCTTGGAGTCAGAGCCGCATTGTTACTTCCTTCGATATGAAAGGCATCGGACACGGTTTCTTTGTTTCGTGTGGGTGAGGGATTCATCTTCAGCTCCTGTCTTCGGAATAGGGTTATCCGAATTTCCCATGGACTCTTCGAACTGCAAGTTAGGGGTGAAGTGTGCTGCTGGTCACCTGGAACTGCTTCCCGGCCTTGTCTTGGCTCCTACGGCCTCTGTCGTGATTGCACTGGGAGCGCAGCGTGCCCGCCGTGATCTTTCCTGGGAGTGCGTGAGTTCGGGGCGCCGAGTGTCCCCGTCCATATCTCCGCGGTACTTGAGCGTTTTTGCAATCACTGCGCCGGCCAGTCTGGAATTGGCGACTGTAAGAGGGCCGAACTCAACCCAAGGAATGAAACCACCCTGCGATCCTTAGCTGACTGGCTATAAAGCGCAGGAAAATCCTGAAGGAGAACGTATGCCCACAGTGCAGTTCATGTCACGAATTGACGCGCAACGGTATCGGCCGTCAGGCCAAGTGCATTTGCTGTCCATTTCTGACGGTGAGGACGATCAAGCCCTGGTGGAGGCCAGCCATTGGCAGAGTGTTGAATTTCATTACTTCGTCGATGGAGATTTCGACGAAGAAAAAATGGCGATGTTTGGGACCAAATTTGAGCATTTGTTCCGCGACTATTTTCTGATCCCGCAGGCCGATCGTCTGCGCGAATCCATCGGTCGGCTGACCGCTACCGGATTGGACATTGTTGTGAACTGCCAGGCGGGGCGCTCTCGTAGTGCAGCTGTGTCGCAGTTCATCAGCGAGACCTACGGTTACTCACTGAGTCAGGAGACTCCTGATGCGAATCAGACTGTACTTCGCATGCTGCGTCGAGATAGTGCTTTGCTGGCGGCATATCGTGCGACGCTGGCGCCTGTTGTTGCTAAGCCTGATCCGAAACCCGGGGCCGTGAAAAGGTTGTTGAGTTTGTTTGCGCTGTGGAGGCCGACCAAGTCGTGACGGCACTTGGCGGACTTCTGACTATACCTGCACTCTGCACTGATCACTTAACCCGGCCATGCCGGGTTTTCTTTATTTGCCCCGCTTCAGGCGCGTCGAAGTATTTCATGGGGCGGAAAAATGCCGGGGTAGAACGCTGGGGTGGGCGATAAGAAAACACCGATCGAGGGCCTTTCAGATGGTTCTAGTAAGTGGGTCGAATGGGGGGGTTGCAGTTTACGAAGCGTCGGTATTCTGAATCTGCACTCACCTTTCCAGCGTCAAAAAATAACGCACATTCAAGGACTCACGATGAACCGTATCTCGCTTCCGCTCTCCTTGCTGGCAATCGCCGTGGCGACCTCGGCCAGCTTCGCCAATGCTGAAAGCTATGAGGCCAATGCCGGACCTAAAGTGTGGAATACCAGTGTCGCTGAAGACCTGACCATCACCGGTGGTTTGACGATTGTGGACATCAACGGTGATCCGGTGCGTCTGATCGAAGTCAACGGCACCGACACAAAATCCATCATCAACCAAGGCATCTTGCGGGCATTTGCCGACGGAGGTGTTTCGTTCGCGCTGAATCATGCGCTTGTTGACGGCGATGTGCTCAATGCCGGGCAGATTCAAACCAACGGTCCAAACAGCATCGGGATGTTGATCGACACCAGCACTGTCAACGGCTCCTTGTCCAACGCAGGCACAATCACCGTAACCGGTCGCGTCTTCCCTGTAGGGACCCCGGCCACATACGGGATTCTGGTGAAAAACTCGGACATCGACGGCAACATTGCAAACACCAATGAAATCTACGGCAGCGGTCACACGGTTGTGGGGTTGGGGATCGTCAATGACGGCCAGAATCAGATTGGCGGATCAGTAACCAACAGCCGAGTGATTTCCGTCAGCGGCGAACAGTCCATTGCTCTTCAATTGGCAGGGGCAGATGTAAAGGGCGGCATTACCAACTCTGGCCTCCTTTACGCCAGTGGTGCTGGCGCCAGAAGCGCTGTGCTCGAAAACTCGACGTTCGGCCCGCTGGTCAACACTGGTGTGATTAACGCCGTAGGCGCACAAGGCGTCCCGGACCGGAGTTATGTCGACAACGTTCAGGGTTACACCGACGGCAACCTTGGCACCGCGGTCATTCAAAACACTTCTACCATTTCCTCATCTGGCGTTGGCATCCTCAACACCGGCTCGTCTGATCTGGTAATCAACAATACCGGTCGAGGCACCATTCTGGGCAGCATCGCGGCCATTGATGGTGGTGATCACACGACCCTGAACCTAGGTGGTGGATCGGTAACCGGCGACATCCTTGGCCTTAGCCAATTGAATGTCCTGGAGAACACGTCCTCCATTGTCACTGCAAAGTCCATCGAGGCTGGCTCGCTGAACGTCGGCAGCAATGCTCGCCTGTACCTGCGGACGTCTCAAAGTAGTTTGAAGGGCGATTTGCACCTGTCAGGCGGATCGGCGATGGATCTGATGCTCGCCACCGACACTGACCCGAACACTGCTTACCTCGACGTCTCGGGTACCGCAACCTTCGACGCGGGTTCGGCGGTGACGGTTTCGGCCAAGCCTTTTGACTTTACGCCGACAAAAGAAGGCGTCGAGTACGTCCTGGTGAAAGCAGGCTCTATCGCCGATAGCGGCGTGTCCGTGTCCAGCAGTTCCTATCTGTTGAACGTCAAGCAGTTCGCCGTGGACGGTACGACTGTTAAAGCAGTCGTTCAGGCAAAGACTGACGATGAGATCGGCGACATCGAAGATCCGGACGGCGGTGACGGCGGTTCCCCGCATGGCAACGACAGTGTTTTCAATGGTACCACTGGCGCCATTCTGGCCATGAAAAACAGCATCCTCAGCCAGTTGCATCCAACCGACCCGGTGTTCCAGGCGTTGAGCAACGCGCAAACCCGCGAGGAAGTGCTGAAGATCGCCAAGCAGTTGACCCCAGAGGTGAACGGTGGCAGCACTGCGGCTGCGCTTTCTGGCCAAACCATTGTTGGTGGGGCAGTAAGCAACCGCGTGAGCAGCTTGCGCACCGGCCTATCGTCGGGCGATGTACTGAAGGAAACCGGTGTCTGGGCTCAGGCGCTTTCCAATAACTCGGACCAGAACAGCCGGGGTGGTGTTGATGGATTCCAGTCCAACAGTGCTGGTATTGCGATTGGCGCCGACGGCAAGATCAACGATCAAACCACGATCGGTGCTGCGTTCAGCTACCTGAACACCAACGTGACCAGCGACAGCGGCGATAAGACGGAAGTGCAGGGCTCTGCATTCACCCTCTATGGCAGCTACCAGCTTGGTACGGGAGCATGACTGCTGGTAAAAACGACAACGACTCCAAGCGCTTCATCGTGGGGACTCAAGCCAAGGGTAGCTATGACTCCGACTTGCTGGGAGCGAGTGTCCTGGGTGGCTATGACTTCCACTTCGACAATCTGGTTGTCGAGCCTCGCGCTGGTGCCCGCTACACCAATGTGAAGATTGACGGCTTCACTGAGCACGGATCGTCGGCCGCACTACAAGTCGGTGGCCAGCGCTTTGAGGTTGGTGAGGCAGGGGCGGGGGTTCGTGTTTCCGGCAACTTCCCACTCGGTATGGGCAGTATTGAACCTGAAGCGACCGTGATGGCTTGGCACGACTTCATCGGTGACAAAGTATCCTCGACGTCCGCTTTCGTATTGGGCGGTAGCCCGTTTGTTACCACAGGTGCTTCGCCTGTCCGTGACAGCTACGAGGCAACGCTTGGTGCCAATTACCGTATCGGTGCGGTAACCGTGGGTGCGAGCTACACCTACCAAACCAAAACTGATTTCGACGGCCAAACGGTGCTCGGCCGAGTCAGATACGATTTTTAGAATGCACCTATGACAAATCTGTAAAATACCTTCACTAAAGCCCTGATTATTCGGGGCTTTTTTATTACATCTGCCAACGTATTGACAGCTTACTAAAGAGGAACTTAGCTACCTAGACCAAAATGTCAATTTTGGAGGTGGCCATGCTGCGGACTCAACGGTTCGTGATGAAGTCGGGTGAGCGTTATGTGGTATTGATCGATGAGTGCACAGGAATCCCGCACTACGCTGCCAATCTGTTCATCACCACCCAGCTGCGTAACGCCAGCGCATCCTATGCGTCGATGGTGGCTGCGGCTGGGCACCTGACCTTCCTCTACCGGTTTTTCGCGGTACGCAACATTGACCTTGTCGAGCGGTGCCAAACGAAGGCATTCCTTCACCCATACGAGGTCGACAGCTTACGAGACTTCCTCTCCTATCGATTCCGAGAATGGGAGCGCTGCACCGTCGATCCACAGCTGTTTACCGTCGAAGCGTTATTAGCCTCGCGCGGTGTCGTTCACAAGGATGTTCTCTATTCCCGTCTGACTACCGCTAAACAATACATCGTCTGGTTTGGCAGGCGCTTTTTCGACCACTTACGTCCCGAACCTGAGGCGCTGAGTCAACTGGGTATGCAAATCCTCGCGTTGCGCCCCCGTCATATGGGGCGTAATCAACAGTTAATCGACCGCGCCTTGAGTGAGCGAGAACAGGCGTTGCTAGCGCAGTGTCTCGAATTAGATGCACCCAGTAATCCCTTTGGTCATGACGTGCGGGTGCGGAACCGGCTGATCGTGCTGATTGAAATGGAATTGGGCATCAGAGGTGGCGAGCTGTTGAATATCAGGATTTCCGACTGCAACTTCTCTAATAACACGTTGCTTATCGCTCGCCGGGCCGATCAAGTGGACGATCCACGCAAATATCAGCCATTAGTAAAAACTCGTGAGCGAAAACTGCCGGTGTCCGACAGTTTAATGGCGGAAGTCCACAGTTACATCATGGTGCAAAGACGCGCGGTGCGAAATGCCAATCGGTGTCCGTATTTATTCGTGACCCATAAAAATGGACCGACAGTTGGCCAACCGCTGTCCATTTCCGCTTATCAAAAGGTATGGGATGTCTTGCGGTCATCGGTCGCTGAGCTTCACGCGGTAACGGGGCATCGCCTTCGTCATCAGTGGAATCACTCCTTTTCTAAGGAATTGGATGAACTGCCCAACCCGCCCTCCGCGGAAGAGCAGGAGCAGATAAGGTCACGTTGGATGGGGTGGAAAGAGGGCTCGGGAACCGCCGCTACCTACAATAGGCGGTTTATCCAGGCCAAAGCCGACGAGGCGGGACTGGCCCTCCAGCGTAAGGCCCGGTCACAAAAGGGAGAGTGCGATGAATGATTGCCAGATCGGCTTATCCCCCCAAACTATCGGGGTTTTTACTTCCTTCGACGGATACAGCTGTACGTTTGATGATGATCGCTGGAGCCTTAATAGAAATATCGCTTTGAATATTGGATTGGTCAGGCATCTTCTTTCGCCGGAATCTTTTGAAGGGTTACGTCATACCCTGAAGTTTTTTGCGGTTAATATGTCGGCTGCACATACTTCAAATTTATTTGATCGATATCATGCACTGCTAAAGTTTTGTAGTGGTGAAGCCATTACGCCAACGCTCGTTGTGAAATATCGTCAGTCCATCGGCGCTGCTCATGAGTGGTACCTCGCGGTGATAAGAGTGTTGATTAAACAATGGCATCGCTTGAACTACCCAGGCTTGAATCCGGAGTTAGTCGCATTTTTTAATCAGCTTACGCTTCGAGGTAACCGCAAAGGTGAGGCGGTGAAACAACTCGACAATGAAAAGGGTCCTCTTTCGGATATTGAGTTGCTCGGGTTTAACGATACTCTCGTTCAAGCCTATGAAGCGGGCCGCGTCAGCATCACTGAACTGGCACTGTCGATGTTGGTGAGTCATACCGGCAGCCGGCCTGTCCAAATCACCAACACCAGGTTGGTGGATCTCGCCGACTCCGTGAGTGAACAGGGTGAGCCGTTTTACTCCATTTTAATGCCTCGCGGCAAACAACCCGGTCAGTGGTTTCGACTTCGTTTTCGTCGGCGGGCGCTTACAGAAGAATTATTTATAATTCTGACGGCTCAAGCGACCTATGTCATCGCGACGGCAACAGCGTGTTGGCCCTTCAAGCTCAGTGAAGAGTTGCTCAAACAACTACCGTTATTTCCTAATTGGAACGCCATTAAGCAAATAAGCAATGAAACGGAGTTTCTTGCCACGATAAAAACAGATCAACTTCATCTTCCAAGCGGAAGGGTGACGAACATTTTACAGCAGGTAACCGAAGCAATCGGTTTGATCTCTGAGCGAACGGGTCAGACCCTTAAATTATCAGCGGTGCGTTTTAGATATACCCTCGGTACCAGGGCGGCGCGCGAAGGGTACGGCCCTTTGGTCATTGCCGAGTTACTCGACCACTCGGATACCCAGAACGTTGACGTGTATATCCAGAATGTTCCGGAGCATGCGGCACGCATCGATGAGGCGGTGGCTTCCCAGCTTGCGCCGTTTGCGCAGGCATTTGCGGGAGTGATCGTTACGTCAAAAACTGTTGGGGTCCGAGGCGGTGATCCGGGCAGTGACATCCGCTCGGACAGCGGCCGCGGCGCAGGTACCTGTGGTTGCTTTGCCTTTTGTGCCGCCAATGTGCCCATTCCCTGTTACACCTGCGTTCATTTTCAGCCATGGCTGGACGGACCCCACCAGGAAGTGCTCTCCGAGCTATTGGCGGAAAGAATACGTTTGATTGACGTCACCCAGGATGTGGCTGTTGCTTCGGTGTTGGACCGCAGCATCCTCGCCGTAACCCAGGTCGTCGAAGCGTGCAAGGCGCGCAAAATGCAGGATGCCTCTTCGTCCGATCCGGGGGCCATATGAGCGACACCTCGCGCGTCATTCCGTTTGTGTCGCGTAGCAATAGGACCGCCTCAGTCAATGTCCGAAACTTCATCGCCCATATGAAAAGGTGCTTCATGGGAACTGAGGCGGAATGGGATGCGGTTCGTTGGCCGGGTCTAGGCTTTTCCAAACTTGGATGCAAAAGCTTCCAGATACCACCCCAAATGATCATGGACATCAACTTCATGAGCTTTGCGAAAGCCTACGTTCACCATCGGAGGGTAATGGATCCGCGTGTAAATACTGCACAGATGGGGATCATGTTTCGCTCATTGGAGGCGGCGATGGTGAAAGCCCATGGTTCAGGCAGCATGCATCTTTGCACAATCGCCGACCTAGATGAAGCTGCTCAGGTAGCGCAGGATCACTACTCTCGCGACACCGCCTATGGAACCGGCCTTTATTTGATGAATTTGGCGCAGTTTTTAAGCAGCAACTTCATGTGTGGGCAAAACCTGAAAGATTGGGTGAGCCCTCAGCCCCGGCCACTAGACATGTTCAATTCGACCAGTCGGGAGGGCGAAGAATCTCGCTCCAAAAAACTGCCAGGCGAGGAGGAACTCGACGCCATTGCCGAGATCTTTGCCAGTAACCCGACCAATCCGAAAGATATATTCACGACTTCAGCATTTGCTTTGCTGATGTGCGCTCCATCGAGGGCCAACGAAATTCTCGCCCTGCGTGCGGATGCTGAAGTTGAGGAGGAGGATCGAGATGGAGTTTTAAGATATGGCTGGCGATTTTATTCCAGCAAGGGGTTTGGCGCTGATATCAAATGGATCCCGTCCTCTATGGAGGGTATTGCCAAGGAAGCCTTCAAAAGAATGCTTGCACTCAGCAGTGAGGCTCGAGCGCTCGCCTTATGGTTGGAAGAACATACGCATGAGTTTTTCCGGCACGAAATGTGCCCTGATGTTGAAGAGGATAAACCACTCAGCTTGAATGAACTCACCGAGGCGCTTGGCCACAAATTTAGTAGGCGCACCGATGCCGGTACTTTTGCAGCCTCACGAAAGTTGAGCGCGGCAGATGGCGCATATACGTTAAAAACTTTGTGTGAGCATCTGCGTACTAAATTGCCTCCGGGCTTTCCATGGTTTGATAAAGCCAAAGGCGTAAAATACTCTAACTGTATTTTTTCGATTCTGGGCAATCAACTCCACGCTCGTAGCTTGACAAGCCCAGTGACGCTTCAGAAAGTGCAGGTTAGTGCCCTGTGGGGGGACTTAGGGCCACGAAACACTGTTGGCAATCATCATAGCGTGTTTGATCGATACGGTTACCAACATCCGTCAGGCAGACGCTACAAGTTAACAACCCATCAACCTCGCCATCTGTTAAACACCATCGCACAACGCGGGGGGCTAAGTAATTTAGCACTGGCGAAATGGTCGGGTCGGGCGAATATTCGGAGCAATCAAGTTTACAATCACGTCAGCAACGCGGAGGTGTTTGAGAAGCTGCGAGAGCTAAGGACAATGGGGCAGGATGCGAACTCTAAAGGGCTCCATGAATTGCGCACGCCGGTTGATCACGACGATGTACTGATCTATCGGGAAGGAGCAGCGCATATCACGGAGTTTGGCTACTGTGTGCACAACTTTGTCATTAGTCCCTGCACGAAATTTCGCGACTGCATCAATTGTACGGAGCAAATCTGCATCAAAGGCCACGAGGCTAATCGAGAGCGTCTGGCCATCCGATTGGAGAAACTTGAGCGAGTTTGGGCCATGGCCTTGGAGGGCGAAAGCCTAGGTGAATATGGGGCGGATAAGTGGGTGACTCATCATGTCAATACGATCCAAAGAATTAAAAGTTTGTTAGCGTTGATGGACAACCCTGAAATCGCTGACGGTGCACTCATAAAATTGAGGGGGGCTGATTTCAGTCAGTTGACCAGGGTGTTTCATGGGATTGGTGCGGACTAATTGGATAAAATGAATAATGGCCAAACATTTGTCAAAGTTTGATGTGGGCGCCATCGTTAATATTATACATGGCTGGGACGGCGATAAAATAACATGGGAAGGAGTATGTGATGCGGCCCTTAGCGTAGTGGGTAAGCGACCGACCCGGCAGTCTTTGAATACCCATAAAGAAATAGTCGGTGCCTATACTGCGCAGAAGGCCAAGCTAAAGGTCTCCAAACCGTCAATCGCGAAGCCATCGAGCCTGACAGTTGCAGCGAGTAGGATTCGTCATCTTGAGAGTAAAATATCTGACTTGCAGCTGCAAAACTCAGCGTTGCTGGAGTATCTGACGTTGCTCCAGTACAACGCTTACAAGAAAGGGATGACGGAAAGCGAGTTAACGATTCCATTACCAAAGATTGATCGCGAGCGAACGCAAGAACCAAACACTCCTCGTAGATAATTCTACGGCCCGGCGGCCCATCAGCCGCCGGTGCAGTTACTCTGGAGTACTTAGGGACGGGCAATGTGATAGGCGAGACGCGAAATCAGGCTTTGTAAGGGGCAGCAGTTTCAGAGAGCAAGGGACGAGCCTCATGGACTCTGGCGGCTAAGTGCCATTGAGTTAATTCGAATGGCGGCTTCTGGTCGACTCCCGCCGAGCCATCGGGCAGAAAGCGACCCATTGCAGACGTTCCCATGTGACTACGAAAATAGGGTCGATTCAGTGGATCAACCACGATCCTTTGGTCTTCTTATCCATTGTATTTCCCTTAA
>LNAP01003613.1_pt1 | contig 14724 bp, 8 predicted proteins | sample 602601 | NCBI WGS metagenome assembly LNAP01 (sample SAMN02440304, study PRJNA202911) | soil metagenome | biome: Subtropical and temperate rainforests or woodlands; isolation source: soil samples (1 kg each in a 20% v/v slurry with milli Q water) were... ...
GGATTTTGAATTCTTCGGGATAACGCTGGTTGCTCATGGCACCTCCTAATGGGCCTCATTTTAAGGCTTGGAGGTGTCTACGAAACTAGGGGCGATTCAGCGTATATCGCAGATATACAAAATACCGCGCTGACATTTTACACACTCTGGCTTAACAGCCAAAAGGGTGTGACTCATTTATTTAGGTTGGGGTTGTTCTAGTAGTATCCATTGAATAATCGTCAGGGGTGCAGTCATTGGATATCTATAGCCTGCGCAGCATGTCAAATTTGAGTGGCAATTTGCGTTTTTCGGCGGAGGGTAGCGAAGTGTTGGATTTGAAGGATGACAGCCAGCTTAGGGCCGCTTGCCAAGCGCTTGTGAATCAGGAACTTTCGAGGCCTGGAAATCAGCAGTGGATTGCTGAGTTTCTTGAGTGGATGGAGCGCGTTCGAGACGTCACCCGCGAGGAGTTTTTGACTGAAAAATTTCAGCTTTCTCTTTGGGAAAACGAGGCCGTCACGTCTACCGGGATGGGGCAGATAGACATTTCCAAGGTAGCCAGTAACCCGGCGATAGCTGAGCAGCTCTGGGAGCTCAAGACCGATTTTGCCGCCGCACCCACGGAAGCAGAAAAGGAATCGTTGGTGCAGGCTGCGAGGACGGCAGTCTTTAAGGCTGTCGGTCCGCTCACCAAGCGCAACCCGAAGCTCAAGATGTACCGGGTATTTGCACTGTTATGTCCGGGGGCTTTCACGACCATCGCGCACTATCGCAAGCTTAAAGACCTTGCAGCCTTGCTGGGTATTCCTGTTCGGGGTGAGGCACGGCCCGTGTTGCACAAGCTGGTGTTAAATCGTATTGAAGAAAGCCTGGGGCCGGTGCCAGATTATCTGACAAAGGAGGGCGCGACACGATTAGCACTCCCGTGGATGCTGTACGTTCATCATGCACAGAGCCCTGAACTTGAGCCCACTGAAGTATCAGACCCTGTGACCGGCAAGGAGAAGCTGAACCCGCTCCCGGCTGCGCGCAGAAGGCGTGGCATGCTCGCCATTGGCGGTGGGACTGAGACGATTCGGGCAATGATCGAGTTTGCGCTGGAGGGCTGTACGCGGGAAGACTTCATTGAGCATATGCAATCACTGCATCTGGCGGCAAAAAAGACTACGTTGAACACCCAGTTCAATGCACTGATCGCTGAGTGGGGAGTCATCAAGGCAAACGGCAGCGACTTGGTGCTGACGTCTCGGGGAGAGGCCTTTCTGGAGTCTGGTGATCCCGATGAGGTCCTGGACTTGATGATCACCCGCATCCTGGGTTTCGATTATCTGCTCCGTGCACTGGCTCAAGGTCCGCGTACTCTCCGCGAAGCCATCCTGATACTGCGCACAGCCAATCCTGGTTGGACCAAAGACTTTGGTCCAACCAGCTTGATTAACTGGTTCAAACACTTGCAGTTGGCGCACGTCATCGACAAAGAACTGCACCTCACGGGTACAGGTCAAGAGTGGGCTCAGCGAATTGACTGGGAGCCTCAGGCACTGCCGGCTGCGGAAGTGTCCGATGCGATGTTGTCACCGCAGAGCCTTCAGGTGGTTTCCCCAGCGTCAGTGGCAAGACCTGCGCTGCATCAGGTCATTGATGGTTTTTCCAAAGAGTTCCCGTTCAAAAAAGAGCTGATCGCTCAGCTTGATGCCGGACTGTGGAGTCACAAAAGACGACACCTGGCGGTGCTGACGGGTCTTAGCGGGGCAGGTAAAACGCAGTTGGCCCGAGGCTACGCGTTGAGCTTGTGGCAGCTCGAAGCCAACCCTGAAGAAGGCTTGCTGATCGTGCCAGTCCAACCGGGCTGGCACGACTATTCCAGCCTGCTGGGCTACGTCAATCCGCTCGACACAGAGTCGTACGTGCGCACTCGGTTTCTGGATTTTCTCCTGCAGGCCAGTTCGGACCCGGGCAGACCCTATACGCTGGTACTGGATGAGATGAACCTGTCTCATCCAGAGCAATACCTCGCACCATTGCTGTCTTCGATGGAGACGGGAGATGCAATTGAGCTGCACGGTCAGGCCGATGAGATCAATGGCGTTCCTTCCTGCATTCCTTATCCTGGCAACTTGGTGATTATCGGGACAGTGAACATGGATGAAACCACTCACGGGTTGAGTGACAAGGTTTTGGATCGAGCCACCGTGATTGAATTTTGGGATATCGATATTGATAGTTATCCTGGCTGGGAGGCGAGCGTTCTCAGCGATGAGCAGCGTTCGACCATTCGCGCGTTGATGAACGCATTGATGGAGGTGCTGCGTCCCGCGCGCATGCATTTTGGCTGGCGTACATTGAGCGATGTGCTGGGCTATGTGGAGCAAACCCAGGCCAGCGGGGTAATCGGTTTTGAACATGCGCTGGATCACGTCGTTTATGCCAAGCTGCTGCCCAAGCTCAGAGGTGAAGACAGCCCGCGCTTTCAGGCAGTATTTGCAGCGCTCAAAAAGGTCCTGGAAGCAAGGGGGCTGACCGATTCGCACCAGAAAGTCCGGGATATGCATGAAGATCTGATGCACACCGGCTCAACGCGATTCTGGCGGTGACCGTGCCGATCATTCAGTGTTCGACTGCCGAAGGCATACGATTTGCAGTCGTGCGGGGTGAGATCACCTCGGGGTTTTCCGAGCGCTCGACCTACCATTTCAGCGCGACGAAAGGCTGGTCGTTATTTGTCGACGACGTGCGACTGGAGCTCATTCAAGTTGCAGGGGCACCTGTATGGCGCTGGTCGCCCGGGTTCTATGCCGGTGAGGTCTGCGCTGAGCTCGTTGATGATCAAGGAAACTATGTAGGGCACTACCGCCTGGATGTCGCGCCTGACCCCAGCAAGCTGGGAGGCGAAACATTCTCGGCTATGCTGGAGGCTATCCAGGCGTTCGATCCTGTCTTGCTGTTTGGTACCGAGGAGGCTCAGCGGGGTATTGGCAGTGACGATGCGCTAACCACTCATCACCTTCAATATGCGCGCTTGCGCCGCTATGGTGATCGGCTGCTGGCAGGCCTCAAGCAGGTAACCCACAAGCCATTAACATCCTTGCGCCGAGATCGGCAGCCTGTGGGTGCCCATCAGCTCAAAAGCGTGGACGGGATCGCAATTCGTAGGGCGCTTCGTAACTCATCGGGGCTGGCGTTGTTGCATCCTCAGTCTGTAGAGCGACCACCCCTCAATGCTGTTTATTTCGATGTCTCAAAAGCCTACGAGGATCAGGACAACCCTGCAAATCAGGCGATGGGGCTGCTCTTGTCAGAGGTGATCAGGCGATGTCGCAAGGTCAGAACCGCTCTGGCGACAGTCGCGAGCAAGACCCGCATGAGTGAAACGCGATCACCATTGACGCCACGCTTGGAGCGACGCATTGCATATCTGGCCGCTTTGCAACGAAAGCTTGAGCTTCTGGAGCGTGTCCAGCCATTCAGACACCTGAAGTCTCGGCGTCTGTCTGCGGCAGGATTGAATGCGATCTCTGCCCATCCGGCTTACGCGCGGGCCTATCGTTACGGCTGGTATGCCCTACGCTCCGGTATGAGTGGAGAGGTCGGGGAGGAGTCTTTATGGATCAGCCCCACCTGGGAAATCTATGAGCGTTGGTGCTACGTGATGCTGGTGAGCGCGCTCAAGCAGCTGCTGGCTCATTTCGAGTGGAAGTGCCGCCGCTTCAAAACCACTGATCGCGTGCTGTGGCGCGCCAAGCATGAGAGGGTCACACTTGATATTTGGCTGCAGGTTGTATGCCCGGCAGTCGACAAAAGGCCTTACAACGACTTTTCGAGTCTGTCTCGACGTCGAGTTCCTGACATAGCCATCACCCTATCGGATGTAACAGGCCCGCAGCGTTTTATAGTTTTAGACGCCAAGTATCGCTCAAGTCGTTTCGGTATACTGGACGGGATGGAGTCAGCGCATTTGTACCATGACAGCTTACGCTGGCTGGGTCGTAAGCCGGATGCTGCTTTGCTTGTAATTCCGCGAGGTGGGGCGGTACGACAATTGGAGGATATTGAATTCCAGCAACAGCATGGCGTAGGTGTCATTGCTATGGGAACACAAGTGGATGCAGAGGCTGTAGGTAAGCGTCTGGTTCAAATGCTGGGCATTTTTAAGTGTTAAAACTAACGCTCGGCAGTGTGGCCTTTTGGAGCCAAACTTCGAGAGGACGGTAGTATCAGAGACGAAAGTCGTCTTCAGTACACCATACCGCTAAGCTTTAGATTTTTTGGCAGATAGCTATGAAGAAAAAGTACGCTGAAATGAAGAAGATGCTGAACTCTGGCCTTGGCTATTAGATACAACGCTTAATGAGAGATTTACTCTTGAGATCGGAATCTCGGTATATGGTGATGTAATTAATATAAGGGTTATAAGAATAAGCAGCTCGAGTGTATTTTTTAAAAGCTCTATGAGCCGAAATTATCTCATCTGGTCTTCGAAGGAAACTAAAGATTTTAATTCGTTTCTAAGGATTTCATTTTCTTTTTCCAGTCTCTCATTCTCCCGCACCACTTGCTCGAACTCTTGGTTTTTTTGATTTTGCCTTCTGTGAACCTCGTGAGTTTGTCTACGGGAGACATAGGAGTTGATGGACCCCGGAGACGATTGTCCGAGGGAAAGTGACACGGCGCTTTTTATTGATGCATCTGAAGTATCTAATTTTAGCTCCGCACGAATTGTAGACTGTTTAGCGATTTCATCGTTAGTAAATTTTCGTCGAAAGGCATGTATGCCAACTCTTGTGCTGGGAATATTGATTGATTTGATAGCGGCGGCAAAAATTTCTGAGACAGATTGATTGTTCAACGGGGCGCCCGTTCGTTCGGATAGGAAAATTCTATCGCAAGTGACTGCTTCTTTTATATTTTTATCTTGAAGAAAGCTGTTGCGATAAGTCTTAATAAAAGCGTTGATGCGAAAGGCGAGTAACAGTGGGATTTTGTAGCTTAAAGTATTACTATATTTTTGCTCTGGCGGGGTTACGACAAAGAAATCTTCATCAGTTACATTGATTTCGCCATCGCTAAACTGACTGCATAGCAGTGAGTTTATAGAAGCTCTCCTAAAGCCTGTCGCATTTGCTATCTCTAGCATCAATGCATTTCGATGTGCTATGTAAATGTTGCGATGTTTTAGAAATGCTAACTCAAGGGTACGTAAGTTTTTCTCGGAAGGCTCGTATTTTGTAGTGTGTTTGCTAAGAGCTCCAATGCGCGGGTAAAGTAAGGGGAACATGTTTTTGTCACGTAATTTATACGTTGATTTGCCGAGATGGTTTGGAAGCGAGGAATATATTTGGGCGCTTTTTAGGCCAATTATATTAATTAACCCAAGATGTAATTGAAGCCAGGAATAAAAGTGATAGATCCTACGTAATCGATTATTAACTACAGCTTTTAAACTTTTCGAGGTTGCCGTGCTGTGCCGTTGCAATCGTTTGAAGTCATCATCACGAAAATCCCTAAGGGTTTGCGTATCAGCTTGCGTAAACGTAAGGCGACTTTTGCGAAGGTGAATGTAAAATAGCGATAAATGGAACATTTCGTTTTTAATGTATAGATGGCTTAGGCTCTCTTCGCGTTGCAAATAAATTGCGTAATCCATTAATTCATTTACAATAATTTTCATTTTTGTGTCGTAAGGTATTGCTATATCGATCTTTGGGGTGTGTTGCCATCTAAGTTTTAAGCTCATTGAGTTAGCTCCGATGCTTTTTAAGTTCATTAATAATGTTGTTTAATTGGGAAATTTGCGACGAGTGTTTTTCCTGCATTAACACGAGTTGCGCTTTTTGTGCCGCTGTGTATTTTTCTAGTGTGTCTATATAATTTTTCAGGTCATGAATTTTTTGTTTGAGAGTTGTAAGTTTTTCTGGTTTGGATGTTTTTTTGTTGATGTTTAAAGTGATCGATGATATTAGGCTTGCAATTTCTTCTCGTAGGTCAGGGTAGCGCCTTAAAGTATCATTAGCGTTTCGTTTTATAGCGGCGGACTGTTCGCGCACTTTTTCAGAGTTTTGCAACATGTTCCAATTATTGAACTGTCTAATCGTTAGAGGGTAGTATTCATCTTTAGCAAAGCTTTCGGTTTGAGTTGCCCACTTTCTAAGAATCAATATTTTTTCCATTATATTGTTAAGCGCTTCGTGCTTATTTATTAATGATCGATTCATTTAGCCCCCTGCTAGTTTTTTGTGATGATACTCAATGATCTCATAAAGGTTTTGCAATTTTATCTCAAGATTTTTAACTATTACGGAGTTTGAGCGTAGGGTTTTTATTTGGTTGGATAATTCAAGTGAGTGCTGTTCCAAGCCTTTTATATGTTCAATTGATGTGAATGAGAATGGGCAATTACTGCATAGTTGTGGGGTTGCGTTTTCTTTGTGAAGGGTGTTGTCCGAAAGCTCATAGCATTTCGAGCGAGACTTTATTCTATTATTTCCTGCAAGGCACTGGGCATGTTTAAAAGGTGATGGTGCATGGCCTCTTGAAGAAAGCCTCTCAATAAATGTATCAATTTTTTGGCGGTCGTCCAAACCTTTAAAAGTAACGGACTTTTGTAAGCGCCTGAATAACACTCTGACCATTTTCGTGTACCCGCCAGTCACGCTGTCGTTGGATATAATTCGATATATGATTTCTGAGAATTTTTCTTTTATTGCTTCATCCATATATTTTGCAATGTCGTTGTTATGGTGTTTGTGTGTGTCTATATATTCTTCTATTTGCCAGTCATAAATTTTACTCAGCGTGGCTGCTTCGGACTGGGTGATTGGACTAGTTATGTAAATTTGGGTTGTTGCCAAGCACTCATGCTGGAGTTGGTATGACAGTGCGGGAAGATGTGGGAACTCGTGTTGGTTCATGAAAATGGTGCAGTAAAGCCTTCTAAACATATGTGGTGTTGAATGTATTTCAAATTTTAAGCGTGAAGAAATGAAATGATATGCTTGGCCGGTTTTATAGGCTTCAAAATTGTAGTCTGTATAGCTGTCTAAGAATCCCTTGGCCGAAAAAAGCTTATGTCTGAATAATGTGATATTAGTGTCTTTTAGTTTGCCTGTTGAGTGGGTTTTATAGTCTATATTTAGATAGATTAGTTGTAGTTTCTCTAAGGCTTCAGCCGCTTTTTGTGTTGCGTTTCCTACATAAAATGGTAAATAGTCTTTTCGATTTTTTTCTATGTAAAACATCATTTCAAAGATATTGTTTTCTTTATTGTAGATAGTGCAGGCGCCGAGGGATATACCGAGTTTACGGTGTGTTATTTCGTCTCTTCTTCTTGCGTTAAATATAGCTATTATTAGAAAGCAAGCTGTAAGTAGGTCTCTGGTTAAATCGTTTAGGTATTTAATTGTTACTGGTTTGTAGATATTTTCGGTTGTGATGGAAGGATTAATGAGTTTTGAGTGTAGAGATATATCGTTAAGTTTTGTTTTTATATCTCGACCATCAATGCTGGATAGGCATGCACCTGCATAATGTATTGTCTGAAGTATAGCGTCACTCTGTTCGTACAATAAGGTCAGAGCTTCCTCTAACATTTTTCCTGCGCCATAACTGTTAATATTCTTTGTTCGTCCAGGTGTATCCGTCAGCCTTTTACTTAGGCGGGAATATTCAGGATAAGGTACCATTCCTAAACGGTAGAGGTTAGGTATCCTATACAGGTAATTTAATGCTTCCAACGTCTGGCGTAATGAACTGTAATTCATGCCAAGAGTTAATGTTTCTTTCTGGTTTTTAGCTGCCGATCGCCAGCCTTTCACGGCTTTAAAATTCTGTACTTGGTCGAAGTATAAAGATGTCTCTTTGCCTGTTATGTTTGTAGAGATTGCTAGTTGGAAGCCAGCACTGCTAATTGATTTTTTGCTGTTGGTGGACGTGAAAACAGGATGATCGTAGTCGTTTGCTGTCGCAAGAAAACTACTAAGTCTTTCACTAATATTCAGTGCTTCATGCCAACCCCCATTTGCTAAATGGAAAGGTAGCTTCTTTAATGTATGGGGAGAAAGGTCCTTAAGGTCGAATGTGTCGTTTAGCCAAATATATTCCATAAATTTAACAGTTATTGTTAACATAAATGCAATTCTGTTTGCTTTGCTTTTGGACGATGGGGTGCTTCTCGAGTATTCGCTAACTGCATAAATAGTCGATAAAAATAAAATTTCATGATCTACTAATTTTGTAGGTTTTGGGTAGACCGAGTTGGGCGGAAGAACAAATCGCTGCAAAGATATCTCTTTGTAGCCAACTTCATCTTTCCTTGCTTCACTTTGAGTTATTCGAAGTAAAGCATCTGGTGTTACTGAGATGTCGGTGTCTAAAGGATGTTTTTTTAGCTGTAGAAGTATAGCGTTGGATAGGTTTTTATTAATCATGATTAATGGTTACCTCTATCTGTCTTAAAATATAACCATAGGCGGAGCTATTAATGAAATTGTATAGGGCCTCGTTGAATATGATTCGAGGAGCTATCCGCATGGAGAAGTGGTCATTGTTTTCAGAGTAGAGCTGCTTCCAGTGATGATAATAGTAGTTTCGTGTGCGTATGACTTCAGTTATCCGAAACTCATCAATTTCAATCACACGGTTCGGACAGCCATCACCGATATGGCAATGATGGGCTTGGCATATGTTCTCTCCAGATTGAAGGCTTTTAAAGGGATGATTGATCGGGTCGGAGCATAGTGCTCCATCGCCAATAGGTATTAAATTTAAAGTGTCGGCTGTTTTTATTTTTTCCATATTGAAGATGATCTTTTTTTCTAATCTCTTTTGGAACTCGAGATTAATTGAAGAGTTTATATTTCTGCTGAATAATTGGTCAAGATAAAGTCCGGTTGTGCCTATGCTTGTATGTCCGAGTTTGCGTCTTGTATGCTCGGTACTTCTCGTGGTGTAGTGCTCGAGGCTCCCAACTTGTTCTCGGATTTGCTCAAGTGTAAATTTGAAAAGGCTATGCCTTTCAATGAATGCGTCGGGTGTCATTTGAATCATTACAGATCTTTCCGTGTACATGTCTTTCGAAGTGGTCCACGAAAACCATATGCGTTGTTCGGTGGCAGGGATAAATTCAAGTAAGATTAGCTGGTTTCGATTCCATATAAGACGACGAATGGCATCTTGATAATGTTTTTCATGCCGATCAATGAATACTGATGGGGTAAAGTCATCCGTTTTTGACTTGTATCCTTGAATTTCGTAGTGCCCATATTCTTCATCATATATGATGTTGGTGATTTCCATTGCAAACAATGAGGCCTTATTCCAGCCTGTTCTACAAAGTAGCAGTATAAATATGGCTTGCAACTCGATAAAGCAAGCTCTGACGGAAAGTGCTAAAATATGCCTGGTGTTAAATCCAGGTGTGGAGGTAAAGCCAGCTTGTTTGAGTAATTCGGGTAACTTGTAACCAACCCATAAACGCGCGCCTTTATAAAGTAATTTGTCATCTTTGATTATGTTTAAATAAGCATTTAATCTTTTTTTAGGGCATAGTATCTCATAGCGCCTAATGTCGTAAGAAGTAGGGTAAGGATTGTAAATAAATCGCCTAATTACTTTCTCTATTGATGCGCTTCGTGTCGATTCTTCTGCGCTAATAATAAACTTTCTCAAGGTTTCTATGTTGTTTAGATCGGCAATGCATGCGTCTATTATTTTTTGCAGGTCGGTGGCGAGCAGATCAATGGACTTGGAAATCAGTTCGTTGTAGTTTTTGTGTGGGACGGCTCCTAGTGGAATTTTATTACTGTGGGCTTTGGCGTGTTGCTCGGAATTAAGTATTGGTCTTGGATCTGCTCGCAGTGTTCCTAGAATTGTTTTGTAATTTATAGACTCTCTGCTTATTTCATTTGGGCAGTTAAATGTAGAGTGGATTACAAGATTTCTAAATGAAAAAGATATTTTTCGTCGGGATTCTGCCTTTTTGTCTGTTCGTTTCAATAGTCTTCGTTCAAGGGTTAAAAAGAGACGATGCAAAAGGGCCGCAGTCAGTGCGGATTCATTTTTGTTTAAAATTTCGATTGCGTCGATGTCGACGGAGAGTTCACTAAGTGCCTGCTGGATTCCATAGGTATAGCTGGTTGTCACTTTTTCGTGAATTGATCGCGAACTTATTTGTTTGAGTGCTATTGCTATCCATGCATCTTGGACTATCCCAATAGCGTCAAGATCGAAGACATCAGTTCGATCGTAAACTCGGCCGTTTGACCTAAGAATTGACTTTACACATATTAAATTTTCACTTTGCTTGAACAAGGTACGAGCTCCCGTGCTTGCGTAGGTATAGCAGGGTGCTCGCCACTCTGCTCATTTGCTCACACTACATTGTTTGCCGTAATGGAAAGAGCGGATGCCAGCTTTTTTGAAAAAGCCGCAGTAGCATCAGGTGAATTTTTAATAACTTGGTAGATTAGCTTTGAAAGAATTGAGGCCTTAGATTTTGCAGCAGGGCGGTATGCCCTTGCAACTGAAACGCCAGCAAGGTGAGCTTCGTACTTTTGGATGTGCGAGGTAGTGGAACCACCAGTGTTTTCATCATCAGAGCGCAGGGAATCAATAAGCCCTCTAACTTTGCCTTCCTGATATGCGATTTGATGTTTAAGCCGATTAACAATTAGTATTTCAGCTTCAAATAACAGGCTCGCAATTTTCTCGATCCGGGCTCCTTCACTGTTCAGTGGTGCAAGTTCTGCAGTGTCAAACACATCTGCGATTCTGACGAAGATTTCTTTTCCACCCAAGATTGGAAACCATTCTGGTAAATATACTGGTGAGCTTGCTTGCGGGATCAATAGTGATTCATTTGAAATGATAACAACAGAGATATGAGTAAACTCCACGCCTTTTAGCGCTTTGAACTCCTTTTCATTTCCTGAAATTAGAGTTGCCAAGTCTGCCATTAGAGCGTTAGAAGTTAGGAATAGATTACTCCTTAATATAATTGGAAGTATTATGTGGCCTTGACGGTGCATAATGGTCTCGGCAAGCTCGGATCTAGACTTTCCGTTGGCATTCAACCAAAGAATCCGGATGGCTGCTCCGTCCTTCCAAGGAATATTATTAATTAGCTGTTTGATGTCCATATTCTTATCCAAAATAATATTAGTTTGTTCCTGCGATTCTAGCCATTAATCTTATGCCTGGCTTTACAATGCCTTTTTCGGTTTTTAAGAAATTGGCCATTACCGCGTTGCTTAGTAATTGGTCACGAGGAATTGATAGTCCATATGCCGCTTCTTCAGCAATTTGACGATATTTAACCATAGAACATTGCAAAACTTTTGGGTGTTGTTTAGCTATCTGCCGCAGCACGCTTGCTACGCAGTACAGCCACGGGTCGGTGCGCCTTGCATCTTCGCCGAGGTACTCAGAAAGCATGTGGGCGAAGAAACCATAGTACTTACTATTTCTCAAAACTGGTGCGGTAAGTCGTTGCTGTGCAAAGCTTTCGAACTGAAGTCTGCTTAACTCAATCTCGGACTCCAGTGCGCGGTTTTCAATTAGCCAATCACATAGGTCGATCAGAAGGTTGACCGTTAAATACGGGTGCCCGCTTGTTTCCTCATATACCGCATCTGCAAATGAAGTGTTAAATTTGAGCTTTTGGGAAAGTATTCGCTTGAGAAGCTCTACGAATTCTGAGTCTGGCGCCGATTGTTGGTGAGCAAAGAGCGGAAAATCAAGTTGCTGCACCAGTGGGCTTAACTGGTTTTGGGCAGATAGTATGTAATGAGCATCGGGTCGCTGCCCCATGAAAACTATGAGGTTTTTAGTCGCAAAGCTTCCCATCTGGCTGAGTAGGGGGAGGCAAACCAAATGCCTTAAATCCTCATCACGTCTGCTCATCGCAGCGATTTTTCCAAATAAGGATTCATATTCGTCGATTATGAATATGCGCTTCGCTTCATCTGCATCCCCATAGGCGGTCGAAATCTGGCATTCGTTCACTAGACTTTCAAAGAAGTCACGTGGGATCGGTGTGCCATTTATTAGAGCGTCTTCAATCCGTTCTGCGAATATAGTGTGTTGAGGCTGATGACGAGTGTTGTCCATAGTTTGAAAAATTACGAGTGAGCTATTTGACTGATCCCCAAAGTTAAGGGCGGCAGTCGTTTTTCCTGAGCGCCTAACACTACACCATAGATGTATCCCCGTTTTACTCGCAACGCTCTCAAGAAGTTGTTTTACTGTGTAGCGCTCGACCATATACATCTGGCGGTGATTCGGGTCTTCCAACGGGAAGTCTTTTGCATAATTGCGAGTCAGGCTTCCTTGCATAGCGAGCTTTACACTTGAAGCAAGCCGGTCTTCAATTTTGCTGGCTATTAATGCTGCAGTGTCATGTGCATGTGTGACATCGGCTTTGACATCGGACACGTCTACTACGTCGCTTTTCTCATGCTGAGCTACCCAGTCTCCCACGTTGTTATCTAAGCATGCTAAGCACGCCATTGGATTGGCACTCAGTGCTCGCTCTAGATCCCACCGACCATGCACATTTTCACTGAAAAAACATGATACTATTGCTTCATGAGGGTTGACGCCCAAGGCTGGAGTCAGTGTAACTTCTAAGAAAGGGGGACTTCCGGACACAACACGGCTTAAACTGGGGGTTAATGATCCGATGTCATGCGTTTTATCAACAATTAACTCGAGCGCCATCAGCATGGGGGCAATAGTTGAGAAGCAGTGATTCTCTTGTACAGCTTCCGCAGCTTCTTTTAATAAGGATATCGCATCACTACCTTTGAGGAAACCCAGTGCATGCATCCAGCTACTGTTGTTGAGAAGCGTCTTCCAGCCCAATACAGCAGCGTACCCCTTGACCACGCCATGAACTATGCTTGAGCATACGCCCCAAGTGAGCTTAACCTCAGATACGCTAGACGCTTTCTCACGTAGTCGTAGATATGGTTGGATACCTAACAGTAAGAACTTTAAAAATCCTCCTAATGCTTTGGATTGTATTATTGCTGGTTCAACACCCTTCCGAGAGGAAAACTCTGTTCCCCGTTCGCAAATTTCTTTGGCATGCTCGTAGAACAAAACTGATAGGGCGTCTAAATGAAGCTGTGTCGTCGTCCGCTCACGACTGCACAGATCTTTGAATACGAAAGACATTACGTCATTGTAGTGAGTTGCCCACTGAAATATATGGTGCTCTTTCAGTTCGTTGAGTATCTCTCTGTATGATTCAAGCGCTAGTTCGTCAGGGCTCAGGGTCGGAGTCAGTGATTCCGCAGACTCTGCGCCATGCTCAACTATCCGGTTGTTGAGTATCTCTGTAAGATTCTTCGTTCTCTTTTTTTCAAAACCATCTTTTATTAGTTTATTCAACTCGGGTGCGAGAAGAACTAGTTCATCCATGTCGAGTGCACGGATTAGAGCTGTCAAAACTTTCTCTGCTTCTGAACGTTTCCATTCCTTCGCTAACGTTGCCGCAACTTGTAGTGAGTGCCTACTGCTGCCACTGATGGACGCCATAATTATCCTTAATAATGTTTGGTATGCCTTGGGAGGTGAGTGGTCCGTGCCACAATTCTACGGACTGGTAAACACAGAAGCCGTAGCCTGATCCCTATTAGTGACGTTTGCCGTCTCATGGCGGTCGGCATAGCTTTCTCAGCTCGCAGTCACATGATCTCAAGCTGCCATTATGCACATCTGAAGTCTGTTTCTGAAGAAACCTTCGGATGGACGCTTGAACGAAAGCCTTGGCTACACCCATGTTCAACTGCCCAAAAGTATGAAATCCGGGGCATTCGTATGGCCAGTTCCCCGGCTCGCTGAATGTATCTATGATGGATAAGGCGAATGGCCACTCCCGCTGCGCCCCTTGAGAGCCAGGTAAGGCGCTACAAATGGATTTCGCCTTACTCATAGATGACGTTCAGAGGATATCGGTCGGTGAAAATCAGAAAGATTGTGATCAAGAACTTTCGAGGGGTGAAAGCGCTTGATTGGTGCGTGCCAACAGCCGACATTTTTTGCCTTATAGGCAAGGGCGACTCATCAAAATCCACAATCCTGGAAGCCATCCGGTACACGTTCCATCCTCAGTGGAATCTGACTCTCAGCGACTCAGATTTTTACCAATGCAAGATCGATGATCCCATCGTTATTGAGATCACAATCGGGCATTTGGCAGCGGACTTCTGTGCGCTCAATAAATACGGGCTTCACCTACGGGGCTGGGACGAGGCTGCTCAGAAGCTTCATGACGAGCCGGATGATCATTTGGAAAGCGTAATGACTGCCCGGCTTGCCGTCGAAAAGGACTTGGAGCCGAAGTGGGCAGTCGTGTGCGATCGCAATCCTGACGGGGTGCCGTTCAAACAGGCGGATAGAAACAAGGTCGGGGTTGGCCTCATCGGCGTTTTCAGCGAACGAGAGCTTTCTTGGGCAAACGGAACTGCTCTTGCCAAGCTTACTGCGGCGCAAAGCTTGAGCGAGCTATTGGCGAATGCATCGAGGACCGCGAGGAGTTCGCTCGATGTCGACCGTGCTGCCACTCTGACAAACTTCGACAATGCAGCAACTAAATCACAAGAGATTGCGAAGCTCTTGGGTGTCCCTGTACTTGATGCCTATAAAGCCCATCTCGACTTGGCGTCCATCAACCTGAAAGTTGGCGGTCTTTCCCTGCATGACGGCGAAATCCCGTTACGCCAGTTAGGTCTGGGATCTCGCCGA
>LNAP01003614.1_pt1 | contig 14720 bp, 10 predicted proteins | sample 602601 | NCBI WGS metagenome assembly LNAP01 (sample SAMN02440304, study PRJNA202911) | soil metagenome | biome: Subtropical and temperate rainforests or woodlands; isolation source: soil samples (1 kg each in a 20% v/v slurry with milli Q water) were... ...
TCTGGGGCGTGGGGCTGATGACGCCCGTGATGCTCATGCTGTACCTTATCGCCATGCGCACCCTGAGCTACACGGTGAACGACGAGTGGGCGGCCGAGCGGCTGATCGCGCTCGGCACCGACGGCGTCATCACCGACCGGGTCGACCTGTTCAGCCCTGCCGGGTGAGCACCGGCAGCCCATCGGCCGGTAGCGTTCTGTCACCGGCCGGGCTTCCATAATCGACCGGATGACTTTCCTTCCACGCTGGCTCGCGGTCTGGCTCCTGGCGACGGTGCTCGCCACGGCGGGCGCCGCCTGGGCCCAGGGCCCGACCGCGACCTCCGCGCCAACCAGCGGCGCCGCGATCGATCCCGAGGTCACCGTACCCGCACTGCGCGCGCGGCTCGACAAGATTCCCGAGACGGTCGAGCGCAACGAGGACATCACCGCCTTCGTCGCCGAGACGCAAGACATCGTCGCGCTCGCCCAGCGCTTCGTGACCTCGCGCGCGGGCCCGCTGGCCGACCTCAACGCCCGTCTCGGCGAGTTGGGCACGGCACCGCCCAAGGGCTCGGCCGAAGACCCCGATATCACACGCCAGCGCGCGGCCCTGGAGAAGGAGCGCAATGCGCTCGACGCCGACATCCGCCTCGCCCGGCTGGTATCGGTCGACGCCCAGCAGCGCGCCAGCGACCTGCGTTCGCAGCGCCGCGCCCTGTTCGAGGCCCGTCTGCTCGAGCGCTCGGACTCGCCCTTGGGCGGCGCCTTCTGGCGCGGTATCGCGGCCGCCTGGCCGGCCGACAGCGCGCGGCTGAAAACCTTCGAGGCGGAAGTGCGCACCGGCGCCTCGACCGCCCTGCGCGGCGAGCACGGCGGCATGGTCACGGCGGTCCTCATCGGCGCGCTGCTGCTGGCCTTCGTCGGCACCTGGGCCGCCGAACACGCACTGACGCAGCTGGCGGCCCGGGTCTTTCCAATGGGCCGCCTGCGGCGTTCGCTGCTGGCGCTCAGCACGGTGGTGGCGACGGTGTTCATCGTCGGGCTGGCGGCGCAGTGGGCCTGGCAGTCGCTGCAGGGTGCCGGCGAGTGGGGACCGATGGCGGAGCGCCTGGGCGATGCGATGGCCCGCTTCGCGCTCTTCGTGGGCTTCGTGATCGGCCTCGGACGGGCACTGCTGGCGCAGCGCCGCCCGTCCTGGCGGCTGCCGCCGATGGCCGACGGCATGGCCGCGCGCATGGCCTTCTTCCCATGGCTGATCGCTGGCGTCAGCACGCTGAGCTGGCTCACCACGCAGGTCAACACGATCATGGATGCGAGCCTTGCGGTCACCGTGGTCACGCATGCGGCGAGCGCCCTGACGCTGACCGCGCTCACGGCCATCATGGTGCTGCGCCTGCGCCTGCCTGAGGCCGACCTCGGCCCCGCCGACCCAGGCCAGCCGGCCGACGCCAAGCGCACCGACACGACGGCCGATGCGGCCGCTCCCCTGCCCGAGCGCCCCCTCTGGGTCGGCCTGCTGACCGGCGCCGTGGCGGCGGTGCTGATCGCGATCTGCGTGCTGGTGGCCGTGGGCTACGTGTCGCTCGCCAGTTTCATCGCCAGCCAGCTGGTCTGGACCGGCGTGGTGGCCGCGGCGGCCTACCTGCTGTTCAAGTTCGCCGACGACCTGTCCATGGCACTGCTGTCCTCGCGCAGCAATGTCGGCCAGCGCCTGCAGAAAAGCCTGAACGTGGCGCCAACGACCCTGGACCAGGCGGCCGTGGTGCTCTCGGCCGTGATCCGCATCACGCTGTTCTTCTACCTCGTCATCGCGCTGCTGGCGCCGCTGGGCACTACGCCCGACGAACTGTTCGAGCGCAGCGGCAAGGTCGGGGCCAGCCTCAAGGTGGGGCAGTTCGAGCTGGTGCCGGGCGCGCTGCTGGGCGCGCTCGGGGTGCTGGTCATCGGCTTCGCGGTGCTGCGCGTCTTCAAGCGCTGGCTCGACAACAGCTACCTGCCGAGCACCACGCTCGAGCCGGGCATGCGCAGTTCGCTCACCACGCTGCTGGGTTACGTCGGCGGCATCCTGGTGATCGCCTCGGCGCTGTCGGCCCTGGGCATCGGCGTCGAGCGCATCGCGTGGGTGGCCAGTGCGCTGTCGGTGGGCATCGGCTTCGGCCTGCAGGCCATCGTGCAGAACTTCATCTCGGGCCTGATCCTGCTGGCCGAGCGGCCGGTGAAGGTGGGCGACTGGGTGGTGCTCGGCACCGCCGAGGGCGACGTGCGGCGCATCAACGTGCGCGCCACCGAAATCCAGCTGGGCGACCGTTCGACGCTGATCGTGCCGAATTCGGAATTCATCACGAAGACCGTGCGCAACATGACGCTGGCGAACGCCGAAGGCCGTGTGCTGATCCGCCTGCCGATGCCGCTGACCACCGACGCCAACCGGGCGCGCGACGTGTTGCTGGCGGCCTGCACCGCGCACGACGCCATCCTGTCGACGCCTGCACCCTCGGTGATGCTCGACGGCATCGAAAGCGGCTTCCTGATTTTCCAGGTGATCGCCTACGTGCAGAGCCCGCGGCTGGCCGGCGGCGTGCGCAGCGACCTGCTCTTCAGCATGCTCGACGGCCTCAAGCAGGCCGAGCTGCCGCTGGCCGCCTATGCGGCGGCGCCCGCCCCTCAGCCTCCCATGCCGGGTGAGCCGGCCCCGGTCACGGCAGCGCCGGCTCCGGCCGGCTAACGGCGATAGCCGCCTGCCAGGAACCACTGCACGGTGCCGCACACCACGACCAGCGCGGCATAGGTGGCCATCTTTCCATCGCGCCCGAAGTACCCGAGGCCGACCGCCAGCACGGCCACGCCTGCAATGAAGTTGACGGCGAACTGCGCCCAGAAGCCGGGCGACCCGGCCTGCCGGCGCAGCAGCCACCGTGCGGCCAGCACCAGCGTCAGCGCCACGAAGAAGGCGGGCGCGACGAAGTTGAGCAAATGGTCGATGAAGGCGAGGGGCGGCATTCGGGGGCAGTGGAAAACGGGCATGCCGCAGCGGCGGGGCGGGACTTGCGCGGCGTCAAACGGCACGGCGCTCCACAAATTTTATAATCGCGGTCTATGTCAGTCTGGGCCTTCGGGTTGAACCACACGACCGCGCCGCTCGACCTGCGCGGTCGTTTCGCGTTCGCGCTCGACCAGATCGCCCCCACGCTGCAGAGCCTGCGCAGTTCCTTCGCGTCCGGCCGGCACCCGGCCGTCGAGGCGGCCATCATCTCCACCTGCAACCGCACCGAGATCTACTGCGCCGCCGACCATGCCGCGGCGCTGGACCACGCGGTCGGCTGGCTGGCCGAAAGCGGCGGCGTCGCCCCGGCCCTGCTGCGCTCGCACGCCTACACCCTGCACGACGACGCCGTGGCGCGCCACGCCTTCCGGGTGGCCAGCGGGCTCGACTCCATGGTGCTGGGCGAGGCGCAGATCCTCGGCCAGATGAAGGACGCCGTGCGCGCCGCCGAAAGCGCCGGCGCGCTGGGCAGCACGCTCAACCAGCTGTTCCAGCGCTCCTTCGCGGTCGCCAAGGAAGTGCGCACCGCCACCGAGATCGGCGCGCACTCCATCAGCATGGCCGCCGCCGCGGTGCGTCTGGCCAGTCAATTGTTCGAGGACATCCGGGAAACGCACGTGCTCTTCGTGGGCGCGGGCGAGATGATCGACCTGGCCGCGACGCACTTCGCCGCCAAGGAGCCGAAGTCCATCACCATCGCCAACCGCACGCTCGAGCGCGGCGAGAAGCTGGCCACGCGCTTCGGCGGCACGGCCATGCGGCTGGCCGACCTGCCAGCGCGGCTGGCCGATTTCGACATCGTCGTGAGCTGCACCGCCAGCACGCTGCCGCTGATCGGGCTGGGCGCGGTGGAGCGGGCGCTCAGGCAGCGCAAGCACCGCCCGATGTTCATGGTCGACCTGGCCGTGCCGCGCGACATCGAGCCCGAGGTGAAGGCGCTGGAAGACGTTTACCTCTACACCGTCGACGACCTCGCCCAGGTGGTGCAGCAGGGCCAGGCCAACCGCCAAGCCGCGGTGGCGCAGGCCGAGGTCATCATCGACGCCGGCGTGCAGAACTTCATGCACTGGCTGGGCCAGCGCGGCACCGTGCCGCTGATCCAGCAGCTCAATGCGCAGACCGACGAGTGGCGCGCCGCTGAGCTGGCCCGTGCGCGCAAGCTGCTGGCCAAGGGCGAATCGGTCGACGCGGTGCTCGAGGCGCTGTCGCGCGGCCTCACGCAGAAGATGCTGCACGGCGCACTGGCCGAACTGCATGCCGGCGATGCCGCCGCGCGCATGCAGACGGCGCAGACCATCTCGCGCCTGTTCCTGCGCAGCGAACCGCGCAAAGAGCGTTAGCGACGCGGGTTCGCAGGGTGGCCCGCAGCGGCCGCCGCTCCCGTCGCTCGTGGCGACGCCCCTCTCTTTCTTCTGGTCGTTCTCTCCGTGAAACCCTTCCTGCGCCACCAACTCGAGCGCTATGCGCAACGCCTCGGCGAGCTGGACTTCCTGCTCTCGCGCGAGGACATCATGTCCGACATGGCGCAGTACCGCGTCATCTCGCGCGAGCACGCCGAGGTCACGCAGATCGCCGGGCGTTATGCCCGCTACCAGCAGCGCGAGGCCGACCTGGCGGGTGCCCGCGAGATGCTCGACGACCCCGACATGGCCGAGATGGCGCACGAGGAGATCGCCGCTGCGGAGGAAGAACTGCACAAGCTCGAGGACGAGCTGCAGCGTCTGCTGCTGCCCAAGGACCCGGACGATGCACGCAACGCCTTCCTGGAAATCCGCGCCGGCACCGGCGGCGACGAATCGGCGCTGTTCGCGGGCGACCTGCTGCGCATGTACACGCGCTACTTCGAACGCGTCGGCTGGCGCTGCGAGGTGGTGAGCGAAAGCGAGAGCGAACTGGGCGGCTACAAGGAGGTCGTGGTCCGCGTGGTCGGTGACGATGTGTTCGGCAAGCTGCGCTTCGAGTCCGGCGGCCATCGCGTGCAGCGCGTGCCCGCCACCGAAACGCAGGGCCGGATCCACACCAGCGCATGCACGGTGGCCGTGCTGGCCGAGCCCGACGAGACGGTGGCGGTGCAGATCAACCCGGCCGACCTGCGCATCGACACCTACCGCGCCAGCGGCGCCGGCGGCCAGCACATCAACAAGACCGACTCGGCGGTGCGCATCACGCACATCCCGACCGGCATCGTCGCCGAGTGCCAGGACGACCGCAGCCAGCACCGCAACAAGGCCAAGGCACTGCAGGTGCTGTCGGCCCGCATCCAGGAGAAGGACCGCAGCGAACGCGCCGCCAAGGACGCGGCGCTGCGCAAGGGCCTGGTGGGCAGCGGCGACCGCAGCGACCGCATCCGCACCTACAACTTCCCGCAGGGCCGGCTCACCGACCACCGGATCAACCTGACGCTCTACAAGCTGCAGTCGATCATGGAAGGCGACCTGGGCGACGTGCTGGCCGCCCTGCAGGCTGCGCGCGACGCCTCCCTGCACGTGATCAGCATTCAGCGCGTCATTGGCAAGGAAGGCAAGTTGCCGCTGTTTTGCGTGTATACCATGGTACATGCGACCTCAGTGGATGCTGGCAAGGGACCTTCTACTGCCACCGCCGCGACCATTTCTTCGAGTTCCGTATCTGAATACCACTACGAAGAAGATTTAGTTGTACGTGACAAGAACGGCGCGTGGACGCTGCAGTACGCGCAGCTGCTGAAGGATATGTCCTATCCTGTAGCTTCGCTCCACCCCAACGGTACTTACTAAGGACACGAAGAGTTGATGGAGGTTTCGCCTTACTGTGTCTAGTATTTGACATTCTAGGTAGTATCGACATGACAAAGTTTGGGTATTCTTGCACAGTAACTTCTTTCTTGCGCATTGTTTCATTTGATAGGGTTATCTTTCTGTACAATCTATGACTGTAAATGTGTGTATTTGTGGAAAAGAAACGTTTTCGTAGCTTATTGGACCAATCTTTTCTTCAATAAATGTTTTATAAACAATGTTGCCTTGGTTATGACAGAATACACGCACATCCGCTTCCCTCGAGCTTTCTTCTCTCTGCCTCTGCGTCTTCTTTTTCGATGTCATCCGCCCATGCATTTCGTTCGTTGTCTCGGTCATCTTTCGTGTTAATGTGTGCAGTGAGTACTTTATCGTGGTATGCTAATTCATAATCTGTTAGTTTTACTCCCACAGCTTCGCCAGCGATCTTGTAAAACAGACGGACCACATTTTCACCGGTCTTGGCAGAACCGAACATTCCACTCTTCAGGCCGTTTCGCGAAACAAATGAATCATGTTCCTTTGGCGAAACTTGTCGCTGCCCTATTAGATCTACTTTGTTCCCTAGCAAGTGGATTTGATCTGTGGAACCCAATTTCTTTGCTTGTGAAAGCCAGTCATCCAGATTGGCAAATGACTCTCTGTTCGTAACATCATAAATCAACAATATAGCGTTTGAGTGCTGGAGATATGTACCAAGATTCTTGCTGTGTATACTCTGTCCGCCAATATCCCAGACTCTTAATGATACATACGATTCGCCTCTAAGTTTGAGAAGCTTCTCATAGAAGTCACACCCAACAGTCTGCTTATACACCGCGTGAAATCCCTCAGCTCTGAAGGCTGCAATGATGGTCGACTTCCCTACCGAGCCGTCACCAATGATAGCTAGGGAACATGTAGATTCAGCCATTGCAAGAAGACAAAATGATAAGAGAAACAGAGTGCTCAGTGCGGAATTATCATCACAACGAAAGCGAGACCAACGACTTGCGAAGATTCAGATTTCGAGTTTCGGTCTTAGGTCGAGAACTATCGTCGCGCGGTTAAATTGTACTGTACCAATAGCTTTATATTATAGACATCCTTTTTAATCTTGTCGCATGAGAATATAACTTTCAAAATTAGCCACGACAAAATTCCAAACAGAACAATTTCCTACAGGTGCTGATCTCGCCACTATTCTCCCAATTTCGTTCCGTGGTAGTTATACGGGTTCTTCACACTATACTTGAAGCCTTCCGGATTTGGTCTTCCGTACCGGCCCCGTTTATCCGGATCTGCTACTAATTTCCCGTACTCCGGATTGCGGTACCAGATGTCCCCAGGACGGAGATAAAGCGACTCACCAGTCATGTTTTTCAGTTGTTCGCGCAATTGGCACGAATACCGCAGTGCGATGGGGTCATAATGCCACCCTACACTGCGGGCGAGGAATTTGGGCACGTCGTAAGAAGACGCTGCTTGCAGGGCCGACTCACCGGCTTTGGCTTCGCCCGTGGAGGTTTTCCAAGTCTTGGACTTGATACCGTACTTTTCCAGCGACCGGCTGTAGTGGTTGATCACAAAGGAGTCAATCCATTTGTGGCCCTTGCCACTCAGGCGCCAGTTTTCTTGCTTGTGATTTTCTGTGCAGAAGCGTGTGTTTCCACGAAAGTCCCATCCCTGGCAGCCGTGGAAATGACAACATTCGGCAATGTACTGACTGGTATTGGCCGCAAATTTGGGTCCGTTGAGCTGGTAAGCACATTTGGGCGAAACGGTCGTGTAGTAGTTCATCTTGGCGGTCTGTTTCATGCGAGACTGATACGCCTCGATGGTGAGTAGATTCACCGGCTCGAGGATGTGCGGAGACGACTGAAAGTTGTTCTTGGCGACGCAGTACACCGAGCGTTGCGTGGTGTTGGTCCAATGTTGCAATGCGTCCACTATGGTGACACCCGGAGCCAGTGGTATCATATATTCATCAATATCTAGACTTACAAAGTAGTCATAGCCCCACGAGAGTGCTGCTTGCTTGCAGTTGCTTTCCAAAAGAGCCTTAACAGTCATTGCCTTTTTGAAATCATTCTTCAGAAACGCAGGATTCACATTCAAGCTTCCGGTTGTCCAGTTTGCATGCACTGAGACAAAACCAGAAGTTATCCACGGCTTGAGTTCATCAATTCCATTGTCACTGCTCCCATCGTTGAATACCATGATGTGATCGAATCCATGCATTTGATAGTAGGCCACCCACTCCGACAGAAAACCAAGCTCATCCCTAGGGTTAAAATGTAGGTAAGCCATTGCAACGCATACGCCGACAGCCATCGTTTAAAGAATACACTTACTTTATCATAGGGCATAAGATGGCCTTGGCTTTTGTTTGTTTTACGATCCTTTTGTATGGTTCAGCACAATTTGGAAACTTTTGAGCAAAGGGACTATCAGAAGAGCCAACATCGACATTGCCACCGTTTAACAGCGATAATATGCAAAGCGAGACAATAGCATAGATTCCAAAGTGACCAAGCTGAAAGGGTATCATCGTATCAAGATCTACCCACTTTTGGCCCCTCGCGTGTGTTGCGAAAGTGAAACAGTCCCATGTGTAACAGTGCAAAAACGAGCTGTTATTGCGTCCTCTGAACGAGTCCAAAAACGGAGACATTTGCACTGGTTTCGATCAATGCAAGGGTGGACAGCGTTCGTTCATTTTGAAAAGCGCCACATTTGCCATGAATACGATAAACCGACTGCAAGGATTAACTCAGAAGACTGTTTGCTTTCGAACTTTGTCCACAAGAGTTAACAGAAGAGGTAACAAGTCGAGGAATGGACAAGCAACACCTGATGCAGAGCTTCCTCAGTTCGCTGGACTGTTGCGCCAGTTCTACAAACAGACTCACCCAGACTTGTTAAGGGCTACGCACAATGAGTTTGCGGATGTGAATGATCAGTCTTGGCAGACTCTGAACGGCATTCTTTCCACGTGTAAAGAACTGAATTCCTTTCCACCTCGGATGACCAAGTCTATCCCTTTCTATATGCGTTCCAAGACGGAAGAATCTGGTTTCCGTCAGATCCACTTACGGATAAAGACAGCAGGTGGAGATTGCAGAAAGCAGCTGACGGTAACGTTGAGTGACTTTTTCGTTGAATCTGGAATATCAGAGGACGGTAGGTTTGTGTGGGGAAAGGACTACTTTCCATCCGAAATTTCTGGTCAAAAAGTTGAAGAGGATGATCTTTAAAGTTGAGTAGTCGATGTTTTTTAGTGGAGTAAATAAATAATTACGTAGCATGTGTGTGAAGCGTGTAGTTTGTTACTTTGTTAGCAACGCATTTGCATCAGCTACTTGAAACAAGATTTAGTGAGATAAGTCTGTACACAACTAACTACCAGTATGTTGAAAATACAGACACAACACAGAGTAGTACGCCTAGAGCAGTAGTCGCAACGGCAGCAACGATACAATTCCTACAATAGCCCACGTCCGTATCCGGTATCAATAAATCGGTGCATCCGTTTTCAAATTCGACGCTCGCGGACGCAGATTTTAGATTCTCAATTAAGTTATGAGTGACCAACCAATCGTGATCGGGTTTTATGTGCTGGCAGGAGTAAGTGTTCTCTGTAGTATATTCGTAGTAGCGACGCTGTGGTTCCACGGATCATTGAAAACGAATGCGACTCGTCTACTTCTTGCCCTGCACATTGCCCTCATTTGTGAAGACGTATCAGCCCTACCATATGTCTACAACATCAATCATGGGTTATGCGAATCTATAGCTTTTCTTCATTTCTATTTTGGATTGTCGAGCATCGTCGCCATCGGCTTTTTGGTCATATCGTATCGTTATCATTTCTTCACAGAAACGGTTTGGCTCAGTACATTCATCAGCAAGTGGGCTATTCCACTCGTAATCTTAATACCGTTAATAACATTGCTTCCTTTTGCGGCAAATAGTTATAATTCAGAGGACAGTCCATGGTGCTCGGTGAGTGGGAAACAGATCGACCACACGTGGGCGTTCGCGATATTTTATGCTTGGGTATGGGCCATCTTGGGATCGAGTACGATCAGCTTGACTTACACTATGTTGGAGATTTACAGCATTGACCACACCATGGGCAGGAAGCTGTTTTCCACCGTGGGTATGTATGCGATTATCTCCATTGTCACGTGGATTCCGCGCACCGCAGCGCAGGTGATTAATTATCGAAAAGGGCAATTGTCCTTTGACCAGTGGTTGTATTCGTACATCCCTCTGTTCGGCGCGGGGATTTTATACACCTTGGTATTTCTCACGGAGAAAAAGTCTCTCATTTTGTTTGATCGCGCCGCCCGTGCAGATGAGGGAATCGAAGCACAAAATGGCCGGGACCGAGGCATGTCTACGTTTAGTTGGGAAGGATCCGATTTCCGATTCACCAGTACCGGTCGCGGAATGAGTCTTCTGATGCGCAACAGCTGGCGACCCAGTATGAGTACAGTGTCGGGCACACAGCTGACGGGGTTACGCTCCAGCACCCCCACGTCCATCACGGCGAGTTCTTCCGGTCCGGTCCGGAACAGTCTGGCCACCACCGGAAGCAGCCGTACCGTTTCCGGATCCAACCACAGCAACGCCATGCTGGGCCAATCCTTATCCAACACTGGCATACGATTGACTCTGACACGCTCTCCCCTATCGGTCAACTCAGAAGTTAGCGATTTGTCTCTTCAGTCCGAAGGGCAACCCGGTACTGGGGAAGAGAATTTGTAAAATACGATGTTGAAAAAAACACATAATTTGTTGGCGTTGTGTATTTATTTGGGGTCGCTGTGCATCGTCTTTTCCCTCTCTTTGTTTGCAGCGCTGGTCGTGTGTATTCCTTTTCTTTGCAATGGCCGTATGGGTTCCATAGCAGCAGTGTTTTGGTCTTGACATTCTGTGTATTGTATGAAGCCTAATTTTTGACTGATTTTTAGAATATATATTGAATAAAGATGAGAAGAAATAGTTAAAGTTACTTTTTTTTTTACGTTCCCTGACGACTGCACACAATCTCAACAAGACAATCAAAGTGTCGAAATTGTGACAAACACATATTATTTTTGACTACACAAACATACTAAAAAATGCAAATAACTTGATTCCCATGCATAACAATCTCAAGTTATAGCCAAAACTTCCTTTCAGATTAGCTTCTCATGGTTTAATGGCTCACCTTCTCTATTGCCGATCACATTCTGCTGGTCCTGCTAGCAGTGCTCACAGCTTTCCGGGAATTATTGTTTTTGCTAACATGAATAGACACTACTACAAACATATATAATTACTTTGCTGGCTCAGATATTACCTTCCCCCTGGTCACTTTGTGCATACTTACGACTTCATTTTCTCCTCCCAACATGTGTGTTTAATTACTGCCTTTCCCACCTCTCATAGACCAAAAATCAACCCATTTTTGTGCACTTGTCACCGGTCTCTAGTAGTGATAGTTGCGTGGCATGGAGGCGCGCGAGCGTGCTGTGTTGTTCAGTAGCCCCGGACCGGACGCAGGGATGCCACGGTTCATGGAAGGGGCCGCTGTGATGCGCTCGCTAGAACTGCCGTTGCCCAGACGGTTTCGGCTGGCCCCGCCGGGAGCTTCTTCCACGTGTTCTTCGGTGTTGGACTCTTGGCGACCGTCCGGGTACGTCACCGTGGTGGTCTTGCGGGTAACCTTACGACCGTCGGGCCCGATCGTGGAGGAGGTCGACACCGAGCGCGTAATACCGCGTCCACCAGAGCTGGTCGAGGTAAAAGAACTTGAGGACTGAGAGAAACCACGCTGCATGTGGTGGTCAAACCCGCCACCCATTCCCGCGAAAGGATCATCGCTCATGAAGCTTTCCATAAGGGACTGGTGTCCAAAGCCTCCGAATCCTCCGAATCCTGCGAATGGATCACGGGAAGAATGGCGTTGCTGTTGGCGCGGCTGGCTACTCTGACGTCCAAACATGGAGTGGTTAAAAAAAGGGTCTTCATCAAAAACGCTACGATGAAACGAGTCCATTTCCGCAAAGAAGTTGTTGAAGATGTCGAAGGCATGCTTCTCGGAAAAGTTGCTTCTGTTCCTTCTTCCGCTTTCCTTCTGTGAAGCCCGTTGGAAACCAAATCCTCCCAGACCCTGATCGAATTCATCAGGTTGGTAATAATTTGCACCGCCGTTGTCGTACTCTCTCTTTCGGGTAGGGTCACTCAGAACTTCGTATGCTTCGGCGATGAGCTTGAACTTCTCACTGGCTTCCTCCTGGTTGTCAGGATTCTTATCAGGGTGCCATCGGACAGCAAGCTTTCGGTAGCTCTTCCTGATGAGCTCAGGGGTTGCATCTTTCGACAAACCAAGGGTTTCGTAGTGACAAGTCATGAGATGGATGTCAAGTCTTCAATCAAAACGTTGTGGAAAAAGTCCTGCCCTGTCTGGAGAAAGTTCGAAAAAATTAATCGTGAAATCTGCGCTTCATAAGTAGTTCTGATATACATTCAACGCAAAACAAGTGTACGAAAGGGTTATACCTCAACGGACCAACAACGCAACAAATTTTCCGCTGTTTCCAGGGTTTGCCAGCTTGAATCCAAATTATCACGTCGTTGCCGCCCATGTGCATATAATCAACATGGGTTGTACACAAAGCAATGACTTCCAGGAGGGCCAATCAAAGCTGAAGCCCGTTCCGCTTATTTCAAACAGTCTTCCCACTGATGTAAAGGAAACTATCGTGTTTCGAGGTGTGTTCCCGAACCAGGCTGTTCTTTGCAGGGACGAGTTTCAATCAAAGTATACGAACGAATTGATGTATCGATGGCGACCAGCGGAGATTATTAAAGTGGATGGAGACAATCGGAATAGATTGTTGGTGCATTACTCTGGCTGGGCAGATTCCTTCGACCACTGGGTGGATCTCGAAGAGGATACATGTAAGCTGGCCCCAGAAAAACTTTTGTCAAAAGATCAGTGCAATAGAGGCGGCGAGCTAACGGAAGAGCAAATTAATATTACCCGCGATTATTTTATGTACGGAAAGGAGTACTCTCCTTTTGTGGAATTGCCATTACTTGCGCCACCAACGGAAACAATCCAAACATTGGCAAACACAGAAGAAGATACAACTAAAAAGACAGAGATTGTTACACCAGCAGTTCCTGCATCAATTTCTGTGCCCAACAGCAACAGCACGTCTGCTCCAGTTGTTGCCAAGCGGCGCACGGCCGGTTCGTCACTCTTACGTCCACCCGGTGAAGACTCAGAGAGCATCTCCAGTGCCTCCGCAACATCAAATACTGCCATTCCAAAAATGCCCACGTCTCCACCGCAAGGACCACCACTGCAGGAACAGCAACAATTCGAACAACAAAGACTGGCCCCACCTTCTTCTGCAAGCAAAAAGATTCTAGCACCTGTTCGTTTGGTGGCACCCATCGAACCCAGCAAACGACCTTATGTTCAGGGTGACCAGGTATGAGTATTATTGAAATTACATTATTACATTGGTTTAATTTAATGTCATTGGCATTATTTCTCTTTTTGTTTGCAGTTGGAAGTGCTGGATATCTTCTTCAAGAAAGGTGCCACCAAGCCAAGCCAAAAGTGGCGACCCGCCGAGGTTATCGAAGTAGTGGGCGAGTACGTCACCATTCATTACGACAACTGGGACGACAAGTACAATGAGCGGCTACATATAGCCAAGGATGCCCACCGATTGGGTCCCTTTTTAGGCTCCCGTGCATCCCGTAGCAGCAACAGCATCGGCGGTGACATGCGCAGAGACCAGAACAAGGCTACTTATCCCTCCAACGGCAGCGTGAACAGCGGCGGGAGTGGTGAGAACGGACACGCGCGGCATTCCCGGAGCGATGAAAACATGTATCGAAACCATGTGCGCACTGAGAGCGATGGATCCACCAGCAGTGGGCATCATCACCATCTGCCTGCCGCGGTGCCGTCCACGTCCAATCGCGGAACCCCTGCACCGGTGCCACCACCCGCCAGTCTCATGCGCCCACCCTCACTTCCCAGTCAAGCCACCTCTGTCACCTCTGTGCCTCAGCAATCGTCAAGTGCGAGCACAACGAGCAAATCGAATTCTTTGGGATCCGAACTCGACCAAGCCAATAACAATAACAATGTGCCCTATTCGAGCCCGAGCACATCTGACCGCAAGTCTCTTTCTATTGAAAATAAGCCACCAGCGTTGTCTCTGGCCGTCTCTGGCACCGACCCGACGAGTCCCGATGCCGAGCAGCTCACCCCCGAACAACGGAACTTCACCCGTAACTTCTTCAACTACAAGAAGAAGAAACAAGCCGAGCAACAAGCAGCAATGAGCACCATTTCAGAAGACGGGCCCGTCGAGGAGACGAAGAAAAAGGACACCGCAGAATCGCCGCGCGGCAGTGTCCTCAAAGGACTACCGAAAATGAGTTTTGGGGGGATATTTGGGGCCTCGAAAGATTCTCTGGCGAGCAAAAGTGGCAGTCCGCGCTCGATGGGCCTGGGCAAGAGTGAGTCCACCGACACAGACGGCGTGACCGTGGCGGTGGCCGTGGAAGAAGAGAAAACCGAAGATGAGCGTCTGGAAGAAGAAATCGCCGCCAGAGAGCGCCTGTTTCTTGAAAAACTCGAAGAGAAAGGGTTACATGTGTTTGCGATCGAAGGCGATGGCAATTGTCTGTTTCGCGCTATTTCTCACCAGTTGTACCTCGAACAAGACCGGCATGACGAGTTGCGCGCGCGCTGTGTGGAGCATTTGATCCGTCAGGCCGCGGTAGCAGTGCGACGGCTTCAAGAAGCGGCGTCTCGATCCGGGACAGGCGCTCCTTATGACTCGTTAGTCACCTACGCAGTATACCATCGTGCCGGTACGTCGAAGAATGTCGTCGCATAAGACGAACGAACATGTGGTC
>LNAP01003615.1_pt1 | contig 14720 bp, 15 predicted proteins | sample 602601 | NCBI WGS metagenome assembly LNAP01 (sample SAMN02440304, study PRJNA202911) | soil metagenome | biome: Subtropical and temperate rainforests or woodlands; isolation source: soil samples (1 kg each in a 20% v/v slurry with milli Q water) were... ...
AAGGACCGTGATTGAGAGCGTCTGCAGCGCTGGGGCACGTGCCAGCGCTGCCTCGGTGGCCACGAGCGCTCGCCTCATCGCGCCAGCCATATACCGCGGGCCATCGTCGGTGGTCTGCAGCGGCATGAATCTGATGCCGGGGCAGCTCGCCGTCTGGAACCCTTCACCGGGCCGTTCGTAGCCGTGGTGGGCCATCAAGCCTGTGGGATCACCCCCGAGCACTGCAACCTCGCGAAAGCAGCACCCGCAATTCAGGCGCAGCTGGTCTGGATTCGCCGGCGGCCGCGGTGCTGCCGGTGCTCGCCCCTTCAGAACCTTGTCCTTCAGACCCTTCACCGCTTCGGCGAGCGGCAGCAGTTCGCGCAGCAAGAGCCGCATGGCTTCGACGCCCGCGTCGGTCGCCTTACTCGCCGCCACCTTCTTGCTCGCCGAGATGACATCGTGCAGCCCATACACGATTACGCTCCAGTACAGGCTCTCTGCCTCGGGGCTAAGGCTGCCGCCGTTCGTCTTGCCATGGAAGTGTGGGCCCGCAATGTGGACCCGCCAGGCATCTTCAACGGCGCGAGAAAGCGACGCCTTGGTTTCCTGCAGCGTCACGTTACGGATCTGTCCCTCCGCGACAGCAGTGGCCACCGACTCCAACGCCGCGCCGAGACGCCCTGTGCTTCTTGCGGCCGAGAAGAGGAGAGGGAAATCGTCTGAAGTCATCGACCAATTAGACGTTTGTTGCGCTATTACGGCGCAAATATTTTCAGGCGGCGGCGGCGCCCATGGTGGTGGAAGAGCGACAAGAACGAGCCCTCTTTGCAGCCATTGTTACGCTGTCTCAGATATAGTGAAACCGGGTGACCGTCACCTGCCGCGCGCGCTCAGATGAGTACGACAAAGACGGAATTCCTTGACCCAACCTGAATCGCCCCGGTTTTGAACTGACCCCCAGAAGTTGGACGGTTGGAAGCTAGCAGCTTGATGCCTGAGTTCGGTACTGCACCGGGCTCAGGCTGTTGAGTTTGAGCTTGATGCGCTGATGGTTGTAGTAGTGAATGTCGCCGCGTAGGCCCGTCTTCAATTCTTCGATGTCAGCAAATTTGTTGAGGTAGAAGAACTCGGACTTGAGTGTGCCGAAGAAGCTCTCCATGGCGGCGTTGTCCAGGCAATTGCCTTTGCGCGACATGCTTTGCGTGAGCCCATGGGCGCTGAGTTTTTTACGGTAGGCAGGCATCTGATAGTGCCATCCCTGGTCGGAATGTAATAGTGGCGCAGCGGTCCGTCCCTTCAGCTTCGCGAGCGCCTTCTGGAGCATGTTCCCTACCAGGGAGTACAGGGGTCGCTCCTGCATCTCGAAGGTCACGATTTCGCCGTTGTAGAGGTCCATGACAGGTGATAGGTAAAGCTTGGCGCCGCGGACATTAAATTCGGTCACGTCAGTCCCCCATTTCTCGTTCGGCCGCGCTGCTTCGAACTGGCGATCGAGCACATTCGGCGATGAGACGGATTCGCCGCGGTAGGAGCGGTATCTCTTCGGCCGAACCAGCGACTTCCGCCGAGACCGTCCATCAGCCGCTGCACGGTCTTGTCGTTCACAGTCTGGCCCGACTGACGCAGCTCGGCGGTGATGCGCCGATATCCGTAGCGGCCCTTGTGACGCTCATAAACGGCCTTGATGCGTGATTTCAAGCCCGCGTACTTGTCACCGGTCTCCAAGACCTTAATTTGGTAGTAGAACGTGCTGCGCGACAAGCGCGCCGCGGTCAACAGCACCGGCAACGGGTAGTCTGGCCTCAGCTCGAGAACGGCTTGCGCTTTTTCTGCGCAGCTTGCCGATTGGCTCGAACCAAGGCCTCCAATTTTTTTAGGTAGGCTACCTCCGCGCGCAGTCGTTCGACTTCTTCACGCAACGCTCGGTTCGAGCCGGCGCTGTCCGTGTCTGGTAGCTCTGAATTCGACTTGTCGGCCTTCATAAAATTCGCTTTTCTGCCGCCTCCGAGTGCGGCGACACCGCCGCCATCGAAGGCCCGCCGCCAGACGACAACCTGGTTCGGATTGCGAATATCGTAGATCGCAGCAACCTGCCGACTGGAGAGCCGATCACGATCTTGATGCGCCAGCACCTGGAGCTTGAACTCGGCAGTGTAGGCACTGCGTTTGGGCTGCAGGCCGGCAACTCCGTGCAGCCGGTAGTGACTGACCCAAGTCCGAATCTTCTCCTCGGGCACTGACCAACGCCGCGCGAGCAGCTTCGCGCCGCCTTCTCCGGCCAGCAAGCTCTCAACGACCTTGAGCTTGAACTTTGTTTCGTACTTCCTCATGAGACCCCTTGAAGTTTGTCCAACTTCTGGGGGTCAGTTCATTTTTGAGGAGGCTCAACACTCTGAGAGGATTGAGCCATGAGCAAGTCGAACAAGTTCTCACCCGAGGTGCGTGAGCGCGCGGTGAGGATGGTGCAGGAGCACCGTGGGGAGTACCCGTCGTTGTGGGCGGCCATCGAATCGATTGCCCCGAAGATTGGCTGCGTGCCGCAGACGCTGCACGAGTGGGTCAAACGCGTGGAAGTCGATACGGGCATGCGCGAAGGCGTGACGACCAGTGAAGCCCAGCGGGTGAAGGACCTGGAGCGCGAGGTCAAGGAACTGCGCCGAGCCAACGAGATACTGAAGCTGGCCAACGCGTTTTTCGCCCAGGCGGAGCTCGACCGCCGGCTCTAGTCCTGAAGGACTTCATCGACAAGCATCGCGATACCTTCGGGGTCGAGCCGCTCTGCAAGGTCTTGCAGATCGCCCCGTCGGCGTATCGACGCCATGCAGCGCTGCTGCGAGAGCCCCATAAACGCTGCGCTCGCGCGCATCGCGACGAGGTGCTGGCGCCGCAGATTCAACGTGTCTGGCAGGCAAACATGCAGGTCTACGGCGCCGACAAGGTGTGGCGGCAACTGGCACGCGAAGGCGTGAGCGTCGCCCGCTGCACAGTCGAGCGATTGATGCGCAAGCTGGGGTTGCGCGGTGTGATGCGTGGCAAGGTCGTGCGAACCACGGTCGGCGATGCCAAGGCCGCGTGCCCGCTGGACCGGGTCAACCGGCAGTTCCGGGCGCAGCGACCGAGCCAGCTGTGGGTCAGCGACTTCACTTATGTCTGCTGGTTGTACGTGGCCTTCGTCATCGACGTGTTTGCCAGGCGCATCGTCGGCTGGCGCGTGAGCAGTTCAATGCGAACGGACTTTGTGCTCGATGCGCTGGAGCAGGCCCTTTGTGCCCGGCAGCCGGAGCGTGATGGAAGCCTGATATGCCACTCCGACAGGGGGTCGCAGTACGTCAGCATTCGCTACACCGAACGGTTGGCAGAAGCGGGCATCGAGCCGTTCGTCGGGAGCAAGGGCGACAGCTATGACAACGCGTTGGCCGAGACCATCAACGGCCTCTACAAGGCCGAACTCATCCATCGTCGGGCGCCATGGAAAACCAAGGAAGCCGTGGAGTTCGCGACGCTCGAATGGGTGTCCTGGTTCAACCACCAACGCCTGCTTGAACCCATCGGGTACATCCCTCCCGCAGAAGCCGAGGCAAACTACTACCGGCAACTCGTCACTCAGGCCACCGCGGTGGCGGCCCGACTTAAACCAACCGGCCTCCTTGAAACACGGGGCGATTCACATCCTCAAAAAGGCTGATGCTCGCAAGCTCCGCACTCAGATCGACCGTCAACTCTTGCACATCGCCGGGCAGGGTCATACCCAGCAGTTCTGCAGCCTCGGCCAACCCGACATCCGTCGACATCATTCGAGCGCCATCGTCCTCTCTCGGAGCACGGCCCATCTGGTTCAACGCTGAAAGCAGTCGTCGATACGGGCGCCTCGGGTCCCCTATGTGCACAAGTGTCCCGTAGACGTCGAACGCCAGGGCCTTGATGCCAAAGAATTGCTTTTCCACAGAAAGTGCTTTGCTGGTAACTGGCATGGACTTGCTGGACATCGCTGTCGTGCTGCATGATCTCAGCCTTGTTTCGGAGCCAACTGGCGAACCCGGCTGGCGGTGGCAATGGAAGTTCCAAGCGCGCAGACTCGCGGATTTCATCTGGGTCCAGTTCAACTGCGGTGTTCCCAAAGGCTTTCGAGCCAGCCCTGTCGGGTACTGAACGCCTCGACTTCGTAGTCGACCACAGCGTCTTATTGCGAAAGTCAAGCTATGACGAGACTTTTCCCTTCAATATCGTTGACGGGTTTCGTACGGGTAACGGTAGCCGGAACGGCCATGGTGCTTGTACCGTTGGGCCCCTGCCCGGCAGCCAAGGAGCACCACATGGCAGACGACCCAAAAAAGACCGGCCTCGACCGCAAGCTCATCGCCCTCACCGAGCCGCACGAAGTCCAGAATTGGACTCAATCGCTGGGCTGCACGCCAGACCAGCTCAAGCAAGCGGTCAAGGCAGTTGGCAACAGTGCCGAGGCCGTGCGGGCTTACCTCAAGAAGCAATAGAGCGTCGAGGAAGCGCAATGGCCACCGTCGCAAAGGACTTCGAGGACGACTGGCAGACACTGCTGCTTGACTCGACAGCTCGAGGTCACAAGTTCCGGAAGACAAGCCGACCGGACTTGAGATATGCGCGGGCTATCGCAAGGCAGCCGTTGCAAACGCCTGCCTGTGCTCAGCTGCCCGGAGTGCCTCGCACCAAGCGAGAAGGACTTCGAAGGAATAGAGAGTGGGTCGACGAGCGGCATCAATGCACTTGCGCGGATTGCGGGCGGTTGTTGCGGTGAGCGGGCTGGCCGGGGGAGACCTACGACGCTGCCCGGAACGACTGCAACACCGACGCATACAACTGCGGACGTCGATCGTCCAGCACGTGATTGAAGGTGTTCAGCTTGCGCATCCGGCGCGCGGCGGCAAGGTCCATGTCGGCGAGCAACATCTCTTCCCTGTCGTATGAAGCCGGCCCTGCCAGCGGCCAGCCATCGGGTCCGACGATCAGGCTGTTCCCGAGAAAGGGCTGACCCCGCTCGACGCCGACTCGGTCGGCCGCCGCGACGAACAGCGAGTTGGTGTGCGCGCCGCCCATGGCCAGGAGATTGGACATCGTGGGCAAGTGGGCCGGCTGATGCCGCATCGGCACCCAGTTGGTCGGCACGCACAGAAGGTCGGCGCCGCCGATCGCGGCCATGCGGTAGATCTCGCCGAACCACATGTCGTAGCAGATGGCGCAGGCAAAGCGCCCGCCCTCGATCTCGAACACTGGCACGCCGAGGTCGCCCGGCTCGAAGAAAAGATTCTCGGCATCCCACAGGTGGTTCTTGCGGTAGGTGCCAAGGTAGCCGTCGGGTCCGACCACGGCGGCGGCGTTGAAGAGACGATCGCCTGCGCGCTCGGCGATGCCGGCGACGATCACCACGCCATGGGTCGCCGCCGCCTGAATCCACGCCTCGCAACTGAGGCCGTCAGGCAGCCGTTCTGCGGACTCGAAGGCCTCCTCGCGTGATTCGAAAACGTAACCGGTGTTGCACAGTTCGGGCAACACGACGATGCGCGCGCCGGCGGCCGCCGCCTCGGCGATGCATTGGAGGCTGCGCGCCAGGTTGTCGGCCTTTCGGCCCACATGCGGCTCCATCTGCATGCACGCGACACGCAGCAAACTGTCTTTCTGGTTGAGGTCCATGGGCGTTCGCAGGATTGGATGTTCAAGTTCAGGGCGCACTGCCACCGCCGCCCGGGCGCAGCGGTGGCGGATCGGAGAGCAATGCGACGACGGCGGCAGGCGCCGCTTCGGCCCGGCCGTCGCGCTCGGGCATGCCTTGCACGAAGGGCTGCAACTGCAACCTGGCGATCTCGTGGATACGTCGCAGCTCGGCAATCGGCCGTGCGTGCTCGTCCACGCGCAGATCGCAAAGCGCGTAGGCCTCGCGGTGATGCACCAGCAGCGCGGCCGACTGCCGACCCCGCTTGTCGCCGCCCGCGGCATCCGCCGCCTCCAGCGCCAGCAGCAGACGCTCGGTCAGATCGAGCGCCACGCTGTCGTGAAAGCTGCGCGCCATCTGTTCCAACGTCGATCCGCTCACTAGCATGTTGCCCTGCACCGCGAAGTTCGGCTCGACGATCTGTCCGGACCAAGGCGTGCAGTCGCGTCCCGTCCAGGCCGCGCTGTGGCCCTGCGCGTCGACGACGCCGACCTGTCGCGCGTCGCGTCCGGCATCGCCTTGAATCACATGGTCGAGGGCGTCGGATGCGCCACGGCCGCACGCCATCAGTTGCAGGGCGTCGATCGCGAGGTAGGGGTTGACCCAGGACTGGGTCGACACGGCCCCGACGTCGGCCTGGACCCAGGGGCAGATGGCGCCGACAGCGGGTACCGCGGTCGCCACCGCGACGCCGAGCATGCCGGTGCGGGGGCAGAAGGCGACGATGGAAAAGGTCATGCGTTCAGACGCCGAGTTCCGGTGCGACCTGCTGCGCCACCTGCGAAGAGTCGACCAGGCCTTCCTTGACGATCTCGCCGCGCTTGAGCAGCAGGTAGCGGTCGGCGATCGCGAGCGCGAAGCCGACGTTCTGCTCCACGATCAGCATGGCGGTGCCCGAGTGCTCACGTTCATCCTTGAGCACCGCGGCCAGGCGCTCGATGACCGAGGGCTGGAGGCCTTCGGAGATCTCGTCGACCAGAATGAGTCTGGGCATGGAAAGCAGTGCCCGCGCGACCAGCAGCATCTTCTGCTCGCCGCCCGAGAGCGTGCCGGCACGCTGCTTCAGGCGCGTGGCGAGCACCGGAAACACATCGGCGACGCGCGCGAAGCGGCTTGCGAAAGCGGCCTGATCGCGCAGGCCGAGTTGCAGGTTCTGTTCGATGCTGAGATCCTGGAACAGCGCCTTCTCCTGCGGCGCATAGGACAGCGCGCGCCGCGCCACCTGGTGCGCCGGCAGCCTGCTGACCGTCTCGCCGAACAGCGACACCGTGCCGTCGCGCGCCGCCACCAGCCCCATGACGGTTTTCAGGAGCGTGCTCTTGCCCATGCCGTTCTTTCCCAGCAGAGCCACGATCTCGCCCGGCCTCACCGAAAGATTCACGCCGTGCAGCACCATCGCACCACCGTAGCCGGCGGTCAGGTCCTTGATTTCGAGTGCGGCGCTCATCGATGCCCTCCAGGTGCTGCCGCGCCGGCATAGACCTCGCGCACCAGTTCGGAATTGACGACCTCCTCCACGCTGCCGTCGAGGACGATCTGGCCCTGATGCAGGACGATGATGCGGGTGCTGATCTCGTGCACGAAATCGAGGTCGTGCTCCACCAGCAGCACGCAGAGCGCGTGCTGTTGCGTGAGGTCGAGAAGGATTCGGCCGATCTGCGTGCGTTCGGCCTTGGTGAGGCCGGCCGTCGGTTCGTCGAGTAGCAGCACGCTCGGTTCCAGCGCCAGCACCATGGCGAGCTCCAGTGCCTGCTTCATGCCGTGCGAGAGATCGCGCGACGCAACGTCCAGCTGCTGATCCAGGCCGGTGGCGCGCATGACCTCGAGCGCCGCTTCCGGCAAGGCGAGCGCGGCCTCGCGGCGCCAGGGAGAGGGTCGTTCCAGGCGCGTGCGCGAGACGCGCATCGACTGCGCGACCGTCAGCGACTCGAACACGTTGGCGTTTTGGAACTTGCGACCCGCGCCCAGTGCCACGCAGGCTGCCGGCGAGGAACGGCGGATGTCATGGTCGTTAAGCATCACGGTGCCCGAACTGCGTTCGGCTCCATCGGCGATGCAGCGCATCAGCGTGGTCTTGCCGGCGCCATTGGGGCCGATCAGGCTCAGCAGTTCGTTCGGCCGCACCTCGAAGTCGATGCCGCGCAGCACCTGCAGGCTGCCGAAGCTTTTGTGGACCCCTTTCACGCTGAGCGCCAGCCGCCCGACCGACGCCAGCCCGGCGAGCGGCTCCGGTTCGGCTGCACGCAGGCCGACCTTGGCGGTACGTGATGCCGCAGCCGGTGCGCCGCGTCGCCACAAACGCCGAATCGCACCCATCAGGGCAGGCAGCAGCCCTTGCGGCAGGGCGACGATCACGACCACGAAGGCCAGTCCGCTCAGCAGCTTCCAGAGGAAGGGCAGGCTACCGCTCAGGTACGAGGTGCTGGTGTCCAGCAGCAGCGTGCCAATGACCGGTCCGAACAGCGTGCCGCGCCCGCCCAGGGCGACCCACATCAGCAGTTCGGTGCCGAAGGCGAAGCCGGCGTATTCCGGCGCGACCACCATCTGCACGCAGGCGAACAGAAAGCCCGCACAGGACGCGATCGCGCCGCAGGCCACCATCAGCAGGATCTTCACGCGCGAGACATTGATGCCCAGGTACTCGCAGCGCTGTTCGTTGTCGCGAATCGCTTCCAGGATGCGGCCGGCGTCGCTGCGCAGGAAGAGCCAGGCGCCCGCGGTGGTCACGAGCAGAAAGCCGCCGGCAATGCGAAACCACGCCTCCAGCGACAGATCGAAGCTTTCAAAGCCCGAAAGCCCGCTGCTCGAACCCGTGAAATTGCCGCCGGAATAGAGTAACTGGCTCACGACGATCGGCAGCACCAGCGTGATGACCGAGCCGTAGAGTGGCGAGGCGCCGGGATGGAAGGCAAACCATCCGATCAACAGGGCCAGCAGCATGGCGCCGACGATGGCGATGCCGAAGGCCATCAAGGCCAGGCCCGGACTGAATCCGACGTGCGTGAAGACCATTGCGGCCGCATAGGCGCCGACGCCGAAGAAGGCCGACTGCCCGAAGGTCAGGATGCCTGTGTAGCCCCACAGGATGTCGACCGTGATCGCGACCGCCGCATAGAGGAAGGCGCGGATCAGGGTGTTGATGAGATAGGTCGGCAGCATCTCCGGCGCCACGAATAGCAGGGCGATGCCTGCGATCGCCAGGACCGCGGGCAGGGCCAGTCGGCGCGCGCTCGATGCCCGGCTTGCGTCGGCAGCGGGGTTGGTCATGGTCAGGCGTCCTTCATCCACGGGCGAAGCCCTCCGGGCGGATGCGCAGGATCAGCGCGGCCAACACCACGATCGTGAGCCCGCCGAGAACCGGATTGGCCCAGCTGCTGACCAGCACCTGGGCGCTGCCGAGCACTAGGCAGGCCACGCCCAGACTGACCAGGGAAACTCCCGAGACCATCACGATCATGAATGCATTGACCAGCCAGGGCACGCCCATGTTGGGGTCGACGCTGGACAGCGGCGTGATCAAGGCCCCGGCCAGCCCCGCGAGCGCGGCGCCGAGAGAAAAGGTCGCCAGCCGCACCAGCCCGGTGTTGATGCCCAGCCCCCGGGCCAGGTCTTCGTTCATGATCACCGCGCGCGTCATGAGGCCCAGGCGTGAGCCGTTCATCATCCAGCCCAACATGCCGATCGTTGCCAACGAAAGCGGGATCATCAGCAGCCGGTAGCTCGAGTACGAGACTCCCAGGAAGTCGAACGCGCCCGTGAGCGCGCTCTGCACGAACTGCACGCCGCGATCGAACACCAGCGTGATGCATTGACCGATGACGATTGCCAGTCCCCAGGTCGCAAGGATCGCGTCGAGCGGGCGGTGGTACAGCGGCTTCATCACCAGCCGCTCGACGATCGCGCCGCAGGCGCCGCCGAATGCGAAGGCGACCGGCAGCGACCACCAGGGATTCCAGCCGAGGTGGGTCACGAGCAGCGCGGCATAGCCGCCGACCGTGAGAAACGCGCCATGTGCGAAGTTGATGATCTTCATGACGCCGAAGACGATCAGAAGGCCCGCCGCCACGGCATACAGGATGGCGGCAGTGGTGAGCATGTCCAGCACCAATGTCATTGCGTCGGGCTCCCGGCGTTCGAGTCAGGCTTTTACTTCAGGTTCGGGCATTGCGCACCGGGGGCGACGTCCTTGAAGGTCTCGAGGATCTTCACGCTGCCGTCGGACTGCACCTGGCCCATGTACATGCTGAGCGCCGCGTGGTGCTGCTTGTCCATCTTGATGGCACCGCGCGGTCCGTTGACCGTCACTTCGGCGAGCGCCTTGAGCACCTTGTCGGTGTCCAGCGAGCCGGCCTTGTCGGCCGCGAGCTTGTAGGCCCAAACGGCCTCGTACTGAGGTACCGAGAGGTCGTTCGGCGTCTTCATCTCGGCACCGAATCGCTTGCTCATCGCGGTGAGGAACTCCTTGTTGCGCGGCGTGTCGATGCTGGTGTAGTAGGAGCCGGCGGTGTAGACATCCTTGGCGTCGCTGCCCATGCTCTTGGCCGTGCCTTCGTCGACGCCGAGGTTGCCGAAGGGCAGGTTCACGCCGGCGGCGCGCAGCTGCTTGGTCAGCGTGACATTGGGTGCACCGCCCGCGGTGGAACTGATCAGGGCGTCGGCGCCCGAGGCCTTGAGCTTGCTGATGATCGCGGTCCAGTCAGAGCCGTCCATCGGCAGGTATTCCTCGCCCACCACCTTGTGGCCCTTCGACAGGATGTACTTGCGCGTGAACTCGAGCATGCCGCGACCGAATGCATAGTCGCTGCCGACCAGAAAGTAGCTCTTGGTGTTCAGCTTGGAGCCGAAGTAGTCCACCACCGAGGCCACCTGCTGCTCTGGCACCCAGGCGTTGATGAACATGTTGTTGTTGCAGGAGCGGCCTTCGTAGAACGAGGTGTAGATGAAGGGCTTCTTGGCGCGCGTGACGATGGGCAGGGCGGCATTGCGCGCGGCACTGGTCTCCATCGAGATGACGGCGTCCACCTTCTTCTGGAACAGCAACGAGTCGTATGCCTTCTGGGCACCGGCAGCGCCACTGCCATCGTCGGCCACCTCGAGCACCACCTTGCGCCCGAGGATGCCGCCGGCGGCATTGATCTCGTCGATCGCCAGTTGCGTGGCCTGCACGACCGAGGGCGCGACGACGCTGTTGGCGCCGCTCAGGCCGACGGCCGTTCCGATGACGACGGGTGGCTTCTCCTGAGCCGCGGCGCCGGGGCTGCCGAGCAAGGACGCGAGCGCGGCGAGCATGGTCGTCGCGGTGAAAAGACGGATGGGTGTGCGCATGGTGCTCTCGATCAAGATATGAAAGACAAAAACAAAAAAGCCTTCGTCCCGCCGCAAGGCGTATGAACGAAGGCTTCCTAGCCAACTGATGTTGCGGCAGCCCTGCCGCGGTGTATGAAGGCGCTGTATGAGCTAGCGCCGCTTCAAACCGAGCACGTTCCGTGCCAATGTCTGCGCCGGCACCACCGAGGCGACCGTTCCGCTGTCGAAGACGCGGTGCGCGGTAATGATGGAGCGCGCCACGGCGCCCATGCCCAGGCGCTGCGACGTGGCCTGGCTGCGAATCAGTTGATAGGCGGCGTCCTCGTCGAGCCGCTTCATGTCCATCAGGATGCGCGTCGCGCGTTCGATCTCGCGCCGGCTGCGCAGCGTCTCCTCGAGCTTGCCGACCTTGGCGAGCAGGCGCGACTGGTAGCCGTGCAGCGAGCGTGCGATCAGCAGGCTGGAGACGATGCCCGAGGCACGGATCGGCTTGGTGATGAAGCTGTGCGCTTCGGATTCGAGCAGCCCCTTGATTGCACTGGGGCTTTCGTAGTCGACGATCGCCACCAGGGCCGGAGCCGGTTCGGCCACTCGCGGCAGCGGCACCAGCGGCCCCTCGGGCGTGATGGCGAAGAACACCACGCTGGTCGACGCCGCCAGCGTGGCCGGAGGTGGCCAGTGCATTTCCGTCTGGCAGCCGATGCGCTTGAGATGGCGCAACAGCTCCTCGATCTCGCGGTCCAGCGGATGCAGTACCGTCACCTTGAGGCCGCGCAACTCGCGCATCGGGTCGTTGCTCATGGCGTGTCTCTTCAGAAGATCGGGTTCAGGCGAAGGTGCCTTCGGCCAGCGTCTCGGCGCCGCCGTAGTTCACCAGCCATGGGTCGGGCTGGGCCGCTTCGCGCGCCTGCCAGACGATGTCGAACTGGTCGCGGCCGTTCCAGCGTCCGATGCGCGGCGTCATCCACATGTGGTTGTTGTCGTCGTCCACAACGATCTGGCCCTGCGGCGCCTCGAATCGGAGGCCTCGCACCGCCGCGATGATGGCTTGCGTGTCCATTTCGCCGGCCTGTTCGAGCGCGCGCGCGAACAAATGAACGGCGCTGTACGCAGCGGCGGCAATCTGCGAAACCGGTGCATCCGCACCAAATGTGCGCCTGAAGTCGGCCACGAATCGCCGGCTTGGTGCGGTCTCGAGGCTGGCGAAGAACGGCGCCGAGGTGATGTGGCCGGCGGCCGGCGGTTTCGGCAGCGCCAGCATCTCGGCTTCGGTGATGTTGTGGCTGGCGATCGGGAAGCTGCCATCGACCCCCGCATCAGCACAGGCCTGCAGTAGGTCGAAGATCGACTGGCCGACCAGCGCGTTGAACAGGATGTCGGGCTCGAGCGCAACCACGCGCTCGACCAGCTGCGCCATGCGCGCCGGATCGGGCTGCAGCGGGAGATAGATCTCGTCGAGCACCTGTCCACCCTGGCGCTCGACCAGGTCGCGCATCACGCGGTTGGACTCGCGCGGATAGATGTAGTCGCTGCCGACGAGCACGAAGCGGCGGGCGCCGCTGCGCAACAGATAGCGGGCGAGCGGCAGCGTGTTCTGGTTGGTGGCCGCGCCGGCGTAGATCACGTTGGGCGAGTACTCGAAGCCCTCGTACAGGTCCGGATAGAGCAGCAGCCCGTTGCGCCGCTCGATGGTGGGCAACACCGCCTTGCGGCTGAGCGAGGTGCAACATCCGATCACCACGTCGACGCCGTCGTCGGTGAACAGGCGATCGACATATTGGCGATAGCGACCGAGATCGCACTCGGTGTCGTAGATTTTCGCGGCCAGCGGCCGCCCCAGCACGCCGCCCGCGGCGTTGATCTCGTCGAGGGCCAGCGTGATGCCCTGCACGTGCTGGCGCGAGGAGATGGCCGTGGGGCCGGTGAGGGAGTAGAGAACGCCCAGCGTCCAGGGTTCGGTGTCGCGCGTCATGGGGAATCAGGGAGCAAGAAGCCGGCCACTCAGATCAGCCGCACGCGCCGAAAGTCCTGCCAGCACTGGTTGACGACGGTCAGTCCGGCGACGCGGGGCGAGGTGGCGATCATTCCCCTGGCCGACGTGACCAGGGGCAGTATCGGCAGGGTTTCCATGACCCGCGCATCCGCGGCACGGTAGAGCGACCTGCGGTCTTCCATCGACAGCGTGCCGCGCGCCCGATCCAGCAGTGCGTCGAGCACGGGATCATGGTGGTAGCCGGCGTTGAAGCCGTGCGGCGACATGTTGCGGCTGTGCAGGATCTGCGACAGCCACTGGTCGCACGACATGGCCCAGCTCATCTCGCTGAAAGCAACGCCGGCCGGCCCACCCTCGCGCCACTGATTGCAATAGTCGACCCAATCCGGGTACAGCGAGACTTCCAGGCAGATGCCCACCTCGGCCAGATCCCGGGCGATGCGGGCGTAGATCGCCCCCGGGTCGAGCTGCGCCGAGCCGGCCAAGGCGCCCACGACCTGCAAACGCATGCCATGGCTGGCGCCCGCCTGGGCCAGCAATGCGCGGGCGCGCACGGGGTCGTAGGGATAGCGCTCGAAGGCCTGCGCGTCGTGCGCCGGCGCACCGGGTGGAATGGCCGTGGCGGCAGGCAGCGCCGCGCCTGGAAAAAGCTCGGCGCACAGGGACTCCCGGTCGATCGCATGGGCGATGGCCTGGCGTACGCGGACATCGGCGACCCGCGCATCGCGCTGGTTGAACACCAGGTACCAGAGATACGGGGGGGAGAAGGTGGGGACCTCGAAGCCGCGCGCCTGCAACGCCTGCAGGTCGGCACCTTCGAGGCTGTAGGCTATGTCGACGCGGCCTTCGACCAGCGCGCGCACGCGGTCCTGGAGATCGGGCAGCGGCAGGAACTCGATGCCCTCGATGGCCGGTGGACCGTCCCAGTAGAAGTCGTTGCGGCGCAGTTCCACGGCCGATCCGCCGTCGGTCTCGAAACGGCGGTGAAAGCGAAAGGCCCCGGTCCCGGGCGCCCGGTCGCCGCAACCGTCGGGACCGAACTCGCGGATCGCAGCGGGGCTGATCAAGGCCTGCGCGCCGGGCGCGTCTTCTTGCGTCATGTAGCGAAGGAACTCCGGGAAAGCGTCGCTCAAGCGAAACTCCACTGTCATCGCGTCGAGCGCGTGCACCTGCTCGATCAGGCCGACCCCTTCCCGATTGAAGTCGGCCACCACGCGCGAGAAATGAGGCGACGCGGGCGCGCACATGCGCTGATAGTTGAGCACGACGGCCTCGGCATCGAGCGGTGCGCCATCGTGGAAACGCACGCCCCGACGCAGTCGAACAACGAAATGGCGTGCATCGGGCGATTGCCATGCCGATTCGGCCAGCCGCGGCACCACCTGCGTCGGCGCATGGGCCGGCAGGGGGCGCGCATGGAAGTCGTCTTCCATCAGGCTCTCGTGGGTCTGCTGCACCACGCGGCCGGTGTTCCAGCCGCCGAACGAACGGGGCGGATCGATCGGGTCCACCGCCCAGTCCAGTGCCACACGCAATACCCGGTCTGGTTGCATCTCGAAATTCCTTGAATGTGGCTGGCGTCAGCTGGCGAACAGGCGCGCGTCGTCGCGGGCATGTCGCATTGCGGCGATCTCGAGCCCGGCGGCCGCGCCGCACGCCATGTCCTCGAGGCCGGTGCGCAGCGCGATGCGTGCCGCGGCGATAACCTCCTGTGACAACTCGGCCAGCATCGACTGGCACGCCGTGGCAGCAAGT
>LNAP01004891.1_pt1 | contig 14712 bp, 12 predicted proteins | sample 602601 | NCBI WGS metagenome assembly LNAP01 (sample SAMN02440304, study PRJNA202911) | soil metagenome | biome: Subtropical and temperate rainforests or woodlands; isolation source: soil samples (1 kg each in a 20% v/v slurry with milli Q water) were... ...
ACTGATCGGTTTCTGGCGCAGCTCTATGCACTCAATCCACAGTCCCAGTTCGCGGCGTGAACGTAGGCCAGCGGTTGTAGCCGACTTCAGGATCGTTGGACCGCAGCGTCTGGATGAAGTGAACCTCCATGCTATGGATCTCCGCCCTTGTCGCAGTCTTCGACTCCCACAAGATGTCTCGGGTGACCGTGAAGCTCTTGCGCTGTACTGGGGAGTGAATCGTCAAGGTGCAGCCTTTCACGCACATAAGAACGACTTTTCGGCTCTGTCAAAGGCTGCCCTTTGCGGAGCAGAAAGGCCGCTTAGCTTGCAGAGAATTAGCTCGCAGTAATCCGTTCCCTGGCGAGCCGGGTGCCCGCAGCAAGCGCCTGCAGCTTTCGCCAGGCCACGTCCCGATCCATCGGAGCCAAGCCACAGTTCGTACACGGGAAAAGTCTCTCCTTGGGCACGAACTGCAGGGCTCGGCCGATAGTGTCAGCCACTTCTTCGGGTGTTTCTACTTCATCGCTCGCCACATCGATCACACCGACCAGTACGTCCTTACCTGGTAGCAGTGCCATGAGGTCGGGAGGCACATGAGAGTGGATACATTCCAAGCTCACCTGATCAATGCTGCTGCGGGCGAGCGCAGGAAAAACCGTCTCATACTGGCGCCATTTCTCGCCCAGTGTGCTCTTCCAGTCAGTGTTGGCCTTGATGCCGTAGCCGTAGCAGATGTGTACCGCCGTTGTACACGTCAGCCCCTGCGCCGCTCTTTCAAGCGCCTTCACGCCCCAGTCGGCTGCATCCTTCATGTAAACGTTGAAGGCAGGTTCATCGAATTGGATGATGTCTACTCCGTCGGCTTGCAGCGCGAGCGCTTCTTGGTTGAGCAACTCGGCAAACGCAAAAGCCAACTTCACTTTGTCACCATAGAAACGGTCGGCGACCGTGTCTACGATGGTCATCGGACCAGGTAGCGTGAATTTCAGCTTCTTTTTGGTATGAGCACGCGCGAGTTGAGCTTCGAAGGCATGCACACGGCCCTTCAATCGCAGGGCCGCCACCACCTGCGGCACCATAGCGTCGTACCGGTTATCGCGTATGCCCATCTTCACTTTGTTGTCGAAGTCGATGCCTTCGACTTGTTCGAGGAAGCCGTGCACGAAATGCTGGCGCGATTGCTCACCGTCGCACACGATATCCAGACCCGCGTCCTCCTGGGCTTTGATCCAAAGCAGGGTCGCATCGGCTTTGGCTTGGCGCAACGCATCGCCTTCGGCCCTCCACTGAGGCCAAAGTTTGTGGGTTTCTGCGAGCCAGGCCGGTTTCGGCAAGCTACCGGCGATCGAAGTTTCAAACATCAAAAATTCCTTCTGACAAAAAAATGGACAGACATAGGTGAGTCAACCGGTTTAGCGAGAACAGCCAATCCATGGTTTTTCTTGGGAAACAAAGCATGAAGAATCAACCGCAAGAGCGGTCAGTTCGCAGAGCTGGCAGTCCATCGATGCAGGACAGAACCGTACGGCTTGATGAAGTGCTCCTCAGCAAACTTGCCTTGCTGGACCGCAAGTTGACTGCGCTCTTCACGGTCGTAGACGATTTGCGTCGACGAGTAGTCCTGGTTGGTGAGGCTCGGCTGATAGAAGTTACCGGCGGCAGAGTTAGCGTTGTAGATCTCGGGTCGATAAATCTTCTGAAAGGTTTCCATGGTGCTGATGGTGCCGATCAGCTCAAGATTCGTGTAGTCGTCCAGAAGATCGCCGTAAAAGTAGAACGCTAACGGCGCGACGCTGTTTGGAGGCATGAAAAAGCGAACTTGCATACCCATTTTTTCAAAGTACCGGTCGGTCGCTGAAAGTTCGCTCTGTTGATACTCAACGCCCAGTACCGGGTGCTGATTTCCATTCCGCTGGTAACGTTTGCTGGTCGATACACTGATGCAGATGACAGGTGGCTTGCCTAAGTGCGCTTTGTAAGTGACCGAACTGACAAACTGTTTGAACAGCTTTCCATGCAATTCACCAAAACCTTCAGGAACACCGAATTGCGCCCGATCAGCGTTGTAGCCGGGCAGCAGGATGCTGAAGTCGTAATCGCGGACGTAGGAAGAAAAGTTGTTCCCAACGATCCCATCGATGCGTTTTCCCGTCTTCTTGTCGAGAATGCTGGTTTTCAGCACTTCAATCAACGGAAATGAAGCATTGCTAATGCTGGAAGCCATGCTCATCTCTACGGAGATGATCTCCAGTTCGACAGAGTAGCGATCTCCTGTCGCATTGTCCCAATGCGCTAGCTCATTAAAACGGTTATTGATCATCCTCAGCGTGTTGCGCAAATTCTGCTGGCGGCTCTTTCCCCGTGCCAGGTTGGCAAAGTTGGTGGTGATGCGCGTGCTGTCTGATGGGATGTAGTTTTCATCGAAAAGGATGCTCTTGAGTTCAAAGCGGAGTTCTTCGTTCATGGCGATTGCGTCTGGAAGTTGTTAGGTGGGCCAAGTCGTGAATCAGGCCCCGTGCGCTTCAATGGTCAGGCGGGGCAAGGCGAGGCGTGGCGCGCCAATGTCACCAACGGCATTGCCCGCTCGACCGCGAGCCTGGCCCGTTCGAGCAAGGCCCCGTTGCGTAGGCGGCCTTCCGCAAAGTCCTTGTCGGTTGCGTAAACACCTAGCGGCATCGTGCGCGTCTGGAAAAAGCTGAACAACGGGCGCAATTGATGGTCGATCACCAAGGCATGGCGCTCACTACCACCGGTGGCTGCTAGTAGCACTGGTTTGTCGATCAATGCATCCTGATTGATGAAGTCGAAGAAGTGCTTGAACAATCCCGAGTAGGCGCCGCGGTAGACCGGGGTGACTACGACGACCACGTCTGCTTGCTCGACTTCTACAAGCGCACGCTCTGCCGTACAAGGCAGTTGGGAGCGCAGGACCGCGCCGGCTAGTTGGGGAGCGATCAGACTCATCTCGATAAGGTGCTTTTCACACGGCACTTCATGTGCGATCAACTCCAGCAGGTGTTCTGCCAGGGTTGCTGCCTTGGAGGGACGTTGAAGCCCACCGGAGACGGCGACTATGCGCGTGGTGTGTTTCATTCTGTCTTTCGTATCGACTGATTTCTGGTGCCTAGAGGCTTGATGGAGTGCGCAAGGTCAAGTCGCTTTGCCATCGTGCTGCGCCTGCAAGTTCGGGCCGCTGAATGCGGTGAGTTGGTTGACGGCCATGGGCTTCCTTTGAACTGCCAACGAACAATGGAAGCGAATGCTAGATACCAGTGATCATGAAGTAAAATGGTTTTATCTCACGATTTCATGAATATGGCTCATGTATGTTGGAACGCGCACATTTGGCCATCGTGGCCGAGGTCGAGAAACAGGGCTCCTTGACTGCGGCGGCTAACGTGTTGTGCCTCACGCAGTCGGCGCTGAGCCACAGCATGAAAAAGCTTGAGCAGCAGCTGGGCACTGACATCTGGCTGCGTGAAGGCCGTAGCCTGCGTTTAACCCAGGCTGGCCAGTACCTGCTTGCGGTGGCGAACCGGGTGCTGCCGCAGTTGAACTTGGCCGAAGAGCGCCTGCGCCAGTTTGCGCAAGGTGAGCGCGGCACGCTGCGTATCGGTATGGAATGCCACCCTTGCTACGAGTGGCTGCTCAAAGTGGTGTCGCCGTACTTGGCGGCCTGGCCCGACGTCGACGTGGACGTGAAGCAGAAGTTTCAGTTTGGCGGCCTGGGAGCGCTTTACGGCTATGAGATTGACATGCTGGTCACGCCTGACCCCTTGTTCAAGCCCGGATTGCACTTCGAGCCTGTGTTCGACTACGAACAAGTGCTTGTGGTGGCCTGCGACCATGCTCTGGCCAGCGCACCGCATATCACCCCTCGTGACCTGCTAAGTGAGGTTTTAATCACCTACCCGGTATCGCCGGATCGGCTGGATGTTTACACCCAGTTCCTATCGCCTGCTGGTGTGAGTCCACGCCGGCATAAGACCATCGAGACCACCGACATCATGTTGCAGATGGTAGCCAGCGGGCGCGGCGTCGCAGCGCTTCCACGCTGGCTTGTCGAAGAGTACGCGTGCAAGATGCCCGTGAAGCCTGTGCGTCTAGGACCACAAGGGATTGCCAAGCAGATCTACCTTGGCGTACGCGAGTTGGACATGAACACCGATTACGTACAAGCCTTCGTGCTCCTGGCAAGAACGCTATCTCATTCTCAGGTGTAGCGTTTCTCTAGCTCGTCCCAGTCTGGCTTACCGACTAGGCGCTGACGCTCAGCGAACGAGGCGACCAAGCCGCTGCTTTCAAGTACTTGCTTGTCGTTTCTTAGGGTGGTGAGCGTCTTTTGCATGCCATGCACTGCGCCCTGTAACGCAGCGTTGGCGTAAAGCACGATACCGTAGCCCAGTCGGCCAAGTTCCTCGGCGCCGAACATAGGGGTCTTGCCGCCTATGACCATGTTCATCAGCTGCGGCTTGGCCAAGCGCTGGGGCAGTGCACGTACCTCCTCGGCCCTGGTTACGGCCTCTACAAAAAGGATATCCGCGCCTGCCTCCGCAAATTTTTGCGCTCGCTCTACGGCAGCCTCAAAGCCGTGCGTAGCTGCCGCGTCGGTACGCGCCATTACGAGGAAATCCGGATCGCGTCGTGCATCCACAGCGGCCTTGATCTTGCTCACCGCCTCTTCCGTCGAGATAACTTCCTTGCCCGAGAAATGACCGCAGCGCTTGGGTGAAACCTGGTCTTCCAACTGAATGCAGTCGGCACCGGCTCTCTCCAGCGTGCGTACGGTGTGGTACACGTTGAGCGCGTTCCCGAAGCCTGTGTCGGCATCTACTATGAGTGGCAGGCTCACCGCATCACGTATGCGGGCTGTGTGGTTGGCGATCTCTGAAAGACCCATGAAGCCCTGATCGGGCATACCGAACCACATGTTGGTAACTCCGGCACCGGTAACGTAGAGGGCCTCGAAGCCCAGGTCTTCCACGACCTTCGCAGACAGTGCGTTGAACGCGCCGGGTACCAGTACGCCGCGGCGGGCCTCGACAAGGGATTTGAGTTGCTTACGGGTGGACATCAAGTTATCACAATCTAAATTCAGAAACTGTCATTGGGCACGCGCACCCAGCCTTCCATGAGGATGCGCGCACTGCGGCTCATGACGGCCTTGGTAACGGCCCATTGACCGTCAACCAGGTTCGCCTCGGCGCCGACGCGCAGCTGGCCCGAAGGGTGGCCAAAGCGCACGCTGTGGCGCGCGCCACCGCCAGCCGCAAGATTCACCAGCGTGCCCGGCACAGCGGCCGCAGTGGCAATGGCGACCGATACCGTGCCCATCATGGCGTGGTGCAACTTACCCATGGAGAGCGCGCGAACCAGAATGTCCACATCCTGAGCTCGCACACGCTTGCCACTCGACGCGGTATAGCCGGCCGGAGGCGCCACGAAGGCGATTTTGGGTGTGTGCTGCCGAGTCGTGGCCTCCTCGGCCGTGTGGATAAGACCCATGCGCAATGCGCCTGCCACGCGGATGGACTCGAGGCGCGCCAACGCAGTGGTATCGCCGTTGATAGACTCGCGCAGCTCGGTACCGGTGTAGCCAATGTCAGCGGCATTGACGAAGATTGTGGGAATGCCCGAGTTGATCAACGTAGCCTGGAGCATTTCGATGCCCGGCACCTCCAATTCGTCCACTACCTGCCCCGTTGGGAACATGCCACCGTCACCATCGGCATCGTCTGCTGGTTCCATGAACTCGAGCATGATCTCTGCTGCGGGGAAGGTCACGCCGTCGAGTTCAAAGTCCCCTGTCTCCTGGACTTGCCCGTTGAGAACCGGAACATGAGCAACTATGGTTTTGCCGATGTTGGCCTGCCAGATACGCACAGTGCAGATGCCATCGCGCGGCATCGCTTCGACATAGCCCGCATGGATTGCGAACGCGCCGGCCGCTGTCGACAGGTTGCCGCAGTTGCCGCTCCAATCCACGAGATCTTTATCGATGGCAACTTGACCATAGAGGTAGTCCACGTCGTGCCCGGGGCGGGTACTTTTCGAAAGAATCACGCACTTACTGGTGCTAGACGTGGCGCTGCCCATGCCGTCGATTTGTGCGCCATAGGGGTCCGGACTGCCGATGACGCGCTGGAACAAGCGGTCTCGTGCTGGGCCCGCTTGTTGCGTTGTGGGCGGCAGGTCCTCAAGACGAAAAAATACACCCTTGCTGGTCCCTCCACGCATGTAGGTGGCTGGAATTCTGATTTGTGGTGGAACGACCATCATGCAGCCTTTTTCTGCGCAAGGAAGTCCTGCGCGAAGCGTTGCAAAACCCCCCCAGCCTCGTAGACAGAGACCTCTTCGGCAGTATCGAGCCGGCAGTTCACTGGCACCTGCAGCGTCTCGCCGCTCTTGCGATGAATTACCAGCGTTAGCTCCGAACGCGGTGTGCGCGTCCCTTTGACGTCAAAGGTTTCCGTACCGTTAAGTCCAAGCGTCATCCGGGTGGTGCCGGACTGAAACTCCAGCGGCAACACCCCCATGCCGATCAGGTTGGTGCGGTGGATGCGCTCGAAGCTCTCGGCAACCACCACCTCGACGCCCGCCAGGCGAACACCTTTGGCCGCCCAGTCTCGGCTAGAGCCTTGGCCATAGTCAGCGCCAGCAATGATGATCAACGGCTGACGGCGGTTCAGGTAGGTCTCGATGGCTTCCCACATACGCACCACCTGTCCATCGGGCTCCACACGGGCAAGGGAGCCTTTCTGCACCTTGCCATCGACCACGACCATTTCGTTGATGAGCTGCGGGTTGGCGAAGGTGGCGCGCATGGCGGTGAGGTGGTCACCACGGTGCGTGGCGTAGGAGTTGAAGTCCTCCTCGGGCAAGCCCATCTTGTGCAGGTACTCGCCCGCAGCGCTGTCCATCAGGATGGCGTTGGAGGGTGACAGGTGGTCTGTGGTGATGTTGTCCGGCAGCAGGGCCAGCGGACGCATGCCCCTGAGTGTGCGGGGAAAGGCCGCCAAGGCGCCGACACCTTCCGTATCCCAGTACGGAGGACGACGGATGTAAGTGGACACCGGACGCCAGTCGTATTGGGGAGCCACACGTTCGCCATCGTCCACCCGCAGGGCGAACATCGGCTCATACACGGCGCGGTATTGCGCGGGTTTGACTGCGGCCTGGACCACGGTGTCGATCTCTTCATCGCTGGGCCAGATGTCTTTCAGGCGGATTTCCTTGCCGTCCACAAACGTCAGGACATCGTTCTCGATGTCGAAGCGCACCGTGCCAGCGATGGCATAGGCCACCACCAGCGGTGGCGAGGCCAGAAATGCCTGCTTGGCGTAGGGGTGGATGCGCCCGTCGAAGTTACGGTTGCCCGAGAGCACGGCGGTGGTGTATAGATCACGGGCGATGATTTCCTGCTGAATCTTGGAATCGAGCGCGCCGCTCATTCCGTTGCAGGTGGTGCAGGCGAAGGCGACGATGCCAAATCCCAATGCCTCCAGATCGCCTAACAGCCCTGCTTCCTTCAAATACAGTTCCACCGCCTTGGAGCCGGGCGCAAGCGATGTCTTGACCCAGGGCTTGCGCGTGAGGCCCAGCCGGTTCGCATTGCGCGCCAGCAGCGCGGCGGCGATTACGTTGCGCGGATTGCTGGTGTTGGTGCAGCTGGTGATGGCGGCGATGATCACGGCGCCATCGGGCATCCGGCCCTCGGCCTCATCGTCGCGGGCCATTTCGAGCTTGGTGGCACCGGCAATGCCTCGATCCACCAACGCCGAGATCGGCAGGCGACGGTGCGGATTCGATGGGCCAGCCATGTTGCGCACGACGGTCGAGAGGTCGAACTTCAGTACGCGCTCGTACTGCACATTGCGCAGGCTGTCGACCCAGAAGCCGGCTGTCTTGGCATAGGTTTCCACTAACTGCACCTGTTTCTCCTCGCGGCCTGTCAGACGCAGGTATTCCAAAGTCTGTTCGTCGATAGAGAACAGTGCAGCGGTGGCACCGTATTCAGGGCACATGTTCGAAATGGTGGCCCGGTCGCCAATGGACAGGCTCTCGGCGCCTTCGCCATAGAACTCGACGTACGCGCCCACTACCTTTTCCTTGCGCAGGAATTCGGTCAGGGCTAGCACGATGTCGGTCGCGGTGATGCCAGGTTGCCGGCGGCCCTTGAGCTCTACGCCTACGATGCTGGGCAGGCGCATCCAGGAGGCGCGGCCTAGCATCACGTTTTCGGCCTCCAGGCCACCCACGCCGATGGCGATCACGCCCAGCGCATCTACGTGTGGGGTGTGGCTGTCGGTCCCCACGCAGGTGTCGGGAAATGCCACGCCATCTTGCACGTAGACCACGGGTGACATCTTCTCCAGGTTGATCTGGTGCATGATGCCGTTGCCTGCGGGGATCACGTCCACGTTGGCGAAGGCCTTCTTCGTCCATTCAATGAAGTGGAAGCGGTCCTCATTGCGGCGATCCTCGATAGCGCGGTTTTTAGCGAAAGCATTGGGGTCGAAGCCGCCGCACTCCACGGCCAGGGAGTGATCCACGATCAATTGAACAGGTACCACAGGGTTCACCTGAGCTGGGTCGCCGCCTTCCTTGGCGATAGCATCGCGCAGGCCAGCGAGGTCCACCAGCGCCGTCTGCCCAAGAATGTCGTGACAGACCACACGCACGGGATACCATGGGAAGTCGATCTCACGCTTGCGTTCAATCAGTTGCAGAAGATAGTTGTCCAGTCGTGCCGGATCTGCCCGCCGCACAAGGTTTTCGGCATGTACGCGTGCGGTATAGGGCAGCCCTGCCCAGGCACCAGTCCGTAATGTCTCAACCGCCTCGCGCGCATCCATGTAGTCCCATTGCGTTCCCGGCAGCTTTTTGCGGTATTTAGTATTCATGAGATTGGGTGTTGATGACTCTTCCAGTGATTACTTGCGGCTCTCGATAGGAACGAAGTCGAGATCCTCTGGGCCGGTGTAGTTCGCACTGGGTCTGATGATCTTGTTGTCAACTCGCTGCTCCACAACGTGAGCGGCCCAGCCACTGGTGCGTGCGATCACGAACAGTGGCGTGAACATAGCGGTCGGAACTCCCATCATGTGATAGCTCACGGCGCTGAACCAGTCGAGATTAGGGAACATCTGCTTGACTTCCAACATCACCGACTCCAACCGCTCCGCAATGCCATACATCTTGGTGGAGCCAGCTCCATCTGACAGTCGTTTCGCCACACGCTTGATAACCACGTTGCGTGGATCGCTCACGGTGTAAACCGGATGGCCGAACCCGATGACGACTTCTTTGCGCTCAACGCGGGCACGAATATCAGCTTCGGCTTCGTCCGGGTTGTCATAGCGCTTCTGGATTTCGAACGCAACTTCGTTAGCGCCGCCATGCTTAGGGCCGCGCAGGGCGCCGATAGCACCCGCGATGCACGAGTACATGTCACTACCCGTTCCAGCGATGACGCGCGCCGTGAAAGTAGACGCGTTGAATTCATGCTCAGCGTAAAGGTTCAGTGAGGTATGCATTGCACGCACCCAGCTCTCCGGAGGCGTCTCGCCATGCAGCAGATGTAGGAAGTGACCGCCAATTGATTCGTCATCGGTTTCTACGTCGATGCGTTTGCCTTGCGTACTGAAGTGATACCAGTAAAGCAGCATTGAACCCAGAGAAGCCATGAGCCGGTCAGCAATATCACGCGCGCCGGGAAGATTGTGATCATCTTTCTCGGGCAGCACGCAGCCCAGGGTCGACACACCAGTACGCATCACGTCCATGGGGTGAGAACCGGCCGGCAGTTTCTCGAGTGCGTCCTTCACACTGGCCGGTAGGCCGCGAAGGGCTTTGAGACGCGCCTTGTAAGCCTTGAGCTCTACTCGTGTGGGCAGCTTCCCGTGAACTAAAAGGTGCGCGACCTCTTCGAACTCGCAAACCTCGGCGATGTCGAGAATGTCGTAGCCCCGATAGTGCAAGTCATTGCCGGTACGGCCGACCGTGCACAGTGCAGTGTTGCCTGCAGTAACGCCCGACAGCGCAACAGACTTCTTTGGTTTGAAACCCGTAGTTTCGGTGGTGCTCATGGTGTCTCCTGATGATGCGAAAGTGGATCAATGGGGTGGGGGCGACCGGCAGCGTCAACGGCGACCATTTCAAACACGGCCTGCAGGGCTTCGTCAGTCGGCGCACCAGGCGCTTGACTCAGACCACGGACGTACACGGTCATAGAAGTGCGGCCTACACGACTCACATGGGCGCGCAGCATGAGGCTGTGACCCACAGGCACCGGCACGCGGAAGTCGACACCGCTCACTGCAGCCACCACCACTTCACGTTGTGCTCGGTTGCGGGCGGCGAGGAAAGCCGCCTGGGCCAACCAACGCAATGCCTGACCCGCAAACAAAGTGTGATGGTGGTTGGCATGGGATGGCAGGACCATTGCATGCATCTCGGCGCTTCCGTTGAGGCTTGTCATAATTCGCAATTTACGCAAAATATGGATCCCGCTCCAGTCCTAAAAGGGCGAATTCATGCCAACGAAAAATTTAATAATTGCAAACTTTGCGAATTATTAAATTGAAAATACGCTATGAAAAAAACCTTCATGGGAGTCCGCCTGCGTTCGATGCGCGCTGAACGCGGCCTATCGCAGATCGCTATGGCCCACGCTCTTGGGCTGTCACCGAGCTACCTCAACCAACTTGAGCAGAACCAGCGACCACTCACGGTATCTGTACTGTTGAAGATCCATCGCACGCTTGGAGTCGACGTGCAACAGTTCTCTGAGGACGAGGAGTCGCGGCTCGTGGCAGGCATGCAAGAGGCGTTGGCTGATGCCCCAGAGCCTGTGGCGTTGACCGAAATCCGCGAGGTCGCGGCGCAGATGCCCAAGTTGGGAAGGGCTTTGTTGGCGCTCTACAGAAGGGGGGTGGAAGCCTCGGAGCAGCTTGACGCTATGGCTGCAACGTTTGGCGATGATCGCTCAGGCAATGTGCCACGACGTACGATGCCATTCGAGGCAGTACGCGACTTCTTTTTTGCACACAAGAACTATTTCGATCCCGTAGACCGCGCGGCTGAGGCATTGGCGACCCAGATGCAGCAAAGTGGCATGGCACTTATTGACTGGCTCATTCAGCGGCTGGTACATACACACGGTGTACGTGTACTGACTGTGGACGACGATGCGACTAGCAAGCGTCGATACGACAGCGAAACGCGAATACTCCGCCTCGCGAGCGTACTCGAGCGAAGTCAGCAAGCATTTCAGATTGCCACCCAGTTGGCGCTTTTAGAGCATGGGCCGCTTTTCGAAAAACTCACCACAGACGCCACTCTGGAGGGCGATCCTGCGGCGAGGCAGCTCGCGCAGATTGGGTTGGCCAACTACTTTGCAGGCGCGCTGGTGTTGCCGTATGGCCGCTTTCTGCACGCAGCGGAGACCCTACGCTACGACATCGAGTTGCTGGGCCAAAAGTTTGGCGTAGGTTTTGAGACCGTCTGTCACCGCCTCAGCACACTTCAGCGTGCCGAGGCTCCTGGCATCCCATTTTTTTTCGTGCGCGTTGACCGGGCCGGCAATATTTCCAAGCGCCAGTCAGCCACGAATTTCCACTTCAGTCGCACAGGCGGCACCTGTCCGCTCTGGAACGTGTACGAGGCCTTTGCGCAGCCCGAGCGAATCTTTCCGCAACTCGCACGCATGCCCGATGGGCGTAGTTACCTGTGGATAGCCCGCACAGTCTCGCGCGGCGGGGTAGGTTATGGCACGCCTCGACAGACCTTCTCGATTGGACTGGGGTGTGACGTGCATCACGCCACCCGCTTGGTTTACAGCAAGGGTTTAGACCTGAGCGATCCTGATGCCGCAACGCCCATCGGCATGGGCTGTAAGGTATGCGAGCGCGAGCAGTGTCAGCAGCGCGCATTTCCGTTCATTGGTCGACCACTGGAGGTGGACGTAAACCACAGTCGAGTGATGCCATACGGCGCCAAACCTCATGCGGCGAGTGGAGGCTAGTGTTGTGAGCAGTTTCTCTTTTACGCATGGAGCGCGAGGGCCATGTGAGTAGCGCCCCTGACGGGCGTGACCGGCGTTCACGCCTGGTTGCGATGACGCAGGCAGGGCGCCACACTTGGGAGATCGAGGCCTACTACGCGCAGGCGCTGGAGGGTTTTTCGGTCAGCGACCAAGTGCATGCGCTGCACTATCTGCTGAAGCTGTTGGACAACATGCAGCGCATCGATGCCGCGCAGGGTGCGGCAGAGGGAGAGGAGCCCGTTTGAGAAGCGTCAGGCCGCCAGTTCGCCCCCGATGGCGGCAGCGGCAGGCCTGTCTTCGCGCAGGCTGGGGCCTCGCTCACCTTGATGCAGCCCGCCTGGCCCGCACCTTCATCGGTCGAGTGGCAGCTGGCATCACCTGGGGCTTGTTGGTCTCGGAACGTGTTCACGATCTTTTCATGGCCGCGCAAGTGCCTTGCCGGAATGGGGTGCAAGGCGCGGTGCGCAGCCAATAGCCCGTGCTATTGGCAAGCGCCGCAACGCCGCAGACCGCCCGGCAAGGCACTTGCCCGCAGGGTTGGGGCGAAATCGGGCTATTGGACGCCCCGGCATTGCGTCAAGCATCTCCGGCGCAAACGAGATGCGAGCGGGTTGTCTTGTATATAAAACCTCATTTTTATATCAAGAAATAGCTAAAGAACCGACTTCCGGCGGCATGGCTGTTTACACTTGCTGTCCAGTTCAGGGTTATCCCGTATTTTTGGGGCCCTGCCGTGTATTCATCCGTTGAAAGAGCCCCCCCCCCATGTTGAAGAAGACCCTGTCCGCACTGGCCCTCGCCGCCCTGGCCGTCAGCGCCCATGCCGCCGACGTACTGAAAGTGGCCGCCACGGCCGTGCCGCACGCCGAGATCCTGAATTTCGTGAAACCCCAGCTCAAGGCCCAGGGTGTGGATCTGCAGGTCAAGGAGTTCAGCGACTATGTGCAGCCCAACATGGCCGTGGAGGACAAGCAGCTCGATGCCAACTTCTTCCAGCACCAGCCCTACCTGGACAGCTTCAACAAGGACCGCAAGACCAGCCTGGTGCAAGTGCCGGGCGGCAAGGTGCATGTGGAGCCCTTCGGCGCCTATTCCAGCAAGATCAAGAACCTGAAGGACCTCAAGGACGGCGCCACGGTGGCCATTCCCAACGATCCGTCCAATGGCGGTCGCGCCCTGATCCTGCTGGCCAAGCAGGGGCTGATCGGGCTGAAGGACCCCAAGAGCCTCACGCCCACGCCGCTCGATGTGGTCAAGAACCCCAAGAAGCTGAAGTTCAAGGAACTCGAAGCGCCGCTGCTGCCCCGTGCACTGGCCGACGTGGACCTGGCCCTGATCAACACCAACTACGCGATCGAAGCCAAGCTCAACCCCACCAAGGACGCCTTGTTCATCGAAGGTGCCGACTCGCCCTACACCAACATCGTGGCCGCCCGCGCCGATCGCGCCAACGACGCCAGCATCGCCAAGCTGATCAAGGCCCTGCACAGCGCCGAGGTGAAGAAGTTCATCCAGGACAAGTACAAGGGTGCCGTGGTCCCGGCGTTCTGAGCGCGCCTGCGCGATCGCTGCGCAACCTGCAAAGCGCTGCCTTCGGGCGGCGCTTTTTTTCTGGACGGTCGGCGCCTCAGCCCAGCAAATCGACCATGTCGAGCATCCGCCTGGCCACTTCGCCCAGTTTCAAGCCCTTGTCCATGGCGGTTTTGCGCAGCTTTTCGTAGGCCGCCTGTTCGGTGAGGCCCTGGCGCTGCATCAGCACGCCCTTGGCGCGGTCGATGGTCTTGCGGTCCTGCAGCTCGGTTCTGGCGTCGGCCAGTTCGGTGCGCAGTGCCTGTTCGTGCGCAAAGCGCGCCATGGCCACATCCAGGATGGGGCGGATGCGCTGGGGCGCCAGCCCGGCCACGATGTAGGCCGACACACCGGCGGCCACGGCGTCTTTCACATGCGTGGTGTCCTCGTCGTTGGTGAACATGACGATGGGGCGGCGTGCGTCGCGGGTGGCCATCACCACATGTTCGAGGGCGTCGCGGGCCTCGCTTTCTGCGTCCACGATGATCAGGTCGGGCTGCAGCTGGGCCAGCCGCTCGCCCAGGAACACATCGGCCGGCAGCGTGGCAATGAGGTTGAAATTGTTTTCCAGCAGGCCAATGCGCAGCGCCCGCGAGCGTTCGGCCTGGGTGGCGGCGTGTTCGTCGTCGGGTTCGGCAAGGGCCAGGTCGGGGGCCACCACCACAATGCGCAGGGCGTCGGTCATGCCGAAGAAACATGCAATATTTATGCCACATATTGGTGCGCCGGGATGGTGCACGCTGGGGTGGGCTGGCTGCGAGTTGGCGGTGGACCAGGCTGGCCGGGTGCCGGGTTTTACACTCGGGGCATGAGCTTGCTGATCCTGGGTATTGAATCTTCGTGCGATGAGACCGGCGTGGCGCTGGTCCGCTCCACCGGCGGGGTGGCCGTGCCCACCTTGCTGGCGCATGCCTTGCACAGCCAGATCGAGATGCACCAGGCCTATGGCGGCGTGGTGCCCGAACTGGCCAGCCGCGACCATATCCGCCGCGTGCTGCCGCTGACCGAGGCCGTCATGGCTGAAGCGGGCCAGCGCCTGGCCGACGTGGATGTGGTGGCCTACACCCGCGGGCCGGGCCTGGCCGGCGCACTGCTGGTGGGCGCTGGCGTGGCCT
>LNAP01000723.1_pt2 | contig 14707 bp, 12 predicted proteins | sample 602601 | NCBI WGS metagenome assembly LNAP01 (sample SAMN02440304, study PRJNA202911) | soil metagenome | biome: Subtropical and temperate rainforests or woodlands; isolation source: soil samples (1 kg each in a 20% v/v slurry with milli Q water) were... ...
ACCTTTTGGTTCCAGGCGTTTTTTTTTGCTTTCGAAAACCTGATTGGCCTTGGCGGGTGCACCTATGAACAGCACAAATGAGCGGCAAACCCTGGTGGTAATCGGCAACGGCATGGTCGGCCATCACTGCGTGGAGCAGTTGGTGGAGCGCGGTGCTTTGGCGCAGTACAGCATTCATGTTTTTAGCGAAGAGCCGCTGCGCGCGTATGACCGTGTGCACCTGTCCGAGTACTTCGGCGGTCGCGATGCCGAGTCGCTGGCGTTGGGTCAGGCAGGGCTTTATCAAACCCCCGGCGTGACCTTGCACTTGGGCGTGCCGGTGTTGGAAATCGACCGCGCCCGCCATGAGGTGATCACTGCCAATGGCTGTGTGGCTTACGACCAGCTTGTGCTAGCGACTGGCTCGTATCCGTTTGTGCCGCCGATTGAAGGCGCGGCCGGCGATTCACGGTTGGTCTATCGCACCCTGGCTGACCTCGACACCATTCAAGCCGCTGCGCGCAATGCCAAGCGCGGCGTGGTGGTGGGCGGTGGCTTGCTCGGGTTGGAAGCGGCCAATGCACTGAAGTCGCTGGGCCTGGAGGCGCATGTGGTGGAGTTCGCGCCGCGCTTGATGCCGGTGCAGTTGGATGACCACGGCGGCCATGCCCTGAAAGCGCGGATTGAGGAGTTGGGCGTCAGCGTGCATTTGTCGCGCGGCACCCAGTCGATCAGCAAGGGCAGCGAGTACCGCTTCCGCATGAATTTCGCCAACGACGAGTTTCTGGAGACGGACCTGATCGTGTTCTCCGCTGGCATCCGCCCGCAAGACGCTTTGGCCAAGGCCTGCGAGCTGGAACTGGGCGCCCGTGGCGGTATCGCCATCGACAGCCAGTGCCGTACTAGCGATGAACGCATCTTCGCTATCGGCGAATGTGCTGCCTGGAACGGCAGTGTGTTTGGCTTGGTGGCGCCGGGTTACCAAATGGCTCGCTGCGTAGCCGCGCAATTGTGCGACTCGGTGGGCTTGAGTGAAGACAGCGCGGTACCGTTTCTCGGGGCCGATATGTCGACCAAGCTGAAATTGCTCGGCGTGGATGTCGGTTCCATCGGCGATGCCCACGGCGCTACGGCCGGTGCGCGCAGCTATCGCTTTATCGACGAAGCCACCTCCACCTACCGCCGCCTGATCGTAAACAAGCCCTGGGCGCGGTGCTGGTGGGCGATAACAGTTACTACGACACCCTGCTGCAATATGTGCAAAACGGCATTGCCTTGCCGGCCGACCCGTCCAGCTTGATCTTGCCGCAGGGTTCTGCCGCGCCAGCCCTGGGTGTTGATGCGCTGCCGGCCACAGCCACGGTGTGCTCCTGCCATAACGTCAGCAAAGGCGCGATCTGCTGCGCCATCGACAGCGGTGTGAGCGACCTGGCAGGCCTTAAAGCCTGTACCAAAGCTGCCACCGGCTGCGGCGGGTGCGCGGGCCTGCTTAAGCAAGTGTTCGAGCACGAACTGACCGCGCGCGGGGTGGTGGTGGATAAAAGCCTCTGCGAGCACTTTGCCTATACCCGCCAAGAGCTGTACTCGCTGGTGCGCGTGGGCGGCATCGAAACCTTTGAAGATATGCTCGCCCGTCATGGCAAAGGCCAGGTGGGTTGCGATATCTGCAAACCCGCCATCGGCTCCATTCTCGCTTCGTGCTGGAACCGGCCGATTCAGGAGCCGTGGCTGGTGCCGCTGCAAGACACCAACGACACCTTTATGGCCAATATGCAAAAGAACGGCACCTACTCGGTGGTGCCGCGTATTGCCGCTGGCGAGATCACCCCGGACGGCTTGATCGCCATTGGCGCGGTGGCAAAAAAATACGACCTCTACACCAAGATCACCGGCGGCCAGCGAATCGACCTGTTCGGCGCTCAATTGCATGAGCTGCCGGATATCTGGAGCGAGCTGATCGCTGCCGGCTTTGAAACCGGCCACGCCTATGGCAAGTCCACCCGCACGGTGAAGAGCTGCGTTGGCAGCACCTGGTGCCGTTATGGCGTGCAAGACAGCGTGAAAATGGCGCTGTTTATCGAAGACCGTTACAAGGGCCTGCGTTCGCCGCACAAGCTTAAGTTCGCCGTGTCGGGCTGCACCCGTGAATGTGCCGAAGCGCAGAGCAAAGACGTGGGCGTAATCGCCACCGAGAAGGGCTGGAACCTGTATGTCAGTGGCAACGGCGGTATGCGCCCACGCCACGCCGAACTGTTTGCCACCGACCTCGACGATGAAACGTTGATCCGCTACATCGACCGTTTCCTGATGCTCTACATCCGCACTGCCGACAAGCTGCAACGCACCTCGGTGTGGCGCGAAACCCTGGAAGGCGGCCTCGATTACCTCAAAGCGGTGATTATCGGCGACAGCCTGGGCCTGGGCGCCGAGTTGGAAGCGCAGATGCAACTGGTGGTCGACCGCTACGAATGCGAATGGGCCAACGCCCTCAACGATCCGGAAAAACTCAAACGCTTCCGCACCTTTGTTAACGCCAAGGGCGGCGACCCGGATATCCATTTCGTTAAAGAACGTGGGCAAATCCGCCCCATGCAACTGGACGAACTAGAGCTGATCAACGCAGTGGAGGTGGTGTGATGCAGGCCATGGCAAATAGGCAAGAACCAGGCTGGAGTGCGGTGTGTGGGCGCGCTGATCTGGTGGCCAATTCGGGCGTGGTGTCGCTGGTGGATGGCGTGCAGGTGGCGCTGTTCTATTTGCCAGAAGGCGAGCAACTGTTTGCCGTGGAAAACCGTGATCCGCTGTCCGGCGCCAATGTCATTGGTCGCGGCATTGTTGGCAGTCTGGGCGGCGCGTTAGTGGTGGCGGCACCGTTGTATAAACAGCATTTCCGCCTGCAGGACGGCACCTGTTTGGAGTACCCCGAGCAGGCGTTAAAGGTGTGGCCGGTGCGTTTTAGTGGCGAGGTGGTGGAGGTCTATCTGGGCGGTTGGGGCGCCTGACCCCAACCGCTGAGGCGGGCTTAGAACGGTTTGTCGCCCAGGATGGTGGCGCGCTGCATCACGCGTCGCGCTGGGCGGTAGTCGTCGACGGCATAGTGTTGGGTGACGCGGTTGTCCCAAAAGGCAATGTCGTTTTCTTCCCAGCGCCAGCGTACGAAAAACTCCGGCTTGGTGGCGTGGGCGAACAGAAAGGTCAGCAGCGCTTTGCTTTCGGCTGGTTCCAGACCGTCGATGCGGCTGGTGAAGCCTTCGTTAACAAACAGCGCTTTGCGCCCGCTCACCGGGTGGGTGCGCACCACTGGGTGGGACAGCGGCGGGTTATTGCGCCGGGTTTGCTCCCAACGGGCGAGGTCGTCCGCGGTGGTGGCGTAGCGTTCTGCTGGAAACGAATGGGCAAAGTCGTGGGTGGCGGTCAGGCCATCGAGCAGGGTTTGCAGGGGCTTGGACAGCGCCTCATAGGCTGCAATACCGCTGGCCCACAAGGTGTCGCCGCCTTTAGCCGGCAGCAGCTTGGCACTCAATACCGCGCCCATCGCCGGCTCCGGCAGAAAGGTTACGTCGGTGTGCCAGATGGCGTTGTCGCGCACATCAGTAACGGCGGTGTCGAGGATCAGCACTTCTGGCTGCTCGGGCACGTTGGGGTAAATCGGGTGGATATGCAGGTCGCCAAACTGCGCGGCAAACCGCGCTTGTTGCTGCGGGGTAATCGGCTGGTTGCGAAAGAACAGCACTTGGTGGTCCAGCAGCGCTTGTTCGATGGCGTTGCGGTCGGCGTCGGTCAGCGGTTGGCTGAGGGTAATGCCTTCAACCTGGGCGCCGAGGGCAGAGCTGAGAGGGGTGATATGCAGGCTCATGATCAATCTCGTACGTGGCAGTGGTAACGACAAACGCAAGGTAGTGATGGATGCGCGCCGGTCGTGGCCGGCGCGTCATTGGCAGTTCTATCAGTGACTCTGGCCGTGCCAAGGCACCAGCCGGCGCTGCAAAGCCCGCAGGCTCATTTCCAAGGCAAAAGCGATTACGGCAATCACCAAAATGCCGAGAATCACCACATCGGTAACCAAGAACTGCGCCGCCGACTGCACCATAAAGCCCAGGCCACTGGTGGCCGCGATCAGCTCGGCGGCGACCAAGGTCGACCAACCCACACCCAGGCCAATACGAATGCCGGTGAGGATGTCGGGCAAGGCGCTGGGCAAAATTACATGGCGAATCAGTTGGCTGCGGGTAGCGCCCAGGGACTGCGCGGCACGCAGTTTGGCCGGGTCAACGGTGCGCACGCCGGTGGCGGTGGCAATGGCGATCGGGGCAAAAATTGCCAGGTAAATCAGCAGCACTTTCGACAGCTCGCCAATGCCGCACCAGATCACGATCAGCGGCAGATAGGCCAGCGGTGGAATAGGCCGGTAGAACTCGATCAGCGGGTCGAGAATGCCCTGGGCAATGCGGTTACGGCCAATGGCGATGCCCACCGGAATGGCAGTCAGCACGGCAATCAGCAGGCCCAGGCCAATACGTCCGAGGCTGGCGCCCAGGTGTTGCCAGAGGGTGGATTCCATATAGCCGCTGGTGGCCAGCAACCAACCTTTTTGCAGCACCGCCGACGGTGGCGGCAAAAACAGCGGTTCGATCAAACCAAACGCCGTCACGGCCCACCAGATCGCCACCAACGCGCTTAAGGTCAGGGCGCTGATCAGGCGTGTGCTTAGCGTCGGTTTCAGGGCCTTGGCGGTGCCAGCGGGCAGGGCGCCCAGGGCATCGGCGGTGCTGTCTTTGTGGGTGCTTAAGCTCGCTTCGTAGCTGCTCATACGGTGGCCTGCGCTTGAATTGCCAAACGTTGGGAAAACACCTGCGCCAACACATGCTCGCGGGTTTCGATAAAGCGTGGGTCAGACTTGATCGCCCGCGCCGGTTCGCCGGCGGCATAGCGCTGGCCGAAGTCCAGTTGCAGACGCTCGACGACTTTGCCTGGGTTGGGCGCCAGCAAAATCAGGTCGGTGGCCAGGAACACGGCTTCTTCAATATCGTGGGTAATCAAAAACACCGGCTTGGCGCTGCGTTGCCAAACCTGCAATAGCAGCTCTTGCATCTGCTCGCGGGTAAAGGCATCTAGGGCGCCGAAGGGTTCGTCCATCAGCAATACCCGTGGGTCGGCGGCCAGGGCACGGGCCAGGCCCACACGCTGTTTTTGCCCGCCGGAGAGCTGCCAGATCTGTCGCTGTTCAAAGCCGCTGAGGTCGACCAGAGCGAGCATTTCGCGAGCTTTGGCTTCCCGTGCCGGGCGCGCTACGCCAGCCAATTGCAGGCCGAAGGCGACGTTATCCAACACGTTTTGCCAGGGCAGCAGGGCGTCGTCCTGAAACACCACACCGCGCTCGGCGCTGGGGCCTTTGACCGGCACGCCGTCCAGGGTGATGCGCCCGGCGCTGGGTGGTACAAAGCCGGCAATCAGGTTGAGCAGCGAGGTTTTGCCACTGCCGGATGGGCCGAGGGCCACAAGCAACTGCTGTGGCCCCAGGGTTAGGGAAATGTCGGCCAGTACCGGAGCGGTTGTGCCCGGATACTGTGCGCTGATGCGCTCCAGTTCTAACAAGGCCATGGGGGCTATCCCTCTATTTAACGAATCGAGGTCCCGTAGGGTGCGCTGTGCGCACCGGGGTGGGACGGTGTTGCCTGAGGTGCGCACAGCGCACCCTACGGAATTACTGAACGAACTTGCTGCTCACATACGGCGCATAGTCAGCCAACACACCATCGGCCTTGCCCTGTTCCTTTAGGAAAACTGCGGTGGCAGCGATGTCTTTGGCGGTCTGGCCGTTGAGCAAGGTTTTTTGCTCAGCGCTTTCCGGGAAGGTCGAACCGGCGAGCAATTCCGGCACGTCTTCGGCGTTGGCGCCGGTCAGCTTGGCGATTTCTTTGACCTGCTGGGAGTCAGCGGTCCAGGCAGCTTTGTTGGTGTTGTAGGCGGTGTACGCGTCGATGCTGACCTTGGCGAACTGGGCCAACACTTCTGGGTGCTTCTCGGCGAAGTCTTTACGCGCTACCCATACTTCGAACGTCGGTGCACCCCAGGTGCCGACTTCGGCAGCGTCGGTAAGCACCTTGCCGTCTTTTTTGATTTCGCCCAGCGCAGGCGACCAGACAAAGGCGCCATCGATATCGCCACGCTTCCACGCCGCGGTGATTTGCGCCGGGTTGAGGTTCACCACCTTCACTTTGCTCGGGTCGATATTCCAATGCTTCAGCGCGCCGAGCAGGCTGTAGTGCGAGGTGGATACAAACGGGGTGGCGATGGTTTTGCCAATCAGGTCTTCGGGCTTTTCAATCTTGCTGCCTTTGCGCACTACCAAGGCTTCGGCGGAGTTGATTTGCGCGGCAACCACGAAGGTCACGATCGGCAGGCCCCGGGTCGCCGCAGCGGCCAACGGGCTGGAGCCAAGGTTGCCGATCTGTACGTCGCCAGAGGCGATGGCGGTCACCACTTCAGCGCCGCTGTTAAACCGACGCCAGTCGAGTTTTTCGCCAATGGCTTTTTCATAGCCACCGTTGGCTTGCGGCACTTTGCTGGGGTCGATACCGGTTTGGTAGCCAATGATGATGTCGTCGGCTTGGGCGGGTAACTACCAGCGCGGCAAGCAGGCGGCGGGAAAAGGAAAAGCGCATGGTCGTGCTCCAACAGGCTGCCCCTGGCGGCTTAACCGCCAGGGTTATTTGATTGATTACTTAACGAATTTATTGCTGACATACGGCGAGTAGTCAGCCAGTACGGCGTCGACCTTGCCTTGCTCTTTGAGGAAGCCCGCAGTGGCGGTGATCGCTTTGGTGGTCGGTTCGCCGAGGGCAGTGGCTTGGTCGGCCGCCAGCGGGAACACGTTGCCTTCCAGCAGCACCGGAATGTCTTCGGCTTTGGCGCCGGAAAGTTTCACCACCTTGGCGATGTTGTCTTTGTCGGCGAGCCAGGCTTTCGGGTCGTTGCGGTAGGCGGCGTAGGCGTCGAGGGTGGTTTTGGCGAAGGCGCTGACGATTTCCGGGTGTTTTTCGGCGAAGTCTTTGCGCACGATCCAGGCGTCGAAAGCTTGCTCAGCTCACCGGAGGTGATCAGCACTTTGCCGCTTTCTTTGGCTTTACCCAGGGCTGGGTCCCACACGTAGGTGGCGTCGATATCGCCACGCTGCCAGGCGGCAATAATTGCGGGCGGGGCGAGGTTAACGATCTCGACTTTTTTCGGGTCGATGTTCCAGTGCTTCAGCGCAGCCAGCAGGCTGTAGTGGCCGGTGGACACAAACGGCACGGCGACTTTTTTGCCGACCAGGTCTTGCGGGGAGTTGATGTTCGAACCGTTACGCACCACCAAGGCTTCGGCGGCGCCGATCTGGGTGGCAATCAAAAAGGTTTCAACCGGCAATTGGCGGGTGGCGGCAGCGGCGAGCGGGCTGGAACCGACATAGCCAATCTGCACATCACCAGAGGCTACGGCGGTAATTACTTCGGCGCCGCTATCAAACTTGCGCCAGTCGATTTTGCTCTTGCTGGCCTTTTCATACTGGCCATCGGCCAGGGCGACTTTGGCCGGGTCAACGGTGGTTTGGTAGGCAACAGTGAAATCGGCCGCTTGCGTGCTTAGGGCAAAACCCCCTAAGGCCAAGGCAACCAGCAGACGGAGCGGGGTGAGCGCTTTCATTTTTATTCTCCTCAACGGGCTCCGCAGCGCTGAGTAGAGCGGGGCGGACCACTGGACAGTGATTTAAGAAAAAGAGAGTCCGGTGGTCCGGTGAAAGCGAGACTAAACGATCTAAAAAACTAAAAATAAATACTTTTTGGTTCTTAGCTTAGGCGTGGCGATTTGATGGACTTGCGGTTGGTAGCGGATGCAGCCCACCGACGAGATCAGGAGCGTCGAGGATAACGCCGCCGCCACAGGAACCGCATTTACGTAGGGTGTGCTGTGCGCACCATCGCGTTTTCTGTGAGACCGCTTGGTGCGCAGCACACCCTACACGTCGACTGCGAAGTCGGTGGGCCTGCGGGAGCCCACAGGTTTAATCCGGCCAATCGCAGCTTCTGCAAATTATTTGTTGAACTGAAGGAAACCCGCCCATATCTCAGTTGAGCAAGCTAGAGGCCACGGCTGGCGTAGGGCCAGCTTGAAAATATTTGTAAGGCTGGGTTAGCGGCGGTGGAGTTTCTCTACTACGTTTGCCTAGTCGCTTAAACGCACGGTTAATCTGCGCACAATCTATATGGGGAATTTACGGATGAAATTGCAAAACACCTTAGGCGTTGTTATCGGTTCGCTGATTGCCGCCAGCTCTTTCCAAGCGTTGGCTCAAGGCCAAGGTGCGGTTGAGATTGAAGGCTTTGCCAAAAAGGAATACTTCGACAGCCAACGTGATTTCAAAAACGACGGCAACCTGTTCGGTGGTTCCATTGGCTACTTCCTGACCGACGACGTAGAGCTGCGTTTGGGCTACGACGAAGTGCACAACGCCGTTTCTGACGACGGCCGTAACATCAAAGGCGCCAACGCGGCCCTGGATGCCCTGTACCACTTCAACGCCCCGGGCGACATGCTGCGTCCGTACGTTTCGGCCGGCTTCTCCGACCAGAGCATCGACCAGAACGGCAGCAACAGCCGCAACCGTTCCACCTTCGCCAACGTTGGCGGCGGTGCCAAGCTGTACTTCACCGAGAACTTCTACGCCCGTGCCGGTGTTGAAGCTCAGTACAACATCGACCAAGGCGACACCGAGTGGGCGCCAAGCGTCGGTATCGGTGTGAACTTCGGTGGCGGCAAGAAAGCGGCTGAGCCAGCTCCTGCTCCTGCCCCGGAAGTGTGCTCCGACAGCGATAACGACGGCGTTTGCGACAACGTCGACAAGTGCCCGGACACCGCGGCCAACGTCACCGTTGATGCCGATGGCTGCCCAGCCGTTGCTGAAGTGGTTCGCGTTGAACTGGACGTGAAATTCGACTTCGACAAATCGAAAGTCAAAGAAGAAAGCTATGGCGACATCAAAAACCTGGCTGACTTCATGAAGCAATACCCAGCAACCGTCACACCGACTCCGTTGGTACTGACGCTTACAACCAAAAACTGTCCGAGCGTCGTGCCAACGCCGTTCGTGAAGTTCTGGTTAATCAGTACGGTGTAGGTGGCGAGCGTGTTAACGCTGTTGGCTACGGCGAGTCCAAGCCGGTTGCCGATAACGCTACCGAAGCTGGCCGCGCGGTTAACCGTCGCGTAGAAGCTGAAGTGGAAGCCCAAGCTAAGTAATTAGCCTGGCGTTAGAAAAACCCGGCCTCGGCCGGGTTTTTTTATGCCTGCGAACTAGGTGGTTTCACGCCGTCGCCCCCGCGAAGGCGTCGGTCCGATGATTCGCGACCCAGAATGTCAAAGGGAGCATCTTTCGCCTTGGCATCTGCGCACCTGGGTTCCGAACCGTCGGACCGCCGCCTACGCGGGGACGACGGGATTTAGGTTGGAGCATGTGCGCACATCCTTCCGTGCACCCGGCGGCGTTTTTGCCGATAATTCGCGGCCATTCAACATTCACGGAGTAACGGCATGGAGCACGGCGATAGTTTTCTGCAGTCAGGGGTGGTGTTCCTGCTTGCCGCTGTGCTGGTGGTGCCTTTGGCCAAACGCCTGCAGTTGGGTGCGGTGTTGGGTTATCTGCTCGCCGGTGTGTTGATCGGCCCCTCGGTGCTGGGCCTTATTGGCGACCCCGAAAGCGTCGGGCAAATTTCCGAGCTGGGCGTGGTGCTGTTGCTCTTTATCATCGGCCTTGAGCTGTCGCCACGGCGGCTTTGGGTCATGCGCAAGTCGGTGTTTGGTGTGGGCCTGGCGCAGGTGCTATTGACCGCCCTGGTGATCGGCACCATTGCCTACACGCTGTTTCACCAGGCCTGGAATAGCGCGGTGGTGCTCGGCCTTGGCCTGGCGCTGTCGTCCACCGCTTTTGGCCTGCAAGTCCTCGCCGAACGCAAGGAACTGAACAAACCCCATGGCCGTCTGGCCTTTGCCATTCTGCTGTTCCAAGACATCGCCGCGATCCCGCTGATTGCCTTGATTCCCTTACTGGGCAGCGCCCACCAGGGCAGCTCGGCGGGCGATGAAGTTAATCAGGTGGCGAAAATTGTCGTCAGCATCGCCATCGTCATAATCGGCGGGCGTTATCTGCTACGCCCGGTGTTTCGCGTGGTGGCGAAAACCAACCTGCGCGAAGTCTCCACCGCCACCGCGTTGTTGGTGGTGTTGGGCACCGCCTGGCTGATGGAACTGGCCGGTATTTCCATGGCCTTGGGCGCTTTTCTGGCCGGGTTGATCTTGGCCGATTCGGAATATCGCCATGAGCTGGAAGCGCAGATCGAGCCGTTTAAAGGCTTGCTGCTCGGTCTGTTTTTTATGAGCGTGGGCATGACGGCCGACTTCGCCTTGCTGGCGCGTGAGCCGCTGATGGTGCTTGGTTTCACCCTGTTGCTGATCAGCGCCAAGCTGCCGCTGCTGTACGCCCTGGGGCGTACCCTGGGCGATCTGGATCGGCGCGGCGCCATGGCCCTGGGCGTAGTGCTGGCCGCTGGCGGTGAGTTCGCCTTTGTGGTGTTCAACATGGCCCACCAAAACGGCCTGTTTAGCAGTCATTTGCTCAGCTTGGTGGTGCTCTCCATTACCTTGTCGATGGCGCTGACGCCCTTGCTGCTCCTGGTGGTTGGCGCCCTGTGCAAACCGCTGCCGGTGACCGAGAAGGAACCGCCAGAGGAATACACGCAAATCGACAGCAGTGCCCCGCGGGTGGTGATCGCCGGGATGGGCCGCATGGGGCAGATCGTTGCGCGTGTGCTGCGGGCTCAACGTGTGCCCTTTGTCGCCCTGGATACCTCGGTAGAAAGCATCGAACAGCAACGCAAGCTGGGCAGTATGTCGATCTTCTACGGCGACCCATTGCGCCCGGAAATTCTGCGCGCCGCCAACGTCGACAAAGCCGAGCTGTTTATCGTCGCCACCGACAACCCGGAAACCAACATCGAAACCGCGCGCCTGGTGCGCAAGCTCTACCCGCACTTGAAAGTCATCGCCCGCGCCCGCAACCGCCAACACGTGCACCATTTGATGGACCTCGAGGCCACGGCGGTGCGGGAAACTTTCCACTCCAGCCTGGAAATGGGTCGGTTGATCTTGCTGGAACTGGGCTTGAGCGAAGACCAGGCCTTGGCACGCATCCGCCGCTTCCAGCGCCACGACGAAGAGGTATTGCGCCAGCAGCACTTGGTCTACAACGATGCCGCCGCCGTCACTCAAACGGCCCGTGAAGCCCGCGCGGAGCTGGAGAACCTGTTTGAAGCCGACGTGATCGAAGAGCGTGCGGTAGTTCGCACGGATCAACCGTAGGTTGGATCCAACCCACGCTCACCCTCTGTGCAATGTTTACCAGCCGCCAACCTAAACATACTCAGATTTGAATTTAAGCCAGCATCGCCCCTGTGTGACTCTGCTAAGCATCTGTTTACAGAGCATTTCTTTCCTATCGAACTGGCCTTTTGGGCGTTGTGGCATTGCCGCCACGCACGCCCGCCAGATGCTGCTCCTCTCTGATCGGGCGTTCGCCCACTGCGTGCATCTGCACGTTTCCTGCATAGCCGTTACACCAAAGCACTGACGCCATCATGGCTGTTCGTCTGTGTGCGGCTGTCTGCTCGGCGCTTGCGTCGGGCGCAAAAAAAGAGAGAGCACCATGAGCTTTGCCAGTCCCCACTTTGATAAACCAGAGCACGCTTTAGATTTCCTCGAACAGAACCCCGATATCGAGATGTTCGAGCTGTACATCATCGACAACAACGGCGTGCCGCGCGGCAAGCTGCTGCACCGTGATGAGCTGCTGGCCGTGTACCAAACCGGGCGGCCACTGCCGAGCACCATCCTCGGTCTGACCATCAACGGCGATGACGTGGAAAACTCCGGGCTGGTGTGGGACGTGGGCGATATTGACTGCCGCGCCTACCCGATTGCCGGCAGCCTGACCCGTCTGCCCTGGCGCTTGATGCCGACCGCCGCCGTGCAAGTGAGCATGCATGGCGAGGAGGGCATGCCGGCGGCGATTGCCGACCCACGCCGGCTGCTGGCAAACGTCATCAACGCCCTGCAAGCCGACGGCTACTACCCGGTCATGGCCGCTGAGCTGGAGTTCTACCTGCTCGACCAGAAACGTGATGCCCATGGCCGCCCACAGCCAGCACTGGATGCCGACGGCGGTCGCCCTTACAGCACTCAGGTATACGGCCTGCGCGAGCTGGAACAGATCGAACCCTTCCTCGCCGATCTCTACGCCGCCTGCAAAGCCCAAGGTATTCCGGCGCGTACAGCGATTTCCGAATACGCCCCCGGCCAAGTGGAAATCACCCTGGAACACCGCACCTGCGCCCTGCAAGCCATGGACGAAGCCGTGCGCTACAAACGCCTGGTCAAAGGCGTGGCGCACAAACACGGGATGGCCGCCTGCTTTATGGCTAAACCCTTTGACCATATCGCCGGCACCGGCATGCATATGCACGTCAGCCTGGCGGATAAAGACGGCAATAACCTGTTTGCCAGTGAAGCGCCGGAAGGTACGCCACTGCTCAAACACGCGGTGGGCGGCATGCTCTCGACCTTGCTCGATTCGCTGCTGTTCTTTTGCCCCAACGCCAACTCCTACCGCCGCTTCCAAGCCAACAGCTACGCGCCATTGGCGCCGACCTGGGGTATCGACAACCGCACCGTGAGCCTGCGCGTACCGGGTGGCCCGGCCAATAGTCGGCATATTGAACACCGCATCTGCGGCGCCGATGCCAACCCGTACCTGGCTGCTGCGGCGATCCTTGCTGGCATCCACCGTGGCATCCGTGAACAGCTCGACCCAGGCGCGCCGATTGAAGGCAACGGCTATGCCCAAGCCACTGAAGTACTGCCCACCGACTGGCTGACCACACTGCGCGCCATGGAAAAGTCTGCCTGGGCGCGCGAGGCCTTTGGCGCGCCATTTCTCGGTGTCTACCTGGCGATGAAAAACGCCGAATACCGCCAGTTCATGGGCGAGGTCGGCGAGCAAGACTGGCGCTGGTACCTGCAACAAGCCTGATATTTTTCGCAGATTTTGGATTACCGCTATGACTTCCCAACGCAGCAATTCCTACTACACCGCCACTCTTAACGGCGAAACCAGCTACCCGCGCCTGGAAGGCGAAGTGCGCGTCGACGTGGCCATTATTGGCGGCGGTTTTACCGGCGTTTCCACCGCTCTGGAACTGGCCGAACGTGGCCTGAAAGTGGCGATTATCGAGGCGAAGAAAATCGGTTGGGGCGCCACCGGCCGCAACGGCGGGCAGGTCACCGGCAGCCTGTCTGGCGATGAAGCCATGCGCAAACAAATGCGCGCCAAGCTCGGCGATGACGTCGACGACTTCATCTGGAACCTGCGCTGGCGCGGCCACGAAATCATCAAAAAGCGCGTGGAGAAATACAACATCCAGTGCGACCTCAAACACGGTCACCTACACGCCGCCTACAAACCCAGCCATATGGAAGGCCTCAAAGCCAACTACGACGAAGCCGTACGCCGCGGCATGGGCGCTGACGTGCGTATCGTCAGTGCCGCCGAGATGCCCAGCCTGCTGGAAACCGACATCTACCACGGCGCCCTGCACAACAAGCGCAATATGCACCTGCACTCGCTCAACCTGTGCCTGGGCGAAGTGCGTGCCGCCGAAAGCCTCGGCGCCCTGGTATTTGAAGAATCGCCGGTGCTCGACATCATCCACGGCGACTTGCCCGTGGTGGTCACCGAGCATGGCCGCGTGGTCGCCAACTCGGTGATCCTCGCCGGCAACGCTTACCACAAGCTGGAAAAACGCAAGATGGCTGGCATGATCTTCCCGGCCTCCGGCGGCATCGTGGTGACCAAGCCGTTGGGCGAGGAGGTGGCGGCCAAACTCAACCCGCAAGACCTGGCCGTGTACGACTGCCGCTTTGTGCTCGACTACTACCGCATGACCGCCGACAAACGCCTGCTGTTTGGTGGTGGCGCTAACTACTCCGGGCGTGACTCGCGGGATATCGCCGGTGAACTGCGCCCAGCCATTGAACACACCTTCCCGCGCTTGAAAGGCGTGGAGATTGAGTTTCAGTGGAGCGGCATGATGGGCATCGTCATCAACCGGATTCCGCAGTTGGGCAAGCTGTCGAAGAACGTCTGGTACGCCCAGGGGTATTCGGGGCATGGCGTGGCGACCACCCATATTGTTGGCGAGATCATGGCTAACGCGGTGACGGGGTCGATGGAGAAGTTCGACACTTTTGCCGGGGTAAGCCATATCCGCTTGCCGTTTGGCGATTGGGTGGGGAATCAGATGTTGGCGGTGGGGATGTGGTACTACCAGATGTTGGAGCGTTTACGCTGAGGTGTGGGATTGGCGCCATCCGTGGAGCGCTTTTTCGTAGGGTGTGCCGGTCCGCGTACGGTGTGCGCACCGGCTTTTTCGTTGTTCTGTTTTACTGCGTTCGCTGGGCGTTTTGTTTCGCGCCTTACGCGCGACCTACTTTTCCAGTCACCGAAAAGTAGGCAAAAGGCTTGCCCCTACCTTGGCCCTTCGCTGCGCTGCGGGTGCCCTCATTCCATCGCCGCTCCAGGGGCACGGCACAACGGGCCTTCCATGGCCCGATGTGCCTCTCGCCGCGTCCCTGCGGCTCAACC
>LNAP01004509.1_pt3 | contig 14707 bp, 19 predicted proteins | sample 602601 | NCBI WGS metagenome assembly LNAP01 (sample SAMN02440304, study PRJNA202911) | soil metagenome | biome: Subtropical and temperate rainforests or woodlands; isolation source: soil samples (1 kg each in a 20% v/v slurry with milli Q water) were... ...
TCGCGTCTGCTGGCTGACGCAGGGATTAGCGAAGCACAACGCTACGAAGAGCTGAGCAAGCCGTTCTGGCGCTAAGTTAGCGTCGCTGGCTCTGACCCACCGGGTCCACCGCCAGCACTCCAAATTGAAAAAACAAAGCCCGTCGTGGGGAACCACGACGGGCTTTGTCGTTTTGGCCCCTCAAAACGGGTAATACAGTAGAGACCCTGCTCGACAGGTACAGTTTTACTATTTAAACAATTGAACCAGTACAATTTCAGCGCGGTGTATCTGTTGCGGAAGAGAGGACGGGATCACCATGAAATCCTCAACTGCCCGCAAAAGGACCGCGCCATGAATCACTTACTGGATGTTTCCGTTTCTACACCCCAAACAACGCCTCGTTTCCTTGGGTTTCGTAGATGGCTGAGGGGCGTTGCCAACCACCTGGAAAGGGCCCGAACCCGGCGTTTGCTGGGCCAACTGGATGACCGGCAACTCTCGGACCTGAACATCAGCCACGCGGATCGTCTCCACGAAATGAATAAACCGTTCTGGCGTTAACTTCCTGCTTGAACAGACGGGACTGTGCGAACCGATACCATAGGCCTAATATCCAAATGGAGCGTGGCGAACGCTGCACGACTGGCGTCTGAATAAACAGACACTGCGCCACCTCTCAATCGGTTTTCCAAAGGAGTTCCACCATGTCCCGTCTTCGTCTGCTCAGCGCTGCAGCCCTGCTTGCCGTGGCCGCCAATTCCCACGCCACCAGCTTTATCGTGACCACCGATGCCGTCGTGGCCACGTCCGATGCGACCTCCGATGTCACTTCTTCCTTTCGCGATGACAAAATCGTACGTGCCGCACGCGACGACGCCGCCAGCTTCGTGGCCAGCGAAGGCGCCATTCGTGGCGTGAAACTGGAAAGTGCACTCGACCATATTCGCCACCAGGCACCTCAGTTGAACGCGAGTGACGCACAACTGGCGCAAGCCATACTGACTATCTAAGCATCACCACTGAAGTGGGACACGCCCGCCGTGTCCCAATGTTTCGGCGCTGGCTCTAGACCGGGCGTTGCGCTAGCCTTGGGACTCGCCTTCAGCTATCGAGTCTCATGCGTTTTCTTTCAAATCTGCTGATCTCCCCGCTTTTCGTGGCAGCCTGCTGGGTGGGCTCGGTCCATGCCTATGACGCCTTCAATCTGTCTACCCAAGGCATCGTGGCTACCGGCTACGCCTCAAGCATGGTGACCTCCGCCCCCTTCGACCGTAAGCTGCTACTCGCGGCACACGATGACGCTGCGGCGTTCATCGCCAGTGACGGCCAACTGCGAGGAGCACAACTGGAGTCCGCCCTGGTTTATCTGCGCCGGACCCAGCCAAAACTTCGTGCCAGCGACCTTGAACTGGCGCAGGCAATTCTCGTCCAATAGTTATCCTTGTTCTTGCGGAGTCGTTCCATGCGTAGCCCTCTGATTGTTGCCGCCCTTGGCCTTCTGTTCCTGGTCGATGTGGCCCAGGCGCACACTCTGGTCGCCACCAGTAACATCCTCATCAATGCCACCCAGCGCACACTTGATTTCACTTCCGATACCACGACGTCCATCCGAGACTCAAAGATCGTTCGTGAAGCCCACGACGATGCGGCCAGTTTCGTCGCCAGCGATGGCGAGATTCGTGGCGCGCACCTGGAAGCGGCCTTCAACACGTTGCGTACCCGCGTACCGGAAGCTCGCGACGCCAGTGATCAGGTTCTCGCCGAAGCCATCCTCGCACTGTGAGGTCGACAGGCGCCTGGCTGTTGGCCGGGGTCATGTTGCTGCTCGGCAACGTGGCCCAGGCTGACTTGCAATTAAGGCTTAAAACCGAAGGCCTCAGCCCCGCTCAACAACAGGCCAGCCAGGCGCTGCTGGATGAAGCCATGCAGGCGCTGCCGCCGCGGTTCATCGAGCAGCTCGACCGACGCATCGACGTCGGCTGGACCGATAACATGCCGAGCAACGCTTATGGCCAGGCGTCGCTGGTGTCGGAGCTCGACCTGAACCGCAACCTGCTTGCCAGCCTCACTGACGGCAGCGCCGCGACCAAAAAGACTTATCGCCCCCATGGCACCGTGCGCCGCGAAATGCTTGCCACGGTGTTGCACGAGCTCACCCACATTTATGACCGCTCGCGCCTGTGGCCAGATGCGGAGCGCAGGCTGATTCAACGCTGCACCCGCCGTAACAGCAGCTCAGGGTTGATTGGCATTCCCGATCAATGCCGCGGCCAGTTCGACCGACGCTTTACGCTCAGCGATGACCCGCGCCTGCTGGACCTCGCCGGCTGGCCGCAATACGTAGGCCGTCGTGGCGAGCGCGAACAGCACAACCGACAAATTGCTCGCAGCCCGGACATTTACGAGACGAGCAGCCCCAAGGAGTTCGTCGCGGTCAACATGGAGTATTTCCTTCTCGACCCGGCATACGCCTGTCGCCGTCCTGCGCTGTACCGTTATTACAAAGAACATTTCGGCTGGGCGCCCGCCGCTAAAGACACCTGCGGCAAATCCTTTTCCTTCCTCAATGCCGGCAATGATTTCGCCAAAACGCCCCTGGGCCAGGTCGATCCGGAACGGGTCTACGCCGTCGACTATCTGCTGGCTGAAGCCAACCAGAACTGGGTCAGCCGCTGGGGTCACAGCATGTTGCGGTTGGTGATCTGTGCACCCGGACGACCACGCGGGCCGGATTGTCGATTGGATCTGGATCAGCACCTGGTGTTGTCCTACCGCGCCTTCGTCGGTGATGTTCAACTGTCGAGCTGGGACGGATTGGTAGGCAAATATCCGTCACGCCTGTTTGTCCTGCCGTTGGCCCAGGTGATCGATGAATACACCAAGACCGAATTGCGCAGCCTGGCCTCGGTGCCGCTGACCCTGTCGCGCAGCGAGATCGAAGACGTGGTGGAACACGCCGCCGAAATGCACTGGAGTTACGACGGCAACTACTTCTTCCTGTCCAATAACTGCGCGGTAGAGGGCCTGAAGCTACTGCGTAGCAGCACCAACAATACAAAACTGGTCGGGTTGGACAGCATCATGCCCAACGGTTTGCTGGAAGTGCTCAAGGGCCGTGGGCTGGCGGACACCAGCGTGCTGGATGATCCCCGCGAAGCGCTGCGCCTGGGTTATCGTTTCGACTCCTTCCGCGATCGTTATCAAGCGATGTTCGAAGTGCTGAAGAAGCACTTGCCGATCAAGCAGGAAAAGGTCGAAGACTGGCTCGCCTTAAAAGCTGAAGAGCGCCGGCAATGGATCGACCAAGCCGATTTGCGCACCAGCGCAGCCCTGCTGTTACTGGAGCAGGCAGCCTTCCGCCAACAATTGGTGCTGGCCCAGGACGAAGTAAAGCAGCGCTATCTGGGCGCTCGGGAACTGAAAAATGGCGGCATGGACAAGGCCAACGCGACTTTGCAGCAAATCCTTGCCAACAGCGGCTTCCTCAGCCGTCCGGCAGAACTGCTCGGCACCGGTGGTTATGGATTGCCGCAGCCGAGCGAGTGGCAACGTCTGGAATCGGAAAGCAGTCTGCGCCAGAAACAGCTTCAGGCGCTCACAGGCGATCTGGACAAAGAGGTAAGAGCGTTGCTCGAACCGAGTCGTGCAGCCGAGATGGCCGCCAACGAAGCCAACGTGAAACAGGTGGGTGAGCACCTGCGAAAGCTGCACAAAGCGTCAGGCGGATTGGAGTTGCCGTGATAGAAACACCGCGGACTTGTAGCAACTGCACATACAACAAAAAGGGCTTCAGAACGTAGTCCTGAAGCCCTTGATCTTGCTGTTTGTCTGTGACGCGAGCTCTGATTTCTCTAGCTGATGCGGGCTTTACGCACGCCATCTGCCAGCGCCGAGCAAAGGCTCAACACGCCATCAACTGCCTGATCCGGCGTCGAGGCATTGACGATGTGATCGATCAACGCCGACCCCACCACCACACCATCCGCCAGGCGCGCGATGGACGCCGCTTGCTCCGGTGTCCGAATGCCGAAACCGATGCTGATCGGCAGATCGGTATGGCGGCGCAGACGGGCAACGGCTTCTTCAACGTGTTCCAGCGTCGCCGCGCCCGCACCGGTCACACCGGCGACAGACACGTAATAGACGAAGCCTGAGCTGCCGTTCAAGACGGTCGGCAGGCGCACATCATCGGTCGTCGGGGTGGTCAGGCGGATGAAGTCCAGACCGGCAGCCTGAGCTGGGTCGCACAGCTCGCCGTTATGCTCGGGCGGCAGGTCGACCACGATCAGACCATCAACGCCGGCCTCTTTTGCGTCCGCGATGAAACGCGGCACGCCGTACATGTGGATCGGGTTGAAATAACCCATCAGCACCAGCGGCGTCTCGGTATTGCCTTCACGGAACTCACGAACCATTTGCAGGGTTTTCGCCAGGTTCTGCTTGGCGCCGAGGGCGCGGATGTTGGCCAACTGGATGGCCGGGCCATCGGCCATTGGATCGGTGAAGGGCATGCCCAGCTCGATCACGTCGGCACCCGCGCCGGGCAAACCTTTGAGGATCGCCAGGGAGGTGTCATAGCTCGGGTCGCCAGCGGTCACGAAGGTCACCAGGGCGGCACGATTCTGTTCCTTGAGTTCGGCAAAACGCGTTTGCAGGCGGCTCATCAGTGTTTCTCCTGCTTGGATTGCTCTTGTTGAGACTGTTCCATGTGGTGCATCACGGTTTGCATGTCTTTGTCGCCACGACCGGACAGGTTGACCACCATCAGGTGATCTTTTGGCAGGGTCGGTGCGCGCTTGAACACTTCGGCCAGGGCATGGGCGCTTTCCAGTGCAGGAATAATCCCTTCCAGGCGGCAGCATTTGTGGAACGCATCGAGGGCTTCGTCGTCGGTTACCGAGGTGTACTGAACGCGGCCGATGTCATGCAACCAGGCGTGTTCCGGGCCGATGCCTGGATAGTCGAGGCCGGCAGAGATCGAGTGCGCGTCGATGATCTGACCATCGTCGTCCTGCAGCAGGAAGGTACGGTTGCCGTGCAGTACGCCCGGTACGCCGCCGTTCAGGCTGGCCGCGTGTTTACCGGTTTCGATGCCGTAGCCGGCCGCTTCAACGCCAATGATCTCGACGCTCTTGTCGTCCAGGAACGGGTGAAACAGGCCCATGGCGTTGGAGCCGCCACCGATGCACGCCACCAGGCTGTCCGGCAGACGACCTTCCTGATCTTGCAGTTGAGTACGGGTTTCTTTGCCGATAACGGACTGGAAGTCGCGAACCATCGCCGGATAAGGGTGCGGGCCGGCCACAGTGCCGATCAGGTAGAAGGTGCTGTCAACGTTGGTCACCCAGTCACGCAGGGCTTCGTTCATCGCATCTTTCAAGGTGCCGGTACCGGCCACGACCGGGATCACTTCGGCACCCAGCAGCTTCATGCGGAACACGTTGGCCTGCTGACGTTCGATGTCAGTGGTGCCCATGTAGATCACGCAATCAAGGCCGAAACGTGCAGCAACGGTGGCGGTCGCCACGCCGTGCATGCCAGCGCCGGTCTCGGCGATGATGCGTTTCTTGCCCATGCGCCGCGCCAGCAGGATCTGGCCGATGCAGTTGTTGATCTTGTGCGCGCCGGTATGGTTCAGCTCTTCGCGCTTGAGGTAAATCTTCGCGCCGCCGCAGAACTCTGTCAGACGCTCGGCAAAGTACAGTGGGCTTGGACGACCCACATAGTCGCGCTGGAAGTAGGCCAATTCCTCTTTGAATGCAGGATCATCCTTGGCCAATTCGTATTCACGGGCCAGATCGAGGATCAACGGCATCAGGGTTTCGGCGACATAACGGCCGCCGAACGCGCCGAACAGGCCGTTGGCGTCGGGGCCGTTGCGCAGGTTAGTCTGGGTCATGGGTCGCTCCAGTTGAATGCGTGGGATGCGTTTGAAGAGAGAGTGGGCTAACTCTACCCCTGACGCCTCAGGCTGAAAACCGATAAGATCGCGTCAACCTGTCAGGAAAACTCACAGATCTCATGAGCCATGACCTTCCCCCGCTAAACGCCCTCCGGGCCTTCGAAGCGACTGCCCGCCTGAACAGCGTCAGCAAGGCCGCCGAACAGCTGCACGTCACCCATGGCGCGGTCAGCCGACAACTCAAGGTGCTTGAAGAACACTTGGGCGTAAGCCTGTTGATCAAGGACGGGCGCGGCCTGAAACTCACAGATGCCGGTATTCGCTTGCGCGATGCCAGTGGCGAGGCGTTCGAGCGATTACGGACGGTTTGTGCAGAGCTGACCCAAAGCACCGCCGATGCCCCGTTCGTGCTGGGTTGCTCGGGCAGCTTGTTGGCACGCTGGTTTATTCCCAGGTTGGGACGATTGAATACCGACCTGCCGGACTTGCGCCTGCACCTGTCGGCTGGTGAGGGTGATCTCGATCCGCGCCGGCCGGGGCTGGACGCCTTGCTGGTATTTGCCGAGCCACCGTGGCCTGCGGACATGCAGGTCTATGAGCTGGCGAGCGAACGGATCGGCCCGGTCATGAGCCCGCGATTCGCGGGCTACGAACGACTGCAAAACGCACCGCCCGCAGCGCTGTTGGGCGAGCCATTGCTGCACACGACTTCACGCCCTCAGGCCTGGCCAAGTTGGGCACAGCAAAGCAGCCTCGACACCAAAGCATTAAAGTACGGACAGGGTTTCGAGCATTTGTATTATTTGCTGGAGGCCGCAGTGGCTGGCCTGGGTGTGGCGATTGCGCCCGAACCGCTGGTGGCCGAGGATTTGAAAGCCGGGCGCCTGGTTGCGCCTTGGGGCTTCAGTGAAACCCCGGCGCAACTGGCGTTGTGGCTACCCAAGCGCGCCGCGGACGGGCGCGCTCGGCAACTGGCGCAGTGGCTCAAAAACGAGCTGCGCCAGACGGATTAGTCACCGCGTTTGAACAGCAGATAAGCCGCGAGCAAACCCAATGCACCGACAGCCACACCCGCTGTCGTCCAAGGGTGTTCCTGGGCGTAGTCCCGCGTGGCAATCCCGGTTTCACGGGTTTTGACTTTGACTTCTTCGTAGGCATCGCTGAGCAGGTGGCGCGAATGCTTCAGCGCGTTCTCGGCGTTGCTTTTCAGGACTTTCAGGGTTTTACGCGACTCGTCCGAGGCGTCGTCCTTCAGATTTTCCAAAGACTTCAGCAGACTCTCGATTTCGGCTTCCATGCTTTGCAATGAGGCTTTACGTAAAGAGGTGTTGGCCATGGTGGCTCTCCTGCATTGATTGAGTTGCGTGTGTTGGTTGGGACTTCAGGGCTTCGAGAAAGTGCAGTAAATCTGAACTTTCACTTCGGATTGGCCGACAGAAGTAATACGAAAAATCACTGCTAGGCTGTATTTCACACCCTGAGGAGAACGCCATGACCGACCATCACACCTACAAAAAAGTCGAACTCGTCGGTTCGTCCACCAGCAGCATTGAAGACGCCATCAACAACGCACTGGCCGAGGCCAGCAAAAGCCTTAAATATATGGAATGGTTCGAAGTGACCGAAACCCGCGGGCACATCAAGGACGGTAAGGCAGCGCACTTTCAGGTGACGCTCAAGGTCGGGTTCCGGATTGCCAGTAGCTGAGGTTGAGCTAATCTTCTGAGCCTGCGCGCTGGCCGAGCGCCATAGGGAATGGCAAAGCGCTACATATTTACACCCGCTGATTGCTGGGTGCCCCTATTGATCCGACCAGGGAATGCGACCGATGAAGCATTTTATTTTAGCGGTAGGTTTGTTGAGTCTTGCGGGAACAGCCCTGGCTCAGAGCAAGTCGTGCGAAGAACTGAAAGCCGAAATCACAGCGAAACTCGATGCCAAGGGCATTTCTAATTATTCACTGGAAATCATCGATAAAGGCGCCGCTGCTGACGGGAAAGTCGTCGGCACCTGTGAAAAAGGCTCCAAGCAAATCGTCTACAAGCAAGGCTGACCACCCTCGAAAATGAAAAAACCGACGCAACGACATCGGCTTTTTTGGGCTCGCTATTTGAACGTCAGCCCTTCATGACCTGCGCCAGCAGCTCATAGGAATGCACGCGATCGGCATGTTCGTACAAGTCGCAGGTAAAAATCAGCTCGTCCGCCTGGGTCTGCTCGATCAGCACGTCCAGTTTGGCGCGGATTTTCTGCGGACTGCCAACCATCGCCAGACCAAGGAAATCGCCGACGGCTTCTTTTTCATGAGGCAGCCACAGGCCGTCCATGGTTTTTACCGGCGGACGTTGCACCAGGCTCTGGCCACGCATCAACGCCAGGATGCGCTGATAGACCGAGGTCGCCAGATAATCGGCCTGCTCGTCGGTATCGGCCGCCACCAACGGCACACCGAGCATCACGTAGGGCTTATCCAATACCGCTGAAGGCTTGAAGTGATTGCGATAGACGCGAATGGCCTCATGCATGAAACGCGGTGCGAAATGTGAAGCGAAGGCGTAGGGCAAACCGCGTTCACCTGCCAGTTGTGCACTGAACAGGCTGGAGCCCAACAGCCAGACCGGGACATTGGTGCCGGTGCCTGGCATTGCGATAATCCGTTGGTCCGGGGTGCGCGGGCCGAGGTAGCGCATCAGCTCCGCCACGTCTTCCGGAAACTCGTCGGCGCTGCCAGAGCGTTCACGACGCAAGGCGCGAGCGGTCATCTGGTCGGAACCGGGAGCACGGCCCAGACCCAGGTCGATCCGGCCCGGGTACAGGCTTTCGAGCGTGCCGAACTGCTCGGCGATCACCAGCGGCGCGTGGTTTGGCAGCATCACACCGCCCGAGCCAACTCGAATGGTCGAAGTGCCGCCGGCCAGGTAGCCAAGCAGTACCGAAGTCGCCGAACTGGCAATGCCGTCCATGTTGTGGTGTTCGGCAACCCAGAAACGGTTGTAACCGAACTTTTCGACGTGCTGCGCCAGGTCCAGGGAATTGCGCAGCGACTGGGCCGCGCTGCCGTTCTCCCGCACGGGCACCAGATCGAGGGTGGAAAACTTGATATCGGACAGTCGTTTCATAAGCCTGCTTCTCCAATTGGGGGGCGCAGGTTTTTTCTTACAAACGAAAACCTGCCGAATCTATAAGCGTGATTCATGCAATGAGGGCATATACCCGAGTTTCAATGGCAGAGCCAAAATTCCTACGAAATAAGAGGAACAATCAGATCAGGTGAACTTTGCACCACGGTCTATCCTCAGAACCCTAGCAACCGAAAACCACGAAGGCGCGACGCTCGCGCCGGAATCTTGAGGAGGCATTCATGGCTATCACAAAGAAAGCATCAGCTCATTGGGAAGGTGATCTGAAAACCGGCATCGGCTCGATTTCCACGGAAACCGGTGTTCTCAGAGAAGCGCCCTACGGCTTCAAGGCGCGCTTCGAAGGCGGCAAGGGGACCAATCCGGAAGAGCTGATCGGCGCAGCGCATGCGGGCTGTTTCTCCATGGCATTTTCGATGATTCTCGGCGATGCCGGTCTCAAGGCTGACAGCATCGATACCAATGCCGAAGTCACTCTGGACCAGGTGGACGGCGGATTCGCGATCACGGCGGTGAAACTGATCCTCAAGGCGAAGATTCCTGGGGCGACCCAGGCGCAATTTGAGGAACTGAGCAATAAAGCCAAAGAAGGCTGCCCGGTTTCCAAAGTTCTGAATGCAAAAATCAGTCTGGATGCAACGTTGGTCAGCTGATAGCGGGTTATCGCAATCCCCGATAAAAAGATCGCAGCCTCGGCGGGCTGCGATCTTTTTTGCCCTTAAACAAACAGGGCTGGCGAAATTGTGGTCGAATAAATGGCAGCAGCTAACGCGCATTACTCTGCGCGCTGCCTCAAAGGAGCTTCAACCATGAAACGTTTTGCCTTGGCGATTATCTGTTGCGCGCTGGCCACATCGGCCCTGGCGGCAACGAAATCCTGTGAAGAACTCAAGGCCGAGATCGAAGCCAAGATCCAGGCCAATAACGTCTCGTCCTACACGCTGGAAATCGTCACCAACGACGAAGTACACGATCAGAACATGGTCGTCGGTTCATGCGAAGGCGGCACGAAGAAAATCATCTACCAGAAGAACGACCGCTGATTCTCCTCACATGAGGCAATAGGACTCTCGATCTTGCGCGACGATTTCACGCTTGGCGTTGTACAACCGGGCGCCAGGGGTGAACGCTATCGAACGGCCTTCGAGCACATAACGCTGGCCGGCTTCGAAATGATCGTAGTTGATGGTCAGGTAGCACAAGCGTTCCGAGGGGCCGTTCATCATGCCCAGGCCACCACCACCGGGCACTTCAAAGTCGAATCGAACAGTCAGCTCATGGCTACCGGGGGTGACCTGGAAAAAACGCCCGTCGGTCAACCGCTGATTGTCCAGGCGTTCGGCCATCAGCAATTTATCGTTGGGGAATGGTGTAGAAAACTCGACCCAGGCCATCTGCGGATTAACCGCTGGCAACGGGCTCTGACAGCCTGCAACGATGATTGCAGCAAGCAATAGCGGTAACCTGCGCATGATGATTTTCTCAAGGACCAGTCCTTTAGAATAGCGCCGATCAGGTGCGCTGGCAGCCTGCCGGTACACCTTGGCCAATCACTTTTCGCTGCTGATCATAAAGTTTTGCCCATGGCCGAAAGCCGATATTTCCTGCTTTGAGCTGATACCGCTCGCCGGCGTTGAAGTCGTTGAATTTCACGTTTAGCTGGCAGTCACGCCATAGCGGCTCGGCGTCTGGACCGATATTGGTGGGTGCGACCGGGAATTGATAACGAACCGTCAACTCATGGCTACCCGGCTGAACCTCGAAATAGCGTTTGTCGATGGCGGCCTTGTCATCGACTTCCAGCGCTTGCAGCGCGGTGTCTTCCTGCTTCGAATCCAGGTCGATCCACGCTTGAGACGGATCATGGGGGGGTAATCCGAATCCAGCACAACCTGCCAGCATCAACAGGGTTCCTGTCAGCATCAACGTGCGCATAGCGGAGCTCCAGTCAGGCGGGATAGTCTTGCGGGCAGACTCTCCAGGGATGATTCATTTTGATCAGGCCGCTTCCAAGCCTTGGGTTACTTGATCGCGTTTTACGCATTTTGTTTCCGGGCGTGCTGTTTTTGTTTCTCAACGGTTGCGCCGGCGTCAGCTATTACGGCCAATTGGCCAGTGGTCAGCTGCAATTGCTGCGGGCGCGTGAGCCGGTTTCCAAAGTGATTGCCGATCCCGGTCGCGATCCGCTATTGCGTGCGCACCTGACTCAATCGCAAAGGGCCCGCACGTTCGCCAGCCAACAGCTGCGGCTGCCGGATAACCAGAGTTACCGTTTGTACGCCGACATTGGCCGGCCGTTCGTAGTCTGGAACGTGTTTGCCACGCCGGAATTTTCCCTGACCCCACAGAACCATTGCTTCCCGATCGCCGGTTGCGTTGCCTATCGCGGTTATTACAGTCAGAGCGCGGCCCGCGGTGAGGCTGCGTTGCAACGTTTGCAAGGTATGGACGTGTCGATCGGTGGCGTCGAGGCTTATTCGACGCTCGGCTGGTTCAATGATCCGATTATCAGTTCGATGATGGCCTGGGGTGACGAACGATTGGCCACGCTGATCTTCCATGAGCTGGCGCATCAACGTTTTTATGTGAAGGACGACACTGAATTCAATGAGTCTTTCGCCACCTTCGTCGAACAGGAAGGCACCCGCCAATGGCGTGCATTCCGCGGCCTGGCACCGGACAGCGGCGCGAAGGTGCAACAACGCAACCAGTTCGTTCAATTGGTTCTGGATACCCGCTCGCGACTCGAACGGCTATACACCCTGCCCCTGCCCGCCGACCAGATGCGTCAGCGCAAAGCCGACGAGTTCGAACGCTTGCGGGATGAATACCGGCAGCTGCGCGACAGCCAATGGGCTGGGGACAAACGCTATGACGCGTGGATCAATGCACCGATGAACAATGCCCGTCTGTTGCCATTTGGGCTGTACGACCAATGGGTGCCGGCGTTTGCGGCGTTGTTCAGGCAGGTGGGCGGGGATTGGGTGAAGTTTTATGCAGCAGTCGAGCAGCTTGGTGCGTTGCCGGTCGGGGAGCGCAAGGCGGCGTTGAAGGCTTTGGCGGGATCATAAAATTTCAGTGGCTGAACGGGCGCCTTCGCGGGCAAGCCCGCTCCCACAGGATCCGTGTCGTATACGAAAAATGTGGACGACACGGATCCTGTGGGAGCGTGGCTTGCCCGCGAAAGCAATTTCATTAGCGCCGCAAAAACGCCTGGTGCATCTCCTCCAGCGTCTCGAAGTGCCAGGTCGGGGCTTCTGCGCTCAACTCTTCCCGACTGCCAAAACCGTAACCCACCGCCGCGGCATCCAGCCCGTTACTGCGCGCCCCGATCAGGTCGTGTTTACGATCACCGATCATCAGGGTGCTGGCCGGGTCCAGGCCTTCTTCGGCCATCAAGTGGGCGATCAGCTCGACTTTGTTGGTCCGGGTTCCATCCAGTTCGCTGCCGTAGATCACTTTGAAGTGCTTGGCAAAGTCGAAGTGCCGGGCAATTTCCCGGGCAAAAATCCACGGTTTGGACGTCGCGATGTACAGCTGTCGCCCTTGCCCGCCGAGGGTTTGCAACAGGGGAGTGACGCCGTCGAATACGCGGTTCTCGTACAGGCCGGTGACCTTGAAGCGTTCGCGATAGAAGTTCACCGCATCCCAGGCCTTGGGCTCGTCGAAGTCGTAGAACTGCATGAACGCCTGCAACAATGGCGGACCGATGAAGTGTTCAAGTTTGCTCAGGTCGGGCTCATCGATCCCCAGTTTGCTCAAGGCGTACTGGATCGAACGGGTGATGCCCTCGCGTGGATCGGTCAGGGTGCCATCGAGGTCGAACAATACGGTTTGGTAATGCATGTTGAATCCTGAATAAGCGCGCAGGGTCAGAGCTGGTCGTAGCCTTCAGCCAAGTGCAAATTCTTGAGCTTCACGTAGTTCGCTGCGCTGTAGGTGAAAAAGGCTTTTTCCTTGTCAGTCAGTGGCCGAATCTGCTTCACCGGGCTGCCCACATAAAGGAAGCCGCTTTCCAGGCGTTTGCCCGGTGGCACCAGGCTGCCAGCACCGATGATCACATCGTCCTCGACCACCGCACCGTCCATGACGATGCTGCCCATGCCGATCAGAATCCGATTGCCCACGGTGCAGCCGTGGAGCATGACTTTATGCGCGATGGTCACATCGTCGCCGATCAGCAACGGAAAACCATCGGGATTGAACGGCCCGGCGTGGGTGATGTGCAGCACACAGCCGTCCTGAACGCTGGTGCGCGCGCCGATACGGATGCGGTGCATGTCGCCACGAATCACCGTCAGCGGCCAGACCGAGCTGTCTTCGCCGATTTCAACGTCGCCGATCACCACCGCGGAACCGTCGACAAAGGCGCCTTTGCCCAGTAGCGGCGTGTGGTTCTGATACTTGCGAAGGGTCACGATAGGCTCTCTCTCTTTTGCTGATAGCTGCGGTGAGCGTCGATTGTAATTAAGATGGTTCCAGCCAAGGTGCCAACCGTGAGCGTGAACAACCCTCTTTTGCAGTCCTACGACCTGCCGCCGTTCTCGGCGATCCGTGCCGAACACGTGCAACCGGCTATTGAACAGATCCTGGCTGACAACCGCGCCGCCATTACCGAGATCCTCAAAACCCAGGGCAAACAACCGACCTGGGCCGGCCTGGTGCTGGCGATGGACGAGCTGAACGATCGACTGGGCGCCGCCTGGAGCCCGGTCAGTCACCTGAACGCCGTGTGCAATAGCGCCGAATTGCGCGAAGCTTACGAGTCCTGCCTGCCGGCCTTGAGTGCCTACTCCACCGAATTGGGCCAGAACCGCGAGTTGTTCGAGGCATTCGAAGCGCTGGCCAACAGCCCTGAAGCGGCCGGTTTCGAGGTGGCGCAGAAAACTATCCTGGAACACTCCCTGCGTGACTTCCGTCTGTCGGGTATCGACCTGCCGGAAGCCGAACAAAAGCGTTATGCCGAAGTGCAGAGCAAATTGTCGGAGCTGGGCAGCCGTTTCTCCAACCAGCTGCTAGACGCCACTCAGGCCTGGACCAAGCACGTCACCGATGAAGCCGCCCTCGCCGGCCTGACCGATTCGGCCAAGGCGCAAATGGCCGCGGCGGCACAGGCCAAAGGCCTGGAAGGCTTCCTGATCACCCTGGAATTCCCGAGCTACTACGCGGTGATGACCTACGCCCAGGACCGCACCCTGCGCGAAGAAGTCTACGCCGCCTACTGCACCCGTGCGTCGGACCAAGGCCCGAATGCCGGTCAGAACGATAACGGCCCGGTCATGGAAGAAATCCTCGACCTGCGTCAGGAATTGGCGAAGCTGCTCGGTTTCGCCAGCTTCTCGGAGCTGAGCCTGGCCACCAAAATGGCCGAATCCAGCGATCAGGTGCTGAGTTTCCTGCGCGATCTGGCCAAGCGCAGCAAGCCGTTCGCCGCCCGGGATCTGGAACAGCTCAAGGCGTACGCCGCCGAACAAGGCTGCCCGGATCTGCAAAGCTGGGACAGCGGTTTCTACGGTGAAAAGCTTCGCGAGCAGCGCTACAGCGTTGCCCAGGAAGCCCTTCGCGCTTACTTCCCGATCGATAAAGTGCTGGGCGGTCTGTTCGCTATCGTTCAGCGCCTGTACGGCATCGAAATCGCCGAACTGAAAGGCTTCGACACCTGGCACCCGGATGTTCGCCTGTT
>LNAP01014566.1_pt1 | contig 14705 bp, 9 predicted proteins | sample 602601 | NCBI WGS metagenome assembly LNAP01 (sample SAMN02440304, study PRJNA202911) | soil metagenome | biome: Subtropical and temperate rainforests or woodlands; isolation source: soil samples (1 kg each in a 20% v/v slurry with milli Q water) were... ...
GAATCGCTAGTAATCGCAGAATAGAATGCTGCGGTGAATATATTCTCAATCTTTGTACACACCGCCCGTCACGCCATGGGAATTGGTTTGATTAGAAGTAATATAGGTCAGGCTTTTGTTGATTCTTTAATAATTAATTTGAGATCGGCGCGTTTGGTACTAATTACGACAATTAGATCAAGGACTGGGGTGAAGTCGTAACAAGGTAGCGGTAGGGGAACCTGCTGCTGGATCAAATTTTATTCAAAGGGTACAAAAACATTTTATATACACAAAACAGTAATTTAAACTAAAAATACATGACAATAAGTAAGTTATTGAGTAATTTAACAAGTTTTTTTACTGATAATCGTTGATTGTTTTCAACTAACCACAAGGATATCGGAACATTATATCTAATTTTCGGCGGTTTTTCTGGTATTATCGGAACGATATTTTCTATGATTATAAGGCTAGAATTAGCGGCACCAGGTTCTCAAATATTAGGGGGTAATAGCCAGTTGTACAACGTCATAATTACCGCTCACGCCTTCGTGATGATTTTTTTCTTCGTTATGCCTGTCATGATCGGTGGTTTTGGTAATTGATTTGTTCCTTTAATGATAGGTGCTCCAGATATGGCTTTTCCAAGATTAAATAACATCAGTTTTTGGTTGCTACCACCCGCATTATTTTTGTTACTCTGCTCGTCTTTAGTTGAGTTTGGAGCTGGAACTGGTTGGACCGTTTACCCACCATTAAGCTCTATTGTAGCTCACTCTGGTGGTTCCGTCGATTTAGCGATTTTTAGTTTACATTTAGCCGGTATTTCGTCGTTATTAGGCGCAATAAATTTTATTACAACAATTTTTAACATGAGAATTCCGGGTCTATCCATGCACAAACTACCCCTATTTGTTTGGTCGGTACTTATTACCGCATTCCTGCTTCTTTTTTCTTTACCTGTTTTAGCAGGCGCAATTACTATGCTGTTAACCGATAGGAACTTTAATACAAGTTTCTTCGACCCTTCAGGTGGCGGTGATCCTATATTATATCAACACTTGTTTTGATTTTTCGGCCATCCTGAAGTCTACATCCTTATTCTACCTGCTTTTGGAATAGTTAGCCAGATTATAGGGACTTTTTCTAACAAGTCCATTTTTGGTTATATAGGTATGGTTTATGCTATGTTATCTATTGCCGTTCTAGGGTTTATAGTTTGAGCTCACCACATGTATACTGTTGGTTTGGATGTTGATACTCGTGCTTATTTTACTGCAGCTACTATGATGATAGCTGTACCTACCGGTATAAAGATTTTTAGTTGAATTGCTACGCTTTGGGGTGGTCAAATTGTTAAAAAAACGCCTTTACTTTTCGTTATAGGTTTTTTAATATTATTTACTTTAGGTGGTTTGACGGGTATCGTTTTATCTAACGCGGGTCTTGACATCATGCTTCACGATACCTATTACGTCGTAGCCCATTTCCACTACGTTTTATCAATGGGTGCCGTTTTTGCTTTTTTTGCCGGTTTTTATTACTGATTTTGAAAAATTTCAGGTTACACCTATAATGAAATGTACGGTAATGTCCATTTTTGATTAATGTTTATAGGCGTAAATCTAACTTTTTTCCCTATGCATTTTGTCGGTTTAGCGGGCATGCCTAGAAGAATCCCAGATTATCCTGATAATTACTATTACTGAAACATACTATCTTCTTTTGGTTCTATCATCTCATCAGTGAGTGTTGTTATTTTTTTTTATTTAATATACCTTGCCTTTAACAATAACAACACCCCAAAGATCGTAAAGTTTGCGCACTCTATCATCTCCCCCTACACTAATATGTTACTAAAATATCTAAAACTTCCAACTATAAAAACAGTTTCTGAAGAAAAAATAACCATAATTAATTCCTTTATGAATACCTATATTCCCCCTACTTTTATGATTTTAATTTTTTTAACGTCTGTAACTAAATTTCTCGGTTTCGACGTAGATTGCGCAAATGATCACACAGACTCATGAAGAGTAAGCTTTCAAGACCCGACTACACCCATAGCTTACGGTATAATTAAGCTTCACGATCACATAATGTTTTTTCTTGCAGTAATTCTATTTGTTGTAGGCTATTTATTGTTTTCAACGTATAAAAAATTTTATTACGGTGCATTAAATAATGATCTTCCCGACTCAAAAGCTATTTCTCTTTTTGATAGTTTGATTGCAGGTTATAAAGAAAGCTTGTTATTTAATATCACTAACAGGACTTATAATATAAATCATGGTACTACTATTGAAATAATTTGGACTATTCTACCAGCCTTCATTCTTTTATTTATAGCGGTTCCCTCCTTCGCTCTACTTTATGCTATGGATGAAATTATCGATCCTGTTTTAACCGTTAAGGTTATTGGACATCAGTGGTACTGAAGTTATGAATATTCAGACTACTCTGTAGTTTATTCAAACAGGTTAATTGATTACGATTCAGTCGACCGCTTCGCGGCTATGGAGATGATGTATAAAGGAATGGGCTATTTAAAGGATAGATCTTTATTAAGCTATCTTTACATTCCTATAGTTATACCAGAAACAACTATTAAGTTTGATAGCTATATGATTCATGAAGCTGAGTTGAATCTAGGTGATCTTAGGCTTTTAAAAACTGACATGCCTTTGTTTCTTCCGAAAAATACTCACATCAGGCTTTTAATCACCTCTTCAGACGTTTTACACAGCTGAGCGGTCCCGTCTTTCGGGGTCAAAGTTGATGCTGTTCCTGGCAGATTAAACCAGACTTCTTTATATTTAAAGAATACTGGAACATTTTATGGTCAATGTAGTGAACTGTGCGGCGTTAATCACGCTTTTATGCCTATAGAGGTTTACGTCGTCAATCCCATATACTTTTATAATTACGTTTACATTTACTTTAAGAATTTCAATTTAATTTAATAATAGCATAAATTACAGTTTATACTTAGAGACAAAAAGGATTGGTTCTTTAATAGTATTCCAATAGTTTCAATTTTTAGTTTTCAAGGCTAGCGATATTTTTTTTGATTGATCAAGCAAACTTCGCTGACGTTCAGAGGTGTATGAAAACTTCTTTAGATCTGTGAATAAGTATGCAAAATAATTTTGAAAACTATTAATTTTTTTACCGGAGCATGGCGAATTCCCAAACACCTAGTCTAAGATTTTTTAAAATACTTAATAAAATTACCTGAAATCATTCCGAACTCAACAGGTAAAAATTATTGGTCGGTATCATATTTAACTTATAAGTTGAAAACGGTACTTTTTTGAGGTTCAATTATTACGTCAATTTAATATAAAAATGTATAAATTTTACAAACATAAATTGTATAGAAAATATCAAGATGAAATTTGAGGGCAGGTCGTTAGTTCTAAAAAGTTTTCACACAATAAAAAAGCCATACTATTGCATTACAGGGATAATGTTTTAAAAAGACGTTTGAGGATACGGAGAAAATTTAAATATTTTAGAAGGGGCTTTCTTAAACACCTTAACCACACATCATTCAGTTTTAAATTGTTTAGAAAAAACATAAGATTGTTTTATTTTATTAAAAAAAAAACTTTTAGTTTTTCACAATCCGTTAACTCTAGGAGCTTATTTTTTAAAAGGCGTGCTTGCTTCAAGAACTATAAGACTCTGCCTATGCTTAAGTTTAACCTTTTACTCATTTGTTCTAAGTTAAACTTTAAAAACCTGACCATAAGAAATAGATCAACTGAATTGTTTTTAACAGGTTCGAGGTTTTTTGGGTTTCCTTTTATCAACTTCTATAAAAGACGGGTATTCCGTAACGCTACAAACTTTTTAAGATTAAACAATATGCAATTTCTTATAAAAAAAAAATTAAATTTAAGGAAACAAAAAATTTTTTTCTATTCTGTTCACATAGCAGCCCCTCAAAAAAAAAAAAAAAAGTGATCTTTGTTTGGCTTAAAGAATATCTATTATAAAAAAATATCGTTATTTTTCGGTTTTAAGAAAGTTGCCGATTTCATTAAAACCTACCATTTTAATAAGTCCGTATTTGGTTCAAACTCTTTTGCTGTTTTTTTGATGTTAGAGGCAAGACTTGAGAATTTCTTGATGAGGCTTAACCTTTTCCCCTCCATATACTTTGTGAAAAAATTTATACAGTACGGTAATGTTTTTGTTAATAACAAAACTATCAATCACACATCTTACAATTTGAATTTTAATGAAATAGTTTCAATTAATAAAGCTTACCACAAAAATATTTACTATTTTATCAAATCACGCCTTAAATCTAAAAAAGTTTTTATTAATTACCCGTCTTTTATAGAAGTTGACTATAAATTACTTGTTGCGACTCTTATAAGAAATCCCGATGAGCGGTCACTTACTAAACCTGTATCGTTTAATCTTTATACTTCCTTTTTATCGGTAAATAAGTAAAGGTTAAACACATAAGTAGGTAGCTCAGTGGTAGAGCGATGGTCTGAAAAACCATAGGTCGGTGGTTCGATTCCATTCCTACCCACTCCAGATCAACTTGTTAAATAGCTCAGTGGTAGAGTGTAGGTCTGATCATTTGATTATAACCTAGGCGGTGGTTCGATTCCATCTTTATTTATTATATATTTTTTTTACTAACTATACAAATGCTAACTAATTATTTATTGCTAATATTTTGTTTTTTGGCATTATTCTGTAGTGTTATGGTCATTGCCTCCAGAAACCCTATTCATTCAATATTATACTTAATTTTAGTTTTCTGTAATATTACGTTTGTTTTAATAATACTGGGTATAGAGTTTATCGCTATCACATTTTTAATTGTTTATGTAGGTGCAATTGCTGTTTTATTTTTGTTTGTTGTTATGATGCTCAACATAAAAATTTTAGAATTGGATGAAATCTTTTGAAAATATATACCAGCTGGCCTTCTTATAAGCAGCTGTTTTCTGTTTCAAATTTTTTATTTCGCATTCAGTTTTAATGTATCAGAGTTAATAAGTTTATTTTTTTACGACGGTTTTCTCTCTCTAACTAAGTTAACTTCCTTTCAGCCTAGATTTAATTTTGACTCAACCCATTTAGCAATAAGCGGTATATATTATTTAGATCAACACGCGGTGGATTTTTCTAACCAGCACTTTTTAGGAGGTTTATATGGAGGAAAGGATGAATTTTTTTGTTTTGTTGCTTTTGTAAATTCCAACACTTCTCTTTTAAGCCTATCCTCCGAGTTGACTAACACGGAGTTACTGGGTTGATTAGTTTATACCTATACCTTCTTCGCATTTTTGATAGTTAGCCTAATTTTACTGGTATCAATGGTTGGTTCTATAATTTTAGTATTGAACCAAAATATTAATATAAAAAGGCAGCTGATTTTTAGACAAACTCTTAGGGGTTTAAGTTCTTCTGTTTCGCTAAAGTATTAATCAAAAAATAAATAGATGTATCTGCTACCTTTGCTATTCCCACTCTTGAATCTCGTTTTTTCCTGCCTATTCGGCAAGCTTTTAGGAAAGAGGGTCTTTTCCCTGGTTATTTTTTTTATATATTTTACGAGGTTGGTATCAATAAGTATGTCTGTTATATAAACCTTGGTTCATGGTTTCATATTGGCCTTTTAAAACTAGATTGACTGTTTTTGTTTGATAGCATTACTTCTGCAATGCTTTTACTCGTTGTATTCGTTTCGTTGTTAGTACATATTTATTCGGTAGACTATATGGCCGGTGATCCCCACATAGTTAGGTTTTTAGGTTATCTATCTCTTTTTACTTTCTTTATGCTCATGTTAGTAACATCCGGAAGCTTTGTGCAGTTGTTTTTAGGTTGAGAAGGGGTTGGTCTGTCTTCATACCTATTAATTAATTTTTGGTATACCCGTATCCAAGCAAACAAGTCAGCTATGAAGGCTATTATAGTAAATAGATTTGGCGATTTTGGAATTTATTTTTCACTCCTGGTAATGTTTTTTTACTTTAAAAGTTTTGATTTTGGGGTCATATTTAATTTAGTTTACATAGTTAATTTACAACCGGATCTGGTCTTTATGGGCTTTAGTGTAAGTAGAATAGATTTTATAGTTTTTTTTCTATTTCTCGGCGCAATAGGTAAATCCGCCCAACTGGGTTTACATACTTGATTGCCAGATGCTATGGAAGGCCCTACTCCAGTCTCTGCTCTTATTCATGCAGCTACGATGGTAACAGCGGGGGTCTTCGTTCTCATACGATCTTCTCCTTTATTAGAATACAGTACTTCAGGCCTGTTTCTCGTCTCTTTAATAGGTGGGTTGACAGCCTTATTTGCAGGTACCGTCGGTTTGGTCCAATACGATATGAAGAAGGTCATAGCTTATTCTACTTGTAGTCAATTGGGTTATATGTTTTTTGCTTGCGGTATGTCAGGTTATTCTGTAGGTCTATTTCATCTCTTCAACCACGGTTTCTTCAAAGCCTTACTCTTTTTAGGTGCTGGTTCAGTTATTCATGCTCTTCTGGATGAGCAGGATATGAGGAAGATGGGTGGCCTTGTAAAGCTTTTACCATTAACTTACGTAGTTATTCTGGTCGGTTCGTTATCTCTAACAGGATTTCCGTTTTTGACCGGTTTTTATTCTAAGGAGGTAATTTTGGAAATTGCCTTTTCTAAGTTTTCTGTAAGCAGTTTTTTTATTTATTGGCTGGGTGTTATTGCTGCATTTATAACTTCTTTTTATTCTATTAGACTTATCTATCTTGTTTTTTTTGCCAGCCCAAACTCTTATGCTAAATCTGTTAGCCTGTCTCACGAATCTCACTCATTTATATTTTATGTTTTATCTTTTTTGGGTTTTTTAAGTATCTTTATTGGGTTTATTTTTAAAGATCTCTTTATTGGATTGGGTACTGACTTTTGGGCAAATTCTATTTTTAATCTTTATAGTAGTACAGATATTCTATACGCTGAATTTTTGGATTATTTTTATAAGTTGATACCACTCGTATTCAGTATAGTCGGTTTGCTTACTTCACTCTTTATTTATTTTATTGCTTATAATTTTACTTTATTAGTAGTAAAGAATAGTTTATTACGTGCGGTTTACTTTTTTTTAGCTAAAAAGTGATATTTTGATTTACTTTATAACAATATTTTTGTTTTCAATCTTCTAAGGTCATTTTATTTATTAACTTTCAAGATTATTGATAGAGGGTTAATTGAGTTTTTTGGCCCTTTAAGTCTAGTAAGATTGGTAAATAGATCTTCTATTATTTTCAGTTTTTTTCAAACCGGCTTTCTATACAACTACATATTCGTAGTCTTATTAGGTATTATAATTTTTTTAAAATTGATTTTGCCTTTATTTTTGGATAGTTATCACAATACTTTTAATTTTGGGTTACTTATTTGTCTATTAACTTTAATAATTTTTACGGGTAATAAAAGGAGGAGTACATAATATGAAAAACATGAAAAATATATCGTTTAAGTTGAATGATTTTCAATATACAATAAGTAATAAGTTGACTCTTATACAAGCGTGTCTTAAAAATAAGGTGGATATTCCTAGATTTTGTTTTCATGAAAAGCTTTCAATTGCAGGTAATTGTCGTATGTGCTTGGTAGAGGATTTGAAACAAGTTAAACCGCTCGCCTCATGTGCAATAAATGTATCGAATTCCATGAATATTTATACAAACACTTTGAAGGTAAAAAAAGCGAGGGAGTCTGTGCTTGAATTCTTACTCGCTAATCACCCACTCGATTGCCCAATCTGTGATCAAGGTGGTGAATGTGACCTTCAAGATCAGTCTTTGGTTTTTGGAAGTGATAGGGGTCGTTTTTATGAGTTTAAACGTTCCGTTGAAGATAAGGACTGCGGACCGCTTATAAAAACAATAATGAATCGTTGTATACATCGTACACGGTGTGTTAGGTTTAGTAATGAGATAGCGGGAGTTAGTATTTTAGGTATAACTGGTCGTGGCTCAAATATGGAAATTGGCTTTTATATTGAAAATTTGATGACAAGCGAATTGTCCGGAAATATTATTGACTTGTGCCCGGTAGGGGCTTTAACCTCCAAGCCATTTGCCTTTACTTCAAGACCATGGGAACTAAGAAGCCACAATTCCATAGATATTTTAGATCCTCTTCACAGCAATATTAGGGTGGACGTAAGAGGTACTAAAATTATGCGTATATTACCACGTGTAAATAATATTATTAATGAGGATTGAATTACTGATAAAATACGTTTCTCTTACGATTCCTTCAGAAGACAGAGGTTATACGAGCCCATGGTAAAAATTAATAACAGTCTTTTTAAAACTAGTTGAAAGAGGTCTTTATTTTTTATAAAATCTTATTTTTATAACACATTAACGAATAAAAGTTCGTTTGTACCTTTGAGGGGTTTCATAGGTGATTATATAGATTTAGAAACTGCTTACATTTTTAAGAAATTTTTATCATTAAACGGCTCCGGGTTTTTTGTGAATGCGGGGACAAATTCCCCTGATCATTCTTTATTTTATTCTTTTAACACACCTTTATCAAAGTTACAGGATTCCGATATTTGTGTTTTTGTAGACGTAAATCTAAGAATGGAGATGCCTTTGGTAAATTCCAGAATTAGACAGCTGGTTAGTAAGAAAATGTTACCAATATTTATTTTAGGTTTTTATTCAAACTTTAACTTTTTCGTAAAACATGTTTCTAGTTCGTCAAAGATGCTCCTTCAAGTCTTAGAGGGTTCGCACTGGCTGAGTTCTAAACTTTCTAAAAAATTTTCTACTAAACCTTTATTTTTTATAAATGAATCTTCGATTATTTTACAACTATTGCCGTTTTTTAATTTACTTAAGCATACAAATGCTATTTCTGGTGATTGAAATGGTTTGAATATTGTTTCCTACAACCCCTCTTATTTTTCTAGCAAGGAGTTTAATTTTATCGGAAATCATGTGCAAAATCATAATTTATTTTGTTTTCCTATCGATTTTATTTTAAACTTTGATAGAAATCTAATATATTCGAACGGTTTTAAAGTCTATCAAGGGCACCACGGTGATTTAAACGCACCTGCGTCGAACGCCATACTTCCGGCTACATCTTTTGTCGAGAAAAACTCTTTTTATGCTAATAGTTCCGCTATTGTTCAAAAAACGAAAAAAGCTTTATTCAATCCGGGTAATTCTAGGGATGATTGAAAAATTCTAAACGCTCTATCAACTGTTTTTGGTTTTGGTTCAATAAATATAAAAAATTCTTTTGATTTAGTTTCACTTATATCCGAGGTAAGCCCTTTTGTTTTATACAAAAGGAGCAGTGCTGGTTTAGATTTTAGGGCTGCGCCACTTAATTCAACTTATTATCATTTTTTCTCTTATTTTTCTATACATAATAATTACTATTTATATGACTCGATTTCCAGGAATTCAAGAATTATGTCGCTCTGCTTTAACAGGTTTAAGTCAAAAGCGTATAATTTTATTTAGTTCAGTAAATGGTTTATATTCAAAATTCAAAATTCCGCTTTGCGCAAATTTCTAAACGAGAAAATTTTTTCTAACGGTATACAAGACCTTTTCATGTTGAGTCGTGAATGAGCGAAGACAATGAAATTTAATTACGATTCCTTTTTAACTAAATTTAATAATGTTTATAACAATGATATTAGACTAGTCGATCTAAATAACAAGTGGTGATACCACAACTGTAGGGTCCATTTTGCTGGAAACCAAAAGCACAGTTTTCATATAGTTACAAGAAGCCCTTGACCTTTATACTCCTCTATAGCAGCTTTAATGTTTACTTTTGGTATGGTTATGCATATGCATAGTTACGCTTACGGTAACATTTTATCATTAACCGGTTTTCTGTTAATTTTACTTATGATGTTTGTCTGATGAAGGGACGTTATAAGAGAAAGTACCTTTAGTGGTTATCATACAAAAAAGGTACAACAAGGCTTAAGGTTAGGTGTCATACTATTTATAATATCTGAAGTTATGTTTTTCTTCTCATTTTTTTGAGCATTTTTTCACGCTAGCCTCTCCCCTAGTGTAGTTTTAGGTTCTGTTTGACCACCACTAGGCATTAATGTATTAAATCCTTTAAAAATACCACTGCTTAATACCTTAATACTTTTACTTTCAGGATTGACAGTCACCTGAAGTCATCATGTTATCAGAGATAAATCATGACAGAAATTTTTTTTTTCAAACGAGTCAAATAAAGAGGAACTGGTTAATCCTCTTCTGGACAATTACGTAATATGCGCTTTTGCTCTATTTCTAACTATTTTCTTAGGTTTAGAGTTCACAGTGTGACAAGGTTACGAATATTACAAAGCTAGTTTTTATATTTATGATGGAGTTTATGGCTCAACGTTCTATATGACCACAGGATTACACGGACTGCATGTGATAATAGGAACACTGTTTTTAATAGTTTGCTTTTTTAGATTAGTTGACCTCCACTTTATCTACAACCACCATTTCGGCTATGAAGCTGCAATTTGATATTGACATTTTGTTGATGTCGTTTGAATTTTCCTTTTTCTATCTATTTATTGCTGAGGATCAGGTGTAGATAGTTTTTTTAAGTAAATATTTGGTAAAAGTATGATATTTTTACTATATTATTTGTTATTTATTTCATTTGGTTTTTGAGGTATAACTTTGTTGGTCACGTCCTTTTGTTTTTATAAATCTCAGGCAAGAGTGAGGTTGTTGAAAAAAATCTCATTACTGTTTTCCTTTTTTCAATTTATAATAGTTCTTGTTTTCTGAGTTTTGTTTGATAACGTTAATCTCTACTCAAGTTTCGACGCCTATAATTTCCATTTTTACTCTCAGTGGTTATTTTTATTTAATTTTCATTATGTTATAGGTATAGACAACATTTCGCTTCTTTTTTTGTTATTAACATTTTTTTTAACACCTATTTGTATTTTAATAAGTTGGAATAGCATTAAATATAAATACAGCAGTTTTATTACCTGCCTTATTTTTATATCTTTTATACTCTTTAATATTTTTTGTGTTTTAGACTTAGTGTTTTTTTATATTTTTTTTGAAAGTATACTAATACCAATGTTTATTTTAATAGGAGTTTGGGGGTCCCGTCAGCGTAAAATACATGCTGTTTACCAGCTTTTTTTTTATACGTTACTGGGGTCTTTACTTATGTTATTAGGCATTTTAGTTATTTATTCACACGTCCAAACTACTGATATCAGGATATTGTATAATACTAATTTTAGTTTTTATAGGCAACTTATTTTGTGGTCTTCTTTTTTTTTCGCCTTTTGCGTCAAAGTACCTCTATTTCCATTTCATATATGGTTGCCGGAGGCTCATGTTGAGGCCCCAACAGTTGGTTCTGTGATTTTAGCTGGAGTTTTGTTAAAATTAGGGACTTATGGGTTATTGAGATTCGTAATTCCGTTATTTTGCGACGCTACTTATTATTTTTTACCTCTTGTTTATACTCTGTGTATCCTAGGTATTTTGTATACCTGTTGTAGTACTATCAGACAGGTAGACTTAAAAAAAATTATTGCTTACGCGTCAGTCAGTCATATGAGCTTTGTAATACTTGGTTTGTTTACATCTAATATTCAAGGTATAGGGGGTAGTGTTTTTTTAATGCTTAGTCACGGAATAGTTTCTAGTGGTCTATTTTTTTGTATCGGTTGTATTTACGATCGGTACAAAACTAGAATCTTAAGGTACTATAGTGGGTTGGTTGCTACAATGCCTGTTTTTAGCTTTTGTTTGTTTGTTTTAATATTGGCAAACATTAGTTTCCCGGGCACAAGTAGTTTCATAGGGGAATTTTTGATTTTGGCGGGTCTATTTGAAAATAATCACTTTGCGGCCCTGTTAGCAGCTTTCAGTATTATACTTACGGCTGTTTATTCAATTTGGTTATACAACCGTATAATTTTTAATAAGCTACAGACGACTTATTACACAAAGTTTTCAGATTTTTCGAAGAAAGAATTTGTTATAGGGTTTACATTTTGTTTTATTACTATCCTGTTCGGCCTAAAAGGCTCTTATATTATTTCTTTATTAGAAGGTCCTTTATACGTTTATTTGATGTTTAAGTAAATAAAATATGAACAATATTATTTTTTCATTAAAAGAGAACTTCAACAAAAAATTTTCAGTTTTAGAGAATTTAGATTTTGCTAATTTTGGATTATTTACAAATGATTTAAGTTTTTTTCAGTTTGAGTTGTATTTTTTATCTTCGATAATTGTACTTCTGGTTTTTTTTGTTATTTTGTCAAACAAAAAAAACCATCTATCTTATTATCTGAATGTTTCTAATATTTTCTTAAATATAATGCCTTTTGTGATAATTTTGCTTATCATTATCGCAAATGGTAATACCAGTGACGCGCTTTACCTGTTCTCTGGTTTTTATTTTAACGATCCGGGAGTAAGTTTTTTTAAAATTTTATTACTACTAACTTTTTTCATTTTTTTATTTTCGCTTAAAAATTATGTTTTTTATTTTAAGAATTATGATTTTGAATTTTTATTAGTTTTATTAATATCTTTATTTAGCAGTATATTGATTTTGAACTCTAATGATCTGGTTAGTTTATTTTTTATAATTGAATTACAGAGTTTGACATTTTACATATTAGTTTCCTCTAAACAAACTTCTTCATTTTCCACCGAAAGTGGCTTGAAATATTTTATTTTGGGCTGTTTCTCCTCCGGTGTTATATTGTTTGGTATTTCACTGATTTATGGATTTACCGGCTTACTTTCATATGATGATTTGAATTTATTTTTGAACTCTGTTGTTTTGTCAATTAATCAACCAGGTACCATTGGGTTTCCATTTACTGGCTTTGCAGTAGGCTTGTTGTTAGTAACCGTTGGCTTTTTGTTTAAACTGGGTTCGGTTCCCTTTCATATGTGGATACCGGATGTTTACGAAGGCTGTCCGATGATAGTCACAGCATACCTGTCAACAGTACCGAAAATTTCTTTAATATTTATTATTTTTAAACTATACTATTTTGTCTTCTCCCAAGTATTTATATTTTATGAGATCTTATTTGTCTTTACTTCAATACTTTCGATTTTATTAGGTTCTGTCGCTGCTATATACCAAATTAAGCTTAAAAGGCTTCTAACTTATAGTATGATTACAAACACAGGTTATCTTCTTTTAGCCCTCTCTCTAGGGGATGTTTCGGGCATATACGTAACTTTATTTTATTTGATTTCTTATATTTTTATAATGTTGGGTTTATTTTCTTGCTTTTTAATGCTTAGAGATCGTACAAATAATTTTCTGGTTAAGCGTATAAACATGTTGGCAAACCTTTTTGAAATAAACCCTTTTCTTTCTTTTAGTATTTTTATACTACTGTTTTCAATCGCCGGTATTCCGCCCCTGCTTGGGTTTTATGGTAAATTTTTTTTATTTTTATTTTCGTTAAAATTCGGTATGTATTGATTAGCTTTAATTTTTGTTATTTTTAGTGTTATTAGTGTTTTTTATTACATAAGGTTAGTTAAACTTATGTACTTTAATAGAGGTTCAGGTTGAATCTTTTTACAAGAAATACCGTTCATAAATTCCTTGTTAATCTCATCCATAACTATTTTAAATTTTATTTTTTTTTTAAACCCTAGCATTTTATTTAAAGTCATTTATAACTTTAGTTTTTATTTTTATATATAAATTGACGTATGTTAAACAGGATTAGCATTACAATTAACCAATTAATAGCATCTGACCTTTTTTTAGGTTATCATATCGCAAATTGAAATCCAAAAATGAACTTTTTCTTAATTGGAAGGTACAAGAATACAAATATTTTTAATATTAACTACACCTACTCTTTTAGCAAAAAATTTGGTTTGTTTTTATCAGATTTGTTTACTAAAAAAGGTTATTTATGGCTTGTGAATGAAAACTTTTCTTTATTTAAAATGAGCCCTGAGTTTTCCAATCTGTTAACTTCTTTCCCGGAGATTTATTTTTTTAATGAGAAATGGTGTAAAGGAATGTTATCCAATTATAAACACGTTCGTCTTGTCAAACCAAATAAGTTTCCGCATAGCATTTTTACTCCTAATATGCGGAACAATCATTTTGTAATAAATGAGGCTTTTTTAATTAATATACCCTCTTGCTCTATAGCGGATTCTTTAGATAACCCTTTAAATGTTTTTTTTCCTTTACCTGGTAACTCTAAAAGCTTAAAATCAGTGTATTTTTTCTATATGTTTATAGCTAAAGTATTATTGAACGCTCGTTATATCGCCTCTTCCTCTTTCCTTTTTAATTCACTTAAGTTTAAGAAGCGCTCTATTTATACCAAACCGCTAGCTAGTATTTTCCTCAAAAACTATTTTAGTTACGCAACCAAAAGCTTTCTAGTCGAAAATATTACTTTTCTGTTTCGAAGTCTGAGATTCCTTCGCGGGGGTTTTAGGTTTGTTAGGCGCAAAAATAAGTTAAACAAAAAGTTATGTATTTTAAGATGAAAGCTTCCTTTATTGTTTAGTTCCATTTTTTTCAAAAAGGTTTTATACTTGTCTTTATTTGATATAATAAAGAAAAAAAAAACTATTCAAGTCAAGCTGCCCCCCTCTCTTAAAACGGCACTCGCCCTGATTCTGGCCCTCTAGCGTGCGAGCGCAGTGGATATAGCTTAACAGGTCAAAGTGGCAATT
>LNAP01003620.1_pt1 | contig 14699 bp, 13 predicted proteins | sample 602601 | NCBI WGS metagenome assembly LNAP01 (sample SAMN02440304, study PRJNA202911) | soil metagenome | biome: Subtropical and temperate rainforests or woodlands; isolation source: soil samples (1 kg each in a 20% v/v slurry with milli Q water) were... ...
GTCGCCCCGGTGCGCTTGCCCAGCTTGATGTAGAGCGTGACCGCTCGGATGCGGTCTTCATATGAATACATGAACTACTTTCAGGTAGTCCAAGTTTTCGTCCGCACCCCCGGTGGGTCAAAGTTCAACCGGCGCCGACATGCAAGGGCGGAGCGCGGCCTCTATCCATGACTGCTCTGCCCATTGAACAATTGTTGTTTGGCAGGATCGGCTGATACATCTGAACGCGGCGTTGGACAGCACTGGATCTGGGCGAGCACCTTCCCCGGGAAATTTCAGAATGAGATTGCGCGGTTCTTCCCGAAATGCCAAGTGGCCGACGCCCCGTGCACAACTGCAGAGACCTGTTCGCCCAGCCGTCGCTCGACTACAGGGTGCCACGGAACCAGACTAAAGCCGATGCGTGAGCAGCTCAGGAAGCTCCTCACGTCCCGACCCCTGCTCGATGATCAACGTCGTGCCCGGGACAAGGCGCGATTCGAAGTCGCCGGCCGCCTCCATGCGCCTTAGCTCCTCATGGAACCACCGTGCCGCAAGCTGCTGCATGTCCCGCTCGCTCAGAGTGTCCGCACCTCGGGCCTGAGCCCGGGCCAATGCGAAAACGGTTTCGGCGTGCGACCACTCCTCAGCAAACCGCCCCTTGGCCTCCAGCGGGTCACGGGTCTTCAGGGAGCGCTTGTATTCATGGCCGAGAGCCGCCCGCAGCTCGGGCGGGACCTTGCGTCGAAGCTGATAGATCCCGGTCTTGGACCGGAACGGCTGTGCCATGAAAGACCGTCGGCGAGCAGTTGATGTGCTGCCGATTCTAGGGAGCGAAGATGCCACGGGGTACCTGATTGGTGTACCAAATCAAGCGGACAGCGAGGCGCCACAAACTGAAAAGCCCCTGATCCCGTTAAGAATCAAGGGCTTAGAAGAGTGGTGGCCTGGGGCACGATCCCAAAAGGCTTGGGAACCAGCATAAACATTGGACCTTTTCAAAAATCAGGAACGCCAGGGGAACAGTTTAGGGAACGGTGCTGCAACAAGCAAGCTGTAGAGCCCAGAATCTCGATGCGCACCCCGGCCAGGAATGCGGTCGATCGCGTTGTCTTGCCGCGCATCGAGCCTCGCCGCACCACTTTCGTCCCATCCTGGCTTTCATCGCTGACGTCCCGCTTTGACCCCGGCTTCCTGGGCTGGACCTACGCGCATCGCCAACGTAGCGCTGGATCTTCAGTCAGCGCTTATGCCAGGTACAGGGCAATGCGATCGGTCGTCCAGGTCGCAACGCCGGTTCCGAAGAAATCAGCATCCTCGGTCCACACCGGGCAGCCGAGCGTCATTGCGCAGGCGAGCACAGGCCAGTCGTCCGCATCGCGTCTGGCAATACGCTGCAACGCCTGGCGCTGCATGCCGGCGTACATGTCGAGGTCCAGGGGATGGACAATGGATTCGAGGCGATCGAGGACCGTCATCGCCGTGACCGGATCCACGCCCCGCTTGGTGAGCAAGGCGGGCAGGTATTTCCTGGCGTCGGCATAGGCGACATCGGGAGCAAAGAACCTGACGGCCGACACGTTTCCGAGAATAAGCTCGCGCACCCGTTGGCCCAGCACAGCGCGAATCAGGATGTTCGCGTCCAGGATGATGGCCTTGGAACTCATGCCTTGGTGCGGGGCTTTCTGCGGGCCGCAACTTGTTTACGAGCCGTCTTGAATTCCGTCACGAGGGTTTCCGTGTCCACACTTTGGGCGGCCAGCAACCGATCCAGGGTTTCGCTGGCGCGCTTCAAGGCCGCGATGTCCGCATCGGCCTGGCCCTGCGCGGGGATGAAGTAACCCACCGTCTGGCCGTGCCGGGTCACCGCCACCGGCGTACTGGAGGCAATGTACTCGGCCAAATCGGCCCGAAACTCCCGGATGCCTACTTTTGTCGTTTCCATGCGCGCCTCTGACGTTGGCCACTTGTGAATCACTGTGTACACATTTTAGCTTATCCTGGAAGGCCATGCAATGTCGTCGTTTCGGCACTCGTGCGGCGAGACGTGGGCCTGCCACTTCCTTCCCCGAACTACGTTGCACTCGCCCTCGAGGGGCTGTGCGTGCCTGCGCGCTAGCCATGGCTTCGCTGCTCACTCCGATGCCTCTCCCACAACCTGATGGACGCAGCATTTCAAACCGGATACGATGGTTTGTAACAAAATACATTTACACCAAGGAGACCCCAAATGGCCCGAAAAGTATTCTTCAGCTTCCACTTTGCAAACGATTTTTGGCGGACGCAGCAAGTACGTCAGATGAATGCGCTTGAAGGCAATCCACTTGCAACAGCCAACGCATGGGAAGAAGTCAAGAGAAAGGGTGATGATTCAATCAAAAAATGGATCGCTGATGAAATGACGGGGCGTAGCTGCATCATCGTCCTCGTGGGGTCCGAAACAGCGGCGCGAAAGTGGGTCAAGTACGAGATCGAAAAAGCGTGGAAAGACAATCGTGCGGTGCTGGGGATTCGCATCCATAACCTACTGGATACCGCTTCTAAGCCTTCGCCGATGGGCGCCAATCCATTCGAAGGGATCACCGTAGGCACGACCAAATTGGGTCAAGCGGTTCCGCTCAAGAATCCCAGTGGAGCTGACAGCAAGGCGGTCTACGCGACGATCGCATCAAATATTGAAGCCTGGATTGAAGAAGCTATCGAGCGCAGAAAAGCCTAATGGGCCTACCCTTCTCCTGGCTCTTCTAGCGAACGCGATGTGGCGATTCGACGATAACAGCTAGGTGTACTCCTCGCCGGCCTTTCCCGTATCAATGGCAGTCAAACTTTGTGCATTGGCTAGGACCCTTTCAAGTTCCTTCGGTGGCAATCCCTCGGCATGAACCACGGTCCCGTCTTTGGTCGTGATGACCACTTTACGTCCTCGATGCCTTCCAAGGAATGCGGTGACGACGGCAGCGAGAGCTCCCCATATCGCTGCAGACTGAACGAGTTCAAGAACGCTTCCAGATGCCATCGCCACGCCGGGGCGAGGTCGCAGATGTTGGTAGGCGATGCCATATTCATCTAGCAGCGAGACAAACGCCTCATTGCTGCCCTTGAAAAGATGGATCTTCATTGCCTGCATGCGACGTTCTCCACTGACTGTGATCTACCCAACCCAATCGACAAAATTGTCATAGCCCTTGTCGACGGACCAACAGTAAATTTTGCGGCCTAGGCTCGACAGTTTGAAGAGCCTTCCCCACTTGGACTCAGGTGCAGTGCTCTGGAGCGTATAGCTGGGCAACTTCGCAAACGAAATCCACTTTCCGTTTTCGGCTTCAAACACTTCCACTTTGGTACCGTCGGCGCTGTACTTTAATGCCAAGTAGTCAAAGGGGTTGGGGCCGTTGGGCTTGGTCAGCGTATCCTTGCCTTTTATCTGATTGATATGAACGGCAAAAACGCGGTTGCCTCGGCACACGCTCTTGATAATTTCATAGCGGACCCAAGGGCGCGCATAGGTACTACTTCCCACCAAGACACAGGTTGTTGACGTGTTCTCCAGGGCGCCATTAATCAGGCGTTTGAGCCCGATCTCATTTTTCTTCTCAGCCTCTTCCCAGATGGATGCGTCGAAGTATCCTGCCTCTTCGCGATCACCTTTCAAAACCCAGTGCTTACGAACAACGTTCGCCCGAAAATCAACCACATCTTTGTAGTGGAAGCTAAAAAAGACGCGCTTGGCCACGATCATCGATCCCCGATGGCAGACTCGATCCAGGAAGCAGTATTTTTGCTGATGTGATCGTAGACGTCGGCACTTGCAGAATAAGGTGGGTCATAGAGCTTCACGAGAGATGACAGCTTACGCCCATCATTCACAGAGAATGCATCGAAGGGGTTCGCCCCAGCAACCGAGGCCTGTTGGTTGTGATCTAGGAGACGATGGATACGGATGCCGAGCACACCTTTGCCATTGTTCCAAGATTTTTCGATCTCGTACTTCACCCAGCGCCGGTCTGCAGTGTCGGCGCCGACGAGGACAATCGTGCAGGTCCGGTTGGTCAACTGCCCGTCGATCCAAGCCTGAATCGCCCCGTCGCCACCACGCTTGACCTCTTCCCATTTGTTGTCGGTGGCTGGTGGATTGCCTTCGACGACACCAATGTTGCGGACTTTAGAGGCGCGCCACCCGTCCTTTTGATAGTGAAAACTGTAGAACACATTACGTGCCATCCTTGTCTCCTGGTTGTATCGCTTGGCTGTTAATCTGGTGTGCCTCGGGATGCCCGGCGTCGAGAGTGTTCAAATGCAAATGAAATAGGCGCGCAAAATCGATGTCCCGCAATTCTTCTTCATCGAAATAGGCAAGTCGCTGAGCGAGCATGAGCGCTGCCCCACCAGGTGCAGCGACCGGCAGGACCTTCGCCGTAGGATGAAAGTTCATGAACAGGTCGTATTCCGCTTCAACGCCATCCATGCCACCAATGAATACGGCGGCCACCAAATCCTGACGTGACAGCATCTCCTCGCGCATGCGCCGTAGACTCGCACCTTGGTCCTGCAGCACCGCATCGGTCAGGATGACATTGCCAAAGCGCTGGTTCTCTTCTGGGAAGCGATCCTTGAAGAAGTTGCTTTGGTAGAGGATGACGGAATTGGAGTAGTCCACACCCAAGTCTTCGCAAATTGCCCAGATCATGGGTGTGATCGCGGGGTGGCCACCCCAGACAATCTTATGCTTCCGGATCATGGCGATGACCAGTTCTCGCACTGCGCACTGAATGAGAAACGGGTTGGCCGTCTCATGATAGGTTCCGCGTCCTATTACGGGAACGCTGGCGGAAAGAAAGACTGCGCTCACAATCAAGCCTCCCAGTCCGCAAATTCCCAGCCAGCCTCACTGGCTTTAACCCAGCGTGCCGAGTGGATGTGATTTCCCAGCCAGTCCAGATGACCTAGCCAGCGAGGATGTAGCCCGACATGATCGTAGACAACAGCGACCGAGCGGTCCGGTGAGTTGGTGGTGGCGTCATGCAGGGTCGTCGACGTGGGAACTCCCACAGTGGGATACACGACGACATCCTTGCCATCTGGCAACTGGATGTACACCGCCTTGTTAACGCCGACACCTGCGACGTGCCCGCCAATCATCTCTACTGCATTGCGCAGATTGCTGACCAGGTTTACGGTACGAACCGCGTGACTTTCACTACGAACGGCCTCCAACTGCAGGCAGATGCGTTCGACCGCCACGTCAGCCAGACGGCCAGTTCCCGCATCCACCTCCTCTGGCAACAACTCTGCGCGACTGGCCGTAGCTGTGCGCGCAGAGGGCGTGAAGTCGGGCCAGCCGACGCGCAGCACGCTGATTCCTTTAGAGAGCGCGCGGCCAAATTCAGCACTGGTCCACCGGCTGTCAAAGTAGCCGGGCGTGTCAAGCATGACCAGTACATCTGAGTCGCAGAGGCGATGCCATAGCATGGCCTGAAAATCTTCGGCGGGTGCGATGCCGTGGGTATCCAGAAAGACGTCAAAAAGTCGCGCGGAAAAAGCATCGAAGAGCTGTAATGCCGCCTCGCGTGCCTCGTTCCGGCGGTAGCTGACAAATACGCGACGTTGGCGAGGGAGCAGCCCCGAACACTCCAGTAGCGCCGTAGCGACCCGCTGTGCGCCACCTGCGTTGTACGCTAAGCAATTCAGTGGTCGCAAGGATTCAGGTATTTCAGCGGTGACGCGCGAAGGATCAGAAACCACTGGCAAGAGAGGGACTCCGCTGCGCAACAACTGTGGGACGTTTGCCAGCGGTGCCGCAATCCCCCCATAGAAGACCGCGGCAGACGACCTCTGCTGGTTGGGGTTGAATGTAGCGGGGCGCACCTCCCATCCAACGTCACGGCCCAGTTGCAGGCCAAACAACTGCACGGCCTGCGCGACGATCTGCTCAAGCTCAAGAACCTGTTGGTCGGAAGGCGCACCTAGGACGGCAAGTTGATACAGCTCAGGCAACGCGGTCTCCTCTTGAAAGCTTTGGGTGGCGCGAAGTCCGCGTTTTGCCCTGCGTTCGACGGCGCCTTGCCTACGATCCCATTTTAGGGCCAAATGAAACGAAGTGTTAATTTCGTTTCGAATGCGATTTATGCGTCGAGATTATTTGTACTGCTTCGAGCTACTCCACATTCAACAGTACCCAAGGCATCGGGTGTAATTCAACGTCGCTAGCACCTCCTCCGTCTGCAGACTGTCAGCTCAGGGCGTCATGTGCGCATCCTTGAAGACAGGCTTTCAACTCAAAAGTGATATTTGTCGCTGCGCCGCTTGAAAGCCTCCTCGGAGCCTTCCATGATTTCAAGCACGGCACCCGCCACCTCCCTCCGATCGAGTCCGCCTTGGGCCAGAAGCTGGCCGTGTCCGCCCCGAGCCTCCAACCCATAGATAAACTCAGCATCTCCGTTCACGGGGAGATTCGCGTTATGCGTCGCCACGATGAGCTGACGCTTTTCCTTGGTTGCACGCAGATCCTTGACCAAGGTCTTGTAGATGAAGCTCGAATCCAGCTCATCTTCGGGCTGGTCAATCACGATCGGACCGGTACCTAGCGCAAGCATGAGGTTCAGCAGCACGGTATTCCGTTGCCCCTCTGAAAGAGCCCCACTCATGGAGCCCGCTGCAGTGCCATCGTCGCGGCGCAGTTCCACGTCCACGCCGTCATTGATCCTGCTCAGGCGAATGGACTCCCAGATCGGCCGAACATCTGTACTGTCCAGGTGCTTCATCAGCGCAGGCTGCAGATCTTCCGCCAGGTCGCCATACAGATAGGGAATCGCGTGCTGGTCGGTCCGCGCTGCCTCGACGGTCTCCCAAGGGGATGCCTCTGTTTGGCGGTGTTTCCAGGAAACAAAGAGATCATCGCCCAGTTCCTCCCAGCGGCGCGCGAGCTTTCCGCGCCCGTCCCTCGGCGCGAGTCGCTGCCATGCAATTGCGAAGGAGGCCTTGTCCGCCATGAACTCGGTCGAAATGCGCACGGTCTGCGAGACGACTGACGCCTCCATGGCCTGGGCGGTGTCACGTCGAAGCTGGAATTGCGCATGCCATATGTCATGCAGTTCTTTCAGAACCCTCGGGAGTTCGTCAGCGCGACGCTTGACCTCGACCAACTCTCGTTGCCGCGTATCCACCAGTTCAAGCTTGCTCTGCCTCGCTTCTTCCAGTTCTTGCAGGCGTGCGATGTCATCGGGCTGGATGCCTTTCTCCGCACAGGCGGCTTTGAAACGATCTTGTGCTGCCTGGATTGCATTCCTGGTGGCCTGCGCGGCATCGGTGCCGGTGGCCCGCAAAAGCGCAAGCTCGAAGCGCTGCGCCGACTCGGCGAGTTCCTTCATGAAAGCTTGCCGAGCGGAGTTTGCCTGGGCCACTGCGGTCTGGAGCCAGACAGCTTCCGGCCAGTCCTTTCCCGCATCGGGCACCAAGACTTCCTTCCGGTCGAAGAACGCAATCAAATCGGCCACTTGCTGCACATCACGCTCGCCCACTTTGACGAACTCGTCGAGAAAACGCCTCGCACTCAATGCGGCCTGATTTTTGACCGAATCCTCCTGAACCGATTCGCGGGCCTTGAGCTGCCGCTCCAGTTCTGTCGCCTCCTGGGTTGCGACTTTGATTTCATCGAGGAGCCGCAACTCATCACGTTGCGCCTGAAACAGCGATTTCAACCGCGCTTGAATATCCCGCTCCCTCACCTGTAGATCTGCAAGCGCGGGACCGCATGATGAATCGATGAGTGCCAATACCTGGCTTTGACCGGCACCGTTCCCGGTCATCCTGCTCAGCTCTCCTTGGCCGAAGAATTGCGCCTGCAACTGTCTGAGCACGGTCGCAAGGTCTTGAACGTCGCGGCCTTCGAGTCGTCGCTGCTGGTCTTTGGGTTTCGACGGCATGTAAATGAGCGTGTCGGGCACACCGCCTTCGGCCTGAAATTCGATGCGAAGTTCGGCCGCAGTTTCGGTGAGCGTCGCCAGTAGCTGCTCTCGCTTTCTTCCAAGCGATGTGTCTCGCCCGTTGTCGAGGCTAGGTTCCGTTTCAAGTGCGAATCGTAGGTACTCGAGCAGCGAGGACTTGCCGCTTCCTCGGCCACCGATGACGCAGTTCAGGTTTTCCGAGAAGCGCACTTCCTGATCGGCCAAGAACTTGGCGCCTTTGACGGCAATGCTGTTGATTCGCGGGTGCGTTTGCGTTTCGCTCGGTCGTGACCCCATGACCCGTACTCGTGAGCGAGGATCAAGAAAGGCCTGCCGCAGCGCCTCTGTGGACGGCTTCGACATCCTGACCCAGGTATGACGGTATCCAAGGGAATTGGCCACGGGCAGCCCTGCGGCATCGGCCTGCAAGGACTTCGCATCCGAAGACATCACGTAGGCTGGCTGACGTTCTGGGCGCGACCATTGCGCGTTGCGTCCGTTGAGGATGTCAAGATAGGGTTGAGCGGGCGGGCTAGCCGTCACCTCCACCGCGAAGAGACCGAGATTCTGATAGTCCGCGATGTTTCGCGGTTGGGACAGGATTCCATCGTTCTGGTCTGCGTGCGCAGCGATGCCGATGCCTTGGTGCTCATCTTGGATGACCTCCAGCAGCTTCTTGAGGCTGACGTTCTCCCCTGCCATGCGCAGCGGTTCCGGCCGTCCATTCCTAAAGCGATGGCCTTCGCCGAGGCCCAGCTTCGTGAGAAGCATGTTGACCCGGCGCACATGAGAAAGCTTCCGGGCAGGGTCGAAGAGGCAAAGCACGTGATATCCAACATCCACCTCGAAGCCTGGCAGGATGTACAGCGGCGGTCTATTCAGGTCCCGGGCTACCGATTTGTTCTGCTCGACGAGGTGGGTGAGAAACCAATCCCGCGGCTCCGTCTTCTGCGAAAAGTTGTGGTCGGTAACACCAATCACCTCCAGGTCCAGCGCGTGACACCGGCGCAGATACGTGCGAGCCGCCTCCTGAATCCTGCTTTCATCCGGTACATTCGGGCCAACGTTGTTGCCATGGACGTCAGTCGGCGGCGGAATCAGCGGCCGCCGGGGATCGCCCAGCCGGGTCTCAGGATCGGCCCAGTTGACGTTGTCGTCGGGGGTCTGGACTTGGAAGTCGCATTTGAACCAACGCATTCCCTGGTAATCGGCCATACGTATTGCCCCTCCAGGCTCTTTTTTTGATGCACGGTATTCTGGTCGCCAAGGCATCGCGTCGACGATGGATCGATCCATCGCGGTTCCCTCCACTGCCATCAATCGGAGGCAATGTCGAAACCCAAGATGAATCGGCCGGCTACCTAGCGTACACGAAACAAGTCGTTACGCGCCTTCTGAATTCCCCGCGAGCCATTCTCTGGAGAAAGACGATGCCCGAACGGCTGCATCGAACGCCGAGCGGGAACATCCCGCGCGAGCTGTCCACATCGAGGTGCCGCCACTGGGAGCCGGACCACCTGACCACCCGACGCAGAAGCAATAGCGAATAGCGGCAAACCGGGCGTGTCGGCACGAAGCGCCGCCAAGCTCTCGGGCGTTGCCCCGAGTCAGGCTGCGCCTGTCTCGGCCGTTCGGCGTCGATCCTTCACGCCTTCGGCCTTCGCTTTGCTCCCGGCCTGCGCGCTGCGCTTGCCGAATTCATCTCTCTGGTGCGCAGGGGGTGGGCGGCTTGCTGTTCCCTTCACCGTATCACGCCGGTCTCCCCCGTCAAGGACTGCTCGTGCTTCGCACGCTGGCGTCCTGCGGCCGTCTCCGATCCCTGACGGCTGCGCTGCGGCGTGCTCCCGACGGTTCCGGGCAATTCCGCCCGAGCAACCGGAGCACGGTCATGTCGCAGTTTTCCTTCCCCCTCGAATCTTCCCTTCTCGTTCGTGACGCCCAAGGGCGCTATCAGGCGGCTTCGCCTGAGCAGATCCTGGCGGCGGCCCGACAGGTTGTCGATCTGCAGGTACGGCGCGGCGTCGCGTTCACGTCGCCGGCCTTGGTCAAGGACTATCTGCGCGCCAAGCTCGCAGGCTACGACCACGAGGTCTTCGCGGTGTTGCTGCTCGATGCAAAGCATGCGCTGATCGAGTACGTCGAGATGTTCCACGGCACGATCGACCAGACATCGGTCTATCCGCGCGAGGTGGTCAAGCTGGCTCTTCGGCACAATGCGGCCGCTCTGATCCTGGCGCATCCGCACCCCTCGGGCAACGTGGAGCCGAGCCGCGCCGACGAGGCGCTGACCCGGCGATTGCGCGATGCGCTGGCACTGGTCGATGTGCGGGTGCTGGACCACATCATCGTCGCCGGCAACGTCACGATCTCCTTCGCCGAAAAGGGCCTGATGTAAGGCCTCGGGGGCTTCGCCCCCTTTTTGCTGCGCCTTGGGCGCACGGCGCTCACTGCGTTCTCTTCCAGTCAGGCATGCCTGCGGCATGCAGAGGCGCTCGCCGCGCGGCGTGGGCTTCCGCGCATCCCCCTGGGCCACGGCCGCTGATCGTCTTTTCTCTCATTCATCGCCATTCCCGCGACCGTAGCCAGCGGTGTCCGGCCGTCAAGGCGCGCCGGGCCGTGTCCTCGCCTGCGGCTGCGGGCCGCACCACTCCCAGCGCTTGTCTCCTTGACGGCCGGCCCCCGCCGGCCCCGGTTGTTCGCGGGCGATGAACTCAGGAAAGACGGCGGCAAGCAAGACCGGCCCAGGCCGCTGCGCCGAACCCACCGAAGCCACAACGGGCTCCGAATCTAGGAATCCGGTCAGCTTTGAAACCACAGGAGCGCGCCTATGCAGCGATCGACACGGTGAATCACCGAATGCCTCTGTTTGCCTTTCTCCCTTTTTCTGTTTGACCTATCAACGTCCCCGAGCGGGACAGGAGTTATTACCATGAATGCCCAAATCAACACCGCCGCCCCTCAAGAAACCTTCGCCCTCGAAGCCGCCGTGCCCGCGCAGCACATGCTGCTGGTGCCGCTGTCGCAGTTGCGCCCGTCCGTTCGCAACGTGCGCAAGACCGGGGGCACCGCCATCACCGAACTGGCTGCCTCCATCCAGCGGGTGGGCCTGCTGCAAAACCTGACCGTCATCCTGACCAGCCATCATGGGGACGATCACGAGCACTATGACGTGGTGGCCGGTGGACGCCGCTTGGCCGCGTTGAAGCTGCTGGCGAAGAAGCGCCGTATCGCCAAGGACTATCAGGTGCCGTGCCTGCTGGTGGCCGATGCCTCGGCGCGCACCGCGAGCCTGACGGAGAACGTGCAGCGCGAAGCCATGCACCCGGCCGACCAGTTCGAAGCCTTCGCCGCCCTGATCGGGGAAGGCCGTCCCATCGAGGACATTGCGGCGGATTTCGGGGTTACGCCGCTGGTGGTGCAGCGCCGCCTGAAACTGGCGAACGTCTCGCCGCGTCTGATGGCCGACTACCGCGCCGATGCCGTGACCCTGGATCAGTTGATGGCGCTGGCCATCACCGACGACCACGGCGCGCAGGACGCCGCGTTCTATGAGGGGCCGCAGTGGCAGCGCAGCCCGAGCGCCTTGCGCGAACGGCTGACGGAACGCGAGATCGACGCCCAGCGTCATCCGCTGGTGCGCTTCGTCGGACTGGAAGCGTATGAAGCCGCAGGCGGCGGCGTGCGCCGCGACCTGTTCGCGGACGACGACAACGGGGTCTATCTCACCGATGCCGCACTGCTGGAACAATTGGCGCAGGCCAAGCTGGCAAGCGTGGCCGAAGGGGTCCGCCGTGAAGGCTGGTGCTGGATCGAGGCGGTGCCGAGCACCACAGCAGCCGATCTGCAGGTGTTCCAGCGCGCACCGAAGGAGGCGCGCCAGCCCAACGCCCGCGAAGCCAAGCGTATCGCCAAGCTGCAAGAGAAGGCGCAGGCCGTAGAGCAAGCCCTGCAGGAGGCCATCGACGCGGAGGACGAGGACAAGGCCGATGCCCTGTACGAGGAAGGCCAGCGCATCGAGGAACAGCGGGCCACACTCGATGCGCAGCGAATGCACTACAGCCCGACCGTACGCGGTGCGGCCGGTGTCGTCGTCACGCTCGACCGACAAGGCGAACCGGCGATCCATCGCGGCCTGCTGCGCGAAGCCGAAGCCAAGGCGCTGCGCGCACTGGCGAAGGCGCAGCAAGGCATCGAGGACGAGGATGGCGAAGGCCCCACGGACGCCCCCCAGGCCAGCCAGTCCGAGAAGCTGACGCGCCGCCTGAGTGCGCACCGCACGGCAGCGGTACAGGTGGAACTGTCCCGGCATCCGCAGGTAGCGCTGGCCGCGTTGGTGCATGGCATGGTGCTGCGCGTGATCCATGACCGCGATGGCCGCAGCCTGTCGCTGGGTGTCCGCCTGACCCCGCAGGACAAGCTGGACAGCTATGCCCCCGACCTGCCGCAGTCGCCTGCCGGTGTGACGCTGCGCGAGATGCGGAACACATGGGGCAAGCGCTTGCCGAAGGATGCGGGCGAACTGTTCGCCACGCTGCTGGCGATGCCGCAGCAGGAACTGGTCAAGCTGCTGGCGGTGTGCGTGGCGTTCACCGTGGATGGCGTGGACGGACGCGAAACCGTGGACAGGAGCGCCGTGCTGGCCCAGGCGGTGGGACTGGACATGCGCCGCTATTGGCAATCGACCGCAAATGGCTATTTCAACCACGTGTCCAAGGCCGCGGTGCTGGCAGCAGTGCAGCAGTTCGCGCCCGAGAGCGTGCATCGGCTGTCCAAGCTCAAGAAGGCCGACATTGCCAGCGAGGCGGAACGGCTGGTGGCGGGCAAGGACTGGATGCCGGTGATGCTCAGGGCGAAGGCCGAGGATGAGGGCCAGGCCCCGGCGACGCGGAAAGTACCACAGGAGGAAGCGGACGCCGAGGCCGAAAAAGCCGAGGAAAGCGAGGAAGCCGAAGTGCTGGCCGCGTGAGGTAGCGGCCAGGGAACGCGGCGCGGCGCCGCCGCGCTCCCTCTTTCCGGCATGGCCCCCGGCGCACCACGCGCCGGGGCCTTCGCTTTGCGAAAAATTCGGGCGCGGCCGGTGGGCCGCGCCCGGTCGGACTGCCGAACAGCCAACCGCGAACCCAAGACCCGAAGCGCGCCCCGCCGTGATGGCGGTGCTATGGGGCGCGCTGCGCCTAGCTGTGCCGGGTTGTGCGAAGGCGTGCCGCCCTCCACGCTGCCGGGAAACCATTGCTCGCGATGAAGGGCGGGCCACCGACGCACGCCTCCGCCATGCCCGAGATCCACCCCGCCGCTGTCGATCGAGTCCGTACAGGATGCGGGTGGGCATTCGCGCGGATCGTTGGGGCCATGCGCTCGCCGGGGACCGGGTGCGCAGCGTACCGGTGCTGTCAGTGTGCGGGGATGCCGATGGAGCCATGTCCACCGTTTCGGAGCGGTCGTCCCCTGCGGCCTTGCTCTTGTCGTGAATCCTGGCGGGGTGCGGCTTCGCCTCGGGCTTCCTGGCTGCAACCCTGCGGCCAAAAAAATTTCCCCGCTTTGTTCGTTCCGAACGGCAGCTTCCTCGCGAGGCAAATTCTTGTGGCCTTCGGGTCCTCCACTGCGTTGCGGCCTCTTCGCTTCGCTGCGCGATGCAGCCCGCCCGACCCCGCCGGACGGATCACCGACAAGGCCGCAGTGGGCGACCTTGCAAACCCTGAAACGGAGTAAACACCATGGCCAACCTCGGCACCTTCACCGCAGACAAGAACGGCTTCACCGGCACGCTGCGCACCCTGACCCTCAACGTCAAGCTCAAGTTCGTCCCCAACGACAAGGAGAGCGAGAACGCCCCCGACTTCCGCATCCAGGCACCGGCCGGAGAGATCGGCGCGGGGTGGAAGAAGGTCAGCAAGGCGGATCGTCCCTACGTGTCGGTGGTCCTCGATGACCCGACCTTCCCGGCGCCCGTCTATGCCCGCCTGATCGAAGACGAGGACGGCACGCACAACCTCCTCTGGTCGCGCAGCAAGAGCGACTGAGCACCGCCCCCGCCCCGCCCTCGGGCGGGGCGCTTCGCCCTTCCTGGACAGCGGCCTGAGCACGCCGTCGCGGGCCGCTGCATCAGCGGCAGTCGCATGAATGACGCCCACGTGCGTAAAGCCGTAAAGCCGCTTCCGCGTGCATCCGCTTGCGAGGTTCTACGGCTTTGCGAATTTCAGTAAAGACGCAGAGTCGGATGTGCGCATGGGCACGCAAGCGTGAAGTCGCAAAAGCGGTTGTGTGCCTTGACGCTTTTCAGGAAATCTAGCTTTACGGGTTCGTGTCTTTGCCGATGTGCGTGCTGTCGTGCTGCATGCGCCGCATCAACCTGTAGCCGAATCGGCATCACGTTGCCATCGCGATGTCACCGCCACGCGCCACGCTGCAGGCTTACGATCTTTGCAGCCGCCGTGCGCGGCGCTAGCATGCCCGCAGTTTTGCTCCCGGAGGCCCCATGACCTTCCTGACCGATGCGCAGCGCACCCAGATGCTCGCCAACGGCGCGGCCCGCGCCCGTGGCGAAGCCATCGATCCCTATCCCGTGGTCAAGCTCTACACGCTGGACGCCGGCGCGGCATGGCTGCTCGTCTCCCTGGATGCCGACGGCGACCTGGCCTACGGCCTGACGGACGCCGGCATCGGCTTTCCCGAATTGGGCCACGTGAGCCTGTCGGCGCTGGCCGGCGTCGTCGGGCCGCGCGGGCTGCGCATCGTCGCCGATCCGCATTTCACGGCGTGCCAGCCACTGTCGGCCTA
>LNAP01003621.1_pt1 | contig 14696 bp, 8 predicted proteins | sample 602601 | NCBI WGS metagenome assembly LNAP01 (sample SAMN02440304, study PRJNA202911) | soil metagenome | biome: Subtropical and temperate rainforests or woodlands; isolation source: soil samples (1 kg each in a 20% v/v slurry with milli Q water) were... ...
CACCTTGGTGATCGCCGCCGTCAGCGACGTCTTGCCATGGTCGACGTGACCGATGGTGCCGATGTTGCAATGCGGCTTGTTACGTTCGAATTTTGCTTTACCCATGATTCTCTCCGTTCAGTCGTTAACTGTCGCTAACGACAATCAGGCAAACTTCTTTTGGACTTCCGCCGACACGTTTGCCGGGGCTTCCGCGTAGTGATCGAACTGCATCGTGAAGGTCGCGCGCCCCTGGCTCATCGAGCGCAGGTTATTCACGTAACCGAACATGTTCATGAGCGGCACCATCGCGTTGATGACGTTGGCATTGCCGCGCATGTCCTGGCCCTGGATCTGGCCGCGCCGGGAATTCAGATCGCCGATGACCGAACCGGTGTAGTCTTCCGGGGTCACGCATTCGACCTTCATGATCGGCTCGAGCAGGACGGACTTGCCCTTCTGCAGCGCTTCGCGGAATGCCGCGCGCGATGCGATTTCGAAGGCCAGTGCCGACGAGTCGACGTCATGGTAGGCGCCGTCGACCAGGGTCACCTTCACGTCAACCACCGGGAAGCCGGCGACAACGCCCGAACCCAGCACGCTGTTGAGGCCCTTTTCGACGCCGGGGATGTATTCCTTCGGCACCGCACCGCCGACGACCTTGGATTCGAACTCGAATCCCTTGCCTGGCTCGTTCGGCTCGACCACGAACTTGACCCGCGCGAACTGGCCGGTACCACCGGTCTGCTTCTTGTGGGTGTAGTCCACTTCGGCCTTCTTGGTGACGCGCTCGCGGAACGCCACCTGCGGCGCGCCGATGTTCGCATCGACCTTGTAGGTGCGGCGAAGGATGTCGACCTTGATGTCGAGATGCAGTTCGCCCATGCCCTTGAGGATGGTCTGGCCGGACTCCACGTCGGTGGAGACGCGGAACGACGGATCCTCCGCAGCGAGCTTCGCCAGAGCGACGCCCAGCTTTTCCTGGTCGGCCTTGGTCTTCGGCTCGATCGCGATCTCGATGACCGGCTCGGGGAATTCCATCTTCTCCAGAATGACCTGCTTCTGGGCGTCGCACAGGGTATCACCGGTGCGGGCTTCCTTCAGGCCGGCCAGCGCGACGATGTCGCCGGCATAGGCTTCCTTGATGTCTTCGCGGTTGTTCGCATGCATCAGCAGCATGCGGCCGATGCGCTCCTTGCGGTCGCGCGTCGAATTGACGACGCCGGTGCCGGAAATCAGCGTGCCGGAATAGATGCGGCAGAACGTGATGGTGCCGACGAACGGATCGTCCATGATCTTGAACGCCAGCAGCGCGAGCGGCTCGTTGTCGTTCGGCAGACGGATGATCTCGTTGCCTTCGTCGTCCACGCCCTTGATGGCGGGAACGTCGACGGGCGACGGCAGGTAATCGACCACTGCGTCGAGCAAGGGCTGCACGCCCTTGTTCTTGAAGGCCGAACCGCACAGCACGGGATAGAAGGCACTGGTCAGCACCGCCTTGCGGATCAGGCGCTTGAGAGTGGCTTCGTCCGGCTCAACGCCATCGAGGAAGGCCGACAGAACTTCGTCGTCGAGCTCGACGGCGGCTTCCACCATCTTCTCGCGATATTCCTTGGCCTTCTCCAGCATGTCTGCCGGGATATCGATATCCTTGAAGTTCGCACCCAGGGCTTCGTCTTCCCAGATCACGCCCTTCATGCGGACCAGGTCGATCAGACCCTTGAAGTTGCTCTCCTCACCGATCGGCAGCTGGATCGCAATCGGCTTGGCGCCGAGACGGTCGATGATGTCCTGCAGGCACTTGTAGAAGTCGGCGCCGGTCTTATCCATCTTGTTCGCGAACACGATGCGCGGAACGCGGTACTTGTCGCCCTGGCGCCACACGGTCTCGGTCTGCGGCTCAACGCCCTGGTTGCCGTCGAGAACGACGACAGCGCCGTCGAGCACGCGCAGCGAACGCTCGACTTCGATGGTGAAGTCGACGTGGCCGGGAGTGTCGATGATGTTCAGGCGCTTGCCGTTCCAGAACGCAGTGGTGGCTGCGGACGTGATCGTGATGCCGCGCTCCTGCTCCTGCTCCATCCAGTCCATCGTCGCTGCACCTTCGTGCACTTCGCCGATTTTGTGGCTCTTGCCGGTGTAGTACAGGATGCGCTCGGTGGTCGTGGTCTTACCGGCATCGATATGCGCCATGATACCGAAATTTCGGTAATCCTCGATGGCATGTACGCGGGGCATGGGCTCGTCCTTAAATCCGTTGTTTCGCCGTTACCAGCGATAGTGCGAGAAGGCGCGGTTGGCTTCAGCCATCCGATGCACGTCTTCACGCTTCTTAACGGCGTTGCCTCGGCCATTCGACGCATCGAGCAGCTCGGCGGAGAGGCGCTCCGTCATCGTCTTCTCGTTGCGGTCACGCGCCGCAGTGATCAGCCAGCGAATGCCCAGCGCCTGGCGCCGGACGCTGCGGACTTCGACCGGCACCTGGTAGGTGGCGCCGCCAACGCGGCGCGAACGCACCTCGATGGTCGGCATCACGTTTTCCAGGGCCTGCTCGAACACCGGCAGCGGGCCTTGCTTTGTCTTGGCTTCGATCATCTCGAGCGCACCGTAAACGATGCTCTCGGCGGCAGACTTCTTGCCGTCATACATGACCGAGTTCATGAACTTCGTGATGATGATGTTCCCGAACTTCGGATCCGGGTTCACTTCACGCTTTTCAGCAGAATGGCGACGAGACATCGATAATCCCCGTTACTTCGGACGCTTCGCGCCGTACTTCGAACGGCGCTGCTTACGGTTCTTGACGCCCTGGGTATCCAGCACGCCGCGGAGAATGTGGTAACGCACGCCGGGCAAATCCTTGACGCGGCCGCCGCGGATCATGACCACGGAATGCTCTTGAAGGTTATGACCTTCGCCCGGAATGTATCCGATGACTTCGAAGCCGTTGGTCAGACGCACCTTGGCGACCTTACGAAGCGCCGAGTTCGGCTTCTTCGGGGTCGTGGTGTAGACGCGCGTGCAAACGCCACGCTTCTGCGGCGACTGCTGCAGCGCGGGCACCTTCTTGCGCGACTTCTGAACGACACGCGGACTTGCGATCAGCTGGTTGATCGTCGGCATCTTCGCCTTCACCCTTGTTCGCGCGAAACCATGACGGCTTCGCAAAATTGTTCGGGGCCACCTACCCCATCGCACGCCTCACATGAAAGGATTCACGCAAAACGAAATCACGCCAACCGCTCATCACTGAGCAGAAAGCGCTTCACGCCACAGAGGACCGCGATCGTGACTACCCGGCTTTCGCCTGATAGCCTGCACCGAGGTCATGCTTTCGAATTTAATCTCGAGAGATTGTGCTCAGGAGACAAACGTCGTTTTGGCAGCCTAGCTATAATCGACAGCGTTTGAGCTTCTTGGGTCGAGGTTGGTGCCCGCTCCGGTCCCGAAAGACTGGGTCTCGAAAGACTTAGAGGGTGGTCCGTTCCGACGCTGGCGAAGCTCACCGCCTGTCGGTGAGTGCGCGGGTTTTATCCTCGGGGGTTAGCCAAGTCAACACTAAAGCGCAGTTGCAGAAACCCTTGTCTCACGGTGACTTCTCGCATGCCAGTGCAGGCGAAGCCTAGCTCATTGGCAGCGTTGGACACCATCGGGCGATAGAATCGCGCGCAGCGGGTTTTGCAGTTTGATGACGCGGAGCGTCGATTCGGAACAATGCCGGGGTCAAATGGCAGCCGGCGGACAGACCGGCGGCGATCGCGGGAGACCGCCCTCATCCGCCGGTAATTTTTACCCGGGTATTATACTTGGAGCGCTGCCCGGCGCCTCGGGGCCGGCCTTCCTTTGCGGGCGCGACAGCCAGTTCCGCGCCCGAAGCCGGTTCCGCAGTACCCGCAACCGGTAGTAGGCGCGCAGCCGCACTCCCTCCAGCACAAACGCGGCGGAATACCGGGGAGCGACGTTGATCAGCAGGTCAGCCATGGAACGGCGCCCGGCCCAGAGCTGCGCCATGAAGCCTGTGCCGTCGGAGCAGGAGTTGATGCTCTCGATGCCCGCCGGGATGGCGAACAGCCCCTCGGTCACCTTGTCGACCAGCAGTGCCCCCGGCGAATACCTGGCATAGTCACGGTCATAGGCGATCTTCCACGTATAGGCGGTGGCTCCGCAGTACAGCAGTACCTGAGCGGCAATGACGCGCTGATCGACCCGCAGCAGCGCCACCGAGGCATTTCCCCGGTCGGCCAGGACTCCGATCAGTCGCCGGACGAAGATGGCGTCGTCCGGATTGCTCAGCACGGCGGTGCCTCGGGCGCCCTTCCAGCCGGCAGCTTCCAGCGTCAGGAAGGATTCGAAGGCCTCCCGCACCTGCCCGGCCGGCCTGTCGTTGACGACCTCGACGAAACCAATGGCCGACAGCCGGTTCCAGTCCTGCCGCAGCTTCTTGCGCGTCGAGCCGGACTTCTTGACGCCGAATTCGCGCGTCACGATCGGGCGTTGGCTCGCTTCAAGCTGCAGCGGGCGCTGGCCGCGCGCCGCCAGTGCGGCGATCATCGGCCCGTAGCTCGGGCATTCCGTATCGAACTGCCGCAGACTGATGACGTTGGGCAATTTGCTGTCGGCTACCGCCGCCAGGAACGCCGGCATGACCTCCGTCACGAAGGCCGGATCGACCACCGGGCTCGACAGGAAAGCGTATTCGTAGGGCAGCGCCTCGAGCAGGGCCGGCCATAACGGCGAGATCTTCCGGAGTTGCAGCGCCCAGAGCCCGACCAGCCGCGCCGGCGTCGCGCCCTCCTCCCACGCCAGCAGCATCTGGATCTCGGCGAAATCCAGCTCGCAGGCCGCCTGCAGGGCGGCAGGGTTCATGAAGACGTTCGACGACGCGCGCCGGACCAGATCGTCCCACTGCGTGGCAATGCGCAGGCTCGGCGGACAAATCTGTACTGAAATCATTTGGGCGAACGCCTGACCGGAGCCGCGAATACCACCGATCTTGGCGCTGCCGCCTTGCTTTTTAGTTAAGCCAGAATGGAGTCGCCGCTCACCGCCGCGGCACGCCCGTTCAGCATTCCTTTGCATTTCCAATATATTGAACTAGCGGCGTAGAGGTTACCTCATGCGGAATACGGATGTTGCCATCATCGGTGGCGGGCTGGCCGGCTCCATCGCAGCGGCGATGCTGGGGCGGGCTGGCATCAAGGCGGTGCTGGTGGACCCGTTTGCGGTCTACCCTCCCGACTTCCGCTGCGAGAAGCTTGGCGCCAGCCAGATCGAACGGTTGCGCAAGACCGGCCTCGCAGAGCACACGCTGCCCGCCACCACCCTCGATGGCGAGGTCTGGGAAGCGCGGTTCGGCTATGTGGTTGCCAAGAAGCCGGGCGACCAGCACGGCATCATGTACGACACCCTCGTCAATACCGTTCGCGCGGCAATTCCGGATCACATTGCCATCGTTCTCGCCAAGGCGACCGCGATCAAGACCAGCGGCGACCGCCAAACGGTCACGCTGTCGAATGGCGAAGAAATCTCGGCGCGGCTGATCGTGCTGGCCAATGGCCTGAGCGTCGGACTGCGCCACATGCTCGGTCTCGAACGGCCCGTGATCAGCGAATGCCATTCCATCACGATCGGCTATGACGTAGCGCCAGTCGGGCGCGATGCGTTCGACTTCCCGGCGCTGACCTATTGGCCGAAACGGTCGACCGACCGGCTGGCCTACATGACGCTGTTTCCCATCGGGAGCACGATGCGCGCCAACGTGTCGGTCTATCGGCAGATGGACGATCCGTGGCTGCGGGAATTTCGTCGCGCCCCGGAAGCCACCATGCGCGCGCTGATGCCGAACCTGCAAAGCATGATGGGCGACTTCGCCGTGGTCGGCCCCGTCAAGATCCGGCCGGCGGATCTGTATGTCACCAAAGGCCATCGCCAGGCCGGGGTCGTGCTGGTCGGCGACGCTTTCGCCACTTCCTGCCCCGCCGCGGGCACCGGCACCGACAAGGTGTTCACCGACGTCGCGCAGCTCTGCAACGTGCACATTCCGAACTGGCTCGCCACCGACGGCATGGGCGCCGAGAAGATCGCGGCGTTCTATGACGATCCGGTCAAAACCGCGTGCGACGCGTGGGCGTTCAACAAGGCCTATCACTTGCGATCGCTCACCCTCGACAACGGCATGGCATGGCGCGCGCAGCGCTGGGCGCGTTTTGTCGTGCGGCTGGGCCTGGGGCGCATGCTGGCACTTCGGGCACGGCTTCACCGTCTTGCCGGGCCGACCAGGGGCGCCTCGGCACTGCGCCGCGGTCAGCGCTCCTCGCTTAACTCGAAGGGCTACCCTGCAACGGACCCACACCACCATTAGACGATGTGAAAATCCGCCAAATGTTGATGCAGCGCAGCGCTCGAAATGTTTTGCAGCGTAACCGTGTCATGGGCGTCGGCTGTAATCACGGCATTCCCGTCCGCGTCATCGCTGATGTGTGAGACAAGCGCAGACAGGTCGGCGAAGAGTGTATGCGCGAATTCAATCACGTCCACACCGGGTTGAAAATTGGTGATAGTGGCGTTGCCGAAGTCGGCTCGAAAAACAAACGTGTCGCTGCCCGCGCTCCCGGAGATCTGGTCATTTCCGGCGCTGTTGGTGACGACATCGTTCGATGAGGCGACAGAGCTGTTCTCCGCGACCGCCGCAGCAGCAACACCAATCACGCCGTCGCCGTTCAAGTCCTGGTGGAAGCTGGGTTCGAGCGATTGCAGCGCCGAACTGCTTCCCGGCACCATGCCGATGGCGCCGGAGGTGTAGTTGCCGCTGCTGTCGGTATTCCAGACCGTGTACTGGCCGTTGGAGGTGAACTTCCAGGCGACCTCGTAACCACCCGCCGTCTGTTCGGCGCCGATCAGCGACAGGCCGCCGATCTGGCTGGCAAGAACGTCGGCGCCGCTCATCTTCAACGAGGGCCCGGTCCCGCCGCTGTCATACAGGAAGAAAGCATTGCCAATCTGCGTCAGGCTGGTCGACCCATTCGCTTCGATCACCGTGAGTGGAATTCCAATCACCCCGTCGCCGTTCAAGTCCTGGTGGAAGCTGGGTTCGAGCGATTGCAGCGCCGAGCTGCTCCCCGGTACCATGCCGATGGCGCCGGAGGTGTAGTTGCCGCTGCTGTCGGTGTTCCAGACCGTGTACTGGCCGTTGGAGATGAATTTCCAGGCGACCTCGTAACCACCCGCCGTCTGTTCGGCGCCGATCAGCGACAGGCCGCCGATCTGGCTGGCAAGAACGTCGGCGCCCGAGATCTTCAGTGACGGCCCTGCTCCGACGCTGTCGTACAGGAAAAAATGATCATTGAACTGAGTGAGGCGGGTGACGCCGCTGGTTTCGATGACCACCGGAAGCGAGACGATTCCGATCAGGTCGGAAGACGTCAGGGCGATGTTCCCGGTCAGGTCGATGGCAAAGTCCGCGACTCTGTCGCCGTTGGTGTCGCCCTGCAGCACCGTGACGCCGCGCGCACTATCGAAGAAATAATCCAGCACGCCGGCAACACCGTTGAAAATCGCCGTCGCCAGGAAGTTGAACGCGTCTACAATCCCCGACGTGCCGCTGACAGCATCGATTGCGGAGACATCGATCCTGTCGACGCCGGTCGTAAAATCGCTGATCCTATCATGCTGGCCCGCCGCCGCCGAGCTGTCTCCCATCGCAAACGCAAAGACGTCGGTGCCGACGCTGCCTGTCAGCGTGTCGACGCCGGCGCCGCCGACCAACTGATCAATGCCGGCCCCGCCAACGAGGGTGTCGTTGCCACCGCCGCCTCTCAGCGTCGAACCGGTATCGCTTGCCATCAGCGTGTCATTGCCGCTGCCGCCGATGGCAACTTCGATGGTGGTGCTGAGCGCGATACCGATGTTGTGGACCAGGCCGCCGACGGAAGAGAAGCTTCCTGGGTGTAGATCAATCAGCTGCGCGTTGGCATATCCGGAACAATCGAGCGTGTCGGTACCGCCGCTATCGTAAATCGTCAGCGCCGGGGCGCTGGTATAGGCGGCAAAGTTGAAGATCGATCCGCCGGTATTATGGAAGCCGTAAACGGTATCGCCGGTTCGCGTCGTGGCTGCCCCGTAGATCGAAGCGACCGCGTAGATGTCCGCCATCTGCGGCGTCACTACATAGCGATAAGATCCGCCGTTGTAGTTCGGCTCCGAAAAATACGACATGATCGAGTATTGCCAGGTGTCGTTGGCAAAGCTCGCATCAGTCGAATAGCTGGCGCCGCCATTGTAGGGACCCTGATGCCCGAGGCCCAGCGCATGTCCGGTCTCGTGGATGTAAGTTTGGTAGCCGTAGCTGTCGATCCCGGTCTTGCCATCGTAGGCACCACCGTCACTGGTAATCCAGTCCGCACTGATATTGATCGTCGCTGAGCTCATGATGCCCGCGCCGTTGAAACTGTCTGTTTCGTAGGCGGTCATCGATCCGTTGTGACTGTAGGTGATGTTGGCGGCACCTGCGGTCTGGACGAATGTGAGATTGGTGACCTCATGCCAAGCGTTGAGCGCCGATTGTGCGAGAATCTGTTCAGCGGCTCAGCGCACTGATGTTGTAGGTAATGGTCGCGCTGCCCCGATGATGGGCTATTTCGCCGTTGAACTGCCAAAATCCGTTGACGAGATAGCCGGCAAGCGCCGGAATCGAGCCCGCCGTCTTTGCGATATTGAGTGCGGAAACGGTGGTTGAAGCATCGACGATCGTCGCATCGGCCAGCGGCAACTCATCGCTCGCAGCCCTGGTGACGGAACTTCCGAAAAACGGCGCAGCGAAGGCCGGCTAGGCAGCGCGGTAATTCCGATCGACCACCATCCACTCCGCCCCATCAACGACAAAGGCGTAGCAAGCATCGTCACCGCCGTATTGCGGGAACGTGCTGATATTGGCCAAGCCAGCAGATTTCCGACCAAATCGGACCGGATGCACCGGGACAGTCCCGGCGTCCGCCGCTTCAGTCGTCTGGCTCAACCGAGGCCGGGCTGCGCCAGGGCGCGCAACCGCTGCCGCACCAAGCGCGCGGAGCCCGCGCCCGCTTATTCGTCGTCCTCGTCTCCATCGTCGTCGTCATCATCGTCATCGTCGTCGTCATCGTCATCATCGGCTGCCGCATGCGGCTGATGGCCCTGATCGTCCCACAGCTTGCGGTAGGTGCCGCCAAGCGCCAGCAATTCGGCGTGCGAACCGCGCTCGATCGCCTTGCCGCCGGAGATCACGATGATCTCGTCCATGTCCACCACCGAGGTCAGGCGGTGGGTCGAGAAGATCATGGTCCGTCCCTTCGCCAGCTTCATCAGCGTGGCGTTGATCGCGGCTTCTGTTGACTGGTCGAGCGCCGAGGTCGCCTCGTCCAGAAGCAGCACCGACGGATTGCGCACGATGGCACGCGCAATGGCGATGCGCTGGCGCTGGCCGCCCGACAGCGTGTCGCCGCGCTCGCCGACCGAGGTGTCGTATTTCTGCGGCAGGCTCATGATGTAGCGGTGGATCTCGGCTTTTCGCGCGGCCTCCTCGACTTCTTCGTCGGTGGCGCCTTCCTTGCCGAGCCGGATGTTTTCGCGGATCGACATGTTGAAAAGCATGTTTTCCTGGAACACCACGGCCATGCTGCTGCGCAGGGATTCACGCGTCACCTTGCGGATATCGACGCCGTCGATGGTGACCTTGCCTTCATCCGGCACGTAGAGCCGCAGGATCAGGTTGAGCAGCGTACTCTTGCCGGAGCCGGACGGTCCGACGACGGCGATGGTCTTGCCGACCTTCAGCTTCAGGCTGAAATTGTCGAGCACCGGCGTCTGGCTGCCTTCGTACTTGAACGTGACGTGGTCGAAGGTGATGTCGTTGACGATGCGCGGCAGGTCCGGCGCGCCAGGCCGATCGGCACCGCGGGTCGGCTCGTCGAGCATCTCCTGGATGTGCCGCACGGCGGCCGCGGACTGGATCGACACCGGGATGAAATGCATCACATGGGCGATGTTGTAGGACACCTCCCAAAACGCGCTCTCGAAGGTGACGAAGGTGCCGACGGTGATCTGCCCCTTGGTGGCGAGATAGGCGCCGATCGCCAGCACCACGAGATGCAGCAGCAGCACGGAGATGGTCACCGAGCGCTCCACCATGGTGGACAGAAAGGTCGCCGCCGCGATCTTGCGGCTGGCGTCGTCGTTGCGCAACCGGAACCAGCCCATGGTGCGGCGCTGCAGGCTGAACGCCTTGATGACGGCCTGCGCCGCGACGTTCTCCTGCACCATGCCGAGCAGCGACGATTCCTGGATCTTCTGATCGTAGTTGGCCTGCACCGCCTTCGGCGTCAGGATGCGCGGGCCGATCAGGGTGATCGGAAACACCAGCAACGCCACCGCCGCCAGTTGCCAGTTCAGGAACAGCATCAGCAGGATGCCTGCAATCAGCTCGAGAAACGGCAGAACGGCGCTATTGGAAACGCTTTTGACCGACCCTTCATAGGCCGCCAGATCGATGGAGAACCGCGACAGGATCTCGCCGCGCTTGGTGCGCGCGAAATAGGCCGACGGCAGATTCTGGATATGCTCGAACAGCCGCATGCGGACGTCGGAAATCACCGATGCCGCCAGCTTGGCATCCCAACGCTCGTACCAGACTGCCACGATGGACGTGACGATGCCGGCCGCGCCGAGCACCGACAGGATCCAGACCAGGGCCTGAAAGTCTTCCTCGCCGAGCGCATCGTCGATCAGATATTTCAGGCTGAGCGGCATGATGACGTTGAACAGCGTCTCCACCACCACGCCGAAGCCGACGATGAGCAGCATCTTCCTGTAGTTCTTCAGGAACGGCCGGGTGAAGGCGTAGATGGTTCCGAGCGCGCCGGCGGCCTCGCGCGCGGTAAAGACGACGAGATCCTCGTCCTCATCGTCGTCATCGTCGTCGTCCCCGGCGTCCGTGCCGTCTTCGTCGTCGTCATCCTTGACGACCGGCTTGGCCTTCACCGGCTTGGCCGGAACCGCCGGCTTCACCGAAGGTACGGGCGCCGCGGCGGCTCCGACGGGAAGCGCGAACTTGTCGTCAAGCGGCGACGCCGGTGTCTCGCCTGTTGCGGCCGGTTCCTTGTCGCCTGGAGTCGGGGGCTTTGGAGGTGGCTTTCGCGCCATGAATCGAACCGTTGCTGCACGGCCTGCATGACCGCAAGAATCGCTGCCGTGGCGACGCCGCCACGCGATCAATCCTATGCGATCAGATCGCTTTGGGCAAAGCAACGGGAGCACGCGCGAAACAGGCAGAGGCCTGTCATGATCCTGCAATCGCCCACGCTGCGCGGGAGCTCGTACCCACCATGAGCCCCGCGAAGGCGGTTCCCCCTGCCTGAGGTATCAAGGCAGAAATGCCGCCATCCTGCGCTTTACGGAGAACTCCGAGCGCATGGTCCCCGCCTTCGCGGGGACGACAGCTCAATCCTCGGCATCCACCTTGTCGAAGAACGAATAGCGCAGGCTGTCGGCGTCGGCGTACCAGTGGCCGGGACCTTTGCCGGCGGCCAGCGTGGCCTCCCACACCGCATCGGTGCAGTCGCGCCGGTGCATCGACAGATCGAAACCGTTGCTGAAGAACAGCTCCGACCACTCCCACCAGGTGCCGAGCTTCTTGACGCCGCGCAGCAGGTCGTAGCGATCGATCAGCGCCGGCGCCATGTCGGAAGTCACCGAACCGAACACCACACCGGTCTTCACCACGCGGTTGAGCTCGCGCACCGCCTTGGCCACCTGCTTCTCGCCGACATGGCACAGGCAGGTCTCGAACACGAAGTCGAACTGCTCGTCCTTGAACGGCAGGTCGGTCACCGAGCCCAGCAGGTTGTACTTCTTAAGCACCTTCGGCGTCTTGGCGTGGATGCCGCGGTTGTTCTCGATGCCCCAGGCGTCAATGCCGCGCGCCCGCAGCGCGCCGACCAGTTCGCCGCTGGCGGAACCCGCCACCAGAAGCTTGTAGCCCTTGACCCGGTTCCAGACGATCTTGATCAGGCTGCTCAGATAGGCCGGATCGGTGAACTGGCTCCACGCCTCGCTGTAGGGCCCGACGCCGCGATAATTCTCGAAATAGCCGCGGTCGATCTTGTCCGAGGCCGGCGGCCCGCCCTCGCCGCGCGCGCGGCGCAGCCGCATCATCTCGGTCAGAATGATGTCGGTGGCGGCATCCGAGGAATCGAGCAGCCCGTTGAGCGTCGAATCGAACAAATAGTCGCCGACGACAACGAGACCGGGGTGCTCCTTCGGTTCCGGGCGATGGTTGGTCATGACGTCGCGCGCCGGCAGACCGCCGGGAATTGCGTTGACCGACGACAGCCAGCGATACGTCTTGCCCTCGAGGAAATGCGCGCGAGCGTCGCCGAACGAGGCCGGCAGCGATTTCAGCGCGGCGTCGATCAGCTCCTCGTCGTTGAGATTGGCAAAGGCCAAGGCGTCGGAGCCGGCGATCAGCCAGTTCAGCACGCCGTGCTTGCCGACGTCGTGGCGCGCGCCCTCGTTATAGACGCAGCAGCCGCCGAACGCCTCCGACATGAACCAGGCACCCGGGATCTGCTCGCCCCAGAACGGCGTGTCGAACAGGATCGAGACGCGCAGGTAGTGCGCGGGGCGATCGAAATAGGCGACGTGCTTGACCATCGACTTGCGCAGCTGCTCGCCGTCCCAGCGCATGGTCGCCAGCCAGGAGTGCGGCAGGCACATCACCACGAGATCGAAATCGCGGGTTTCCGGTCCCTTGCCGTTCATCATGTCGAGCTGGTAGCGGCCCGACGCGGTCTTGCCGACCTTCAGCACGCGATGATTGAGCTGGATGTCGGCATCGACTTCCGACTGCAGGCAGCTGATCAACTGCTCATTGCCGTTCTGGATCGAATACAGGCCGATATAGCCGTCCACATCCATCACGAAATTCTTCAGCGCGTTGAGTCCATTGGTGTTGTGGCTCTCGGTGGCGATGTCGGAGCGCGCCATCACCTTAAGAAAGCGCTTGGCGGTGGCGTCGTCGACTTCCTTGTCGAGCAGTTCCTCGCAGGTCATCCAGGCCCACGGATGCTCGTTATCATGGGCGCCGACGCCTTCGTAATACTCGACCGGCGACACCATGGTGGTGCACAGCTTGCGAAAACTCTCGATGGCGGCGGCAGTCTTGGCGCCGTAGACGCGGCGCATGCCTGGCACGTCGTTGAGCAACTGCCCGTCGAGCATCACCTGCTCGGCGTCCATGGGAATGGTCTGCAGACCGAAATGCTGGACCAGTTCGCGCAGCGGGTCGGGGCCGGTCATCGAGTAATCGTAGATCTCGGCGACGCCGGCTTCGTACATCGCCGGTGCGGTGTCGAACGTCTTCGTCAGGATCTTGCCGCCCACCCGGTCGGACGCCTCATAGATGGTGACGCGGCACAGGTCGCCCAGCTTCTTCTTCAGATACCAGGCGCTCATCAAACCGCCGGGACCACCACCAACAATTGCCAGATCAAGCATCGGTTTCTTTCACGCGCCGTGTCTGCCTCAGCGGCAACATCCGGCAACAGTCGCTGTAACGGATTCCGGCATGAAACGAAATCCAGCCGGTCGCAGAATCGCAGACGGCCCCCACAGCCGCATTAACCCACTCCAAACAAGACCATTTCTCACCTGAAGGAAAGATGAACAGAACGCGACGCTGGGTTGCAATACACGCCAGACGCGAAAAAGGCGACCGCGACGACCTTTAACCGGCCGGAGCGGCGATTACCTAGCTTGCGGTCGGCGAAAGGATCCGTTCCATGACGATGGATCGCTCGTCTCCGTAAAAGGCGTCGCGGACAGCCCTGAAGCCCAAGCCGGCATAGAACGTCTCCGCCGTGATCGAGGAGGACAGATGCAAGACCGCAACCTGACGCTCGCGGGCGGTTGCCTCCACGGCCTGCATAAGCAGCCGCCCCACACCACGGCCCTGCGCGTCGGGCGAAACGAACACGGTCTGGATCACCTGCCCAAGCCTACAAGAATGATCCACGAAACGATCAGTATCGTATACGTTCTCGGCTTTGCCTGCTTCGGCCGGCCAGTGCGAATCGGGGCTTGCGGCAAATTCGGTTCGATCGGAGTATTCAAGATTCTCTCCCCTTCCTGTATTCGTTCGGAGAGACGCCGACCGTTTTCTTGAACACTTTGCTGAAATATTTCTCATCTTCGTACCCTACCATGGCGGCGACCTGCGCGATGCGCAGGTGAGGGTTTAACAGCAGCAGCTTGGCTTTGTCAATTCGGATGCCGCTGAGATAATCGGATAAGTTCTCGCCGAACTCTTGTTTGAATTTGCGGGAAATATATTCACGGCTCAAGTAGAAATGGTTGGCGATCTCCTGCAAGGTAATATCCTGATGATAATGATTACGTATATATTTGGCGATTTCGAACATGACGTTGCTGTCCTGCTGCTGCGACTTCAGCATGTGCTTCGAAAGCTCGGTTAAGCTGCGGACGAGCTGCTGCTCCCACATATCGATCGATAAGCGTCCTTCGTCATCCATCGGGACGTGAAACGGGGCGTCGTCCTGCGTGCGCTGCGGAGGCGGACCGTCGCCGAACCATTCGCTCATCCAGCGGGTTTTCAGCGTGTTGTATTCGTGCCACCACAGCTCAAGCTGCTCCGTATTGATCGAAGGAAGACGCCGCACGGCGTCAATCCA
>LNAP01008432.1_pt1 | contig 14696 bp, 17 predicted proteins | sample 602601 | NCBI WGS metagenome assembly LNAP01 (sample SAMN02440304, study PRJNA202911) | soil metagenome | biome: Subtropical and temperate rainforests or woodlands; isolation source: soil samples (1 kg each in a 20% v/v slurry with milli Q water) were... ...
GCGGCTCCACGCGTTGCCAAAACTCATCCGTTACAACCCAGGAATCAACTCGCTTGTTCAACGCATCACTCCGACGCCGCGTCTGCTGCGGCTCGGATTTATATTCTATCTATTTACGGATAAGCTCTTAGTCCCGCACAACTTGACCACGATGTCGAGGTCGAACTTCTCCCGCCCGTCACCTGCGATAGTGGTCTGCGTCTTCATGGAGCCCTGAACGACGACGTGGACGTCCGTCTCTCCGACGCCCAAGTGTCGGGCCACGTGGCGGCCTAACTCCTTGTACCGCTTCTCGGCGGCAGCCTGCTTCTCGGGTGTGAGCTCCAGTTGAGAGTGATCCAAACCGTGGGAGGCCTTCAGTTGAAGGATCAAGCTGAAGAAATGGTCTAGTGCGGTCGTCTGGGGACCTCGCAAACACATGGAGGCGGCCACATGAAATTGATCTTTGAAGCCTCAGATTGACGACTTTGACCTCCCACGGTTTGGATCACTCTCCTTCACGCATGTTCCAAATAAAGGACGACAAGTTGCGTGCTGCCGTGTCCGTCAATATGGCCAAGGAAATCAAGCTCGCCAAGCGTTGGATGATGAAGGCCGGCACCTTACCCGCCCCGCAGCTATTGAGTGACCTGTCGGTGCGGCTGGACAAGCTCTGAGCAGTATGCTCCTCTCAGGTCCTTTTGATGCCCTACCTACCGTCGCCCATCAGGCTCGATAACGAACCTCGCAACCATTGATGGGCAGGGTCCACGTGTACGCGGCGGTGCCAGAACTGCCGAATGCCTGCCGAGGGCAGCTCGAATGGCAGCGGCAGTGCGCGCAGCCCAACGATGCCTTGAATGGCCTTTTCCGGTAAGGTCGCCACCAGCCCTGTTTGTGCGGCCAGCAATGCTGCGATGTGGTAATGCACCACCGACAAGCGGATCTTTCTTTTGAGCCTGAGTGCGTTCAAATGCGGCAACAGCACGGCTTCCACATTGCCCCCAGTCGCAATCACATGCTCCAGCGAGATGTATTCGTCGAGTGAGAGGCTGGCCCCGACACCTGGGTGATCTTGAGCCACCACGCAAACATAGCGGTCAGTGAACAGAAGCTGCTGGAAATAGCCGCTCTCCGGCAGAGTCAGGTTGCCGATGGCCAAGTCCATCGTACCGGTACGCAGGGCATCCGCATAGTCGGCGGTAGGCATTCTTACAGCATCCACGCGGATGTGGGGAGCGCAAGCGCTCAGGTGCGCCGTGAGCCGAGGCAGCAAAACTTTCTCTCCAATGTCCGATGTTGCGATCTTGAACACGTGCTCACTCGACTCTGCGTTGAACGCCGTAGCCAGAGCCAGTCCTGCCTCCATCAGGCGCATGGCGTGCTCAATCGGGTCCTTCATGGCTATCGCCAGTGGGGTCGGCTCCATCCCCTGGGCGCCTCTGACAAACAAGGGGTCGCTACATTGCTGGCGCAAGCGTTGCAGGGCGTTGCTGACGGTCGGCTGGGACAGGCCGAGCGATTGCGCCGCGCGCGAGACGTTACGCTCTTTGTCCAGGGCTGCAAATATGCGCAGCAGATTCAAATCGAAGTTTCGAATGTTCATGACTTTTTTGACCACCCATGAAAACCCGCGTCATTATTCACCGTATCAATAATATATCGCTTGAATGCTGATTGGACGGTCGATAGTGTCCCTTCCCAAAATCGCTCCCCAGATCACAAGGATTTTGAATCTTTCCTTAGGAGCAAATGATGGACGGGAGCATTCTGATTGTGGGTGCAGGGCCTGTGGGGCTTGCCATGGCGTTGGAGTTGGGCAATCGCGGGGTCGACTGTGTGCTGGTGGATCAAGGCGACGGCACCATCGAACATCCGCGCACAGGGTTGGTCGCCATCCGAACCATGGAGGCGTTTCGACGCTGGGGCATCGCCGAGGCGGTACGCAACTGCGGCTTTCCGAAAAACTACGGTCTTTCGATGGTGTTCTGCACCTCACTAAATGGCCTGCTGCTCGATAGGGAGGCCTACCCGAGCATGGCCGATGCGCCGACGCCGCCGCAAACGCCAGAGAAAAAGCAGCGCTGCCCGCAGCTCTGGCTACAGCCCATCCTGGCGAGTGCGGCGAAGGCCCATCCGAGGGTCCGCATTCTCTACCGGCATGAATATGTGGGGCATTCGCAAAACGCAGCAGGCGTCACCGTGCAGGTGAGGGATCTGGTTTCCGGTGGGTTCAAAACCATGCACAGCCCCTACCTGCTTGCCTGCGACGGTGCGACGAGCTCGGTACGTGAGCACGCCGGCATCGCCATGGACGGCAAGCTCCTGAGCTATTCGGTCAACATCCTCTTCCACAGCCCAGGACTGGTGAAGCAGCACGTGATGGGCGAGGCCGAGCGGTATATGTTTGTTGGCCCCGAAGGTATGTGGGGTAATCTGACCGTGGTCGATGGCGACGCGGTGTGGCGTTTGACCGTTCTGGGTTCGGAAGAAAAGATGAACCTCCAGCACTTCAACCCGCACGACTGGATTTGCCGGGCGCTGGGCACTGCGGACGAGCCAAACCGAATCGCCTATGAGATCGACTCGGTGATTCCCTGGCGCCGTTCAGAGATGCTCGCCCAGGCATACAAAAAAGGCCGTGTCATCCTCGCGGGCGATTCCGCTCACACCATGTCACCCACTGGAGGCATGGGCATGAACACGGGCATCCAGGAGGTGTTAGACCTGGGCTGGAAACTGCAAGGTGTGCTCGCGGGTTGGGCACATCCAGACCTGCTGGATACCTACGAGATCGAGCGACGTCCCGTAGCCAAGCGCAACAGTGGCTTTTCCACTCAAAACTTCCAGGCTTGGAAGGACACCCCTGAGCCTCATGCCGTGTGCGATGACACGGAGGAGGGGCGTCAGGTCCGCCGGGTGCTGGGCCAACGCTTGCGGGAATCAACGCGTGTCGAATGGGAGTCCATAGGCCTTCAAATTGGACACCGCTATGAGAACTCGCCAATCTGCGTGTCCGACGGCACGCCGCCCTACCCCGACGACTACCGCGAGTACGTGCCAACGACGCGGCCAGGCTCGCGGGCCCCACACTGCTGGCTGGACGATGGTCAATCTACTCTGGACCTGTTTGGCAACGGCTTCACTCTTGTGTCCTTCCCCAATGCCCAGCAAAGCACCATCGAAGCCATTCAGACAGCATTTGAGCGACGTGCGGTACCCCTGCAAGTGGTGACGCTACGGCATGCGGGCGCACAGGCACTGTACGAAGCACCGTTGGTCTTGGTCCGGCCCGACGGACACGTGGCCTGGCGCGGCACCGATGTGAGCAACGCCGTCCACCTTGTGGACGTGGTCCGTGGTGCCCACGTGCATCAACCGGCCATGACCACCGCCTGATCCCTTTTCACCAGCTCACCCCAACGCAAGGAGACAAAAATGATCTTACTCAACCCCATTCGGCGGGCCCTTCTGGCGACCTTCGCCATCTCCGTGGCCTCTGCAACAACGAACGTGATGGCCGCCGACCCCTGGCCGAACAAGCCGGTCCGCTTGATCGTTCCCTATACCGCCGGCGGCAGCAACGACGTCGTGGCTAGGCTGTTCGGCGAAAAGCTCGCCTCCTACTGGGGGCAGCCCGTGATCGTGGAAAACAAGCCGGGTGTGGGAGGCAACATCGGCGCCACGCTGGTGGCGAAGTCCCCTGCGGATGGCTATACGCTGTTGATCACACCCAACAACCTAACCACCATGAATCCCTACATGTACTCGGCCGAGAAGCTGAGCTACAACGTGGACAAGGATTTTGAGCCTATCTCGCTGCTGTCCCGTGGGCCGATCATGCTGGCTGTCAATGGCAAGCTGCCTGTGAATTCTGTACAGGAGTTAGTCTCGTACGGAAAGGCGAATGGCGGGAAACTGAGCTACGCCTCCGCCGGTGTCGGCACACCCCACCATTTGACGGCCGAGCTTTTCAAGGCCGTTACGGGGCTCGACGCGCTTCACATTCCCTACAGGGGAGCCGCACCGGCGGTCGCTGACTTGGTGGGCGGCCAGGTTCAAATGATGTTTGGCATTCCCAACTCGCTCATGCCTTTCGTGAAGACCGGACAGCTCAAGGCATTGGCCGTTAGCAGCTATGACGCTGTAGCGAGTCTGCCCGGGGTCCCGACAGTTGCTGCGACTTACCCAGGATTTTCTTCTGAGCTGTGGATTGGCCTGCTCGCCCCTACTGGCATCCCGCGTGACGTGGCCACCAAGATTCGTCAGGCCATTGCTCGCGCGGCTGCTGAGCCTGAGGTCAGAATTAAGCTTGAAGGGCAGGGGCTGCAACCTGCATCTAGCTCTAGCGAGGACTTGCAGAAGCTGATTCGATCGGATTCTGCTCGCTGGTCCAAGATCATTGTCGACAACAAGATAACTGCCGAATGAGAATAGGGATAACAATCCCCGGCCAAGCCCGAAGGGTAGGAGCCAGCGCCCACACAGCCACGCAATTGGCGCATGCCCCAATCGGCAAGCAAGACCCCACTGAAGCGTCAGAGGTTCTGTCGCGTTAAGCTGAGCAGAGACAATGGGGCATGGCCCCATTGCATCTCCAACTGCCAAGTTCGACCCTGCGCCACGTGATCAAACGGTTGCACTTTCCGCTGGAGGTCATGCTGGTATGCGTGCGCTGGTACGCGTCCTACCCGCTGAGCTTGCGCAACCGGGAAGAAATGATGGCCGAGCGTGGTGTTGCGGTAGACCATGCAACTGTTCACCGCTGGGCCCTGAAGATCTTGCCCGTCTTGGCCGGGGTGTTCCGCCGGCGAAAACGCACAGTCGGTGCCTCCTGGCGCATGGATGAGACCTACATCCTGGTGGGCGGACAATGGAAGATCTGTACCGTGCCGTTGACCGGATGGGCCAGACGGTGGATTTCCTGCTGACGGCCCGCCGTGACGAAGCTGCAGCACGTCGGTTCTTCGAGCAAGCCATCAACCTGAACGATGTCCCCGAGAAGATCACCATCGATAAGAGCGGAGCGAACATGGCCGCTGTGAGGGAGGTGATGGCGGACAGCGGGCTGGCCATTGAACTGCGCCATTCCAAGTGCCTGAACAGCATTGTTGAGCAGGACCACCGAGCCATCAAGCGACGGGTCAGGCCCATGATGGCGTTCAAGTCATTTGGGCTGCCCGCCGAATTCTCGCAGGGGTCGAAACGATGCACATGATTCGCAAGGGGCAGATGAGCTGTGACCTTGCCCTTGAAAAGTGGAGTTCTTAGCCTTGTTGAAAATATCGACAAGGAGTCAAGAGATGACAGCAAGGCAGGTGCGTGCGAAGTACACGCAGAGGCGGTGCGCCAGGTGCGAGCTGGCCAAGCGATTGCTGTGGTGGCCAAGGTCTTGGGCATACCCAAGGCCAGCCTGGGAAACTGGGTTCGCAACGCAGCCAAGGGCGATTTGAGCGGCGCGGGCGCTGATGACAACAAGGGCGCCAAGGTGTCCCCAGAGCAGATGGAGCTGGCCCGCCTGAGGGCAGAGAACGCGCGCTTGAGGATGGAGCGCGACATCGCAAAAAAGGCCGCGGCGTACTTCGCGCAGGACACGCTGCGAGGTGCGCCTGGATTCACCAAATGAGAGAGCAGTATCCGGTCAGCTTGGCCTGCGAGGTGCTGGAGGTCAGCGCCAGTGGGTATTTCAACTGGTTGCGTCGGCGTCAGAGCAGTCGCAGCGGGCCACCGGGGCGCCACAGCGACGAAGCCGTGCTGGCGCACATGCGAGCCATCCACGCCGAGGTCAAGGGCGAGTACGGTTGGCCGCGTATGCACAAGGAACTGCTGGCCAGGGGCATCCGGGTAGGCAAAGACCGGGTTCGCAAGCTCATGCAGCAGCACGGCATCAAGGCCAGGACGAAACGCAAGTTCGTGGTCACCACCGACAGTCGCCATAGCCTACCGGTCGCGCCCGACCTGGTGCAGCGACGCTTCAATCCCGAGGCGCCCAACCAGCTCTGGAGTGGCGACATCACCTACATCGCCACCGACGAGGGCTGGCTGTACCTGGCCGCTGTCATCGACCTGTTTGGCCGCCAGGTTGTGGGCTGGAGCCTGCAGCCCCATATGCAGACCAGCCTGGTCAAGGACGCACTGGCCATGGCCTGGTGGCGCCGGCGTCCGGCGGCTGGTTTGATATTCCACAGCGACAGGGGCAGCCAATATTGCAGCGCAGAGTTCCAGGGTGCCTTGAGGGGCTGGGGCATGCGCTCATCGATGAGCAGAAAGGGCAATTGCTGGGATAACGCCCCGACGGAAAGCTTCTGGGGCCGGCTGAAAACGGCCAGCGTGCATGGCCACAAATTCGCCACCCGTGAGGAGGCCAGGCGGGCTGTGATGGACTGGATGGCTTTCTACAATCACCGCAGGCTGCATTCGTCGCTGGGCTAGCAGTTCGAGCAACGCTGGTACGAGGCACAGCGAAAAAAGGCCGCGTAACCGTTGGGCTAAGAACTACACGGGACAGGGGCAAGGTCAAGCCGGGCGCAATCACGCCGGTCGGTCTTGATGCGTTCGCCCGCGCGTCGCGGTATCAAGGACGGCGCGATGATCTCGCAGCGATAGCCGCGCCGAGTCAGCTCTCGATGCAGCCCGTTGCCGGTGGGTCCGGCCTCATAGACCACGCTCACCTGGCGCGCCGGACCGTACTTGCGCAGCGTCTTGAGTACCCCTTGCACGTCAGGCCCGAGGGTGCCCACGAATCGGCTCGGCTCTCGCCCAGCTTCACAAACGGCAACAGCGATGCTGTCCTTGTGCGCATCCAGACCCACGAAGAACTTGATAATCTCGTCCATGGCTCGTCTCCATACGGTTTGCGGCTGGGGAAACCCGCCGCATGTGGCTCGGCACACTCTCAGAGTGCGCAATCCACGATACCGGAGACGGGCCTTCCTTCGCCTATAGAGCGACCATCATGTCTAGGCCATGACGTGAACTGGGTGACGAGCACCTTCTGTTCATCGGGCCACTTGATGTAGATCAGCTTCTGCCGCGCCGCCATGCGATGACCGATCATCCCTGTCGATCACTGCGGCATGCGAGGTGGTCGGCTAAGCGGCGCGGGTAGGGTAGTCCGTGTAGCCTTTCTCACCGGGAGTGTAGAAAGTGTCGAAGTCCGGCGCGTTTAGCGCCAGCCCCTGTTGCCAGCGGGCGAGCAGGTCCGGGTTGGCGAGAAAATCACGCCCGACCGCGATCAGATCCGCGCGGCCGGCGTTCAGATCGTCCTGGGCGCGCTGTGCGTCATAAGCGCCGACCAGGATGACGGGGCCGCCGAAGGCCGCGCGCATGGCCTGCTTGATCTGCTCCGGCACTGCAGGCGCGCCCATGGCGGAATGATCCACGATGTGTAGATACGCAAGCCCCAGCTTGCCCAATTGCTCGGCCAGGTAGGTGTAGTCGGCCTCCATTTCCGCGTAAGGCGGCATGTCGTTGAACACGCCGTAGGGCGAGAGGCGAATGCCTACCCTGGAGGCGCCGATGGCCTCGGCCGTGGCCCTGACCACTTCCAGAACGAAACTGGCGCGGTTTTCGATCGGGCCGCCGTAGTCGTCGCTGCGCTGGTTGCTGGTGGGGCGGATGAACTGCTCCAGCAGGTAGCCGTTGGCGCCGTGCAGCTCGACCCCGTCGAAACCGGCAGCAATGGCGTTTTGGGCCGCCGTGACGAAATCTTGCCGGGTGCGGGCGATGTCGTCGAGGCTCATCGCCCGGGGCGCCGGGTACGGCTGCATGCCGGCGCGGTCGGTGTAGATCTCGCCGGCGGCGGCGATGGCGGAGGGAGCCATCAGCTGCGCGTCCTGCGGCAGGTTGTGCGGATGGCCGATGCGCCCGGTGTGCATGAGCTGCGCGAAGATCCTGGCGCCGCGGCTGCGCACCGCCCCGGTGACGCCCTTCCAGCCGGCGACCTGGGCCTCGGAGAACAGCCCCGGAATGCGCGGGTAGCCCAGGCCCTCGGGCGAGGGGCTTGTGCCTTCGGTGATGATCAGTCCGGCAGAAGCGCGCTGCGAATAGTACTCGGCCATCAGCGCGTTGGGCAGGTTGTCGATGGCGCGGTTGCGTGTCATCGGCGCCATGACGAGGCGGTTCTGCAGCCGCTGGCCGGCAACGGTGGCCGGGAAGTACAAATTACGGTTGTTTCGAGTCATTGCTTTTCCTCATTCATGGATGACGATGGGTGAAGGTCGGGTGATATGGCCGCAGGCAAAGTCCCAGGAGATGCGCAGGATCCCCAGCAGGGTGTCGACCTCGGCGCTGTCCCGGGGCGTAAGCCATCACGGCATTGGTCGGGATATACCGTCGGGCAGGTGATGAAAATTCGTCTATTACGAAAGTAGGTCACTGTGCTTCTTTGATAGTTACGATAAATTACCTAGTCCATTCTAAAAACCTACATTAAGTTGCACAAGAAGGCATGTGTATGTCACAAGGTAAACTTAAGGAAACCGCCCCCGGCCCGCTGCCTATACCCACCCACGGCGAAAGCTGCCCGGTGCGCGACGTGCTCGACCGGATGGGGGACAAGTGGTCGGTGTTGATCCTCGTCACGCTGGCCCATGGCCCCCTGCGATTCAACGCTCTCACCCGTGCCGTCCCCGACATCTCCCGCCGCATGCTCACCGAGACCTTGCGCCATCTCGAACGCGACGGACTCATCTGGCGTGAGGTCACCCCGACCACTCCGCCAGCAGTGCGTTATGGCCTTACTTCGCTCGGCACCTCCTTCATGCCCCCGCTCAGTGCGCTTGTTCAATGGGCAGAACAACATCAAACGGCTATTGCCGACGCACGTTCCGCGTATCATCTCGGTCACTGACACGAGCCTGTAGTTTCGAGAGCACCTCGCCGTCGGCAGGTTACCCAAGTGGTGGTAGATCCCCCCCATTGAAGTCCACTGGTGGGACAGCAAATTTGCACGCGCTACATCGGCTGCAGACTCATAGCCGCCTACTGCGGAACGAATGCGAATTCGGTAGGCAGTTTTCAATAGGAAGCAAAGGTGGTGGCTAATCGGACATCAGGATGGGAAGTTGGTCACCTGTCGTTCAATCGACGGTTTGACTTGGTGACAGGACAGGGTCGCTTCCAAGAAAGTGACCGTATTCGCTTCCGTCGTTCATCTGCACAGAGTCTTCACCGCCAGTTGCCACTTTCAATTTAACATAACGAAAATCGTGGAACATGGCGTGTGGCGGCTAGGTTGTAGTGTCCGCCTGTGCCGCTACTCGCTCACCGGTATCCAGACTACTAGTTGCCAGGCTTCAGGTATTCATGTCGTTCATGCCGCTTGATGGCCCCAGCACGACCTGCCTTGGACCAGTCGTAGTCGAGACCATCGGGAGTTTTGCCATTCTCGATCGCTGCGACCCCTGGTTTTCCAACATGATCTGGGTTGTTCGCCACCATCGTTACGAAGGACATACCTTCCCTACGCTTGTCTTCGACAAACTTGAGTGCTGCAGGCAATTGGGTCTTGTCCTGCGCTTGCGGGTGCCCTGAGTGGTCAGTCCAATAAATCTTGAACATGAGTTGCTATGGGAATGAGGTCAAGAACCTGTTGCGCGGGCCGTCTGCAGATCGCCTGATTGCTGAACCGTGGCTCCATGCAAGTCAAGGGGTATTGCCTTGTCTCACATTGTCGTTGAAGTTTGTGGACATGGGTCTTGGCGTTGAATTTCCGTTCGAGCTCGAAGAAGCAATCGTCCCCCATGGTTAACTCTGCAGCGGGTGCGGTCGTTCGTACGTCGGGCACGAATGAGTACTGTCGGCCAGGCGCAACCAACGAATGGCGCATGCCCTGGTCCGCCCAGAGCCGGTGGCAAGGCAGGCTCGATTCGCTCACGCCGGGCTTACGCGGGCCGGTAGACCGCGCAGAGCTGTCCTTCTGAGTCTCGCCTCAGCCGGAGCTTTTGGGCGCGGCCCCCCTGTTGATGGGCGGGAACGGTTCTCGGCCGTACTGGCTCGGCGCACAGTGACTCGTTTTTGCCTCGACAATGCGGCAGCGCCAATTTTCGGCAGCCTTCAGGAGCCTTGCATGTCAAAGTCGTATAAGCGTGCCGCACTCCTCGCGCAGAAGCCCGCTCTCAGCGACGCAGGTCGCGCGGAAAAGGACTTTGCTCGCCTTGGGCGCGACACACGGGGGTGGGTCGCCGCCAACAAGCGGCCAGGGAAGTTCCCACTGATTGATTTTTTTGGGTAGTGGCCGGGCGAGGTCCGCCCAAAGTTGGTGTCCTGGTTGCTCCCATCAAACGTCGCCTGATGCTTTTGCCTTACCTTGTGCACACCCTCAAGGAACCATTCCAACTAACCATACGTAAGTTCCCAATGACGACGTCATCGTCGCACGAGGCGCTGGTCTGATCTGTGCTCCATAGCATTCAGGCAGAATCGCGCGAATTTTTGGAGATGCCCATGTTTCGCACCCTGCTGAAGTCAAAGATCCATCGCGTCGCAGTCACCCAGTGTGAGCTGCACTACGAGGGCTCCTGCGCCATTGACGAGGACCTGCTCGATGCGGCCAACATTGCGGAGAACGAGCAGGTCCACATCTGGAACATCAACAACGGTGAACGGTTCATCACCTATGCCATTCGTGGTGAACGCGGGACCGGGATGATTTCCGTGAATGGTTCTGCTGCACGTCGCGCTTCGGTTGGGGATCTGATCATCATTGCGGCCTTCGCCCAGGTCCATGAAGATCAAGTGGCCACACACACGCCGCAGCTGGTATTTGTCGATGCCACCAATCGGCAAACAGAGCTTCGACACCAGGTGCCGGTTCAGTTGAACGAGTGAGTTGCTTCCGCTCTAAAGGGATGTGCACAGCCGTCAGCGGGACCATCTCGCTGGGGCACGTCAGTGGAGTCATATTCCCACCAATGAGGCGTCTTGCGCGGCTCACTGGAGAGTGAACAGATGGATGGCCGATTGCTTGCAAACGGCACCTCTAAGAGATGTGTCAGCGTTCCAGCGTAATATGTCTCCTCATGAGCTCCATCGCCAACGCCCTCAAAAGCGAAATTGCCCGTGTCGCCCGCAAAGAACTCAAAGATGAGATTGCGGCTGTCCGAAAACTCACCACTGCCCATCGATCCGAGATCGCAGCCCTCAAGCGCGAGATCAAGTCTTTGCAAAGTGTGGTCAAAGGACTGCAGAAGGCTTCGTCACGTTCTGCAGAACCACCTCGAGCAGCCCAAGCTGCTCCTGCGACCGACAAACCGAGAGTTCAGCCCACTGAATTCAACGCCGAGGCTTTGGCGGCCTTCCGTGCAGAGTTGGGTTTGACCCAAGCCCAGATGGCCTATCTCATTGGCGCCTCCGCACTGTCGGTGTACAAGTGGGAGTCTGGCAAAGTCACCCCCAGAGCCGCCCAGCAAGCGCAAATTGCCACCGCCCTGAAACTCGGGAAACGCGCCGTCAAGGCGAGGTTGGAAGCGCAGGGCGCGTGATCTGGTGCGCGTCGAATGACGCGCCTTCAAGTGTTTGAACAACTGGGGCCACGCCAGTTGTTTTGGATTTCGAGTGGTCGCGCTGCACGACTACGTGCTGCCATTGAGGACGCCTGCAGCGACCTCAGCGGCGTCTGTACCAGGTGTTCAGAGGTGAAGGTAGCCCGCGACGCCTGCCAACACGCCAAGAACCGAGGCCCCGTAGACGCCGCCCAGCATCCAGCGCCGGCGTGTGAGTAAGGTGATGGCGGCCAGCGCGATACCGATTTGCAACAAGGTCGTGGCCAACGCCCAGCGCTCGTGGACATGCATCTCCATGTCGCTGCGCTGGTTGGCGGTTTCAGCAGCGGCGTCCAGCTTTTCTGCGTGGCGCTTGATCTCGTCTTTTTCCTGTTGGTAGCGACCGACGTCCTGGCGGAACTTCGCCTGGGTCTCGCCGGTGGTCAGCGTGACTGATAACTCCGCCAGGTTCTGCTTGTTGCTTTTGGCCTGGTAGTAATTCCACTGGTTCGAGGCAGCGGTCTTTTGAATGGACGCCTCGTTTTTGTAGAGTAGTGCCGCGTTTTGAGAATGACCACCCATGTAGCCAAAGATCGCCCCAACAGTTGAAAGCACAGCCGTCAAAACGGCAAGGCGCGATGTGAAACTGTCGCCCCCATGTTGGGAGACGTGCTCGACCTCATGGTCGTGTGGACCATGTACATGAAAACCGCCTCCAGACATGCCTGTCTCCTTTTTAAACAATAGGGTTGCTTGCTCTGCTCACGAGTGGGCTGTCAGGGGTCATAAAAAAGCCACCGCAGAGGGTGGCCAGGACCTATGGATACGGTGCATGGCTATGACCATGCACCTGTAGCCGGATGTATTTTATCCAGCGGCGCGATGGGGCTGTGCTTGCGGCACCGCCCTTGGGGCCGTTTTTTGCTCCAGCGGCTTTTTGTGTGCTGCTCGGTATCCACTGGGCCGCACAGACGGATGACAGTGCCACACACTGCGGGCTAATCCGTGCGCGAGATGCATGGTGTTTCGGAAGGGGGGGAGTCTGGCCCAACCCATAAAACGCAACTTACCACACTTGTATTTTAACAATGACAAACCACACCGTTGGCTCGCCCCGAGCTTCCAAGAAATAACTGCACGTACCATGCCAGTATTGGTGTGGTAAGTTGTGTTCTTTTATGCTTGGCCTTGCTGATTTGAACCAGGCATCCGCTGCTTTTCTCTACGCTGGCACCCATGAACCCCACCGAATTGTTCGAAGACTGGTTGACCGAACGCGAGAACGATTACTACGACCCGCTCTCGCGCGAGGCTGCCCTGCCCTACGCCTTCATCTGGAAAAAATGGATCGACTGGCTCGGCAGTGCCAGCCCCTCGCGCACGCAGTCGGGCCGCCCTCCTCACTTTCTGAAAGCCACGCAGGAAGACGCGTTGGCGTTCCTCACCTACGGACCCTCCCCTTCGTCCAAACGAAACGGGACGACGTCGGCTCGCCGCATATCGCCCGTGACCCGGCTGCGCTACGGGGTGATCGTACTTTTCGTGCAGATTGACACGGTTTCTCCGCGAAGCCCTATCCGGCGCGGCTTGCCGGACCGGCGGCCCACGCGCCGCATGTCCAATTCCGCCCGCAGGAGGCGGCGTTGTAGAGTTGGAGGACATTCAAGAACAAGACGGCCATGTCCACCTATGCCTATCGATTCGTCGGCCTGGAAAACCTGCCCAGCCGCTTGACGGATTTCGACCTCGCGCAGTTCTTTCAGCTCACCGAGGCCGATGTGGCGGCGATCCGCGAACGGTTCCGGTCCGCCAACCGGGTCGCCGGCGCTCTTCAACTGCTTTTCCTGCGCGCCTGCGGGCGGCCGATGGACCGGTTCTCGGTGCTGCCGCGCAACCTGTTGCGCTACGTGTGCGAGACGCTGCAGGCGCCCTCGGTCACGATCGCAAGCCTGCGCACGCTCTATGCACGCCGGCAGACACTCTACGAACACCAGCTTTGGGCGAAGGAATACCTTGGCCTCAAGGAGCTGAATTCGCCGGTGGAGACGGAACTGATCGCGATGCTCGGCCTGCATGCCGCAGAGGCGTCCCACACCGATGATCTCGTGCTGGCCGCCTGCCATTGGCTGTACGACCGTCGCGTTCTGATCCCCGGCCAGCGCCGCATCAAGGATTGGGCGCGCCATGCCTTCGCATCGATCGAGGCCCACATTCGCAGCGCGATCGCGGCAGAGGTTCCGCCGGCCGTCCTGCATGCCTGCCGGGACTCCGCCTACAGCCTCCGGCGCGACGGCGAAACGACCCACCTCGAATGGCTCAAGACGCCCTCCAAGCGCAATGGCCCCAGCACCCTGAACGAAACCCTCGAAAAGATCCGCTACCTCAAGTCGCTCGGCGTGCACGCCTGGGCGCGGACTGCGGTCGCGCTGCCCAAGCAACGCGCCTACGCGCAGCAGGTCCAGGCGCGACGCCCCGCGAAGACCGGCGAACTCAAGGACGCGCGCCAGACCATCGAGCTCGTGTGCTTCCTGCGCATGAGCCTGCTCGAGCTCACCGACCTGGCGATTCACCAGGGCACCAGGCGCAGCCAGCAGCTCTTTCGCGAGGCGACGCAAAAGGCAAAGGCGGCGCGCGAGCGCTCCAACGACGCCGCCCGCAACCAGGCCCGGCTCGCCCGCGAAATCCTCCGTGATCGGTCGAAACCCTTCCAGACGCGGTGCACCGAAGCGGACCAGCTGCTCAGCAAGATGCTCGATGCCGCGCCCCGGAGCTTCGTGTCCGAAGTGAGAAAAGCCCTGTCCAACGACCCCACGCGCGTCAAGGCGTTCCTCGGCGGCTTGAAAGATCTGGAGTTCGGTGGCCGCGAAGGCGACCCGGGCTACGAGCAGCTCCAATCTTGGCGCGAGCTGCAGACAGCCGGCGAACTGCCCGCGGGCTTCGCCCTGCCCGACGTGGGCGCGGCCTGGCACGATCTGGTGCATGACGTCGATCCGCGCTTCGGGCTGCATGCGTTTGCCGCGTGCACCATGATGTCGTTGCGCAAGAGCCTGCGCAACGGGCGGGTCTGGATCGATCACTCATTGAGCTTTCGTGCGCGCGACCAGATGCTCATCCCTGCTGATGAATGGGCGCGCGACCGCGAGAACTACCTCGCGCTGCTGGGCCTGCCGGCGCGGGTCGACGACCTGCTCGACCCCTTGCTGGGCGCCCTGCGCGCGGGCCTGGCGGCGGTGG
>LNAP01011047.1_pt1 | contig 14696 bp, 16 predicted proteins | sample 602601 | NCBI WGS metagenome assembly LNAP01 (sample SAMN02440304, study PRJNA202911) | soil metagenome | biome: Subtropical and temperate rainforests or woodlands; isolation source: soil samples (1 kg each in a 20% v/v slurry with milli Q water) were... ...
TCGATTGCCCTCTTTAGCGCACGAACAAGGAAATAGCATGAGACAACATCGTTTAGCGGCGGCGGTGGCCTTGGTGGGCCTGGTGCTCGCAGGTTGCGACTCGCAAACCAGCGTAGAGCTGAAAACCCCCGCGCAAAAAGCCTCCTACGGCATCGGCTTGAACATGGGCAAAAGCCTGGCTCAAGAAGGCATGGACGACCTCGATTCCAAGGCTGTTGCTCAAGGCATCGAAGACGCTATTGGCAAGAAAGAGCAAAAGCTTAAAGACGAAGAGCTGATGGAAGCCTTCAAAGCCCTGCAAGAGCGTGCTGAACAACGCACCGCCAAGCTCGCCGAAGAGTCGGCAGCAGCAGGCAAGAAATTCCTCGAAGAAAACAAAAAGCGTGACGGCGTAACCACCACCGCTTCCGGCCTGCAGTACGAAGTCGTGAAGAAAGCTGATGGTCCTCAGCCTAAAGCCTCCGACGTGGTGACTGTTCACTACGAAGGCAAATTGACTGACGGCAAAGTGTTCGACAGCTCGGTAGAGCGTGGTAGTCCGATCGACCTGCCAGTCAGCGGCGTTATCCCAGGTTGGGTTGAAGCCCTGCAACTGATGCACGTTGGCGAGAAGATCAAGCTCTACATTCCGAGCGAACTGGCCTACGGCGCGCAGAGCCCGAGCCCGGCTATTCCTGCCAACTCGGTACTGGTTTTTGACCTGGAACTGCTGGGTATCAAAGATCCGTCGGCTGCAGCCGCTCCGGAAGCTGAACCAGCCAAGTAATTGCGCTGGTGTCACCGCAACGCCCCGTCTCGACGGGGCGTTGTCGTTTCTGCGCTACGCTCGGCCTGCGCCACAAAACATACGAACCACGGGTTGACTATCGGGTCTCAATTAAGCACGGGTGTTACGGTTATGCACATTTCGCGAACCGCTCGCATTGACACCAGGTGACACTTACGTACCAACTCTTATTTTTTACTAACTTCATGATTTTGTTTGTTTTTTTACTCTGATTAAAAAATGCCCGATCTGTGGCAAAGCCCCGTGGCTCGGGCATTTGCCTACACAGTTGTCATCTTGTTCACAAGGTTATCCACAGGTTCGGTGGATAACCCGGCGAGCCCAGCAAGCATGCGGGCTGAGGAGCAATATCTGTGAAAACTCCCTGGAATTTCGCGCGTTACCTACCCATCGCCCAGCGCTTTATTGCCCGCGGCAGATTGCCGGCATTACTCCTGGCGGTGACGCGCAAAAGTGCATCCCAGGGCGGTCGCCTGGGTGCTTTGAAGTCCGAACTGAAAGTGTTACTGGCGCTGTGTACGGCCTGGTGGCGGGGTGAGTACCGCGGCATCAGTTCTCAGGCGTTGCTCTCAGTGGTTGCGGCGCTGCTGTATTTCGTTTCGCCGATTGATGCGATACCCGATGTGCTGCTGGGTGTTGGTTTTATCGACGATATTGCCGTGCTCGGTTGGCTAATGCGTACCTGGAGCGGCGAGCTGGACGAATTCCGCGCCTGGCTGGCGGCACGCTCGCCGGCTGAACAGGAAGCGCTACTGCAGTTGCCATCATCGGTGCCATCAGTGGACAGCGATTCCGCGCGCTAAACCGCAGAAAAACTTGCCCTGCACATCACGCCCCATCGCGGTTTTGTGCTGTTAAGATGCGGCCTTACAAGGAAAGTGCTGACACACTCAGTACTGCTTTTCCATGGGGTGGGCGCGGATGGATGTGCAGGTAATCATGCGTGATGGCGAAGCCGAATATGCGGTGCTGCCATGGGCGCAATATCAAGCGTTGTTGCAGGCGGCCGGTCAGGCTCCGGCGCCGCTACAGGCGGCCAGCGAGCCCGCCGAGAAGGCCCCGGCGACCCATAGCCTTACTGAGCTGACAGCCTTGCGCGAGGCCAAGGGCCTGGCCCTGGCGGACCTGGCTCGCACGGTGGGTATCAGCCCGCATTATCTAGCGATGATCGAGAGCGGCGAGCGCCAACCAGATTCGGCAATTCGCCGTGCATTAGCGTGGAATCTGGGCGTCAGCAGTTGGGAGGCCGAGCCGTGAGCGTAAGCATTAGTCGCCAGCATTGGCAGGCACTTCTTGGCGAGCTGGCAGAGGCACGTCGACAACGCCACCTACTGACCTACCGCGCCTTGATCGAGCGTTTGGAATTACCCACTCCTGCGATGCAAACCCTGACTGCCGCGCTTGAGCACCTGGCGGCACTGGATGCGCGCGCCGAGTACCCGCTGCGCAGCTCATTGGTAATCAGCCAAGGTGCCAGCCGTTTGCCCCGTACCGGCTTTTTCGACTGCGCACTGCGCTTGGGCCGTTTCAGTGGCCCGAGTGATGGTGTGGCTGCAGCCTCCTGGCATGCCTCCGAAGTGGTGCGGGTGTTCGAATACGACTACCCGGAGGAAACCTGAGTGGTGTATTGGCGCATCAAAGCCCGCCTGGGCTACTCCATTGCCCGCCGCTTGCTACGTTGGCCGGCGCTGGTTAAACAGCCGCGCGTGTGGGCTTGGATGGAAGGTCAGTTCGCGCGCATGGCGGCGTTGGATGATGTTGCCGCACAAAGTTTCTATGGTCATTTGTTGGTGTTTCGCGGGCGTGGTTTTGGCGCCCGCGAGGAAGGCATTCGTCTTTTAGGCAAAGCGGCTGCTGGCGGTGACGCCAAGTCGGCTTATCAGCTCGGTGTGCTCAGTTTGGCCGGCGACCCCCGCAATGCTCCCGACGGCAGCGCCGCTGCGCGCTGGTGGGTGCAGGCTGCCGACGCTGGCCACCCATTGGCGGCCCGGCGCCTCGCGCAGCTGTATGCCGAGGGCGAGCACGGCCTAGTGGCCGATCCACTGCTCGCCGAACGTTACGCCCAGCGCGCGAGCGAACTGGGCCTCTGAGCTACCCTCTGAAAGCAGAATCTTGAGCGCTAAACCTTAAGCGCTACGCCGTCAGCTTCTGCGTATCGATAATGTGCAGGCTATAACCCGGCACATTCTTGGCCTGACGCTTGGCCTCGGAAGCCAACCCTGCCAGTTGCGCCGCATCCATCTTCGCGCAGCTTGAGGGGTGCAAATGCACCACGCCCAGCGACAGCGACAACAACGGAAACTCCTCGCGCTGGCCCTTACGGTTATGGGAAACAAAGCAGCCCGCTTCCAAGTGCTCGTTGCTGTAAAAGCGCCGGCACTGGCCCTGAAAATCTTCCAGCAGATAATTCAGCCGTGCACGCCAGTCTTGCGAACCGAGCACCAAAAGAAAATCATCGCCGCCGATATGGCCGACAAAGTCGCGTGCTGGGTCCACGCGCTCGCTAAGGCATTGCGCCAGGCACAGCAGAATTTCGTCACCTTTGGCGTAGCCGTAGAGGTCGTTGAAGGGTTTGAAGCTGTCGATATCTACATAGCAAATCACCGCCTCACGCTCCTGCTGTAATAGGCGTGTCAGACACTGCTGAATGGGCACGTTGCCCGGCAATAGGGTGAGCGGATTGGCGTGCCGCGCCTGCTGGATTTTCAGTTCGGTAATCAGCTTGAGCACGTCGATCACTCGGCCCAAGCCCTGGTAACGGCCGTGCAGGGTGATGATGAAGTCTTCTTCAATCCGTTGCCGGGCGCGGCTGGTGAGCAGGCGGCTGACCTTTTGCAAACTCTGGCCCATATCCACCGCAAGAAAGTCGGTGCTCATCAAGCGGCTAATGGGCTTGCGCGCGAACAGGTCGGTGGCGAAGGGTTTTAGCAGGGCGTCCGACAGCGAGTGGCGATGGACGATGCCTACCGGCTGCTGCTCTGCATTCAACACTGCCAGCGAATTCAGGTTGGCTTGGGCGCGGAACGCTTCGAGCACTGCGGCGATGGGCATGGTTTCGGTCACGGCCGGTTGCTCATTGAGCAGGGCACTTAAGTCGCTGCCTTCTTCGCTCAGGCTGGGCGCGCTGGCCTCCAATTTCGGCAGCAGGCTGCGGGCATCGCGCGGCGGGTGTTCTTGCGGGCGGCTAAGCAAGTAGCCCTGGAGTAGGTCGACGCCCATTTCCGCCAACACCGTCAGTTCTTCGGCCAGCTCGATACCTTCGGCAATTACCTGGGCGCGCGAGGCTTTGGCCATTTGCAGAATGGAGCCGACGAATTCGCGCTTCACAGCGTCTTGGTGAATGCCGTCGATAAAGTGCCGGTCGATTTTTACGTAGTCCGGACGCAATTCCGACCATAGCCGCAAGCTCGAATAGCCGGCGCCGAGATCGTCGAGAGCAATGGAAAACCCCATGGCACGGTAGTGATGCAGCGCGGTGTAGAGAAGTGAGAAGTCTTCGGTGGGCGATTGCTCGGTCAGCTCAATCACCACTTGGCTCGGCGGAATGCCGTAGTTTTGCAACAGCTTGAGGGTGCGCCCAGGTTGATGGGTTGGCTCCAGCAAAGAGTCCGGTGAGACGTTAAGGAATAACTTGCCTTCGAGCTTTTGCTCGCTGAAATGCCGGCATGCGCTTTTGCGGCAGGCCAATTCCAATTCGCTTAAGCGACCGGCATGGCGGGCCACGCCAAACAGGTTGACGGGGGAGTGCAGGGGGCTATTCGAGGGCCCGCGCGTTAGCGCTTCGTAGCCCAGAATGCGCCGCTCCGAGAGCGACACAATGGGCTGAAACAGACTATGCAGGTCGCCGTGAGCAAGGATCTGGTCCAGCGCGCTCAACTGCTCGGTGACGGTCATGGGTAGCTCTCGATGTCTGAAAAAACAAAGGGGCTGATATCGCTATCAGCCCCTTATTTCACGACAGTTTAATGACCGCTTGATGACGCTCTGTCAGTGCTTGGCCACCGCCGAGTTCAAACCCAGATAGTCGAGCAGAATTTGCCCGGTTTCGGACAGGAAGGCATCGTCCTCTGGCTTGAGTTTGTCGTCTTCAGTTGGCAGCGCGTCTTCGTCTACTTTTTTCAGTTCCTTCAGCGGTTCCTGACCCTTGGCGGCACGGCGGGTGTTCTCCATGGCCAGTTGCTGGGTTTCGATGCTGGTGTGCTGCGCGCGGCGTTTGGTTTCGTTGAGGCTCACGGTGGTTTCGTGGCTCAGCTTTTGTGCCAGCTCCAAACGTTCACGGGTAAAGACAAAGTCGGCGTCCTTGCCCACACGTGCTTCGTGACGGGCCTTGAGTTCCACCAGGAACGGTTTGAACGGATCGTTCTCCGGCTTGATGGCTGGGCGAATGCTGTCCCATGGCATGGCCTCGGGCAGCGCGCTTTCACCGATTTCCTTGGTGTCGACAATCGCCGGGTAGGCGATATCGGGTAGCACGCCTTGGTGTTGGGTGCTCTGCCCGGAAACCCGGTAGAACTTGGCCAAGGTCAGTTTCAGCTCGCCATGGTTCAGCGGTTGAATGGTCTGCACCGTGCCTTTACCAAAGGTCTGGCCGCCGAGAATCAGCGCGCGGTGGTAGTCCTGCATGGCACCGGCAAAAATCTCCGAAGCCGAGGCGGAAAGACGGTTCACCAATAACGCCATCGGGCCGCTGTAGTAAGTGCCTGGGTTTTCGTCGGCCAGTACATCAACCCGGCCATCGGCGTTACGCACCAAAACGGTTGGGCCCTGGTTGATAAACAGGCCAGTCAGCTCGGTGGCTTCTTGCAGCGAGCCGCCGCCGTTATTGCGCAGGTCGATCACCACGCCATCGACTTTTTCTTTCTGCAATTCAGCCAGCAGCTTCTTCACATCGCGGGTGGTGCTCTTGTAGTCGGGGTCACCGGCGCGGAAGGCTTTGAAGTCGAGGTAGAACGCAGGAATTTCAATCACGCCGAGTTTGTAGTCACGGCCATCGTGCTTGAGTTTGAGTACGGATTTTTTCGCCGCTTGCTCTTCCAGCTTCACCGCTTCACGGGTGATGGAAACAATCTTGCTGGTCTGGTCGTTCGGGCCGTTTGTGGCGGGCACCACTTCCAGGCGCACCACCGAACCTTTCGGGCCACGGATCAGTTTCACCACTTCATCCAGACGCCAGCCGATCACATCGACCATTTCGCCATTGCCTTGTGCCACGCCAACGATCTTGTCCGACGGCGCCACTTGCTTGCTCTTGTCGGCAGGGCCTGCCGGCACCAGGCGTACAACCTTGACGGTGTCGTTATCGCTTTGCAGCACCGCACCAATACCTTCGAGCGACAGGCTCATATTGATATCGAAGTTTTCCGCGCTGTCGGGCGACAGGTAGTTGGTGTGCGGATCGTAAGACTGGGCGAAGGTATTGATGTAGGCCTGGAAGATATCTTCGCTGCGGGTCTGCTCCAGACGCGACAGCTGATTCTTATAGCGCTTAGTTAGCAATTCCTGAATTGCAGCAGGTTCTTTGCCGGCAATTTTCAGACGCAGCACTTCATCTTTTACGCGCTTGCGCCACAGCTCATCGAGCTCGGCGGTGTCTTTGGCCCACGGCGCTTTCTCGCGGTCGACCATCAGGCTTTCATCAACGCTGAAGTCGATTTTATCGATGCCTTTATTCAGCAGCGCCAAAGCAAAGTCGAGGCGCTGTTTCAGGCGGTCGAGGTGGCGTTTGTAAATGGTGAACCCAGGGTCGAGGTCGCCACTCTTAAGAAAATCGTCGAACTGCGTGCGCCATTTATCAAACTCGGCAATGTCACTGGCCGTGAAATAGCTACGCGAAGGGTCGAGCAACTTGAGGTAGCTCTCATAGATGATCACCGAGCGATCATCGTTGAGTGGCGGCTTGCTGTAGTGGTGGCGTTTGAGCAGTTCCACCACATTCAGACTGGCGATGACTTGCTCTCGGTCTGGCTGCAGCTTGTCCCAACTGTTGTCAGGGCTGGTAGCGGCGGCGCAAGCGGTAAGAGGTAAGGCACTGAAACCGATCAAAAGGGCTAAGGCGGTGCTGGGAACGAAGCGCTGCATGCTGAGTCGACGCGAGGGTAGTTGATAACGCATATTAGGCCGGTTCCATTGGGCACCGGCTGCATAATGCAAATAGCTCGATGGTTCGCACCGGGCTCAGTCCGAAGTCACTATGGAGGCACCGTGAAGGCATTGCAAGGCGTGGAAGGGCGCGCTGAATGGGCAGAACGACCAAGTCTCATCTGCGACGTTGGGCAGATCCGAATTCGTGTGGCGGCCGCTGGCCTCAATCGCGCTGACCTGCTTCAGCGTGCAGGTTTGTATCCGCCACCGCCAGGCGCCAGCGATACGCTGGGCCTGGAATGTTCCGGGGTGGTTAGTGAAGTGGGCCCCGGCAGTTCCTGGCAAGTGGGGGATCGCGTTTGTGCGCTGTTGGCCGGTGGCGGGATGGCCGAAGAAGTGGTGGTAGATGGCCGTCATGCGCTGCCGGTTCCTGAAGGTCTGAGTCTGGTGGAAGCGGCAGTGATTCCCGAGGTATACGCCACCGCCTGGTTGAACCTGTTTCAACTGGCGCAGCTCAAGCCTGGCGAAAAAGTGCTGCTGCATGCCGGCGCCAGTGGCGTGGGCTCGGCAGCTATTCAATTGTGCAAAGCGTTTGGTAACCCGGTATGGGTGAGCGTGGGCTCGGCCGATCGCCTGGCTTACTGCGAAAACCTCGGTGCACAAGGCGGTGTCTTGCGTGACATCGATCTGCAAAGCCTGCGCGATTTTGCCCCGTTTGATGTGATCCTCGACCCCGTCGGTGGCAACTATGCCGCGCTTAATCAGCAGGTGATTGGCCTGGATGGACGCTGGGTGTCCATCGGCCTGATGGGCGGCACCAAGGCGGAGTTCGACCTGGCAGCCATGCTGGCCAAGCGCGTGCAGTTCCAAGGCTCCACGCTGCGTAGCCGTGATGACCAATTCAAAGCGGATTTGCTCGGCGATCTGGGCCAACAGGTATGGCCGCTTTTCACCGAGGGACGGCTGAAACCGCAACTGGAACGTACCTTCGCCGCCAAAGACGTAGAGGCCGCGTTTGCTGCGTTAGCCAGCAATAAGGTGTCTGGCAAGGTGGCCTTGCTGTTGGACGAATCTTTAAGTTAATCAGCCGTTTGCATTAGGCTTTTATATGGCAGGACGGTGACAACGATTTACTCAGCCAATCGTTGTCATGGCTTCAATCAATAGGGCTTTTCCTAAAGATCGGCCTACTATGCGTCCTGTAAATTCTTAACCCCAAACATTCTCAACCAGAAGGACTTAGCGAATGTCTCTGATCAACACCGAAGTCAAACCGTTCACCGCCAATGCTTTCCACAACGGTAAATTCATCGAAGTGACCGAGCAGTCCCTGAAAGGCAAGTGGTCGGTTCTGATTTTCATGCCGGCAGCATTCACCTTTAACTGCCCAACCGAAATCGAAGACGCTGCTAACAACTATGCCGCTTTCCAGAAAGCCGGCGCTGAAGTTTACATCGTGACCACCGACACCCATTTCTCCCACAAGGTATGGCACGAAACTTCGCCAGCCGTTGGCAAGGCTCAGTTCCCGCTGGTAGGTGACCCGACCCACCAACTGACCAACAACTTCGGCGTGCACATTCCGGAAGAAGGCCTGGCCCTGCGCGGCACCTTCGTAATCAACCCGGAAGGCGTGATCAAGACTGTAGAAATTCACTCCAACGAAATCGCTCGTGACGTTTCCGAAACCCTGCGCAAGCTGACCGCTGCTCAGTACACCGCTGCCCACCCGGGCGAAGTGTGCCCAGCTAAGTGGAAAGAAGGTTCGGCCACTCTGGCTCCTTCGTTGGACCTGGTTGGCAAAATCTAAAAACGCCTGAGGGTCGCCTAGGCCCTCATCCGTTTTTTGCAGAACGCTGCGGGGCAACACCTGCTCCGTCAGCCCGAATGCCTGGGCGCGATCCGCTCGGGCATTTTTTTCCCTGAAATTCGTGAAAAGGAAGGTACCGCATCATGTTGGACGCCACTCTGAAGACCCAATTGAAGGCTTACCTCGAAAAGGTTGTACAGCCATTCGAGATCGTCGCGTCCCTTGATGACAGCGACGCTTCCCGTGAGCTCAGCGGTTTGCTGCACGATATCGTCAGCCTGACCGACAAAATTTCCCTGCGTGAAGATGGCAGCGATGCTCGCAAGCCGTCCTTCGCGCTAAACCGCCCAGGTGCCGATATCAGCCTGCGTTTTGCTGGTATTCCCATGGGCCACGAATTCACCTCGTTGGTGTTGGCTCTGCTGCAAGTGGGTGGCCACCCGTCCAAGGTTGCTGCCGACGTGATCCAGCAGATCAAAGACCTGCCGGGCGAATTCAATTTCGAAACCTACTTCTCGCTGTCTTGCCAGAACTGCCCAGACGTAGTGCAGGCACTAAACCTGATGGCCGTGCTCAACCCGAACATCCGCCACGTCGCCATCGACGGCGCGTTGTTCCAGGATGAAGTCGAGCAGCGCCAGGTTATGGCCGTGCCAAGCATCTACCTGAACGGCGAACTGTTTGGCCAAGGCCGTATGGAAGTTGAACAAATTCTGGCCAAGATCGACACCGGCACCGCAGCCCGTGACGCCGAAAAACTCAACGGCAAAGAAGCCTTCGACGTGCTGGTTGTCGGCGGTGGCCCAGCGGGTGCTGCAGCCGCTATTTATGCCGCGCGTAAAGGCATTCGTACCGGTGTGGCGGCTGAGCGTTTTGGCGGTCAGGTGCTGGATACCATGGCCATCGAAAACTTTATTTCGGTACAAGAAACCGAAGGGCCGAAGCTGGCCCGTGCCCTTGAAGAGCACGTTAAGCAGTACGAAGTCGACATCATGAACTTGCAGCGCGCTACCGCGCTGGTGCCGGCGAAAAACCCGGGCGAGCTGCACGAAATCAAGTTTGAAAGCGGCGCCTCGCTGAAAGCTAAAACCGTCATCCTTTCCACCGGTGCCCGCTGGCGCGAAATGAACGTGCCTGGCGAGCAGGAATACCGCAACCGTGGCGTGGCCTATTGCCCGCACTGCGACGGCCCGCTGTTCAAAGGCAAGCGCGTGGCGGTGATTGGTGGTGGTAACTCCGGCGTGGAAGCGGCTATCGACCTGGCCGGTATCGTCAGCGCGGTGACCCTGATCGAATTCGACAGCCAACTGCGTGCCGATGCCGTGCTGCAACGCAAGCTGCACAGCTTGCCGAACGTCACCGTAATCACCAGCGCACTGACCAGCGAAGTAAAAGGCGACGGCCAGAAAGTGACCGGCCTGGTGTACAAAGACCGCAACTCCGGCGAGTTCAACAACATTGAACTGGAGGGCATCTTTGTGCAGATCGGCCTGCTGCCAAACAGCGAATGGCTGAAGGGCACCATCGAGCTGTCCAACCGTGGCGAGATTATTGTCGATGCACGCGGTGAGACTTCACTGCCGGGTATCTTCGCAGCCGGTGACGTAACGACTGTGCCGTACAAGCAGATCGTGATTGCGGTAGGCGAAGGTGCTAAAGCCTCCCTGAGTGCTTTTGATCACCTGATCCGTACCACCTGATTGCGTCGGCGTTAAAGCAAAAGGGCAGCCCGAGGGCTGCCCTTTTTTGTGTTTGTTTGCCAATGTTGGGCTTCGCTGCGTCAACCCAACCTACATGCTGCCCTTTTTGTCGATCAATTTTTTATCGGAAGACGCCGTAGGGTGTGCTGTGCGCACCACGGAGCGCACGCACAAATCGCTTGGTGCGCGCAGCACACCCTACGTGTTTAGCCCTCAGCGCCAGTTAAGAATTGGCCAGCCTGCCTTCACAGCATGGTCACGCAACACCGGGTCGGGGTTCACCACCCGCGGCAAACTCACTAGCGATAACAACGGCAAGTCGTTGCGCGAGTCGGAGTAGAAGTAGGCGCCCTCCAGGCTCTCGCCTTCCTGCTCTAACCAGGCCTGCAAACGGGTGACTTTGCCTTCGCGGTAGGTCAGTACGCCACGGGTATTGCCGCTGTAGTGGCCGTGCTGTTCTTCCAAGTCGATGGCCAGCACTTCCTCGATTTTCAGCCGCGCGGCGATGGCGCTGACCAAGAAATGCGCGGAAGCGGAAATCACCAAAATGCGGTCGCCAGCTTCGCGGTGGGTGGCCAGGCAGCGGGTGGCGTCGCTAAAGAAGATGGGCTCAATCACGTCTTCCACAAAGGGCTCAACCACAAACGCCACTTCCTCGGCGGTGCGGCCTACCAAGGGCGACAGGCTGAAAGCCATATAGTCTTCCATCGCCAATTTGCCCTCGGCGTACAGGGCCATAAGCTCGTGGTCTTTTTTTACAAACGACTCGCCGTCCACCCAGCCGATATCGGCCATGTGTTCGCTCCACAGGCTGGCGCAGTCGCCGTCGATCAGGGTGTCGTCGAGGTCAAAAATCGCCAGGGCCATTACGCCACCTCCCGGATTGCATCACTGTCGATGCTCAGGCGCAGCTGTTTGCCGTTGCTGTGCAGATCGTCGGCGCTGCGGTTCAACACATCCACCAGCAGCTCCACGCCACGGGCTTGCACGCGATAGCGGATGACGTTGCCCAGCAGGCTATGGCTGCGCACTTCGCCTTCGATGTCGCCCGAACCGAGCGAAATGGCTTCCGGGCGAATGGCGATACGGCTGTTGATTGGGCGCAATAGCAGGCGGCTGGCGGCATCGGCGTCGAGCAGGTTGTAGTTGCCGATAAAGCCGGCGGCAAAGGCATCCACTGGCGCGGTGTAGAGGGTTTCGGCATCGCCGCTTTGCACGATCTTGCCGGCGTTCATCAGAAAGATTCGGTCTGACATGGTCAGCGCTTCTTCCTGGTCGTGGGTGACGAAAATGGTGGTCAGCCCCAGCTCTTGTTGAATGCTGCGGATCTGCTCGCGCAGGTGTTTGCGAATACGTGCATCAAGGGCCGACAGCGGCTCGTCGAGTAGTAGCAAGCGTGGGCGGGTTACCAGCGAGCGCGCCAGCGCCACACGCTGACATTGGCCACCGGAAAGCTGGTGCGGGTAACGCTCGGCAAAGCTGCCCAGCTCGACCATATCCAGTGCTTCTTTCACCCGTTTGGCGCTGTCTTCTTTGCTGACCTTTTGCATGCGCAGGCCAAAGGCGACGTTCTGCTGCACGCTCATATTGGGGAACAGCGCGTAGCTCTGGAACACCATGCCGATATCGCGCTTTTGTGGCGACAGCGGCACCAGGTCTTGGCCTTCGAGGAGGATTTGCCCGCCGTTGACTTCGGTCAGGCCGGCGATGCAGCGCAGTAAGGTGGACTTGCCGCAGCCGGAGGGGCCGAGCAGGGTGACGAATTCGCCCTTGGCGATTTCGCAGTTGATGTCGCTGAAAATCGAGGTGGCGGCATAGCTTTTGTGCAGCCCCTGAATGCTCAGAAAACTCATGCTTTGTCCTTATTCAAACGGCCGGCTGCCCAGGTAAACAGCAGCACAAAAAAGAAGTAGGAAATCACCAGCCGCTGCTGTTTTTCATGTTGTTCAGGTACACCTGCAGGGTTTCATAACGCGTACCCACCAGCAGGTTGGCGAACACGAACTCGCCAAATAGAAAAGAGAACGACAGGAACAGCGACACCATCAGGCCTTTGCGCAGGTTCGGCAGCACCACCAGCAACGCAGCTTTCCAGGTGCTGGCGCCAAGCAGGTGAGCGGCGTCCATCAGGTCGCGCAGATTGATCGCTTGCAGGTTGTTGGTAATCGCCCGGTACATAAACGGCAGCGCCACGGTGAAGTAGCAGCCGATCAGAATCCATGGCGTACCCACCATCGCCAGCGGCCCGGAACCGTAAATCTGCAGCAGGCCCACCGATGACACCACCGGCGGCACGGCGAAAGGCAGCAAGATCAAAATGTTCATCAGGCCGTCGAGTTTCGGGAAGTGGTAATGCACCACAAACAGCAGCGGCAAAATCAGCACCACCGACAACAGCAGGGCGCCAAAACACACCAGCAGTGATTGGCCGAAGGCGGCGAGAAAACGCGGGTCGGTCCACAGCTGTGCGTACCATTTCAGCGTTAGGCCATCGGGCAAAATAGTCGCCGACCAACTGGTGGAGATGGAGTAGAGCAGGGTGCCGGCAAGCGGCAGCAGCAAGATAAGAAACAGCAGAGTGACCACCGTGCGGTGATAAAGCCCAGCCGCTCGGGTTTCAACGCGCGACATGGTAGCTCCTCTTTAGCAGCCATTGATGGACCACGGTAATCACCGCCATCAGCGCCAAGGCGCTGGCCAGATTCGGGTTAAGCGAGATATCGCCGGCGACCATGGCAGCAATACGGATCGGCAGCACGTTGAAGTTGCCGGTAGTCAACGCATACACCGTGGCGTAGGCGCCGAGGGCATTGGCCAGCAGAATGATAAAAGTGCCGAGTAGCGCTGGTGTCAGCACTGGCAAACCGATATGCCGCCAGAAGTCCCAAGTGCTGGCGCCCAGCAGCTCGGCCGACTCGCGCCAGTCTTCACGCAGAGCATCAAAAGCCGGGTAGAGCAGCAGCACGCCCAAGGGAATCTGGAAGTAGGTGTACAGCACGATCAAGCCGGTTTTCGAATACAGGTTGAAGTCGTCGATCACCCCGGCCTGCTTGAGGATGATGGTCAGCGCGCCGTTAAAACCGAGCAGGATGACAAAGGCAAAGGCCAGCGGCACCCCGGCAAAGTTGCTGGTCATATTGGAAAAGGCCATGACGAAGTCGCGCAGCTTGCTGTCGACTTTGCGCAGCGAGTACGCGCCGAGCACGGCGATTACGATGCCGATCACGCTGGACCAGAACGAAATCTCCAAGCTGTGCTGAATCGCCTGCAAGTAGAACTTCGAGCTAAATACCTTGGCGTAATTGCTCAGGCCCCAGCCCGCAGCGCTGTCCAGGCTATTGATCGCTACCCACAGCAGCGGGGCGATTTGAAAGGCGATAAAGAAGGTCGCAAACGGCAGCAGGCACAGCACGGCCAGCCATTTGCCACGGGTGACTGAATTCACTTCAACAGCTCCCGGCAGACAGGTTTGTCGTGGGCCACACCGAGCAATTCGCAGATGGTGCCGCACAGTTCGGTTTGTTTCGGGTTGGCAAAACTGTCCAGGCTAAAAGCATCGCCCAACACAAACAGCGGCACTTCGCGCTCTTCGGTGAGCAGGCCGTTGTGCGAGCGGTCGTTGTTCATGCCGTGGTCGGCGGTGACCAGCACCTGGTAGCCGGCATCGAGCCAACGTTGCAGGTACTCGGCTAGCAGCAGGTCGGCGACCCGCGCGCTATTGCGGTACTGCGGGCTGTCGAGGCCGTGCTTGTGACCGGCGTCGTCGATATTCATCGGGTGCGCCAGCAGGAAGTGGGGCGAATGTTTTACCCGCAGGCTTTCGGCGTCGGCGAATAAATGCGAGTCCGGGTAATGGTCGGCGTAGTAGAAATGGCCGTGTTGAATCGGCAGTTCGGGCGCATCGGTATGACGGTCGCGCGCGGCATTAAACGGACTGCGGTTGTACAGCTCGCTGACCCAATGGTAGGAGGCTGAGGCAGTCACCAAGCCGGCGCTGCTGGCGTAGTGAAAGATGCTCTGTTGGTTGGACAGGCGCGACACGTCGTTATGCACGATGCCGCTTTCAATCGGGGGAACGCCGGTAAGAATGCATTCATACAACGGTCTGCTCAGGGCCGGCAGCTCGCATTCAAGCTTGTACAGTGCCGCGCGGCCAGCGCCGCAATACGCCTGCAGATGGCCCATCGCGTGCTGGGCAACCCCGTAGTTGAGGCCATCAAGTAACACCAGGATGACGTTGTGCTTCATGTACTACCCCAAGAAGTCGTGGGCCAAAAAAGAAGAAAGCGGCAGGCCGCTTTCTTCCGTCACAAGCCTA
>LNAP01003622.1_pt1 | contig 14695 bp, 16 predicted proteins | sample 602601 | NCBI WGS metagenome assembly LNAP01 (sample SAMN02440304, study PRJNA202911) | soil metagenome | biome: Subtropical and temperate rainforests or woodlands; isolation source: soil samples (1 kg each in a 20% v/v slurry with milli Q water) were... ...
GTAAGCGCCGCCGGCTGCGGCCGTGGCATTGGCGATCAGCGGGCTCGTCACCAGCCGGCTCGCGAGTGAGGCGCCGCCTCCGGCGAGCCCGCCCGCGATGATCGGCAGTTGCAGCGCGATGTAGCCGGAGAGACCGAGCACCGCGCTGATGGCGACCGCGGCCACCACCATCTCACCCGCCGTCCCGGCGTTCGCCGCGAATTTGTCGATGAAGCCGCTGACGGTGGTCAGCATCAGCCCGACCAGAGCGACGACCAGCACCAGCAGGATCACGAAATTGGCGACCTGCCGTAGCCAGGCTTCGGTAAACGGACGCGTGGCCTCAAACAGTGCCAGCGCGATGAAGATCGGGCCGAGCGCGATCACGACGCCGAGGCCGATTTTGGCGTAGAGCAGGATTGCGAACTGGAGAAACGAACCAACAGCCACAAAGACCAGGAGAATGGCCGCGATCAGCGCCGGCGCCACGTTGGTTATGCCCGCCTGGTCGTAAATCTTGTTGGCGACGTCGATCCCCTTGGAGAGAAGCTTGTCGAACGGAACTCCGGAATTGGTATTCAGCCCCGAGCCCGCCAACGCATTGCCGATTTCCTTTGGCAAGGAATCGAAGAACAACCCGGTGACGTACTGCTGGAACGTGCTGGCATTGGTCGCCAGCAGAACGACGACCACGATCCGCATCGCCCGCCAGGCAAATTCCATGATCGGCTCAGAGATAGCTCCGCGCATCACCGCAAAACCGTAAAGAATAACGTAGAGCATCACGGCAACACGCAGCGGGCCATCGATGTAGGATGCGAGATTCGACACCGAAGTCGACACGAATGCCGTGATCGGCTGCTCGAATTCTTTTAAGAAACTGTCGAAGACGTTGATAGCCATCGCGGCGGTCCTTATTTCAGGGCGTCTTTCATTTCTTGGACGGTGACCTTGTTGCGGGCTTCAACGGCGTTGACGCAATTGGGCGTCTTCCCGAGTTCGCCGGGGTTGTCGCGGCACGCCTTGAGAGTCACCGCAAGCTCGTCCCGATGCTCGAAAAACCACCCGACTGTTTTCGTCTGCCGACCCGGGTCGTCTTCGTTGCAGCCGGTGAGGCCGGTGCCGGCGGCAAACAATATGAACATGGAAGCCATGGTCTTCATTGCAGCGCCGCCCTCATTTCATCGACGAGCTGCCGTTGCTTTTCGCGCTCGCGCTGTCCGTCCATGTCGGTTCGGGCCTGCTGGATCATCGCCAGACCCTGCATCCGCAGCACGTCGTTCTGCAGGAGCGCCTGTTCGGCCTGCAGCCGCGCCGACAGATCAAGAACTTCCTTGACGTCGGTCGCCGAGTTGATTCGGGTCCTGAGCTCCTCGAGTGCATCGATCCGCTGCGAGGCGGTGTCGTAGACCGCCTGGCCCATGGAGTGCTTGGAGCCGGTCTGCCGGGCGATCCGGTCGAGCTCGCCCTGATAATACGAATTGGCGCTGTTGCCCGCATAGGCGCGATTCTGATTGAGATACTGATTGATCGCGGTTGCGAAGTTACCGCTGCCCTGCCCCGCGACCAGCTTTTCGATATCGGAAAATTGTTGCGGCAGAACTTTGCGAAACTGCGGCGTGTTTAAGAGCGCCCCGATATCGTTGGCGTTGGTCAGCTTGTTAAAACTGTCGTAGAGCTGCTTGGCTTGGTTCAACTGCTCCTGCGCGACCTTGAGCTGCGAGGTCAGCGTGTCCACCTGTTTCTTGAGTTCGGTCAGCTGCTCGAATTGCCGCGCAAAGACGTTCGGATCGAACACAATCTGCGCGACAGCGGGTGAGGCCAGCAGCAGGGCCACGACTGACGCGGAGACGAAAATGGAGGGCATGCGTTGAAGCATCATCGGGGTTTCCTTCGTTCAGCATGGAACATCGGCAACCAATGGGCCGGATCATCGCCGACCTCGGACCGTATGCGGTCGAGCAGCTCGACGGTCTCGGTGCGTCCGGAGAGCACGGCGAGTGCGTCCTCAAAACCGCCGAGATCGAGTTCCGCCACCACCGAATTGTGGCCTTGCTTGACCAGAAACCGGCGGCTCTCAGGTGCGAGCTCTTCCTTTATCAAGCGAAACTCGGTGTCGGTGAGGTGAAAGCCGTCGACGTAGTCCGATCGCGTTCCCCGCGCATTCGGCAGGAAAATCTGGGTGGGGCATTGCTCGACAATGGTGTGTGCAATCGGCGATGCCAGCGCATCCCGGGGCGACTGGGTGCCGAACACCATGACGCCGTTCTGCTTGCGGATCGTTTTGAGCTTGTTGTTGGCGAGATCGCGAAACGCCTCGTCTCCCAGCGCCTTCCAGAACTCGTCAATGTCGATGATCAGGCGCCGGCCGTCGATCAAGTGCTCAACGCGGTGGAACAGGTACATCATCAGCGGCGTGCGGACGGTCGGGTGATCGAGCAAATCCGTCATGTCGAACCCGATGAAACGCGCGTCGAGGCCGATGGCGTCTTGCTCGCCATCGAGAACCCAGCCGTAGGGAGCGCCGCGGCACCATCGCTCAAGCCGGGCGCCAATGCCCTCGCGATCCTGTTGGCCGAGAAAGGCCCGCAGCGCGCCGAAGGAGCGCTCCTCCTGGCGCAGTTGGTTAAGCGCGCGCAACCCGGAATCGATCCGCTCCTCCTCGGTGACGGTCAGCGGACGGTTTTCGGGTGTGACCAGTTTTCGGACCAGTTCGCCCAGGAAGGAGAGGTTCGCCGGAGTCAGCTCCAGCGCCTTGAGCGGCGCACAGCCGGTTGGGACGCCATTGCGCAGCGTCAGATAAGTACCGCCGGCAGCACGGACGAAAATCTCGGCGCCACGGTCCTTGTCGAAGAACACGTAAGACGCGCCGAGCCGCTCGGCCTGCGACAGCAGGAAATTCTGAACGACGGTCTTGCCTGATCCGGACGGGCCGCAAATGAAGGTGTTGCCGAGGTCGCCGTAATGGAACGAAAAATAGAACGGCGAGCCGGACGCGGTCTTGAGCATCGCGACCGCCGGCCCCCAATGGTTGCCATCCGGCTTTCCAGTGGGATAGGTGTGGAATGGGGAGAATGCCGCGAAATTGCGGGAGCTGATCGCACCGGCGCGAGCGCGGTATTTGAACAGTCCAGGAAGCTGCGCCCAATAGGCCGCCTCAAGCCCAAGGTCCTCGCGCGCGACCACGGCGCCCGCGTCGGCCAGCGCGCGCCGCGCCACGCTCATATGACCCTGCAGCTGCGAAGGCGTATCGGCATAGATCAACAGCGACAGGTGATGATCGCCGAGGGCGAATCGGTTGGATTCGAGGTCGTCGAGCGCGTCCGAGAGCTCGTCGATCTGCGAGGCCGCTGGATCTTGAGCCGAAACGAGCTGGTTCTGCTTGCGCGTCAGCACCGTCTTGGCGTCGGCCTTTGACAGAAAGGCAAAAGATTGCGTGAGGGCGAGTTCAAAGGGGGCTGAAAGTAGCGCGTTCAACAGACCTGGCCGGGTGGACGCCGGATATTCCTTGATCCCGAACATGCCGGCGAACCGTGATCCGCCCGCGCCACGGATCTCGAGGGCTTCGCGGCCGAAGATGATGCGGTTCGAGTAGAGCGCCGGCCCGATCGGTCCTTGCGGCAATGGCATTGCCATCCACTCGCCGGAGGTGACGGCGTGTAATAGCTCCATTGCTTCCGAAAACACGATGCCGTCGCGATCAACCAAACCGACGGCGCGAGCACCGTAACGCTCGAGTGCCGCGATGACATCGCGCGTGGCATCGTCAAGTCGCCTCACAGCCTCGCCGTCAACCTCGACGGAGCGCCCGCTGGCGCGACTGAGCCGCTTGAAGAACGCGGCCGCCGCATCGGTGGTCGCGCGGCCGGGATGCCATACCAGCGTCAAATAGAGGTCGTTGCGAAACAGCGCTTCGCTCCGAAGCCCCTCACGATATTGCGCATCAAGGGAGGCTGCGAAAGTCGAGCGGAAAGTGCCGCTCGGGTAATCCGATGTCTGGCGACGGATCAAATGGGACCATAACGCCAGCCGGTCGTCGGCGATATTGCGTAGCGTCAGGTTGAGTTTGGCATGAAGATCATTCAGGTCGGCCGCCTCAGCCGTCTCAAATGAGGTGCCGTCGATCTTGATCACCGTGATCAAGGCGCGGGTCGAGAGGCTGATCACTGTATCGGTCACGTGCCGGCCGAACGGCAGATAGACGTCGGACTCGATCTCGCGGGCTTTCGCCGCTGCGTTACGCATAACCGAAATCCTTCGCTCGATAACGCCGAACCAGCTTAAGCGGCGTGCAGGACGATCCGCCCCAGAACGGCGCGTTGCGCGTGCGGCCCCGGGTCTCGATCCAGGCGAGCAAAATCCGGAACATGTTGGGATCGTGCCGGCAGATGATCCGGCAAAGGCCGTGGATCGGAAGTGCCACCAGCCCATACAAAATGCTCCCTGCTACCAGGAACAGGATGCAGGAGAACATCACATTCAACGCCATCGCCTCCATCGTGACGCCGGCGATCATGGCCGGGCGCGTGCAGGCGAGGAATAAAGTATCCTCGGTGAGACGTATGGGCTCAGTCATGGGTGACCACGATCATCAATGACCCCCGGTCAAGGTCGAGACCACCTCGGAGGCACCGAACGTGATGGCGACACCGAGCACGACGTAAGCGGCCTTGCGCAGATCGAGATAACCGAACATCCAGGCGATGCCGACGATAATGACCGCAAGTGTCGCCAGCAGCCGCGCGACGTTGCCGGTCAACATCGTGACGATGTTCTGCAGCACGCCCTCGATATTCGCGGTCTGTGCCAGCGCCGGTTCGGCCAGTCCGACGCTGAGAACAAGTCCGATGCAAAGAATTGCGGCGGATTTCTTAAGACGAAAAGTCATGACGCGGCTCCGATTGGCAGTGCAGTCGGGCCAGCCCGGACCGCGGTGTTGAGACAAAACAAAAGATTTCCTCATCGTCCATAAACAAAGGCTGACGTGCCCAGACCTGAGCGATACACATCCCAATTCGGACGCTCCTTGGCGGAGGGAGTCGGCGTGTTGATTGTCGATATGTCGCCGGTGGAAGTGTCGGCACCGCGAGAGGGCATCGGCCGGGTACGGGGCTCAGACGTTGTGCCGGGAGCTTTGGCGGCGAAGCTGGCGACAACGCGGGCAATTGCTTGATCGCGGCCCGACGCGTTCACGTTTACTGCTTGCAACCGAGCCTCGAACAATCTGCCAAGGCCCGCGATGTGCTTGCAGGCGTCGAAGGTCGTGGTAGCTATCAGGCCGGCTTCCTTCATATCCTCGGCATCAAGTTGAGCGAGACCGGCACGGACGGGCTGGCCGCTGGCTGTGGCCTCCGCCACGAGTTGGATGGCTTCGTCACGGTCGGTGGCCTGAATCGGAATCGCTTTGCGTCCCTGAATCGTGATGAGCAGCGGCTCGAATGAGCTCGCCTGCCGCACAATCGCCGCCAGCGGTTGGACCATTGCCGTTGTCGGGGCGCACCTTTCGACCAGAGCCGCAAATGCAGCAGGATTCATTGCGAAAACCTCTTTTGTCAGGAGTTGTGAGAGGCTCGACGCTATGCCGCGAGCGCCGGGCTTGACGGAGCGTCAATCGCCACCCGGGAGATCTTCCCGGCTGCCCGGATTGCTGCGAGAGCATCATCGGTGACCGGCAACAACCCGGCGACGGCGTTGGTGGCTCCGATTTGGCGAGGTTCGCCGAGGCGGTCGAGATGCCATCCGGCCCGGCGCAGGATGCGCTCCATGCGCAGATCAGTGACCGTTGCGATGGCCTCAACGCCGCGCTGCTGGCCCCATTCGATCATTGCGGCAAACAGCAGGAACGTCGCTTCCCGCAAGCCGTTCTCTGCTCGCGCCGCCACGCTCTTGGTGTCAACGCAAAAGCGCGAACTCTCCCAGATCCTGGCAGCCTTCGGCGCCGCGTTGCCATCCAGCAACACCGGGAACGTATCCGCCAGCATGTTGCGCCCCATGGTGGGCAGGAGGCGAACACAACCGACAACGTCGTGGTGATCGACCGCTAAAAGATATGTTGGCTTGAATGTGTCGTACTGATCGATCTCCAGTCCGTTCGCCACAGAGACGTCCCAGTCGAGCCGTTCCTTGAAGACGCGCCCTCGCAGACGATGCATTCCCGTTGTCAGTTCAGAGTCGTGCAGGAGTTCCCTCCGCGTGCGCACAATGACTTTCATTCTTGACCTCCGGATTACGAATCACAGCTTCGAGATCAGAAAAGCAGGCGCGGTCGCGGCGTTGCGCTGTCAGTTCTGACAGGGCGCTTTAGAATTGTTCTTGCCGCAAAGCTGCCGCAACATCGCAATAGACGGCCTGCACGTAGAGCGCGAATCGTCGAAGTGCACGCGTTTGGGGATCTAGGAAGTACTGAAGTGGCGCAATGAAAGATGTTAAAAGAGCGTGCAACGAATTCGTCGATTATCTTCACTCTGCCCATACGGAAGATGATTTTCGACGTGTCGCGGAACGAACCGCGCATGCATTTGGATTCCGTTGGTGTGCCTATTTTGGTCAGCGCGCGAATGGCCCCAATCTGATCTCATCCTATCCGAAGAGCTGGACCAGCCACTATTTTCGGGAAGGATACGACAACATCGATCCCGTTCTTCAGGAACCGCGAAATACAAGCCGGATGCTCCTGTGGGATGGACGCGAGGCGCGAAGCGCAAAGTCGGCGAAAGAACGCCGTTTGTTTGACGATGCGCTCAGCTTCAAGATCCGGACCGGCCTGACGGTTCGCATTCCCTCAAGCCAAAACCAGTTCGCGGCGTTCACGCTGGCGGTGGACGACCGCAGCCTCGGACTCGATCGTTTCATCGAGACATCCCAAGATATGTTGCAAATGGTGGGTCTCACCTACCATGCCCATGTGAGTGCCAAGATCGGACGCACGTCTCTGGGCGGTGGGATGGGGAACCCGCTGACTCAGCGCGAGCGGCAATGTCTCGCGTGGATATCAGACGGCAAGACGATGCAGGATATTGCCGAGCTTCTCGATGTCACGCCGCGAGGCGTGAAGTTTCACCTGGACAATGCCAGGCGAAATCTCGCTGCATTAACCCTCCCCCACGCAGTGGCGCTCGCGCTTCGGCAGCGATTGCTCCCCTAATGCGCAGAACAACCGTCTGGTTCGGCAAGCGTGGCCAAGATCGGCGGTTTAAAGAGGGTGAGCTGCTTGGCAACGAGGGTGCAAGGGTCTCGTCGAGTGAGGGCGGCGCCTGCACCATTTGCAGTATTCAGCCCAAAGGATGTGCTGCTCACAATCATTGCACCTAAGTCTTCTTGGAATCTTCGAGTAGGGGATGGGCGTCGCCCTGCGGGCCGGGCTGGCGGCTGCGCTGAAGCCCCGCAAGCGGGTCTTCCCCCTCGCGGGCTGCCATCCCTGACGCAAGCGGGGTGCGTGGCCCGAAAGCCGCGAAGGCTGCCTGATCTGGAAGCGTGCGAATCGATTGGTTTTACCTCCATTGGAGCTACACTTCCTCACTGGAGGGCGATTCGTCGCCCATCCCTTGCACGGTCCTTTGTTCTTCGTAGGTCCTGCACTTCAACGTTGGCTCGGCGGACGGACAAACGTGTCAGAAGCAGCATTCAAACTGAAACCGTTCGAGGCTCCACCCTATCGTGAGCCGCCGCACAACATCGAAGCTGAGCAAGCGCTCCTCGGCGCCATGCTGATCAACAACGACGCCTTTCATCGTGTTGCCGACTTCCTGAAGGCTAACCATTTCTTCGAGCCGCTGCACGGTGGCATCTTTGAGGTGATCAGCGAACTGATCGGCTCAAACAAGGTTGCCAATCCGATCACGCTTAAGACCTTCTTTCCCGCCACTCTCATTGTCGCTGGAATGTCGATTGCGCAGTATCTTGCGCGCCTCGCTGCGGAAGCGACGACGATCATCAACGCGGTCGATTACGGCCGGACTGTTTACGATCTTGCGGTGCGACGCGAGTTGATTAGGATCGCCGAGGATATGCTCAATGGCGCATTTGAAGCCCCTATAGACAGCATTCCAGCGGATCAGATCCAGCATGCCGAGCAGCTTCTATACGAAATCGCCGAAAAAGGACGCTATGGCGGGGGCTTCGAGACGTTCGAAACCGCCCTCGACGGCGCTATCGATAGAGCCGCACAAGCGTACCAGTCCGATGGCAGGCTTTCTGGCCTTGCAACCAGCCTCAAGGACCTCGATGCACAAATGGGAGGTCTTCAGCCAACAGACCTCATCATCATCGCCGGCAGACCCGGCATGGGGAAGACATCTTTAGCCACCAACATAGCGTTCAACGTCGCAAGCGCCTATGACGCGACGCAACAGGCCGACGGCTCGCTGAGGCCCGTCGCCGGGGGCATCGTCGCCTTCTTCTCACTGGAAATGTCGTCGGAACAGCTTGCCACCCGCGTGCTCTCCGAACAGGCGGAAGTCCCCTCCTCCAGCATCAGGCGTGGCGCCATTGGGGAGACCGATTTCAGCAGGCTGCTCGACCACCGCCAGAAAATGCGCCGCCTTCCGCTCTTCATCGACCAGACCGGCGCGCTGTCCATCGCCCAGCTCGCGGCTCGCGCACGCCGTCTGAAACGACAGCGAGGCCTGCACCTCATTGTCGTCGACTATATTCAACTCATGCAGGGCAGATCGCAGCGCGCGACGCAGAATCGCGTTCAGGAAATTACGGAGATCACGACGGGTCTGAAAGCGCTGGCAAAGGAACTCAACGTCCCTGTCGTTGCGCTGTCCCAGCTCTCGCGCGGGGTCGAAAACCGCGACGAAAAACGCCCGCAACTCTCCGATCTGCGCGAGTCAGGCTCGATCGAACAAGACGCCGACGTCGTCTTGTTCGTCTATCGCGAAGAGTACTATCTCAAGAACAAAGAGCCGAAGCCCGGCACCGACGACCATCTCACCTGGGAATCCGAGATGAGGGACGCGCGCGGCAAGGCGGAAGTCATCATCGCGAAGCAGCGGCACGGTCCGACAGGAACAGTGGCCATGACGTTTCAAGGGGAATTCACCCGCTTCTTCGATCTGGCCGAACGCAGCCACTTGCCACACCAATCCACGTAAGTACCGGCACTCGCTGCTCGATCACGCTTTGCTTTGCGGGGTCGCTGCAAGGGCCAACTCGCACGCGTCGACCACCACTCAGTCTTCACCGGTTCAACGGAAGGGCGGCACTTGTTCTCGCGTGTTGATCACGACGGCATGGACCCGCGGATGAGAGATGTACGGTTCGGCAAGCCCTGCTTCCGGGAAGGACCGACCCCGCTCTCGAATGGGCTTTCCTTGGTTCAAGCGCGGCCTTCCACGATCAACCCGCAAGGGGTTCGCTACGCAAGCGTGCGACCTCTTCGGCTTCGCCTGCGAGGTGACCGCGGCCTCTCCTGAACACGTCGGCGCCTGTCGAGCGGGGATGGTCCCCGCCACAAGACGGGAGCCTCACGATGTCGCACAATCTCACCCTCGCACAGAATCACGCCTTCGATCTGGCCCGCACACTGATGGTGCCGGTCGTCCTCTTTGAGGTTGATGACGAATTCGGCGTCATGGTCTCCAGCGAATACGACGGCGAAGAGAACGCCATCGTTCATGAATACGATCCGTGGTCCCCGGCTCATTGAGCCGGGTGACCGGCTGCCGCTGGCGCCTTGCCGGCTGCAAGGGAAGCTTCGCCGCACTCGTGATCCGCCGATCGATGGCTTATCAGCGCGCCCTTGCATCCGGCAGGCTTCGCGGCCGGTCGGGGATGTTCCGCAAGGTTTGGAACAAGCGAGACCAACCGAGGAAAGGGCCGGAGGTCGCCTGCGGCGAGCCCGGTGAAGGAGGATGGACAAGAAAGAAGTCGAAGGGTTGCGCGAAAAGGTCGGCTGCGCGGCGCTGCTCGAAAAAGAAGGCTGGAAAGTCGACATCAAGGAAAGCACCCGCCGCGCGATCAAATATCGCCGCGACAGCAGAATCGTGATTGTCATCCACGACGGCCGCGGCTGGTTCGATCCGCTGTCGACCGCAAAAGGGGACGTGTTTTCGCTCGCCGAGCACCTCGGTGCCGGCGGCTTCACCGACGCGTGCGATCGTGTCGCTGATGTCGTCGGCTTCATCCCGAGCGCACCGGTCTGGCAACGTCCTGCCAAGCCGAAGGCGATAGGGTCCATCGCGGTCCGTTGGCAACATCGCTTTGGACCTCGACCCGGCTCCCCGACCTGGCGTTATCTGACCGACGAACGGCACATCCCCGATCGCATCATCGCCGGTATTGTTGCCCATGGCCGGCTTCGGGAGGGTCCGCATGGCAGCATGTGGGCGGCGCACACAGATTCCAGCGACACCGTCAGCGGCTGGGAAGAGCGCGGCCCGAGCTGGCGCGGCTTTGCGACCGGCGGCACCAAGGAGCTGTTTCGCTTCGGTGCTTCCGATTGCGCACGCGTTTGCGTGACCGAAGCGGCGGTCGACGCCATGAGCCTTGCTGCGCTCGAAGAACTGCGTGATGACACGCTCTACGTCAGCACGGGAGGCGGATGGGCTCCGGCGACGGAGGACGCCATCCGCGCGCTTGCCAGACGCGCCAACGTCCTGCTGGTGGCCGCGACCGACAACAATCGGCAGGGCGAGGTGTACGCCGGGCGTATTCTGTCCATCGCGGAGCAAGCCGGATCCCGTTTTGCGCGATCGCGGCCGCGCGCCGACGATTGGAACGAAGACCTTAGCGCCGCGTGAGCCGCCAACAGCGAGCGCGAAGGAGAACGCCAAGGGTAGGCATGGGTCCGTGCCGCATGCCCGTCCGTCGCGTCAAGGGGAGCTTCGCCCGCGTTCCGCGGCCCTTGACCCGTCGGACCGGAGACGCGGCCGCCCGAGGGTGTTTGCAACACCCAAAGGAAGGGCCAACCCATGCCTGTTTTCACGATCGAGACGACCTATCGCCTGCCGGTCTATCGCCACCAGACCTATAAAGCCGCGACCATAGATGAGGCTTACGACAAGCCCGGCGCCGGCCAGCTCATTTTCTCCGATCTCGGCACCATCAGCGTCGAGGCCAGCCGCGGCTTTTCCGCCTACCGCTGGATTCGCGATGAACTCGTGCGTCTCGGTGTGCCCCCCTCCGAGGTCGCGTACATGCAGGACCATAGGAAGTCCGAGGCGAAGCAGCGGCTCTTCAACGATTTCAATGCCGGCAAGGTCCGCATCCTTCTTGGATCGAGCGATACGATGGGCACCGGCGTTAACGTTCAGCTTCGCCTCAAGGCGCTCCACCATCTCGACGTGCCGTGGCTCCCCTCGCAGATCGAGCAGCGCGAGGGCCGTATAGTGCGCCAAGGCAACCAGCATGACGAGGTCGAAATCTTCGCCTATGCGACGCTCGGCAGCCTCGATGCCACCATGTGGCAAAACAATGAGCGCAAGGCCCGTTTCATCGCCGCCGCGCTGTCAGGCGATACGAGCGTGCGGCGCCTCGAGGACCTGGGTGGAGGCCAGGCCAACCAGTTCGCCATGGCCAAGGCGATCGCATCCGGCGATCCACGCCTCATGCAGAAGGCGGGGCTTGAAGCCGAGATCGCGCGCCTCGAACGCCTGCACGCGGCGCATATCGACGATCAGCATGCGATCCGGCGGCAAATTCGCGACGCCGAGCGCGAGATCGAGCTCTCGACGCGCCGGATCGGCAATATCGCTGAGGATATCACCCGTCTCGTTCCGACCGGTGGGGATGCCTTCACGATGACCGTCAAAGGGACGCGCTTCGACGAGCGCAAGCTCGCTGGTCGCGCTTTGATGCAGGAGATCCTCACCCTCGTCCAGCTTCAGCACGAAAACGACGTGGTGGTCGCCTCGATCGGCGGCTTCGACGTCACGTTCGAGGGCGAGCGTATCGGCCGAGACGGGTATCACTACGTGACCATGCTGCAGCGAACCGGCGCACAGTTCGAGATCGAGCTCCCGATGACCGTGACGCCGCTCGGCGCGGTCGCTCGTCTTGAGCACGCACTGACAAATTTCGACGGTGAGCAGGAGAACCACCGGCGGCGCCTTTTCGACGCCGAGCGGCGCCTCGCCTCCTATCGAGCACGGGTCGGCGAAGCCTTCGCCTTCGCCGCCGAACTCGATCTCAAGCGCACGGAATTCGCCGAGATCGAGGTCGATCTGGCCAATGACGGCAATAGCGCTGACACCGCCGAGTTGGCGAACGACGGCAGGGCGGCCGCCTGATCGCTCAGGTCGCGTCCCGCTCCCGCCTCAGCGCGACAGCCGGTTCTCGTCGTCGATCAGGGTGAGGCGGGACGGCGGTGATTGACCCCAGTCCCAGAGTACGAGATTGAGGTCGCTCTCGGTTGCGCCGGGCGCGAAGCTTCTGACCAGCAGCGCACGAAAGCCCTTGCCCATTAAGCGCCGGGCAAAGCTCTGCGCCCTCGCCTCTCCCGTCGCCTTCATTTGATCACGCCATGTCGTGTCGGCAAGCGCGGCCGCATCCATGCCTTCGGCCTTCAGCGCCTCCTCGTCGCGGCAATCAAAAACGTCCGCGATCTCCGCGTCGTAGGAGACGAGCGTCGTCGGCTGGAGGCTGCCTGCCTGGTTGGCTTCCCGGAGTGCGGTCATCACCGTCAGCGACGAATAGAGTGCTGGCACACCCTTGGGATTGAATCGTCCGCCATAGAGTTCGGCGCCGCGGCCCGACAGCGGTTCACGCGCATAGATCGGGTTAAGGGCGCGATAGAGCGGGCCACGATAGAGCATCGGCTGGATCAGGCGTGGACGCCGGCATCGACCGCATCGATGTATTCGAGCACCTCGTCGGCGCGACCGTTGCGCACAAGTTGCATGGCAGTTGACCCCGTAAAACCTGGCAGCGGCTCGGACCGATACCAGGCATAGGCGATCAGCGCCGACCCGAAACGCGGCTCGACCTTGTTGATGATCTCGACCATCTCACGCAGACGGCGCTGGGTCCTGTCCGAGCGAACCCGATCCTTGCGCTGAACGGCGTCCTTGCCCAGGCCGGCCGTGCGCGCGACTTCCTCACTCGTCGTCCGGAAGGCGTCCGCGATCTTGCGCGGGGCAAAGAAGCCGTCGTCGGCATATCGGACCAATCCCATAGTCGGTCTCCTTCGGAGCCCCTATGACGCCTATCATGACGCAATATAGCGTCAGATAGAGCGGCATTCAAGGGGTTTGGCGATGAAAAAGGGAGAGAAAACCTGTTCGCAGAACGGTTGGAGCAGCGCCGCTGACGCTCAACCGACCGTCTCGCGATCCCAGCCACGGCGCGCTCGCAAAGCGCTGCCGCGCCCCGCTCGCGCCTGCCGGGCAGGGATGCTCGGCGGCAGTTGCGCTGCTCCGCCCGCCCTGCGGGTCGATGGGATGTCTTCGAGAAGAAGGCGAGCGGACCCCCGAACGGAGTGGTCCACAACCCCTAGAATGGAGAGCATCCCATGGAACTGATGATGGTCGATCCGCGCGCGCTGAAGGAGAACCCCGATCAGATGCGCCGCACCAAATCTTCCCCGCAAGCCGATGCCTTGCTGCTGGCATCGATCAAGGCCGTCGGCATCGTGCAGCCGCCGGTGATTTTACCCGCGCGCGATGGCGGCAACGGCTATGTGATTCACTTCGGGCATCAACGCGACCGATGAAATGGCGAGCCGGTTCAGGCTGCTCGCCGCGCCGCGATGGCGCTACGATGACGAATTCCTCACGTTGCTCGACAGTCTCGAAAGCGCCCTGCCGCTCGCGCGCCGCTCTGATCTTTCCGACGAGCAACTGGCGCGCGAGATCTTCCGGCTTTCGGAAGGGTTGATCGGCGAGATCGTGGCGGTCGTCACGGCAGCGGCGGTCGCGGCGGCGGGGTCCGGCGCGGAGCGGATCACCCGGGCCTCGATCGACGCGCTGGATTACGTCCCGGTGTCGCGCCGCCGCCGTGCGCGGCTGCGCGAGGGTCTGCTGTGAGCCGCGAGACGGGCTTCGCGATCGAGATCCGCGAACGATACCAGGATGTCGCCGGGGATCGTTGGCCGGCGGCCGTCGACCCGCAACCCGACGAATTGCTGTCGAGCTGGCTCCATCGCCTGGCGGTCGCGAACGGCGTCGCGCCGCGGTCTTTCGCCGGCGTGCTGGGGTTTTGTGGCGGGATGTGGTCGGCCCGCCTCGATCTGCGGCTTCCCGAAGACCTCGCGGCCTGGCTCGGCGCTCGGACGGGCGTTGCGTCCGAGGCGATATCGGCGATGGTGATGTCGGATGGGGCGTTGACGCCGCTGCTGCTGCCCTTGCGCGAGACCGCGCGCCGGAGCCGTTCGACCTGGATCCAGTATTGCGCTTTGTGTCTTGCCAATGATCGCGCTCCCTATTTTCGGCGGTCCTGGCGGCTCGCCTCGCGGATTTCCTGCTTCCGGCATGGCTGCGGCCTGCGGGACCGATGTCCCGCCTGCCGCGGCGGGATAGCGCCATTCGCTCAGACGGACTTGATCCCGCACCAAGTCTGCGCGCGCTGCGGTTTCGACCTGCGCGGCGCGGCCATGATATTCGTCGAGGCGGCGGCGCGGCGGCTGGAGCGGTCGATCGACGACATCTGCAAGGCGGAAATCGCCAAGGGTTCGTCGGCGATCCACAAATGGGTCGCGCTTCTGCTGCGCGCGCCCGCCGTCGCCGGCGTCGGCTCCGGTCGGCCGCTCGCCAACCTGTCGACCTCGGCGCGCATC
>LNAP01003624.1_pt1 | contig 14691 bp, 13 predicted proteins | sample 602601 | NCBI WGS metagenome assembly LNAP01 (sample SAMN02440304, study PRJNA202911) | soil metagenome | biome: Subtropical and temperate rainforests or woodlands; isolation source: soil samples (1 kg each in a 20% v/v slurry with milli Q water) were... ...
CTTGGCCAGCACCAGCACGTCGGCGCCGGTCAGCCGGGCGGACAACGCTGCGCGCGACGCTGCGCCGCCGCCGCCCACCACCACGACATCCGCTCTGTCTTCCGCGACCTTCAGGCCCAGCGACGTCAATTGTTCGGTAATGCTCTTTGCCATGTGCGTTATCCCCTGAGGCTGCGCGCAACGATGTTGCGCTGGATCTGGTTGGTTCCACCGAAGATCTGGAAGAGCTTCGATTCGCGGTAGTGCCGCTGCATCGGATATTCCATCGCGTAGCCGTTGGCACCCATGATCTGCAGGCCCTCGGTGGCCACGTGCACATAGACGTCGGATGCGAAGTACTTGGCCTGCGACGATTCGGCATCGCAGGGCTGACCATCCGCGAGCAGCCGCGCCGCGCGATAGGCCATCATCCTTGCGGCATCGACCTGCGTCTGCATGTCGACGATCATGTGCGAAACGGCCTGGAAGTCGAACACGGGCTGGCCGAACTGCTTTCGGTCCAGCGCATACCAGCGCGCCAGATCCACTGCCGCCTGCGCTGCGCCTGCACACATGGCCGAGAGCGCGACACGCTCCTTGGCCAGCACGGCAGTCAGCCGCTTCCACCCCATGTGCAGTTCGCCCACCAGCAGGCGCCTTGGCACCCGCACGCCCACGTAGTTCACTTCGCAGGTCCGGATCGCGCTGCCGCCCAGGAGATCGATCGGCCGAATCTCCAGGCCCGGTGTGTCGGTGGGCACCAGCAGCAGGCTGATGCCCTCGTGCTTCTTGGCGTCCTTGTCCGTGCGCACTGCGGTCAGGATGTACTTGGCCTGCAGGGCACCGGTGATCCACATCTTGGTCCCGTCGATCACGACGTCATCGCCGTCGATCGCCGCGCGCGTGGTCAATGAGGCGGCATCCGAACCCGAGCCGTTCTCGCTGAGCGCAAACGCCAGCCACCCCGCCCCCTGGGCCAACGCCGGCAGGACCTCCGACTTGATCTCTTCGGAGGCGAAGCGCGCCAGCGCCCCGCCGACCATGTTGATGTTGGCATTCCAGAAACGGCTCAAGGCCACGCTGTAATAGGCGGCAACCTCCAGGAAGGCCGTCATGTCCATGTAGTCGCCGATGCCGCCGTACGCTTCGGGCAGCGTGAGCGCGAACCAGCCCTGCTCCACGCCGATGTCGATCAGTTCCTGGGGAAAGCGCTTGTCCTCATCGCACTTGCCGATGTATTCGGGGCTGGCGTGCTTGGCCAGCACGCGGTTGACGCTGCGGCGGAACTCGAACTGCTCGTCGCTCAGGTAAGGCCGAAGGTCTGGCCGATCGAGCATGGCCAGCGTGTATGCAGGATTCATGGTTGTCTCGCTTGGTTTGTTCTGCGGTGTCCGTCAGGCGACCGCGCGCACCGGGGATGCCAGTTCGATGCTGCGTAGCCGGGTTGACCGGCTGCGCGCGCCGGCCATGAGGAAAGCCAGGTCGGAGCCGCTCAGGATCAGCCGCGCGCCCTTCTGGATGTACTCCTCCATCAGGACCTCGTCATAGACGCCGCCGACCCCGCATGCCTTTCCGTGGCGCGTGCAGGCGGCAAAGACCGTGTCCAGCGCGGCCTTGACGCTGGGGTGGCCCAGTTGGCCAGGCACGCCCAGTTCCGCCGCCAAGTCGGTGCATCCGACCAGCAGTGCATCGATGCCCGGCACGGCGGCAATCTCGTCCACGTTGTCTCGGCCCTCGACCGTCTCGATCATCGCCACCAGCAGGGTTTCGCTGTTGATCAGCGAAACCGTCTCGGGCACCGGCAGCGACATGAATCGGGTCTGCGGCAGGCCGCCCGGGATCGAGCGGTGACCCAGCGGCGTGAACCGGCAGAAAGACACCACCGCACGCGCCTGTTCGGCGGTGCTGACATGAGGCACCACGATGCCTTGGGCGCCCGTGTCGAGCAGGCGGGTGCTGTGGAACGCGTCATGGGCGGGCACGCGGATCATGGGGGTGATGCCGACGCCGAGCGCCGCCTGGCAGATCTGCGCCGCCGTGTCGATGCTCATGGAGTTGTGCTCCATGTCGATGAACAGCCAGTCGAAATCGCAGCTCTTGGCGATCTGCGAGATGTCGACCGTGCGGGCCTGGCGCAGGCCCATGCCGAGGGCCAGTTCGCCGTTCAAGAGGCGTTGCTTGGCGTGGTTGGGAATGACTTTCATGGGGGTCTCCTGGGGCGCTGGGGTGTGGTGGGCCGTCGCTTGCCGCGTCATTCGGCATCGGCCGGCATCGCGACATTGATGAACTTGGTGTCGAGGTAGTCCCGGATGGCGTAAGGTCCGCCCTCGCGGCCGTAGCCACTGTCCTTGGCCCCGCCGAAGGGGGTGTCGGCGGTGGACGCTACGAAGGTGTTGATCCCGATGACCCCGGCTTCGAGGCGGTCCGCGGTTGCATGGGCCTTGGCCAGCGAGCGGGTGAAGACGTAAGCGGCGAGCGCAAAGGGCAGGCGGTTGGCCTCGGCCACCACCTCGTCGAGCGTCGAGAAGGGCGCCAGCGTACCCAGCGGCCCGAAGGGCTCGTCATTGAGCACCGAGGCGTCCGGCCGCAACTGCGTGAGCCACGTCGGCTCGTAGAAGTAGCCACGGTCCGAGCCTGCGGGCCGCCGCCCTCCCGTCACCACCCGCGCCCCGCCGGCAACAGCCTGTTCCACCATCTCCTCGATGGCGCCGCGGCGGCGGGCGGTCGTGAGCGGTCCCAGGTCCGTGGTGTCGGCCAGCGGCGAGCCGACGTTCAACGCCCGCGTCGCCGCCACCAGCTTGTCTTCGACCTGCGCCGCCACGGACTCGTGGACGTAGAACCGGGTCGGCGCCGCACACACCTGGCCCGCGTTGCGGAACTTGCCTGCCGCGGCGAGGCGAGCGAAGGTGTCGATGTCGGCATCGGCGTGCACGATCACCGGCGCATGACCACCCAACTCCATGCTGACGCGCTTGAGCGTGGTGGCCGACTGCTGCACGATCTGCCGGCCGATGGGCACCGAGCCGGTGAAGCTGACCTTGGCGACCCGGGGATCGTCCATGATCGTGGGGGTGACCTCGGCCGGGCGGCCGACGACCAGATTGATGGCCCCCGCCGGGAAGCCCGCATCCTCGAAACACTTGACGAGGGCCATGGTCGCGCCGGCAGCCTCGCTGGACGGACGGATCACCAGGGCATTGCCGGCCGCAAGTGCCGGCGCCATCTTGCGGGCCAGGAGCAGCAAAGGAAAGTTCCAGGGCACGAAGGCCGCGACCACGCCCAGGGGCTCCATATGCACCAGGTACCGGTCTCCCTTCACACGGCTTTCGTAGCTCAGGCCGAACACACGCCGCGCCTCGTCGGCGAACCAGTCCACGGATTCGGCGGAGGCCTTGGCCTCGCCAACCGCCTGCCGAACCGGCTTGCCAGTTTCCAGCGCCACCAGCCGCCCGAGCGCCTCGGCTCGCTCATCGATCAGTGAGGCGGCCCGGCGCAGCAAGGCGGAGCGATTCCACGCCGTCAGGGCACGCATGCTGCCCCGCGCCGTGTAGGCGGCGGCGATGGCCTCGGCCACTTGTGCCGCATCCGCTTGAGCCACCTCACCCAACGGCTCCTCGGTGGCTGGATTGAGCATGACGCATGCATCCGCAGCGCCGCGGCGCCATGACCCGCCGATGAACTGCCCGTGGGAGGCGTAGAGGTCCTGAAGTTCCATGATGTGATCCGCCGAGCGATGAAGATCGTCAAATCATAACAATATCGCCTCAAGTGTCAACACTTGAATTTGAAGTGTGCGCATATCACATGGGATTTGTTTTGTGCTGTAGACTTAATGAAAATTTCTTCCAAAACCCATGAGCAAAGCTGCAGTTCGAGACGCCGAGGTGATCGCGACACGACTGGACGAGATCCAAGACAGAGTGCGGCAGATGATTGCGGACGGCACACTTCAGCCGGGCGAACGGGTCAACGAGCAAGCCCTCGCCGCAGAGTTGGGCGTGGGACGCAATTCGGCCAGGGAGGCTCTGCGCTCACTCGAGCGCAGCGGCCTCGTGCGCATCATTCCCAACCGAGGCGCCGAGGTACGCAAGGTGTCGCTTGAAGCGGCGCTGGATCTGTACGACATCCGCGCTGGAATTGCTCGCACCGCCGGCCGCCTGGCTGCCACCCGCCTCGAGGCTGAGGAAGAAAAACGTCTGCTGGATCTGATGGCGCAGATGGAAGCTGCACTGAACAACCGCGATGGCGGCACATACCATCAGCTCAACAATGCCTTCCATGAGCACCTCATGGCCATCACCAAGAACCCCCGGCTGATCGAGCTCAACAACACCATCGAGGCCGAACTGAGCCTGTACCTGCGCAAGGGCGTGTACACCATGGCCCAGATGCAGTTGTCGCATGCGGAGCACTCCGCGCTCGTCGAGGCACTGCGAAACGGCAAGGTCGCCGAAGCGGCCGACTGCTTCGAGAGCCACATCCTCACCGGCAAGCAACGGATGCTCGACACGGTAACCCGCTCCATTCCCCACCCATGAACGACCACACGACTCCATCATGGAGCGCCCTCTCCGTACGAGCAGGCTCGACGGCCGCAGTGCGCCACGTTTCCATCGACAACCCGCCGCTCGGCGTACTGAATCAGGTCGTGCGCAGGGAACTGGGTTCGTTCTTCCTGTCCACCCAGGAAGATCCGAACGTGCGGTGCATCGTGTTCGACAGCGGCCCGAAAAGCTTTTGCGCCGGTGCCGACCTGCGCGAGTATCCGCAGCGCTTCGACCCCGCGGTTGCCCGCGCGCATGTGCATAACGCGCACCGGATGATCCTTGCCCTGGTCGAACTCGACGTGCCGACCATCGCTTCCATCCGTGGCGCATGCATGGGCGGTGGACTCGAGCTGGCACTCGGGTGCAGCTACCGCATCGCTACCCGCAGCGCTACGCTGGCCCTGCCTGAAGTCAAGCGGGGCACATGGCCGGGCACCGGGGGCATCGTCCTTCTCACCCGCCAGATCCGCCCTTCGCTGGCCAAGCGGCTGCTCTACACCGGCGAATCACTCGACGCGACGACGGCCCTTGCTATCGGCGTGATCGACGAGGTGGTCGATGACGAAGCACTCGACGAACGGGTACAGACGCTTGCGAGCGAGATTGCGGCGCAGCCGAAGTCCTCCATCCAAGCGATGACGCGCCTCGCCGACCGGACATTCCGCTCCGAGTTCCGCGCCCACCTGGAATATGAAGCAGAGTGCTTCGTACACGCCTACCAACTGCCTGCCGCACGCGAAGGCTATGAGGCCTTCTTTGAGAAGCGCGTACCCCAGTGGCGGCAGGACTGAGACGCACGTCGCAGTGACCAGAAACTGCTGACCATGTGAGCTTTTGAGGCGCTTGGCGCCACCCTGGCACGACTCAGCGCAACGCTGGTCGATGTCTTGTTCGCCTGAGGGAAGGTGGTCGCGTCGCTGAACCCCAAATCGCCGGCCATCCGCGCCAGGGACATACGGCGCTCCCGGATCAGCGCTGACGCAGTGCAGGCGAGCCATATCCGAAATCGCCCGAACGTCGTGCCCTTCTCAAGCAGCCGGCGCCTCAGTATCGGGCTTGGTTGCGAGTGGACGAAGGCTTGCCCGCCCGAGCGCCCCCCCTCACAAGCAGCTGCCGCACGCCTTTGAACGACTCCCACCGCCGTCGGCCGCCGTCACCGAATACGCCTTGGCCGGACCACCTGGCCCTTGAGCCATGCCACGCCACGGCAACCACAGCCATCCCCTCAGGCTCGGCACGCGCGCCCGTCGCTGACGTTGGCCTGCGCATGCGGCGATCAATTGCCAGCACATGGCCCAGATGCTCGAGATTCAAAGTATGCACTTGACCTCTATGTGTTGACACTTTAAAAAGTATGTGGAACACTTAACGCAGGAAAGCCCACAAACAAGGAGACAAACATGATGCCCTGTGTTCGCCGAATTGCTGCCGCCTGCCTGCTGATGGCCACGGCGGTCTGCGCCTCAGCCCAGTCGTACCCCACCAAACCCATCCGCCTCGTTGTGGGCTTCGCACCCGGCGGGGCTACGGACATCGTGGCCCGGATCTGGGCAGATGCCGCCAGCAGGGAACTCGGTCAACCTGTCGTCGTGGACAACCGCGCCGGAGCGGGCGGGGCGATCGGGGCCTTGGCGGTCGCGAAGTCACCCGCCGACGGCTACACGCTCGGCTTGGCAACGGTCGGAACGCATGCGGCCAATGTCGCCTGCAATCCCAAGGGCGGATACGACCCCGTCAAGGACTTCACGCCGATCAGCAATCTGGCCCGCACACCCAACGTGCTGGTCATGAACATGGACGTGCCGGCCCAGAACTTTGAGGATCTGAAGACTTACATCGGACGCAAAGCCCCCGGCGCTGTGCGCTACGCCACGGGAGGAACATGCGGCGTTCACCACCTCACGGGGGCGCTCTTCTCGTCCCTCATCGGGGCCCAATTGACCCACGTGCCTTACCGCGGCTCCGGCCCCGCATTGACGGACCTGATGGGGGGCCAACTGGAACTGTTCTTCGACAGCATGCCTGGGTCGATCCAAGCAATCCAAAGCAAGCGCGCTCGACCCGTGGCTGTGGCCTGGCCCACGCGGCTAGCCACCTTGCCAGAGGTTCCCACCTACGCGGAGTTGGGCCTTGGCGCGATCAATGACGGCGTCTGGTACGGCCTGGTAGCCCCTGCGAACCTGCCCCGCGACATCCAGACGAAGCTCAACGCGGTCACGAAGAAGGTCATGTCTCAGCCCGACGTGCAGGCGCGCGTCGTGCAGACCGGCTCCGAGCCGGTCAGCACCACACCGGAAGAGTTCGGAGGGGAGATCAAGAAGGCCCTTGAACGTGCGAAGTCCATCGTGCAAAGCCAAGGCATCAAGTTCGACCAGAGCGGCAGCTAGTTCTTTAACGGCGCGATAGCGTCAATTCCAGGAGACAACCCAATGATCCCTTCGATTCTGAAGTTCCCGCACCTGCGCCCTTTCGGCAGAGCGATCGGCGCAGGACTGCTCGGTATGGCGCTGATGCTCGGCGGCGGTTTCAATGCCCATGCCCAGGACAAGAAGATCCTGCGCATGTCTTTCGTGAACGTCAAGGAGCATCCGCATGGCATGGGTGCTGAGCGTTTCGCCGAACTGGTCAACGCAAAAAGCGCCGGCAAGCTGATCGTCCGGCTCTACCCTGGCGGCACGCTGGGCAGCGACATGCAGATCGTGTCCTCGATGCAGGGCGGGACGATCGACCTTTCGGTGATGGTGCCCGGCTCGCTGACGGGCGTCAGCAAGGAATTCGGGATGTTCGACATGCCGTTTCTGTTTCAGAGCGCCGCGGAAGCGGATGCCGTTTTGGACGGACCGTTTGGCGCCAAGCTCCTGGCCATCTTGCCCAGCAAGAACCTCGTGGGCCTGAGCTACTGGGACCATGGCTTTCGCAACTTCACCACGAGCACCAAGCCGATCAACACGATCGAGGACTTTCGTGGGCTGAAAGTCCGGGTCCAACAGATCCCAATCTACGTGGACATGATGCGTGCGCTGGATGCCAACCCCGTCGCGTTGTCGTTCCCCGAGCTCTACGGCGCGCTGGAGAGCCGTGCCGTGGACGGTCAGGAGAACCCGCTCACCTCCATTGTCGCTTCGCGGCTGCATGAAGCACAGAAGTTCCTGTCGATCACTCGCCATACCTACAACCCTCTGCTCGTCGTCGCGAGCAAGAGAACCTGGGACAAGCTGTCGGAGGACGAGCGCAAGATCCTGCTGGAAGCAGCGAATGAAGCCAAGCCCTACCAGCGCAAGGTGTCCCGAGATGCAGAGGCCAAGGCCCTGGAGACCATCAAGGCGGCGGGCCTGAAGGTCAACGAGTTGGCACCGGCCGAGGTCGAGCGGCTGCGCCAGAAGGTGCAGCCGGTCTCGGAGAAGCTCGCACAGGACTCGGGTGCAGCCATCACCAAGGAACTGCGCGACGAAGTCGCCCGGGTACGCGCCACCGCCACGCCTGCCCGGCAGTGATGCACCACGCGCAGACGTTCGAAGCACACGGCAACCGGGTGGGCTTCATCGGGTTGGGCCTGCTCGGCCTGCCGATGGCGCGGCGTCTGGCGACGCACGGTTTCGCAGTGGTCGGCTGGAATCGCGAGGCGGAGCGATGCGACGCATTGGCGGCGGCCGGCGCAAGCCGTGCCCAATCGCCCGCCGACGTGGCCGAACAGTGCGACATCATCTGCCTGTGCGTTCTGGATCACGTCGCGGTCGACGCCGTGGTATTCGGTCCCCAGGGTGTCGCTGAAGCACACAGCCGGCGTCCGCGTTTGGTGCTGGACTTCTCGACACTGGCGCCTGAGCAGAGCAGGGACATTGCGAAGCGCGCGCACGCCTACGGCATCGAATGGATCGATGCGCCCGTATCCGGCGGACCAGCCGCCGCCGAAACAGGCGGACTGACCATCATGGCCGGCGGCAGCACCGATGCCCTGGACAGGGTCCAACCCATCCTTGCAGTTCTGGCAACACGCTCAACCCGTGTCGGCGACGTCGGATCGGGGCAGGCCATGAAGGCGATCAACCAAGCTCTGGTGGGCGGAACGTTCGTGCTGCTCGCTGAGGCACTGGCGCTCACCCGCGAACTCGGCCTGGATCCGGCACTTGTGCCAACAAGCTTGGCGGGAGGCATGGCGGACTCGCAGGCGCTTCAGAGAGCCTGGCCACGGATGGCATCGGAAGACTTTGTCCCACCCACAGGGCGCGCCGCGCAATTGCTGAAGGACCTGGGCCATGTCGAGTCGCTTCGGCGCGGCATTCAGCTCAATCTCCCCGTGCTCGAAGCCGCAACCGCCCAGTACGCGAGTTTCGTGCAGAGCGGTCACGGAGACGACGAGACCGTATCCATTGCCCGACTCTACGCAACGCGGCCCGGCGTTTGAGTGCCCTTTGAAACACCTCGTTTGAAATATCTGGGATATTGAATGACCCGACTGTTTTCCTTTTATTGCCGCAGCCTGGAGGCTGTCATGGCGGTACTTCTTGCGCTCATGGTGGTGATGGTCTTCGCCAATGTGGTGTTGCGGTACGGCTTCAATTCCGGCATTCCCGTTTCGGAAGAAGTATCGCGCTGGCTCTTCGTCTGGATGGTGTTCCTCGGGGCAATTGTCGCCATGCACGAACATGCCCACCTGGGAACGGACATTCTCGTCCGCACTCTCCCGGTCTGGGGAAAGAGGCTCTGCGTTGTCGTCGCCCATGTGCTGATGCTCTTCGCAACCTGGCTCCTGCTGAGCGGTAGTTGGCAGCAGACGCTGGTCAACTGGGACGTCCGGGCACCCACGTCCGGCGCATCGGTCGCCATCTTCTATTCCGTCGGCGTGGTCTTCGCCGTCTCGGCCATCGTATTCCTGCTCCATGACCTCTGGCGAGCCGTCACAGGGCAACTGAAGGAAGACGAACTGGTGATGGTGCACGAGTCGGAAGAGCAAGCCGACATCGATCGCATCAACGCCGAAATTGCTTGTCGTGATGCCGGCGAACGGCCACCACATTCAAGCAACGGCTCCGATACGCGAGGTTCGTGATATGACGATTGCGGTTTTTCTCTGCGCCCTGCTCGGGTGCATGGCCATCGGCGTTCCCATCGCCTACTCGCTTCTCCTGTGCGGCGTCGCGCTGATGTGGCATCTCGATATGTTCGACGCGCAGATCCTTGCGCAGAACGTGATCAATGGCGCAGACAGCTTCCCGCTGCTGGCGGTTCCATTCTTCATGCTCGCTGGTGAGGCCATGAATCAGGGCGGATTGTCGCGTCGCATCATCGATCTCGCCATGGCGGTCGTCGGACACATCCGCGGCGGCTTGGGATACGTTGCCATCATTTCGGCATGTCTCCTCTCTGCACTGTCCGGTTCCGCCGTGGCGGATGCTGCTGCGCTAGCCGCCTTGTTGCTGCCGATGATGGTTGCTGCTGGCCATGATAAGTGCCGCTCGGGGGGGCTCATTGCCGCATCCGGCGTCATCGGACCGATCATCCCGCCGTCCATTGGCTTCGTCATCTTCGGCGTTACGGCCAATGTCTCCATATCTAAGCTGTTCTTGGCGGGCATCTTTCCTGGCCTGCTGATCGGCGCATCGCTGTGGTTCACCTGGTGGTGGTTAGTGCGCAGGGAAAAGGTGACTCCGCCGGCCCGCAAATCTTCAACTGAAGTGTTGGAGGCACTCAGAGAGGCGGCATGGGCACTGATGCTGCCCTTGATCATCCTGGTCGGCTTGCGCTTCGGTGTATTCACGCCTACCGAGGCGGCCGTCGTCGCTGCGGTCTACGCGCTGTTCGTGGCCACCGTTGTCTACCGGGAGCTGAAGCCCTCCCAGTTCTACGCGCTCTTCGTCTCCGCTGCGAAGACCAGCAGCATCATCATGTTCCTAGTCGCCGCCGCCATGGTGTCTGCCTGGCTGATTACCATAGCCGATCTTCCGAGCATGCTCGTGGATCTGCTCGAACCGCTCATTTCGCGTCCAATGCTCTTGATGCTGCTCATCATGGCCCTGGTGATGGTGATCGGTACCGCCATGGACATGACGCCAACGATCCTGATCCTCGCCCCGGTCCTGATGCCAATCATCCTCGAAGCGGGGATTGATCCAGTCTACTTTGGCGTCCTCTTCATCATCAACACCTCGATCGGCTTGATCACGCCGCCTGTCGGCGTGGTTCTCAATGTCGTAGCAGGCGTTGGACGAATGAAGATAGATGAAGTGACGCGTGGCGTGCTTGCATTCGTGGGGGCGGAGTTCGTAATGATGTTTCTGATGGTCCTGTTTCCCCAACTGGTCATCTGGCCAGCCAGGCTCTTGGGCGGATAAGCATTGGGCTTCTCTTAGGCTCGGAGGAATGGTTGAGCTTCATAACGCCCCGCGTAGCCGGGGCGCTCACAATGCAATTGCTCGTGGCGTGTTTTAACCCGGAAGAGTGCATTACAGAGGGAGCGGGGCAGGGTTTGAATGATCGAACTTAGACATCTTCGCTACTTCATCGCGGTTGCTGAGGAACTCAACTTCCGCCGTGCCGCCGAAAGAATCCATATTGATCAGGCCTCGCTTTCACGGGCGATCCGTGATCTGGAAGATCAACTGGACGCACCATTGTTTATCCGACTTCCCCGAAAACTGGACTTGACGCCAGCGGGGCTGAAACTTCTGAAAGAAGCACAAAAGCTCCTCATCCGCTTCGAGCGCACGACGCGCGCAGTGCGACAAGTGCATGCGCTGTACCAAGCACCGCTGCGCGTCGGCATCGCCGACGGCATTGCCCAGCCGAAGTTGTCGGAATGCTTAGGCCGCTGGCGTATTGTTGCGCCCGAGGTTCCCCTGGAACTGGCTGAGATGCGAACTGCCGAACTCGTGGGTGCACTTAGGGGCGAAGAGTTTGACGTCGGCTTTTCGTTTGGTGCGCCCGACGATGAGGCCATCGCCCAAATACCTGCCTGGCGTTATCCACTGATGGCCGTTCTGCCTCGACGTCATGAACTGGCCGGCTTCTCCGCGGTGGCTCTGCCGGTCCTGTTGGCGTTTCCTTTGTTGTCGTATAGCGCAAAACGCCTGCCGGGGCTTCACACGCAGATGCAAAGCATCGTTCACAGGCACACCGGGCTGGCAACCATTGTGGGCGAGGCATGCTCCCTTTCCGGCTATGTGACCCGAATCGCAGCCGATGCAAGTGTCGGACTTAGCGATGCCGGACATGCAACGGCATTGTTACGCAGCGACGTCGTTGCACTGCCTCTGGTCGATGATGAGTACATCACTACCTTCGTGTTGTACAAGCACCAGCGTTTTGGTATATGCGAGCCGGCGCAACGTTTTCTCACGCATGTCCGCACATTGTCGTGAAAGTTACGTTGTGCGGTGATTGGGTAGATTCAGCTGCGCATTCGGCCTTGGACGCGCGTCTCTTTGCCGTGGATGCTTTGATCTGAAAAGCTGGGGCAACTTCGACCTTGGCTTTCTGGAATCCGGCCAGCCAATCACGTTCTCTTTCGACGTACCCGCCAGCCTTCGCTGAGCTACGCCCACGTGGGTGTACCGCACGGCACTTCGATTCCAGACTCAGGCGATGCGCTCATTTGAGCGCAACGCATGACGCGCAAGCGCTGAAAGGAGTCGGACGTGGCATTCGGATCGGGAACCGGCGAGGGCGGCACCTCGCGTGTCCAGACGGGCATCCTGCTCGGCCAGATCGCGGCTGTGCTCGGCGTGACCGTCGGCGGGGTGTGGGGTGCCACCCAATGGACCGCCCATGCACTGGGCCATCAGCCGCGGCTGGGACCTGCCTGGTCCGACGTGGCAGGCCTTCCGGTCTACGCGCCCTGGAAGCTGTTCGAGTGGTGGTACTGGTACGACGCCTACGCGCCCGACATCTTCCTGCTCGGCGGTGCCATCGCGGCGGCCAGCGGCCTGCTCGCCACGGGTGTCGCGATCGGCATGGCGGTCTGGCGATCGCGCGTGGCGCGTCGCGTCACCACCTACGGCTCCGCGCGCTGGGCCGAGGACGACGACATCCGCAAGGCCGGCCTGCACGAGCCGGCCGGCGTCTTCCTCGGCCGCAAGGATGAGCGCTACCTGCGCCACGGCGGCCCCGAACACGTGATGGCCTTCGCGCCGACGCGCTCGGGCAAGGGCGTGGGCCTGGTGATCCCCACGCTGCTGTCCTGGCCGGGTTCCGCGGTGATCCACGACATCAAGGGCGAGAACTGGACGCTCACGGCTGGCTGGCGTGCTCGCTACTCGCACTGCCTGCTGTTCAACCCCACCGATCCGAGGTCGGCCGCCTACAACCCGCTCCTCGAAGTCCGCCGCGGCACGCACGAAGTCCGCGACGTGCAGAACATCGCGGACATCCTGGTCGATCCCGAGGGCGCGCTGGAGCGGAGCAACCACTGGGAGAAGACCAGCCACGCGCTGCTGGTCGGCGCCATCCTGCACGTGCTCTACGCGGCCGAGGACAAGACGCTGCGTGGCGTCGCCAACTTCCTGTCCGATCCCGCGTGCCCGTTCGAGGTGACCCTGCACCGGATGATGACAACCAGGCATCTGGACGACGCGCCCCATCCCGTCGTCGCGTCGGCCGCGCGTGAGGTGCTGAACAAGAGCGACAACGAGCGTTCGGGCGTGCTGTCTACTGCCATGTCCTTCCTGGGCCTGTACCGTGACCCCACGGTGGCCGAGGTGACCTCGCGCTGCGACTGGCGCATCGCGGACCTGATCTCGGCGGAGCATCCGGTGTCGCTTTATCTGGTGGTGCCGCCTTCCGACATCAGCCGCACCAAGCCGCTGATCCGCCTGATCCTCAATCAGATCGGCCGGCGCCTGACTGAATCGCTCGACGGCTCCGATGGCATCGCGCGCCGCCACAAGCTGCTGCTGATGCTCGACGAGTTCCCGGCGCTCGGGCGCCTGGACTTCTTCGAGTCGGCACTGGCCTTCATGGCGGGCTACGGCCTGCGCGCCTTCCTGATCGCCCAGTCCCTCAATCAGATCGACAAGGCCTACGGCCAGAACCACTCGATCCTGGACAACTGCCATGTCCGCATCGCGTTCGCGACCAACGACGAACGCACGGCCAAGCGCATCTCCGACGCTCTGGGCACGGCTACCGAGCTGCGCGCGCAGCGCAACTACGCCGGACACCGGTTGGCGCCCTGGCTCGGGCATCTGATGGTCTCGCGCCAGGAGACAGCCAGGCCGCTGCTCACGCCCGGAGAGGTGATGCAACTGCCGCCCGACGATGCCGTGGTGATGGTCTCGGGCCATCCGCCGATCCGTGCCCACAAGATCCGCTACTACCTCGACCGCAATTTCACGCAGCGCGTGAGGAAGGCCCCGGTGCTCGCTGCGGATGTACGCTATGCCGATGCACCGCCGGCGCGGGACGACGACTGGAGCGGGCTTGCGCCGCTGGCTGCGCCCATCCTCGACATGGCGCTTGCTGGCCAGACCGGCGTCGCCGATGACGGCGGCCGGCAGCGGCAGCCCGAGCTGGGCGAGGTGAGCTACGTGCCGCAGCCCGAACCCGCCACCGACGACCTCGGCCTGCTGGATGACGACGACGCGCCGCTGCCTCTGCCGACGCAGCTCGATTCGCGCCTGCAGCGCGCCGCGCGCCTGGCCGCGCTTGACCCTGACGATGGGATCGCGCTATGAGCCGTGCTCGCCTGAACATCTTCCTCGAACGCGACCATGCGCGCCGGCTCGACGAACTGGCCACGATGAAGGGATTGTCCAAGTCCTCGATCATCGCTGCCGCGCTGTCCTCGTTCCTGTCGCCCGACAGCGGGGACCAGCGCGAGGCCGCCATCGGCAAGCGCTTGGACCGCCTCTCGCGCCAGCTCGACAAGCTCGAACGCGACCAGAACATCCTGATCGAGACCGTGGCGCTGTACGTGCGCTACTTCCTAACCGTCAGCACGCCGGTGCCCGAGGCGCACCAGGAGGCGGCGCGCGCGCAGGGGCGGGCGCGCTTCGAGCAGTTCATCGAACAGCTCGGCCGCCACCTGCTGCGCGGGCGCAGCCTGGTCAAGGACGTGTACGAGGAGATCCAGCCGGAGGACGGGCAGTTCTTCGGGCTCGATGCCTCCACGGGAGACCATCGGCCGGCGACCCCGGCCGACAGCAAACCGGAGGCTGCGCCATGACCGAGC
>LNAP01003625.1_pt1 | contig 14687 bp, 15 predicted proteins | sample 602601 | NCBI WGS metagenome assembly LNAP01 (sample SAMN02440304, study PRJNA202911) | soil metagenome | biome: Subtropical and temperate rainforests or woodlands; isolation source: soil samples (1 kg each in a 20% v/v slurry with milli Q water) were... ...
GGTGACGATCGGCGCGTTCCGCCGCGCCGCGCCGCCGCCTCCGCCGCCCACCAGCTTCATCAGCGCCGCGACCCGGTTCGAGGTCGACGGGTGGGTGGAGAACAGGTTGTCGGCGCCATGGCCGGACAGCGGGTTGATGATGAACATCTGGCCCGTCGCCGGATTGCGTTCGGCGGTCACGTTGACGATGCCGTGAGCGTAGGCCTCGATCTTCTGCAGGGCGCTGGCCAGGGCCTGCGGATCGCCGCTGATCTCGGCGCCGCCCTTGTCGGCCTCGTACTCCCGGCCGCGGCTGATCGCCATCTGCACCAGCGCCGCGGCCATGGGGGCCAGCACCATCAGGGCGATGGTCCCGATGATCCCGCCCGGCCGCTCGCGGTCGTTGCCGCCGAAGAACAGGGCGAAGTTGGCCAGCGACGAGATGGCCCCGGCGATGGTCGCCGTGATGGTCATGGTCAGGGTGTCGCGGTTCTTCACGTGCGCCAGCTCGTGGGCCATGACCCCGCGGATCTCGCGCCGGTCAAGCATCCGCAGCAGGCCCACGGTCGCGGCCACCGCCGCGTTCTCGGGGTTGCGGCCGGTGGCGAAGGCGTTCGGCTGCTCGCTCTCCATCACATAGACCTTGGGCCGCGGAATGCCCCCGCGGTCGGCCAGCTCGTAGACGTCGTTCAGATAGTTGCGCAGCAGCGGGTCGGACACGCCCGGCTCGATCTGCCGCGCGCCGTACATCCGCAGCACGATCTTGTCGGAGTTCCAGTAGCTGAAGAAGTTCATCGCCACGGCGATCGCCAGGGCGATGGCCATGCCTGTGGCCCCGCCGATCAGGTAGCCGATGCCGACGAAAAGGGCGGTCAGCGCCGCCAGCAACATGAAGGTGCGAAGATGGTTCTGCATATCGCGCGATATGTGGGGGACCAGCGCCGCCACGCAAGCGCAGATGGCGCCCAGATCCGCTCCGTTGGGGAGGCCCCTCAGTCGGCTGCGCCGCCAGCTCCCCCAGCGGGGAGCGTCTGCTCGCCTAAAACCCAGCCACCCGCAGCGTCGCCGCCGCGGCGATGATGCGGTCGGTGTCGGCCCCGCCGCCGGCCGCCTCGTCGCGCAGCATCTGCTCCACCTCCTCGGGCGGGGCCGGACGGGCGAAGAGGAAGCCCTGCATCCGGTCGCAGCCCGCGGCGCGCAGGAAGATCGCCTGGGCCTCGTCCTCCACGCCCTCGGCGATGATCCGGATGCCCAGCGCCTTGGCCGCGTTCATCATGGCCCGGACCAGCTTGGAGATCCGGTTGTCGCGACCGACGCCGCCGATCAGCGACTGGTCCACCTTCAGGGTGTGGATCGGAAGCTGCAGCAGGGCGTGCAGGTTCGAATAGCCGGTGCCGAAGTCGTCCAGGGCGATGCGCACCCCCAGCGCCGCGAGTCGCTCGATATGGCGGCGCGCCAGGCTCAGGTCCTGCAGCAGGAAGGTCTCGGTGATCTCCACGGTCAGGGCGGTCGCCGGCAGGTCGGTGTCGGCCAGCCGCCGGATCAGCTCGCGCGAGAAGGCCGGGTCCAGCAGCTCCCGCGGCGAGACGTTGCAGGCGATGGTGTCGATCAGCCCCTCGGCCACCCACGGCGCGGCCCGCCGGCAGGCGGCCTGGAACACCGAGCTGTCCAGCGGACCGATCAGACCCAGTTCCTCGGCCACCGGGATGAAGGCGCCCGGCGCGATCATCCCGCGCTCGGGATGGTTCCAGCGGGCCAGCACCTCGACCGAGACCATCCGCCCGTCGGCCGCGTTCACCACCGGCTGGAACCAGGGGGTGATCTCGCCGGCCGGAATCGCCCGGCGCAGCTCGGCCTCCAGGCTGTGGCGGGCCTCGCTGGCGCAACGCAGGTCCTCGTCGAACGCCGACCAGCGCGAGCCGCCAGCCGCCTTGGCCCGATAGAGCGCCATGTCCGCGAACCGCTGCAGATGGCTGGCGTCCTCGGCGTCGTCCGGGAACAGGGCCATGCCGATCGAGGCCCCGGACGTGATCACCCGGCCATATATGGAGTGGCTCCTGGTCAGAGCGGCCGTCAGTTCCTGGGCCCGCTCCTCGGCCTGGCGGCCGGAGGTCACCACCGCGAACTCGTCGCCCCCCAGCCGGGCGAGCAGGTCGCAGGGCTGGGCCGTGTCCTGCAACCGGCGGCCGATCTCATGCAGCAGCAGATCGCCGGCGTGGTGGCCCAGGCTGTCGTTCAGCCCCTTGAAGCGATCCAGGTCGATGACGAACAGGGCCACGCTCTCGCCGTTCGCCTGCGCCCGCTCCAGGCGCCCGGTCAGTTCGGTGGTGAAGGCCCCGCGGTTGAGCAGGCCGGTCAGGCTGTCGGTGCGCGCCAGGTGCAGGGTCAGAGCCCGCTCGGCCTCCAGCTCCTCGACCCGCGCGGCCAGCGCCTCGGAAACGCAGCGCAGCTCCTCGTTGGCCTGGGACAGTTCCTGCGCCTTGGACGCCAGCAGGGCCTCGGCCTCGCGGCGCGCCTGCCGTTCCGTCTCGACGCGCTGGATGTCCAGGGCGTCTTCATGAAGCCCTTTGCGCTTCACCGCTGCTCCCCCAATCCGCTTCTCGGATAACGCAGTGATATGTGGAAATGGCGGAGCTTCCGTTAACGGCGGCCCGAAAAAGCCAAGCCTGTCAAAGGTCGGGCCTCAGCCGCCGGCGACGTAGGCCTTTTCCGGTTCTTCGATCTGGCCCTCCCATTTGGCCACCACCGCGGCGGCCACGGAGTTGCCGACCACGTTGGTCGCCGACCGGCCCATGTCCAGCAGGTGGTCGACCCCCAGGATCAGCAGCAGGCCCGCCTCGGGCAGGTCGAAATAGGTGAGGGTGGCGGCGATCACCACCAGCGAGGCCCGCGGCACCCCGGCCATGCCCTTGGAGGTCACCATCAGCAGCAGCAGCATGGTGATCTGCTGGCCGATGGTCATCTCGATCCCATAGGCCTGGCAGATGAACAGCACCGCGAAGGTGCAGTACATCATCGAGCCGTCGAGGTTGAACGAATAGCCCAGCGGCAGCACGAAGCTGGCGATCCGGCGCGACAGGCCGAACTTCTGCAGCTCCTCCAGGGTCCGCGGATAGGCCGCTTCCGACGAGGCGGTGGCGAAGGCCAGCAGGGCCGGCCCGCGGATGGCGCCCAGCAGCTCCAGCGCCCGGCGTCCGACGATCAGGATCGCGGCGCTCGCCAGCAGGCTCCACAGCACCCCCAGCGAGAAATAGAAGCCGAGCACGAACTTGGCGTAGTCGATCAGCACCCCCAGCCCCTGGGTCGCCACCGTGGCGGCCAGGGCGGCGAAGATCGCCAGCGGCGCGGTCTTCATCACATAGCCGGTGACCTTCAGCATGATGGTGGCCACCTGGTCGACCAGGGCCAGGACCGCCGGCGCCTTGTCGTCGATCGACGACACCGCCGTCCCCACGAAGATCGAGAACACCACGATCTGCAGGATCTCGTTGCGCGCCATGGCGTCGATGATCGAGCTCGGCACCAGGTGGGTGACGAACTCCTTGAGCGTCAGGTTCGAGGCGTCCACGCCCGCTCCGCCGCCGGCCGCGTCGGCGACCAGGTTCATCCCCGCGCCGGGCTGGATCAGGTGCACCAGCACCAGGCCGATGGTCAGCGAGACGATCGAGGCGCTGATGAACCAGGCCATGGTCTTCACCCCGACCCGGCCGATGGAGGCCGCGTCCTCCATGTGCGCGATGCCCGCCACCAGGGTCGAGAACACCAGCGGCGCGATGATCATCTTGATCAGGCGCAGGAAGACGTCGGTGATGATCGTCAGGTTGTCGGCCACGCCCTTGGCCTGCTCGGGCGCCATGCCCTGGTTGAGGCCCCACCCGACCAGCACGCCCAGGACCATGGCGCCGACGATGAAGGCGGTGAAAACTCTGTTCATGACGCGCCGGTCCCCCTGTCACTCAGACCCAATTTGTGGCCGAGAACGGGCGCCTTCGTCCATACTGTTGCAAAACCGGGGTATAGCCATCTCGCAACCAGCAGCGAGGCGGGCTATACTGGCCCATGTCCAAAGAAGAAAAAGCTGCCGCCATCGTCGAGCGGCTCGATAAAGAATATCAGACGACCGTCGAAGCTCTCCGCAGCGCCCTCAAGACCTTCCTCGCCGGCGGCCCGCCGCCCGATCCGGCCCTGCGCGCCCGGGGAATCTTCGCCTATCCGGAACTGCGCCTGAACTGGCCGCACGGCCACGACTATCCGCGCCTTGGCCGCGCCTATGCCCGCCTCTCGCAGCCGGGCGACTATTCGGTCACGGTCACCCGCCCGGACCTCTACCGCGACTACCTGATCGAGCAGATCGGTCTCTTGATGGCCGACTTCGACGTCTCGGTGGAGGTCGGTCGCTCGCACCAGGAGATGCCGTTTCCCTACGTGCTCGACGGTTCGGTCGACCTCGCGGTGGCCGACATCAGCTCGGCCGAGATCGCCCGCCACTTCCCGACCACCGAACTCGCCTATATCGGCGACGAGATCGCCGACGGCTTCTGGAACCCGGGCCTCGAGCCTACCCGCCCGCTCGCCCTGTTCGATGGCCTGCGCACTGACTTCTCCCTGGCGCGGCTGGCCCACTACACGGGGACCCCGGCCGAGGACACCCAGCAGTTCATCCTGTTCACGAACTACCACCGCTACGTGGACGAGTTCGTCCGCTGGGGCTGCGCCCAGATCAAGGCCGGCCGCTACGAGGCGCTGTCGGCCGCCGGCCACGTGCTGGTCACCGCCGAAACGGAGAACGGCGAGCAGGCCGTCGCCGACGGCCCCTGGCGCCGCCACCAGATGCCGGCCTATCACCTGAAGGCGCCGGGCCGGCGGGGCGTCACCCTGGTCAACATCGGCGTCGGTCCCTCCAACGCCAAGACCATCACCGATCACCTGGCCGTCCTGCGGCCCCAGGCCTGGCTGATGATCGGCCACTGCGGCGGCCTGCGCGGCTCCCAGACCATCGGCGACTACGTCCTGGCCCACGCCTATCTGCGCGACGACCATGTGCTGGACGACGTCCTGCCGCCGGAGATCCCGATCCCGCCCATCGCCGAGATCCAGGTCGCCCTGAACCGCGCGGCCGAGAACGTCACCGGCGAGAGCGGTGAGATGCTCAAGCGCCGGCTGCGCACCGGCACGGTGGTCACCACCGACGACCGCAACTGGGAGCTCCAGTTCTCCTCCTCGTCCCTGCGCTTCAACCAGTCCCGGGCGGTGGCCATCGACATGGAGAGCGCCACCATCGCGGCCCAGGGCTATCGCTTCCGCGTGCCCTACGGGACCCTGCTCTGCGTCTCGGACAAGCCGCTGCACGGCGAGATCAAGCTGCCCGGCCAGGCCAACGCCTTCTACGAGCGCGCCATCGGCCAGCACCTGCAGATCGGCATCGCGGCCATGGACCTGCTGCGCCAGGAGGGCCCGCGCCTGCACTCGCGCAAGCTCCGCAGCTTCGACGAGCCGCCGTTCCGCTGATCCTCGCGGCGACGTGACCGCAGAGGCCCAGCGTCGCCGTTAGTATGCGCGGCAGCCATGCAAGCTGCTGCGCGTCGATCCCTTCGCCGATGGCTGGTCCGGCTCGTCCTGCCGGCCCTGCTGACCGGCTGCGCCACCACGCCGGCCCCTCAACCGCCGCCGCCCTCGCCGCTGAAGACGCCGGACATCCGCATTTCCGCCGATGGCAGGACCGCCAGCCTCCGGCTCGACGTCCTGACCTTCAACATCGAGGGCGTCCCCGGCCGCGGCGGGCGCGGCGGGGAGTTGCGCCGGATCGGCGAGCACCTGGCCCAGATGCGGCAGGCCGGCGAGGCGCCGGACATCGTCCTCTTCCAGGAAGCGTTCAGCGCCGAAGCCAAGTACGCCGTCCGCAGCGCCGGCTACGCGGAGGTGGCCTTCGGGCCTGCCCGCAAGCAGCGCCGGCAGCTTCCGGGCGCCGGGTCGAGGTCCGGCCACAAGTGGTCCAAGGGCGAGCTCGGCCTGAAGCTGGTCGGCTCGGGCCTGGCCATCGCCAGCGTCTACCGGCTCGAAACCACCGCCTCCGAGCCGTTCAGCCGCCGGGCCTGCGCCGGCTTCGACTGCCTCAGCAACAAGGGCGCGCTGTTCGCCCGGGTGGTCATCCCGGGCATGCCCGGCGCCCTCGATCTCTTCGACACGCACATGAACGCCCAGGGCGCTTCGCGCGTCTCGGCCCGCCGCCACCTGCCGGTCCACCGCGCCCAGGTCTGGGAGCTGTTCGACTTCATGAGCGCGCATCGCGAACCCCGGAACCCCGTCCTCCTCGGCGGCGACTTCAACATGCGCCGCTCGCTGCCGCGCTTCGACGTCTTCCGCGCCACCCAGCGCCTGCAACTCGCCCAGCAGTACTGCATGGCCCAGCCCGACTTCTGCCAGGTGCAGATGTCCTGGGACGGCGACGCCCCCTGGATGGACACCCAGGATCTGCAGCTCTTCCAGTCGGGCCAGAGCGTCACCATCCGCCCGATCCGCGAGGAGAGCCTGTTCGACGGCAAGCCCGGAAGCCCGCAGCTTTCCGACCATGACGGCTACCGCGTCATCTACGAGCTGAGCTGGCCGGTGGCCTCCGCGGCGCCCTCGCAAATCGGCCGCCCCAGCGCTAAATCTCCGCCATGACCAAGATCGAATTCGAAGCCATCGACAACTTCCGGGACTTCGGCGGCTACGCCACCGCCTGCGGGCGCGGGGTGAAGGCCGGGCGGCTGTTCCGCTCCGCCAACCACGCCTACGCCACCGACAAGGACCTGGCGGACCTGCGCGGCCTGGGCGTCGAGGTGATCGTCGACCTGCGCCGCCGCCGCGAGCGCGACCGCGAGCCGTCCCGCCGCTGGGAGGGCTTTTCCGGCACGGTCATCGAGAACGACATCGACGGACCCGAGCACGACTGGGCCGACGCCCTGAAGGCCGCCGACACGATCGACGCCGACTGGTTCTTCCGCGACAGCCTTGAGTTCTACCGCGCCGCGCCTCACGCCGAGCGGATGGTCGACCTGTTCAGCCGCTACTTCCGCGCCGTCGCCGAGACGCAAGGGGCGGTGGTCGTCCACTGCGCCGCCGGCAAGGACCGCACCGGCATGATCTGCGCCCTGACCCACCACATCGCCGGCGTCCACCGCGACGACACCATGGCCGACTACCTCGCCACCAACGACGAGGCGCGGATGGAAAAGCGCACCTCGTTCCTCGGCCCCTGGGTCAAGGAACTCACCGGCGTCACCCTCAGCGACGCGGCCCTGCGCCAGGCGGTCAGCGTCAACGAGGCGTTCCTGGCCGAGGCCTTCAGCGCCATGACCGAGCGCCACGGCTCGATCGACGGCTATCTGGAGCAGGCCCTCGGCGTCGACGGGCCCTTACGCGAGCGCATCGCCGGCCGCATCCTCGGCGGCTGAAGCGCCCGGTTGGAGAAAAGGCCATGGAAGCCCGTGTGAAGACCTTCTTCGAGCGATACGAAAGCGTCTTCAACCGGGCGCTTGGCGGCGACCTGGGCATGGACGAGGTCGCCTCCCTCTACGCCTCCGCGTTCATCGCCGCCTCGCCCATGGGCGTGATGACCGGCAAGAACGACGACCAGCTCAAGCAGGTGATGGCCCAGGGCTATGAGCGCTATCGGGCGATCGGCACGAAGGCGATGCGGGTCCGCGACGTCCGCATCTCGCCGATCGACGACCTTCACTGCGTCGCCCACGTCGCCTGGACCGCGACCTACGCCCAGCGGGGCCGGCCGGAGGTGAAGATCGACTTCGATGTCCACTACCTGATCCAGGCCCTGGACGGCGATCCGAAGGTGTTCGGCTGGGTCTCGGGCGACGAAGAGGCGCTGCTGCGCCAGCATGGCCTGGCCTGACAGCGTCACGGCGGGCTGACACGGCGCGTCCCATCGCCTAATCGTCCTCGCAACCACAGCTTACGGGGACGACGACATGCAGAGCTTCCAGCCGCCGCGGCGCATCCTGATGGGGCCGGGCCCGTCCGACGTGACCCCGCGCGTGCTCGCCGCCATGGCCCGCCCGACCATCGGCCACCTCGATCCGCAGTTTCAGGAGCTGATGGAAGAGATCAAGGCGGCGCTCGCCCGGCTGTTCAACGCTCCCGACCACGCCTGCGTGCCGCTGCCGGCGCCCGGCACCGCCGGCATGGAAGCGGCGATCATGAACCTGCTGGAGCCCGGCGAGCGGGCGGTCATCGCCATCAACGGCGCCTTCGGCGGCCGCATGGCCGACATGGCCGACCGGGCCGGCGCCGAGGTGGTCAAGCTCGAGTTCGAATGGGGCAAGCCGGTCGACCCGGCCGTGGTCGAGGAGGCGCTGGCCGCCGCCCCGACCAAGGTCCTGGCCTTCGTCCACGCCGAAACCTCCACCGGCGCGCGCTCGGACGCGGCCACCCTCTGCGGCCTGGCCCGCAAGCATGGCGCGCTCTCGATCGTCGACTGCGTGACCTCGCTGGGCGGGATCACCGTGGACGTCGCCGCCTGGGACGCCGACGCGGTCTATTCCGGCACGCAGAAGTGTCTCTCGGCCCCTCCGGGCCTGGCTCCCATCGCGCTCTCGAAGCGGGCGCAGGCCGCGATCGCCGGCCGCAAGACCAAGGTCCGCAACTGGCTCTGCGACTTCAACCTGCTGATGAGCTATTGGGGCGGGGAGGGCGGCCGCACCTATCACCACACCGCCCCGATCAACGCCCTCTATGGCCTGCACGAAAGCCTGGTCGCCCTGTTCGAGGAAGGCCAGCAGGCGGCGCTCGTGCGCCACGCCCGCACCCATGAGGCCCTGGCCGCCGGGATCGAGGCCCTCGGCCTGAAGTTCCTGGTCGATGCCAAGGATCGCCTGCCGCAGCTCAACGCCGTTATCGTTCCGGAGGGCGTCGACGAGGCTGCGGTGCGCGCCTACGTCCTTGACAAGTGGGACCTCGAACTTGGCGCCGGCCTCGGCCCGCTGAAGGGCAAGGTCTGGCGCATCGGCCTGATGGGCGCCTCGGCCACCCCCTGGCACGTCCGCCTCTGCCTGAACGCCCTAGCCGAAGCCCTCGCCGCTCAAGGCTTCAAGGCCGACGGCGCCACCGCCCTCGCCGCCGCCGAACAAAAACTCGCGGCCTGAAACTCTCCCTCCCCCGGTAGGGGAGGTGGCGCGCGAATGCGCGACGGAGGGGGCCGCCGCCAGGCGGTCCCACCTCTCCGAACCATCCCCCGGCCTGACGCGACGTGACCCCGCCGCGCGCCCATTTTCCCCCTCCCCAGGCTCGCCGCGAGGCGTAACCTCCAGCCAAGGCCGCCGGCAGTGCGGCCGGTTCGGGAGGTCAGGTTGAGCACAGTCGAAGCCGCCGGTTCGGCCGCCGAGGTCATGGGCGATGGCCGGCTCCGGCGCGGGGGCGTGGCCTGGGCGCTCTTCGAGGGGGCGCGCAATCCCTATGTGATCCTGATCACCATCTACATCTTCATGCCCTATGTCGCGGGCGTGATGATCGGCGATCCGGTGCGTGGGCAGGAGATCATCTCCCGCTGGAGCCAGTACGCCGGCTGGCTGGTCATGGCGACCGCGCCGCTGCTCGGCGCCTCCATCGACCAGCTCGGTCCCCGCAAGAAGTGGCTGGCCCTGATCGTCGCGCTGATGGTCCCGATGATGGCCGCCCTCTGGTGGGCCAGGCCGGAGGGCGACGGGCTGTCGGTCACCACCGTGATGATCCTGGTCACCGCCATCGGCCTGCTCTTCGCCTTCAGCGAGGTGCTGCACAATTCGCTGCTGATCCGCGCGGCGGGGCTCACCGGCGCGCACAAGGCTTCGGGCCTGGCCCTGGCGCTGGGCAATCTCACCGCCGTCATCGCCCTGGCCTTCACCGCCTGGGCCTTCGCCCTGCCGGGCAAGGTGGACTGGGGCTTCGTGCCTCACGCCCCGCTGTTCGGCCTCGACCCGGCCGCGCACGAGCCCGAGCGCGTCGTCGCCCTGATGGCCGCGGCGATCTTCGCCCTTGGCGCCCTGCCGCTGTTCCTCTTCACGCCCGACGCGCCCAGGACCGGCGTGCCGACCCTCGCCGCCTTCCGCAACGGCGCGGTCCAGCTTGTGCGGATGGTGGCCACGGTGCGCCGCTACAAGGACGCGGCGATCTATCTGGTCAGCCGCATGTTCTACGTCGACGGCATGAACGCGATCCTCATCTACGCCGGGCTCTACGCCATCGGGGTGATGAAGTGGGGCGCGCTGGAGATGCTGATCTACGGCATCATCCTCTCCATCCTCGCGGTCATCGGCGGCTTCGTCGCCCGCTGGCTGGACTCCGGCCTCGGCCCCAAGGGCGCGGTGCGGGTGGAGATCTTCATGTCCCTGCTGGGCATCATCGCCATGCTGGGCATGGCGCCTGACCGCATCCTCTATTTCTGGGCCTATGATCCGGCCGCCCATGCGCCGATGTGGAACGGGCCGGTGTTCCGCACGCTGCCGGAGTGGATCTTCATCCTGATCGGCTTCTCCAACGCGGTGTTCATCACCGCCCAGTACGCCTCCAGCCGCACCATGCTGACCCGCGTGACCCCGCCCGACCAGACCGGCGCCTTCTTCGGGGTCTATGCGCTGTCGGGCGTCGCCACCGGCTGGCTCGGGCCGATGATGGTCAACTGGGGCACCAAGCTCACCCAGAGCCAGCAGGGCGGCTTCGCCACCGTCACCCTGCTGCTGCTGATCGGCTTCGTCGGCCTGCTGTTCGTCCGCGGGGGCGGGCGCCAGATCGGCTGAGGTCAGTCGATCAGCGGGATCGCCACGCCGGTGCGCGGCCGCAGGTCCATCTTGTGCTTGAAGGTGAAGGCCTGCGGCAGGACCTTCTGGAACGGAGTCCTGAACACATAGACCGTCTCCGCCCGCACCAGGGCCGAGTTGGGCTCCAGCAGCTTGGGATCGATGTCGGAGAGGTCGGCCGGATCGATTGTCCCCCGGTCCTGGGTCCACTTCTCGGTGGCGACGCCATTGGCGTCGATTTCGATGCTGGTCACGCGGATCGAGAGGCCGTCCGTGGTGAACGGGGTCAGCACCGCCGTGCCGGCGTCGAAGATGTCCTCCACGTCGGCCGACCGCACCTGCGCCTGCTGGGTCAGCAGGTCTCCGACCGCCGTGGTCAGGTAGCCGGCGCGGCGGTTGGCCAGCACCGCCTGACTGGTCTCGACCATGCCGAAATAGAGCAGCAGCAGGATCGGCAGGATCAGGGCGAACTCCACCACCGCCACCCCGCGCTTGTCGCCAATGAAGCGCCTCATCAGCAGTCGTCTCCCACCGGCCGCAGGGCGGCGTCGAAGGGCTCGTTGCGGAACAGTCGGGTGGACATCAGCAGCCGCCCGCCGCTGTAGTTCTCGAAGATCGGCTGCATCAGCGGGGTGAAGATCGGCCAGCGGAAATAGGTCTTCACCAGCACGATGTCGCCGGGATTGCCCACCGACCAGCACAGGGTGTTGCTCTCGAAGTCCTGGGTGTCGCGCGGCTGCGGCGCCGCGGCGCTGGCGAAGGTCGCGAAGGTCTGCGCCTCCACATAGAGGCGGTTGGTGTTCGGATGCTCCGGATCGATCGGCCCGTCCCCCGTGCAGGCCGGCTGCAGCCAGCTCATGTTGCGGCAGACCAGGCCCGCGAAATCCGCCTCGGTGACCGCCCCGCTCTTCTGGAAGACGCCGGTCCTGATGTTGCGCGCGGCGAAGTCGGTGGCGGTGTCCAGGGTCGCGGTGACCAGCAGGATCAGGCAGAGCTCCAGGATCCCGAACATCAGCAGCATCAAGGGGATGCTGATCAGGGCGAACTCCACCGCCGTCGCGCCGCGGCGGTCGCAGGCGAACTGGCGCAGGGCCGAACCGGGTTTTGAGGCACGACGCAGCATGACGCCTCCGAGCTTGGAGGCCAGCCTAGGGCGTCACGGCTAAGCTCGGATTTATGCTTATGGCTAACGCGGCGTGTCGCCGCCGTCGGTCGGGGCGCGATCGGCCGTGGGTGCGGCGCCGTCCGCCCGCTCGCAGCGCGTGGCGCAGGCATAGTCCGCCGACTTCGCGCCGCGGATCACCGTCACATTGCCGGTCGGCGCGGCCACCACCACCTGCCGGTTCATCACCGTGCGGCCGAGCTGGTCGATGACCACGATGTTGGTGACCCCATAGCCCTTGCCCAGGATCACCGCCTTGCCGGAGTCGAGCACGTTGACGTCGGCGATGGCCGGATTGCCGATCAGCACGTCCCGCGTTCCCCGCGGCAGGTTGATCGGAACGCTCTGATTGATCGGCGCCATCAGGGCCGGGGCGGCCTGGGCGGCGCCCGAAGCCAGGGTCAAAGCGGCGAAGATGGCTAACGGCAGGCGGCGCATGCGGCGGATTCCGGCTGGCTCTCGACGCCGGCAGGGTGGGGCGGAATGGTCAATAAAGCCTGAATTGCCGCAAATGCCGGACGCGCGAGTCCTTGCGGGACAAGGGGGAATCGCTCGCGCCAGCTCCTCGTGGTTAACCAATATTTATAGTAAATGTCTGTCAATCATAGGTATAGATTTGTTTATACATGACTATTTACTGCCGATTAAGCCAAGCTTCGCCATAGTTCGCCCTGCGTTTCGGGGTGCGCAGACCAGCAGGTTTGAGGCCTCAACAGTCTGCTCGCCAACAAAGGAGATCGAGCTATGTCGAAGTTCGTTTCGCGTTTTCTCAAAGATGAATCCGGCGCCACCGCCATCGAATACGGCCTGATCGCCGCCCTGATCGCGGTGGTCATCATTGCGGTTCTGACCACGGTCGGTACGGGCCTGCAGGCCAAGTTCCAAAAGGTCTCGGACGAGCTGAACAAGGCCACTTAAGTTCCAGGTCGGCCGCGACGCCCTACTCGTCGCGGCCGATCGTTTCTGAGGGCGCCATGAGAGTTTGTCTCAAGAACTTGCTGAAAGAGCGCAGCGGCACGACCGCGATCGAATATGCGCTCATCGCCAGCCTGATCGCCATGGTGATGCTTCCCGCGATCGGGCCGATCACCGACGCCCTCGTCGGCGTGTTCCAGCAGCTCTCCACGGCCGCGCCGCAACCCTAGACGGACCATCGACAAGCAGACGCGCCGCATCTGCTTCTCAACGCTCCGCCAAATCCAGGCGACCACCTGTTCGGAACTCCCGATGGCCTCGGTTCTCCAGTTCGCGCTGCTGATGATCTTCCCGGCCATGGTCGTGGTCGGGGCCTTGCGCGACCTGACCAGCTTCACCATCCCGAACTGGATCTCCGCCGTCCTGATCCTCGGCTTTCTGCCCGCGGCCCTCGCCGGGGGCGTCAGCTTGGAGGCGTTCGGCGGCCATCTCCTCGTCGGCTTCCTGGCCCTCGTGGCCGGCATGGGCATGTTCGCCCTGCGCTGGATCGGGGGAGGGGACGCCAAGCTGTTCGCCGCCGCAGCCCTCTGGCTCGGCCCGGCGGCGGTCCTGCCCTATGTCCTCTTCACGGCCTGCGCCGGCGGCGCCCTGGCCATGGCGCTGCTCAGCCTGCGCTCGCCGCTTTTCCGGCCCTATGTCATGGCCGGCCCGGCCTGGTTCGGCCGGCTCGCCGATCCGGGCGAGAACGTGCCCTATGGCGTGGCCATCGCGGCCGGCGCCCTCTTCGCCTTCCCGGCCAGCGCCCTCATGCAGGCCTGGGGCGGGCTCGCCGGTATCTAGCTTGGCTTTAGAGCGCGTTAACCATGGCGCCTGCACATAACCCCAGGGGGCAAAAGGCCGGCCGAACGAATCAAGGGCGCCTGCGGACGGCAGGCGCGCCGAGCGACACGCCCTAATGCGGAGCGCCGAGTAAGCGAACATGAGCCCGGCCCGTATCGCCATTCTCGTCGTCGCCGCGGTCGCCGCGCTCGGGCTCGCCTTCATCGTCAAGGGCATGGTCACGCCCAAGCGCCAGGTGGTGGCCGCGGCCCCCGAAAAAGCGGTCGTCCAGGTGCTGGTGGCCCAGCGCGACCTGCCGGTCGGCACGCGGCTCGCTCCCTCCGACCTCGGCTGGCAGCCCTGGCCCGCCGACGCCCTCAACGCCAACCTGATCACCGACGGAGCCGCGCCGGCCCTCCCGGCCAAGATGCCCGACAAGGCGGTGCAGAAGGCGGTCCGCGTCGCCAACGACATGGTCGCCCCCGGCAATGCGATCCAGGTGTTCGAAGGCGCCATCGTCAAGGAAGCCTTCGCCAAGGGCGAGCCGATGGTCGCTCGCAAGGTGGTCCGCGCCGGCCAGAGCGGCTTCATGGCCGTGGTGCTGACTCCCGGCATGCGCGCCATGTCCGTCCCCATCAACGCCGAGAACGCCGCCGGCGGCTTCATCCTGCCCGGCGACCGGGTGGACGTGCTGCAGAGCCGTAAGTCCTCGGGCGAGCGCGGCCCGGTCACCGAGGTCCTGATGCGCAACGTGCGGGTCCTGGCCATCGACCAGAAGGTCGATCCGGAAAAGGACGCGAAGACCATCGTCGGCGGCGTCGCCACCCTGGAGATTCCCGCCTCCGACATCGAGGTCATCGCCCGCGGCAAGGCCCAGGGCGACCTGCAACTGGCCCTGCGCTCCTATGCCGACATCGGCGGCGGTCCCGGCCGCGGCGTGACCGAGCGGGTCTCGGGGGTCCGCGTCTTCCGGGGCGGCCAAGCGGCGGAGGCCGGCAACCCATGATGACCTTGCGCCGCAAACTGGTCGCGCTCGCCGCCCT